>OHCR01000040.1_pt1 | contig 86680 bp, 73 predicted proteins | sample 1566831 | NCBI WGS metagenome assembly OHCR01 (sample SAMEA3879516, study PRJEB24766) | human gut metagenome | biome: human-associated habitat; feature: feces | place: USA | collected 1985/1987
TTTCCGAAACGCGGCGCGCCGCTGGACTGCTGCAACAGTTCAGCGGTTTTCCTTTTTGTAGGAACGATCGATGCTTCTCCCCCCCTTCCATAATGGTTTCGTGCCACGCACCGTACCCGTTCCTGCCCTGCGGCCTTGTTTGACCTGCACAGCGTTTTCACTGCCTTGGTACGCTCGACCGCTTTGCCGCGGCGTCCTGGCGTTACTTCTCCGGCGTGTATCATCTCCGGTGATGGGTATTCAGTTGTCGAGGTGCAGAGACGACCGAATTTTTCTCTTGACTTTATCGCCCATACAGGTTAGACTTATTTTTGTAATAAAGAATATTCGGTCTATGTACTTAGACTAACAGAAATGAAAAAATCTGTCAAGACCGATAAATGAACGGATTGTAAATAAGTCTAAAACGGGAGAGTGAAAATGATCTCTTTTCAATTCGAAACCTACATTGCGGATGGTGCGGAGCATTATAGCTATGGCGCGGACTACGGAAAGGGCATGGTGCAGACATCGAAGACCGTGTCGTTTCCCGAGAGCTTGCTGTCACTCGTTGACATGAACATCGACGAGATCGAGCCGGCGATCCGGCAGCTCAACGAGGTACTCTGGCAGCTTACGACAACACGGGAGAAACAGTATGCCGAGGAAGTAAACGCACTGTTGGATGAGCTCGAACTGCGGCACATCTATTTTCAGCAGCTTGCGCTGGACTGGAGGTATCGGCTGTCACGGGCGGTGATCTTCGAACAGTACACGGAGGATATGCTGCCACGCAAATATCTCTATGCGTTACCGGACACCTTGCGACGGATGCAGGGACAGATCGTGGAGCTGTTTGAAAATGTGCTGGATGCGGACAACAGCGACGAGCCGACCTCGAAGCGAATGGTCGACTATTATCAGCGCAGCGGCGAGACGGCATTTCGATTCTATCCGCAGCCGATTGGGTTTGAGTTGATCGGTGAAGTGTTTACCGAGGTTCTGACGCCAAATAACATCTACGATATCCTCGACTTCCAGCTCCGCGCCTGTGTGAAGCAGGAAATTAAGATGCGTCGCTGCAAAAACTGCGGCAGGTACTTTGCGGTGATGCGGCATGGCGCGACGGAGTACTGCGGTCGCGTGGCCGACGAGCGCGGGCGCACCTGTCGGGAGGTCGGGGCCATCAATACATGGACGCGCAGCAAGCGGGACGATGAGGTATTCAAGGTCTACCGCCGAGAGTACAAAAAGCGCTTTGCGTGGATCAAGGCCGGACGGATCACCGACCAGCAGTTTTACGATTGGAGTGAGCGGGCCAGAGCGGAGAAGGATAAATGTGAGCAGGGGCTGATCTCTCAGAAGGAACTGGAGGTCTGGCTGAAGGAATCCAAATGAAAAACCGTGTGCTGACCTTGCGGTCCGCACACGGTTTTCTTTGTCTATAGCGAGGCAGATTTTAACCCGCCCGCGTTTTTATAAGCAACTTATAATGCGAAGTGTTTATTGAATCTTAAATCAATCGAAATATGTTCGTCGGTTTTGCAGAGCTGAAAAATGAGTCGCTGTCGAGCTGTTAACCCCTTGGTGTAGTGGTTTGAATCAAAAACATCTCCTACTATTTTCATCAAAATTGTATTTTTAGAAAATTTTCTCGACCTACAATACAGATAATAGAACACATCTTCCATCATGTCGTTCTTTGTAATTGCATTCGAACAAATAACATGGTACTAATAATTGCCTGTCCCAAAGGTATTGCATAAAACCACCAACTTTGCAAGAACTCTTTGTATATCCCCCCATATACTGGAACAAGCAGTCCAAATGGTATATAAGCGATGATTGCCCATAGCATATTTTTTATATCCAGGTTAAATTTGGTCAACAGCATAGTCAAACAAAACGATACAATGGTCATTATCCTAACGATAAATGTTGACCAAATCCATCCTTTTCGTTTTCTTAAAACGTATGTTGCTACAAGCCATATCGCCAGATATGAATAACTGCATATAGCACCCCAAAGCGTCGCTTCGCCAGCTGGCGAAAACATATGAGGAGCATTGGCTATTGTTGAAATAACAAATATAAGTACAGTAATAATAAAAAGATAATCTTCGATTTTTTCCTTATTCTCCTGATATATTTTCATGTTTTTCTTCATCTCTTTCTAATTTTAGACCGTATTGTAGTCTTTAGTAATATATTCGTCTTTATCTCCCGCATCTTCCAGCAGATTTGTAACCACTTCGCTGAGCTGCGCGGCGTTCTTGGAGGTGATGACAGGAACGCCGGTCTGCGTCTCAATGGCCTTTCGCGCATCGCCAGCCACCTTGCCTCCAGCACGGGCCACATCTATGTTCTCCGAAAGGGTCGCCGGTGCCTTCTGCTTGGAAATTTCCGTGGTGGTGGCCTCTGCCAGCATATTCAGTACCAACTCAAGCGTGGTCATGTTGTCGCGGAGGTTTTCCTTTTTCAAGCCTTTTAGGTTTTTGTACTGCCGGGTGGACATCCCTGACCATGCACGGGAGATCTCATCGGTGAGGATGGCGTATTCCACGCCCTTCTGCACGCCGCGGGCATCCCATTCATCGGTCAATTCTTTGCGAACTTGGATGGCTTGCAGCCGCTGGTTAATCCACTCGCGGGTATAGCCCTTTTTGAGATAGGTTTCCAGTGCCCGCTCGATGGTCAGCTCTGGGTCGATGGTTTCCTCAATGCGCTCCCGGCCGACCTGTGCCAGCCAGAGTTTGAACGGTTCTGCTTTGGGTGACGGGATAGATTGGATGATGCGGAGAAGTTGCTCGGTATCGGCCACATCGGTCAGGCGTTTTTTTCCGTCTGGAGCAGTCATTTTCAAACCGTGACAATTTGTCACGGTTTCATTGCCCTCGGCCTTCAACCGTTGTTTGAGTTTGCGCCAATACGCCGTGGGATCAACGCTGTCCGTCAGTACGCCAACCACATCAACAATAGAAAAATACCATTCTTCCTTTTCCTCGTCCCACGCCGTGCGAATGCGTTGGTTTTCAAAAAGCTGGATCTTAAGAGACATCCTATCACCCCAATTCCCAATCACCCAGAATCAAGTCAACGCGCCGTTGTCCTCCACCTTTTCCACTTCAGACAGTTCTTCCCAATCCTCACGATTTCCGCATCTGCGAAGGTAATCGTGGCCGCCATCCACGGCGCAGGAGCCGCAGCTGCAAAACTTAAAATCATGGACGGTTTCGCTCTCGATGACTTCTCCACATTTTTTGCATCTGATTGCGTTCCTGATAATTCTCGGCATAGTCATTCCCTCTTTAGCGCATTTCTGATTTTCTCTTTTTCCCCGCTGCCGTCTGTACGGAGGCGTAGCAGAGGAATAGCACACTTATCCAGAATGGAGTTCTTTTTCGCGTCCCGCGCCGCCTGCTTGCTCCCGGATTTATGAGATCCGCCGTCTACTTCGATCGCCAGAACAGGTTGCTTATCCATTTGATTGAACAGTAGAAAATCCACATGTGTCAGCGGATTGCGGGCATATTTGCGTTCTTCCTCTGTCAGTGGCGCATAATTCTTCACCAGCGTGGCAAGAGAAAAATGCACCACACAGCCGATAGAGGAAAAAGGCTCATCGGACAATATCTCTCGAATTACCGAGTGCATTAGGTTCTCAGAATCGTACTCGGACACCCGCTTATGCTTTTGCAGATATTCTCTGCGCTGCTCGGCATAACCCTGATAGAGCATATCGAATACAGAATAGATCTGGCTCTGGATGATCTCGAAATTGTTGTATTCGATGTACCGGGCCAAGTCACCATAGTTGGTCTGGTCATTGCGTGGGTCCTGCGATGTGATCACAACCAGCGAATGAACCGCACGGGAAACCGCCACATTCAGCATATGGGGATCATCCACGAAATCTGTGATGACATTGTCGACTGAGGTCAGAATGATAGCATCTTGTTCTCGCCCCTGAAACTTGTGGACGGTGTCCACCTCATAAGTATCTCCCAGCTGCTTGCGGATGGCTGTCACCTGATCCCGATATGGCGTGATAATACCGATGCTCTGGAAATTTTGCTGATGCAGCCGCGGAAGCACCTCCTGCTGGATAACATCGATCTGGCGCTGGTTGAGATGCCCACGGGCGTGATTACCGGCAATCGTCCGGTACATGGTCAATACATCCGGCTCATCATGGTCTTTTGTCATAACGATCAGTTGCCCGTGGTAGAACTTCTGGTTGCAGAAGTTGATGATTTTTGGGTGGCAGCGGTAGTGTTCCCGCAGCAGCGTAGCAGGTGCGTCCTGCCATATTTCCAACGCAGAGGACAGCAGGCTGTGCGTAGAAAAGCGATACCGCTCATCCAAGGAATACTTTTGCCAAATGGCATCGCTGGTGCGAATGTCATCCTCCGTCAGCACATTAGAGAGCTGCTTCAAGTCCCCAACAATCACGATATTCCGTGCACAGGAGAAGGCCAGTACCCCGGTAGCCAGATCAACCTGCGAGGCCTCATCCACAATCAGGTAATCATAGATATGTTCAATGCTCAGCGTTCCCTTGATGGAATAGGTCGTGCTAAGTACCACCGGGTACTCACGGGTAAACTCCGCAGAATTTCGGCGGAAATCATTCTTTTCAAAGCACCGTCTATTATTCCGCCAATGGTACCGTGTTGCCAGTTCCGCCCGGAACAGCCGCAGGGACTTCTGTGTGAGCTCATCCATCTTCGCATCGAAAGCGTAGCGCTCCAGCTTTCGGTTCAATTCCTGCTTTTCGGCCTCCAGTTCCCGCCTCTTTACGAAATAGAATTGGTTTTGCAAATAGGGAATGACCTGTTCTGGGGCGCGGATAAACAATTTGAGCGCATTACGGTTGAATCGGAACATGATAGATATTTTTTGCAACAGGCCCAAGCGAGTCTCACGCTCTGCGTGCTGTTCAAATTCCATCCAAAGCGCAAGAAGCTTCTGCGAGGACAGCTTGTCCAAGCTCTCCATTGGCACGTCACTGTAACTTGCGTAATATTCCTCAAAATAATGCTGCTCCGGGTTTAGCTGCAAGAACTCCTGCTCGATTTCCGCAATGCGGTTTTTAGCATTGAGCATTTCGTTCAGTTCTTTGGAAAGCGCAGTCGTTTCCCTGTCTAATTGCTGTTGCTCCTCCGGCGGCATTTCCCAATCGCTCATATTCGGATAGGCGCCTGTCTGTGCATCCAGAAACCTCTCTTTGTTGGCAAGGCTGCCGAGAAACGCAGTCAGAAAAGCTGAATTTTTCTTCTCCAGCTTTTCCACAACATTATGCGTTGCGGAATTGTTGTTGGAGACAACCGCCACGGTTTTTCCGCTGCGAACAACATTGGCGATGATATTCAGGATCGTTTGTGTCTTTCCAGTACCCGGTGGCCCCTGAATGATACTGATTTTGGAGGAAAGCGCCCGTTCTACCGCCAGCTTTTGACTCTGGTTCAGGCCAAACGGATAGATCACTGCCTCCGGCATCTGGGGCATTTTGACGTCTTTCTGCGGTGCAAGATAGCTTGCCAACACGGTATCCTCGCTGACCTGCTGGATCTTGTCATACTGCATGCTTAGAATGTTGATACCGTTTTCCGCCACCAGACTGATTGCAGCGGCAGTCTCCTTGAAATATTGGAATGCTTCTTGATTTTTACCGTCCGCCAGACAATTCTGCTGGAACTGCACTTCGCTCCTGTAGAACGATAAATCTCTCTTTCCGTTGCGGACAATACGATAATACCCACCGAAGTCGAGAATCTCATCAATTCCGCTGATGGTTTGCCCGTTTACGGTGACAATCACCCGTGCAGGGTCGATTTTCTTTTGCAGGGGTAGGATCTCCACATTGCTACGCTGAAAGCTGTATGACTTATTGGGCGCACTGGTATAGACGACCTCGCACTTCCCGTCATGGAACTGAAAGCTCGCGACCGAGTCCGTCTGGTCTTTTCCTTTTATGATGATTAAGTGCTTTCGTGCGTCCATAGAAATCTCCTGTTCAGCCAAACCTATAGGTATAAATTTATTATAGCATACTGAATGGACTGTGCCAACATCGTCTTTGATACCTCCACAAAACGCCTTTCAAAATCTTATATTAGGGACTACTAAAATCAAATTACATTAGTTTGCCAGCAATAATCCATTTAATTATAATAGGTCATTTAATAGATTCATGCACTTGACCTTTTGCTGAAGGTTTGCGCTCCCGTACACATTCAGGGTAAAAGATACGTTCTTATGTCCGAGGATTTCAGAAAGCGACTTTATATCAAACTCCGGTATCTCGATTGCTCTAACTGCAAACGTATGTCGGATCTCATGGAACTTTACTTTCTCCAAACCGTTCCGCTTCAAGAAACGCGTGAAAAATTGTCGATATGTCCTCGGCTCGGTTGGCTTTGTCTTGCCCGTAAGAAAATATTGATTCGGGTTTTCCGTGTAGAATTTCTTGATGATGTTCATGAGAAGTGACGGAACAGGAATCGTTCGCGCAGAGGTCTTCGTCTTCGGTGGTCCTACATGAAGATACGATTCTCCCTTCTTCTTGTCGTAGATACGCTGGACGGTTTTGTTGATGCTGATGGTCTTGTCCGTCAGCGAAATGTCCCTCATCTGTAAGCCGCACAGCTCGCCTATCCGGACTCCGGTAAACAATGCAATCAAAATTCCCGCTGTCTTCCGGTTCAAGTCCATATAGATACACTGGATTAGAGCTTGCTCTTGATCTTTTGAGAGCGAAACTACTTTCTTGATACCAAGCTCTTTGGGGTATTCAATTAGATCCCAGTTCAGGAGTGGAATAGCCCGTTCCTTGTAGGCATACTCCATTGATAACCGGAGAACGAGGATAACATCCCTTATCGTCTTCACGGTAAGCCCCCCGGTCTTATCCAAGCGTCCAGCATTGTAGAGATACGAAATGTAGCTCTGGATGTCCGCTTCGGTGATGCTGCCAATCTTGCGCTTGCCGAAATATGGGATCAGGTGATTTTCGGCAATCAGCGTAAAGCTGGCGTGGGTTGACGGCGTGATCATGGGCTTCTTTTGATTTAGCCATGTGTTCACAAGCGTCTTGAATTGTGTATTGTTAGTCATAATGACCACCTCCACGAACATTATCCGGTGGAGGGATAATCAGGGCATTAACACCCTCAAGTAGCGGTCTTGAGAAGCGTCCGAAGCTCCGCTTTCCGGGCTTCGATGAGCCATGGAGTATCTATAAGGCAGAAGAACTCTTTAAGAATATAACGGACAAGAATCACCCTACGGAAACCGTTTTAACTATTATTCAGGGCAAAGGAACCCTTCCGAGAGAACAAGCAGGGAGGAATATTCATTATGATGATGCGTCTCTCGCAAACTACAAAAAGGTGGAACAGGGAGACTTCATTATTCATCTTCGTTCCTTTGAAGGCGGACTCGAAATGGCTAATGAAGATGGCATAGTGAGTCCGGCGTATACCATTCTGCGCTGCAAGAAACCACATTCAAGCCTTTTCTATGAAGCATACTTTCACACGGATGAGTTTATCAATCATATCCTCTCAAAGTCAGTGGAGGGCATTAGAGACGGCAGACAGATCAGCTATGAAGCGTTCAAGTGGCTTGGTTTACCGTACTGCAATGTTTCTGAACAGGAAAAGATTGCGCAGTTGTTTTGTACCTTCAGTCATAGAATAGAAAAGCAGCAGCAAATGGTAGATGCCCTCAAGAAGTATAAAAGAGGATTACTTTCCCGTGAATTTGGGCAACAAGAAAATGGCGATCTAAACAATAGACATGTTGGGAAACTCAAAGATTATTTTCATTTATCTTCGGGATCAACACCGAGCAGTACAAACAGGGCATTTTACTCAGGCAATATTAGGTGGGTGTCCAGCGGAGAGTTGAAACCAAAGTATCTGTGTGAAACCAGCCAGCACATTTCATCCGAAGCTGTATCCAGTTGTAACCTTCGAGAATATCCAGCAAATACGTTACTCATAGCAATGTATGGGCTTGAAGCTGCCGGAGTGAGAGGAACTGCATCAATTCTAAGTGTTCCAGCAACCATAAGTCAGGCGTGTATGGCGATCCAACAAACCGGGGAAATAGACATTGAATACCTTTACTATTGGTACATCTACAATGGTCAATGGATTGGCATACGAATTGCCCAGGGGACAAAACAGCAAAATCTTAGCACTGATACTTTAGGCAGTCTGAGAATCTATGCGCCGTCGTACAGCAAACAAAAGAAAGTGTGTAAACTCCTATCGCAAATCGATTATCTCATTGAAAAAGAAAGTCAAAAATTTGATTTGATTTCTTCTGTAAAAAGAGGATTGTTGCAGCAGATTTTTATATAAATAGCTGTCGCATTAACTCTTTTTTCTCCGTTTCAAGTTTAGACAATAGCCGTTCCTCTTTGGCGATGCGATTATCGAAGAGCAAAAGCAGGTGTGCAACCTCTTTCTGCTTTTCAAAAGAAGGGATAGGAACTGTAAGTTTGGCTATTGCAGAAGCTAAAATATGCTGTATTGTATTACCAGTTGTGATTGAGGCTATCTGTTTATTACCAGTTTCGGAATTGATATATTGAGCAACATAATCAGAAACGCAGTTCCCTCCGTTACTCATAATAATTAGCGCATGGCAGTTAGCTCCTTCATATTCCTTTCCGACAACTGCACATTCACCTACATGACCAGACTGCACAACAAGAATATCATCCCGTTTCAATATGTTCTTAGAGTGCTTTGCACTAAAATCCTCTGTGACGTAATAGACGGTATCATTAGTGATTTTTCCAGTATGGATATTTGTTCCTTGCAAATAGCGTACACCATGCTCCTCATCAGTGAAATATGGTGTAACAGTGCCAACAAATCCATTTCGGATGAACGGAAATAACTCACTGAGGGAAACCATTTGGACATCTGCTTTGCAGCAGCCTTTTTCATAGCTGAAAAGCCTTCTTGTGACACCTCTTTTATACTTCTTGAGGGCATCTACGAGAGACTGCTGAGCGTCGATACGTCGATCTAAAGCAATGAGAAAGTCTGCAATCTTTCTTTGCTCGGCAGTATTCTCCGGCAGATAGTGTTTTGTGGCGAAGAACTCATCTGTTGGAACATTAAGCAATCCGTGATTTCTTGCCCCTTCTGCTGAAATCATATAGATTTCCTTGTACCATTTGAGTGAATCAAAGTACACCTTAATGAAGTCTGTATCGTGCTTCTTGAGCGCAAAACAGATATAAAGTGTAGACAACGCTCCCATAGGATAGCGGTCTAACCGCTTTATTGAACCGAAGTCGTAACCTACGGAATAGCTCTTGTTATACGCATATTCGCCATTCCTCAAGAGGTAATATCCACTCATGTCTTTGCTTGCAACGGTTTTGTTGAAGTAACTGATCTGATCGACAAGACCGTCTTTTGAAGATATTGTCAGGGGTAGATCGGTTTCATTATTGCTGTTTTTCCGCGTTACTCGTTCTGCAAAATCAGACAACTTTTCTGCTCTCCACGGCTCATCGAAGCCCGGAAAGCGGAGCTTCGGACGCTTCTCAAGACCGCTACTTGAGGTCTATTTTCAGACCTCATTCCGGTATGAACCAAAAGTAAAATCCCTTGCAGTAGCAGAGATTTTCCGCTATTGCAAGGGATTTCGTCTGTCATATAGCTCTTTCTGCTTGCTTGATCAGAAGTATAAAAGAGGTGCTATCAAGAGTGTTTTCACTCAAAGAGTGTCGTTCCATACGGAGACAAATAAATGGGACAGTCATAAGATGAGCGAGTTGATCACCCTTCAATCTGGTCAGGATTTTGCACCGACTGATTATAATGAGCAAGGAAAAGGTATACCTTACATGACGGGAGCAAGCTGCATTGTTGAAGGACAGACGGTCGTTTCAAGATGGACAACAGTTCCCCGGTGCTTTGCTTACCGTGGAGATACACTTCTGGTATGCAAAGGCTCCGGCTCTGGCGCAGTAGCATTTCTCTCTCAAGATAAGGTGCATATTGCACGACAGTTTATGGCGTTGCGCCCCCATGAAAACATAACCAAAGAGTTTTGTTTTTACCTCACACTTCATCTTTCTGAGAAAATGAAACAATCGGCAACAGGACTGATTGAAGGCATAGATCGTAAAACTGTTTTGAATCAGCGCGCCTTTTTACCCCCCATTATTGAGCAAGAGCGAATCGTGAAATTTCTTTCGGAAATAGAAAAGGCTTTAATAACGCAAGAGGGTGTTCTAAAGAGCCTTGTTTCTATAAAAAAGGGATTGATGCAACAGCTTTTTATATAAAGAGTTGCTGTAAAAAAGAGACTCGCATTCCAACCAACCGACGCTCTGTACTTTCAGCATTCGCTATTTTTTTATTTAGCGTCTCAAATAGCTTTGACAAGTGCTTCTGCTCTTCCACTGACGGCAAGCATCGACGGATGCGGACAAATTGGGAATAATGGACTCTTTGCTTTTCAATAAGTGATCCAGTAGCGATGAGCTTGTAGTAAATTAGCATGGAGTACGATGTCAGATATTCTTCCCAGAAGCAAATAGTATCAGGCTCATTGACAGAGAAGATATTATAATAGCCTGAAACAGCGGCGGTATATCCGAGATGGTTAGGAGCGATTGCGCCCAGATGGGCGTTCATGGGATTATATGCAAACCAACCGGGCTTAATCATCTTGTAGTTTTCCCCCTCCTTAGTTACAAGAAACTCCCGATAATAACGTCCTGTTTTTGGCGTTATACCATCCTCAACAGTGAGGCTGACTAAAGGCGTGGATGGGGTGTTTGATGTCCTTATTGTTTGCTCGGTGAAATATTCACCTAAAGACGATTGCTGCCATTCGGGGTAACACGCTTTTCCGGTTCCTTTTCTTCCAGCGAACACTTGCTGAATGACACCTCTTTTATACTTCTTGAGGGCATCTACCAAAGCACGTTGCTTTTCAATTCTCTGGTCGACCCTCTCAAGGAAGGAAGCAATACGCTCTTGCTCGTGAGCCGATGGAAGACAGATCGGCATGGCAAAGAATATGTCATCCTTTATGCTAACTCTGTCATGTCTTGCTCCGCTGTCACCGGACATATACACATACCTATGCCACGCAGGAGACTGGAAATACCATTCAAAGAACGCAGGATTAATCTCTTTCTTAGCTCTAAAGCAAAGGTACAACGGTGAAACAATACCAGCTTCGGTATATTTGTAGCTACTTATAGGACCGTATGGAGCGTCGGCTGATTTACGGGGATTATAAACGAAGTCATTTTCCTCAATGATGTAATATCCGTTGGTATTGTCGCTGTTGGCGATGTCCTTGTCAAAGTATTCGCGCTGCGGTATCAAGCCCTGCTTTGCAGAGTTACAGATAACATTTGTTATTCGCCCATCTGCGTTTTTCTGAGTGTTCTTTGCAAATACGGATGATAACAAGGTTGTCTGCCACGGCTCATCGAAACCCGGAAAACGGAGCTTCGGACGCTTCTCAAGACCGCTACTTGAGGATACATTTGCCATAATTATTTGCCCTCCACGTCAAAGGGGAAATCCAGCCCCAGCTCATCAAAAAACGGTTTCAGTTCCGCATCAATATCCTTGATTTCAGATTGCAGCTTGCGGATCTCAGCGGCAACTTCATTCAGGTCAATCTCAGGTTCCGGCTCAAAGGTGTCAACATAGCGAGGGATATTCAGGTTGAAGCCGTTCTCTTCAATCTCCTGCATTGTTGCAACGTGAGCGTATTTATCAACATCCTGACGGCGCTCGTAGGTCTCAACAATCTTGTCAATGTCGCACTCGCGAAGGATGTTCTGGTTCTTTCCGGCTTCAAAGTCGCTGGAAGCGTCTATGAAAAGAATATTGTCAGAGTTACCATTGCGCTCTCTCTTGAGAACAAGAACGCAGACAGGGATACCCGTACCAAAGAACAGATTTGCAGGCAAACCGATTACCGCGTCCAGAACGTTCAATTTCTGAATGAGATGTTTGCGGATTACTTCCTCCGCCGCGCCACGGAACAGGACACCATGAGGTAGCAGTACAACAGCTCGCCCATCTTCATCCATGTGGTAAACCATGTGCTGTACAAAAGCAAAGTCAGCTTTGCTCTTAGGCGCAAGTTTGCCGTATTCGTTGAAACGCTCGTCCTCCATGAAGTGCATATCGGCAGACCAGTTTGCAGAATAGGGAGGATTGGCAACCTGAACACGGAACTTCATGTCCCCGAAGTAGTCATGCTCCAAGGTATCACCGTTATAGATGTTAAAGTTGCGATACGGGATTCCGCGCAGAATCATGTTCATTCTGGCGAGGTTATAAGTCGTGGAGGTCAATTCCTGTCCATAGTAGTTTCTCACGTTGGCATAGTTCTTGAGACGCAGCAGCAGTGAGCCAGAGCCACAAGTGGGGTCGGCTGCATCCTTGACATCCGTGAGACCGAGGCAAGCCAGACGGCAAAGCAATTCGGCAGGACCGGAAGGCGTGTAGAACTCACCGGCTTTCTTGCCAGCAGTTGCAGCAAACTGACCGATCAGATATTCATAGGTGTTACCAAGAACATCAATTTTGGTGTCATCCACGCCGAAGTTGATTTCGTCCAGCGAAGCGATGATCTTTGCCATAACAGCACTTCTGTCTTTGACAGTATGACCGAGCTTTGAGGAATCGAGCTGCATATCAGAAAACAGTCCGTCAAAGTCTTCCTGAGAATCGTTTCCGATTGTGGACTCCATCAAGGCGTTGATTGCACTCTGCAAGAACTCAATGTCGAAGGAGCGGTTTTCTACCATCTTGACCATCTTGCGGAACAAATACTGCGGCTCGATGACATATCCGAGATCGCGCAGTGCCTCTTCGATAACGGCGGTCTTGTACTCTTCGTCTTCCCACGCCTCTTCATAACCGATACCGTCATCCTTGAGAAGGTTTGCCATATACTTCTCTGTTCGGTCGGAAAGGTAGTAGTAGAAGATCATGCCCAAGATGTAGTTCTTGAACTCATACGCCTCCATGTTTCCGCGCAAGGCATTTGCCATTGCCCATAGCTTATTGCAAAGCTCTTTCTGGTGAGCTTGAATCGAATTGTCCATTTGTCTCTCCTTATTGGTATTTCTCTGTGTGCTGCCGGATGAAATCAACGATCCGATTTACAAGGGAGCGTTTCTTCAAAAGCGGCAAGGGCTTCTCAATCCTATCCCGGATATTTCCTGCATCCATTGTGCCAGAAAACTCATATTCCGAAATAATATCCGTCAGCATAGATGCGTCAATGTCCTCGGTCTTTGCAAAGGCAACGATCTCTTCGCGCTTTGCTTCATTTTCAAAGTCGTTATAAGCTGCATCAATTTCATCCGCACTTTCCAAGCCGACAACAACACGATCCAAGAATGCTTGCAGGATTTCGACTTTTCGGAGCAACTGCGGATTGTCGGTTCTGCCCAGCTCATCCTTAATGTGTTTAATATCGTAATCCTTCTGCTTGGGATCGTCGAAATGGATGTTGCGGATCAGGTTCATGATGTATGCGACATTGATCCTGTCGCTCTCCATCAATTCGATGCAGAAGTCAACGTCGTTCAGGACAGAGACAACCTCGCGGTCTGTTTTTTGCCTTGAGTAGAGCATGAGGTATTTGCTCTTATAGTCTTGGTATTCCTGCTCGGACATGATAAGAGCATCCTGATCAAAACTGAACTCAATAAAAGTCTGCAACGATTGGAGGTACTTTGTCAGCTCACGGAAGGTCACGACGAACTTCTTTTGATCGTCCTCGTTCTGCATCGTGTCCACGGACTCAGGGAACAGAGCAATTTCCTTGAGCTTCATCACCATTTCGTTGAACTTCTCTACGAAGTATTGATAGCCTGGAACAACGATGCCGGAGGTATCTTGACTTTTAGAGAAGAGTGTCAGCGCGTCATCCGTGCGTTTTTTGAGGTTGCGGTAGCAAATGATAATGCCAAAGGGCTTTGTTTCCTTCTCAACACGGTTTGTGCGGGAATAGGCTTGCAGCAGATCATGATACTTCAAGTCCTTGTCCACATAAAGAACAGAGAGCTGCTTGCTGTCAAAGCCGGTCAGGAACATATTCACGACAATGAGAATGTCAAGCGACTTTGTTTTCTTTCCCTTTACTCGGTCAGAGATGTCCTTGTGATAAGCCGAAAAGGTATCTGTGGAGAAATTGGTTCCGTACATCTCATTATAGTCCTTGATAATACGCTCCAACGAATCGCGGCTATGCTCGTCCTTGCCCTCGGCATCCTCATTCTGCCCGTAGGAGAAGATACCGCTGATATTCAGGTCATGTTTGATCTTCTTGAAAATGTCGTAATACTTAACAAGGGCGTCAATAGAGGACACGGCAAAAATAGCTGTATACTGCCCATTTCGAGTTTTCGCCTTGTGGTTCTGGATGATGTGATTGGCGATCAGAGACATTCGCTCATCGGACATATAGAGTTCGCCTATATCAATCGCGTCCGCGAGAGTGGGGTCATCCCAGTCAAAATCACCCTCCATTGTTTTTATGTACTCAATGTGGAAGCCCAGAACATTATTATCAAAAATGGCGTCTTTGATCAGATAATTATGAAGGCACTCGCCAAAGAGCATTTCTGTTGTTTGCGTGATTTTACCCTCAGTCTTGCCATTGACTTCAAAGCGAGGTGTCCCTGTGAAGCCGAAAAACTGTGCCTTTCGGAAATGCCGCACGATGTCCTTGTGCATATCTCCGAACTGGCTACGGTGGCACTCGTCGATGATAAAGACAACCTTCTCGTCCTTATAGGCGTCCATCACTTTTTCGTATTGAGGGCGCTTTACGGCGTTTGCCATCTTCTGCATCGTGGTGACGATAAGCTGCCGGTTCTTATCCTTCATTTGGCGGACAAGGACATCCGTGCGATCTGTCACGTCAACAGAGCCAGCTTCAAACTTGTTAAACTCTTCGGTTGTCTGAGAATCCAAGTCTTTTCGGTCAACAAGGAAAATGACTTTCTTGATGTTCGGGTTTGCTGCGAGGATTTGCGCCGTCTTAAAGGATGTCAACGTCTTGCCCGCGCCGGTTGTGTGCCAGATATACGCATTCCGGTTTGTGAGCGTCGCCTGACGGATCAGCGCTTCTACGGCATAAACCTGATAGGGACGCATAACCATCAAAATCTTGTCGGTATCATTCAGAATGGTGTAGCGTGTCAGCATTTTAATGATGTGATCCCTTGCAAGGAAAGAAATCGAAAAGTCCTTCAAATTGGTGATGCGGACGTTATTGAAATCAGTCCAGAAGAAAGCAAGGCTATACATCAAGTCTCTGTCGGAATTGGCAAAATACTTTGTGTCTACACCGTTGGAGACGATGAAAAGCTGAATGAAATGATACAGCCCGTTGTAGGAGTGCTTCTTATAACGCATGACCTGATTGACTGCCTCGCGGATGTCAATGCCACGGCGCTTTAATTCTACTTGGATCAGGGGCAAGCCGTTTACGAGAATCGTAACGTCGTAACGATTGACGTACTTTCCAACTACGGTTGTTTGATGAGTGACTTGGAAAATGTTCTTCGTGTGGTCCTGATCAAAGAAGGACAGATATACCTTTGTACCATCTTCACGCTCAAGGACAAACTTATCCCTCAAGATTTTTGCACTCTGGAAAACTGACTTTCCGAGCATGAGGTTGAAGATACGCTCCCACTCTTTATCAGTGATAGGCGTATCCAGCTTTGGCGCATTGAAGGCTTCAAACTGAACTTTGAAGTTCTCCACCAGCGCGTCATAATCAGGAATTGCGACTGTGGTATATTCCTGCTTGTTCAGTTGCTCTATAAACTGCTGTTCAAGAGCCGCTTCACTTTGGTATGCCATATCTTCATCTCCAATGCTTGAGGATTATTTTACTATTTACTAATTATTCACATAGCTGCTCATACGCCTTGCGAATAATTTGAGCCATAAGAAGGCGCCGTTGACTTAAGAAATCCGCATATTCCATATGCTCAAAATTTTCGGGTAACGCATGCTCCTTGCAGGCTTTGTAGTAACCATCTTCGCCCAGCTTTTGGCGGTAATGAGGGACATAATCTTGGGGCGCCTTATCTGAAATCTCGATGTTGGTGGCGTAGTCGAGATAGGTAAAGTTTGCGATCTGGTTCCGGTCACGGTCGCTGGTAAAACCAATGCCGGTCAGGTAGTTTTTCGGGAAAATGTGATGCTTGTCGATAGCATTCTTCGTTCCGCTGGAACCCAAGATGAAATACTTGGATACTGGGGTGTTGCTGAACAACATAGGAGTATTCAGCACGATCTGAGCTGCCACATATCCATACCACGCCGGAGAAATAGCCGCAGCGCTGTTCAGCTCGTTAGGTAGAGTCAAACTGAAATAATCGTCTGTGAAGTGTGTTTCGATTACACGGTCAATATAGGCAATGAACTCTGCCGCCGTATGAACATCACGCAGATCTGCAAATTGCTTTTCCACTTCGGACTCCGTGGAGCCGGTGTAGAAATATGTGATGGTGCTCATAAAGAACCACTTGCTGGTGCATTTCTTCAACTGCGCCGCATCCAGTTTGTAGTCGTATTTGGCGATCAGGTAAAGGACATAACTGAAAACGATAGCGTTGGACGATGCAATCAGCTTGTCGCTGATATATCCGGCCTCTGCCACGATGTTAATGAAACTGTGCCAGTTGTTAAGGTTCATGACCTTGTCCAAAGCGTCCTTGAAAATCTGGAGATTTTCATGCCGGACTTCATCAGAGAACTTTCCGGTCTCAAGATTTTTACCTCTCAAAAGCATGTAGGCGTATCTCAACCGGGCACGCTTGAAACCAACGCCAACAGCCATGCGAATCAGATGAGAAGGTTCAATTGCCAAAAGTGTGTTGTAAGAGGTATTGGCGGCTGGCACTCTGGAGGCTGCTGCAAACGCATTGATCTTATCGCTGGTTTCATTCTCGTAAACGGAGATAAGAGTCTGAATGAAGTTATTCTCCGTCAGACTCTGTCCGCCAGAATTGACTCTGACGAAAATATCTGCGACGTCTTCTTCGTCTGCCGTGTAACTGATTTCCAGAGTAGGCAGAGAATAATCAGACAAATTCAGAAGCGCATTGATGTTACCTTCGATTCTATCTTCTTCCTCGTCTGTCAGCAAGGGGAGTTCTTTCTTACTGCGGCCTTCGTTGGCTTCCTTGATAAAATGTCGCCGCAGAGAACTGATGGAATTGTCCTCTTTTGCCAGGAACACATCACTGATGCGACTGATCCACTCGGTGTCCTTTTCGTATGCCTGGGACCACACGGCAAATTCGCGAGTCAGCGGATTATAGGAGATTTTTATTTCACGATCTGCGAAATTCTTGTCCTTCACCTTGACCGCAAACATAGCCGCAACAAGGGCAGTCAAACGCTGCTGACCGTCAATGACGAGTTCCTTAGGTTCTTCATAGGTTTTTGAGTTATCTCCAATCGTGCTCTTTTTGCTCTCATAATCAACTGGAGACTCCCACAGCATGATATAGCCAATGGGATAGCCCTTGAGCATAGAGTCAAACAACTCACGAACTTTATTGTCCCTCCAAACAAAAGGACGCTGAAGATCAGGCAGACCAATGCGGCCATTGCGTACATCCTTGACCAAATCCCCGACTTTACTGGGGATATTTTTAAATAATTCATTTCTCATACAAAACCCCCGGAAAACATCATTTTGGTTGCTGCAATTTCTCTCTAAAAGTCTACCATAAGTGGTGTCCGTTATAGTGGACACTTAGGATTTCAATTTGTATGTTCTATTGCGGTTGCCGCCTTCGGTAATAATGATTTCTTCTTTCACCATTTTTGTAAGCACTGCTCTGGCACGAGGACTGCTGATCTCCAACAGATCCGCAATCGTTTTACAATCCGCTTGAATCTCGCGGGTCAAATATTCGATGACGGATTGTTTTTGTCTGCTGTAAATTGCGGAATTGTTTGCCTTTATCGCTTGCTTTTTATCGCTTGCCTTTTCAAAGGCGAGCGATAAAATTGTCCGCTCTGGCTCCAGTTGCTCTGTAATCTTCGGAGTTGTCCAATTCTGATCACTCCAGACACGGAAGATATTCGGAATGCCGCTACCAGCACGTTCACCGATATCGATCAGGTTGAACATTTTCAGCATCGTTCCATTCCGCGGATCAGAAACACCGCCGCTCTTTGCGGCATCAATTTCGATGCGGAAGCTGCCTGGGTTGGACATTGTAATGCTATTACGCTTTTTGACGATGACCAGCCCCTGTCTGCCGTAATAATCGGCATTCACCAGACAGTTGGCCAGTGCTTCACGCAGAGCCTGATGCACAGGGGTATCATCCACTCTGGTGCCGCCATCCATTTTAAACGGTACCTTAATGTCCTGAATCAGCTTGTTATAGACGCGGAAATAAAAGTCGTACACATTGCCGCTCCAGTCTCCGGAGGATGAGATGATGCGGTCAGTCCAGCGGGTATCAGCGTCATACTGTTCCTGATAGTCCAGAAAGTAAGCATTGAATTCCCGCACAATGTCGTATTCGTTGCCGAACATGAGAAGTCCGGCAGAAGTGGGATGCTTTTTCCCATCAGAGCCGATGCCCACGGCACCCAGCTTCAGGAGGAAATCTTCATCCTCCAGCGCCTCCCATACATGGCCAGGGCGGGAAAGACGCATCCTCTGGCGATAGCTGCGGATGCTCTCCTTGTTGAACACAGTCATGTCCATTTCATTCAGGATGAGCATGTCCTGGGTTTTCACGGAAGCATCCCGCACCATGGCCTGATATTCTTCCTTGGTGCAGCGGTAGTCGCCCTCACCGTTACGGCGGTAGGTGCAGAGCGGGTTGCCGTCCACATACACCGGTTTATAGGAGCGCTCGGCACGGGGGACATTGATGACCACGATATGGTTGCCGTCGACCTCTTGGACGAATACATCTTTGGATGACAACACATTTACGCTGGTCTTGTTGGGATTATTGGCGATGTCCCAGAACTCCTTGATGAGTCTGTCCGGATCGGGCAGATCCACCGTGTGCAGGGATTTGTCTGCCCATTCCTCCACTCCCAGTAGGATAATGCCACCGTGGGTATTGGCAAAGGCGGAATAGGTTTCCCAAACGCTCCTGGGCAGTCCGCCAAGGGCTTTCTTGGCCTCGATGCGGTTGTTCTCCCGATATTTTTCAAGATTACTGAAGTCGATCATACCGCACCCTCCTGAATTCTATTCTCACGCCAGCTTTTTTCAAGTGGCTCATAGGGGAGACCGCGCTCCCCACAGTACTGTTTCAGGGCTTTCATCGCTTTGATGTTGGGGCGGGCCTTTCCGTTTTCCCAACGATTCACGGTCGTAAAAGAAACACCGAGAGCGTTGCCGAATTCTGTTTGATTCATCAGACAAGACAATCTGAAATTCTTAATTTCGGAACTGAACGGCATCTGCAACTCTCCTTTACCAGATAATTGAACTTATTATATCACCGATATAGCGTTTTTACAACATCAAGAATTCTCATCCCGCTATGATGAACGTCATCATATTTTGAGCTCCAATCAGAAAATATCAATTATGAAATTATGATGAAAGTCAACAGCGTTTTACTCGCAGGGTGCAGATACTTTCCCTTACTTCTGGTGCGCTTTCCCTTAAAGTGCTACCCGAATTAAGGGAATGCAATGGCTGTTACTGGTGTTCCTTGTCTATGACACCTCACGCCTTGCGCTGCCACCTTCTCAGGAATCTCTTGCACAATCTTTTCCTTGGAGTTACAATTTAGGCAGCCCAAAACGATTCCCGCTGGGAGTATGCGAAGGTTCACCGAAAGGGGCAACTGACATGGATAAAGAACGTATGGCAGAGTTGGAGAAAATTGAAGCCCATGGTGCCGAAAATGGCTGGGTTGCACCGATGGCAGAGGAAGACCGGGAGTTCTTTGCATATTTTCGCTCGGTGTTTAAGCGTTACAATATTTCCCCCTCAAAGGCAACACGGCTGGAATATGATTTTGTGACACGAGTTGCGGAGAGTGAGTTTTATCTCCAGAAGGCAAATGCGTGAAGGTATTCTTTGTCTATAGCGACGCAAATACTGCGCCGCCTATCCCTGCATAAAGGGCTTGCTTACCCCCCCATCAGAGGTACAATGCGACAGACTGGAGAGGCAAATCATCCGTCCGCGGCACTCCGGCAAACTATAAAAACCGCTTTCTGTCCCCTGTCACGAGGGTGTTCAGAAAGCGGTTTTTGACCACATGTTTGACTACAGACAGCCGTGGAGTGTGCGGAAACAGTGGAGTCAAGAGTTGCGAAGAGCATCCATAACAAAGCAAAAGCGGCTATAAAGCACCGGAAAAAGTAGAAAAATTTTTATTCAAAAGTTTGGGTGCAGGAGGCCCGGGGTTCGAGTCCCCGCACTCCGACCAAAAAACTTTGAAAAGCTGCCTTTTTAGGCGGTTTTTCTGCGTCAAAAGTTCAGTTTTTTCATTTTGCGTTGACCACATAAGTTGCTGAAAAATATGGGTCAAAGTGCGAAAACAGTAATGCGGCGGCAAGTTCAATTTGCCGCCGTTTTCTCATTTGACCCACAACCTGACCCACACAGGCAAAACTGAGACAACCACACGGAATTTGGGGGCAAAAAACGCCTTAAGATGTTCAGATTGAAAATGCAGTCGAAATAGGGTACTATTGGATAATAGTAGGCCTTGTGCCTGCAAAGCCAGCCGTACGGTGTTCCCGTGCGGCTTTTTGTATTTCGCATTCCACATGCAAAACGGAGAGATGCTTTAAAGCAGTATCTCCGGTGATGAAACGGCCCCGTGCGTCCTTGGGTATCTGCTCGGCGGCAGCTGACAGCGGACCGCTTTAAGATGAATATCGTCAACTGTGCCCTGCTTGGCGCACTCGTCCTGTCCATGCCAGAACGACCGGACGTGGAACGGCTGACGGACTTTTACGAATACCCGGGCGGCAGCGGCTATGAAGGGCGGTTTACCCGGTGCGGTATCTGCACACTGATGCAAGAACTGGGATCGTACGACCTGACGCTGGCTCTGTGTCATCCGGACTATACCATGAGTGAGACCGGCGGCGCGACAAGCTTTGTGCGGACGTATACCCTGGCCTCCGGCGGACCGTACTGTGACTGCGACTATAAAAAATGTGTGAAAAAAGTGCCCCTAGGCTTTCTTGGTGTCCTTGCTGCCCAGGACCTTAATGCCGGTGGTGCCGAACAGCACACCGGCGGCAAACATGGCAAATCTCTTCATGGCAGATCGCTCCTCTATATTTTGCAGCAGTTAGATGCGGCTAACCGTCGCCTGTAAGATAGCACAGCACAGGAAAAAAGTAATACTTTTCCGAAATAAAATTGCCAAAAATACTGCGGAATGCAGCGTGCTTTGCAGGGAAAACGGCAAGGGCGCCCCGCATAGCCGCAAAGCCCACAGGCCGTCGGAGGCGTCAATGACACCTCCGACGGCCTGAAGCAAAGGCAGCGAGATAAAGGAAGGAAGTTTTTTATAAGGAAGGTTTGGTGGGTGGGAGTAGCGCCCGTGAAAAAGTTTCTTGCCCGCTGCCCGGGGAAAAGGCAAGGTCATGCCCGCGCCGGTGCGTCACGGCGTATGGCCAGCAGCACCGCCGCCGACAGCGGCAGGCAGGCCGTCAGGCCCCACAGGGGGATGCCGTAGCCTACCTGCTCGATGAGCCGCCCCAGCACCGTGGGTGCGATCAGTGCTGACAGAGATACGCCCAGCACGATGATGGATGAGGCCGAAGCCGTCCGAGTGGGGAACGTCTCGCAGCAAAGGATCACCAGGGCCGGGACCTCCGCGCCCTGCAGCAGGCCCAGCAGCACCAAAAGCACCCGCTGGACGGCCAAAGACGGCGTCAGCAGCAAAACCGCAAACACGCCGGCCGATAAAAAGCAGGTGAGCAGATAGAAAGTCCGCACCGGCATACGCTTATACACCAGCGGTGAGAGCATACGGACCACCAGTGCGCCCAGGAAAAACAGGGTGAGCATGGCGTTGGCCGCGCCGCCTGCCATGTGGTGCACGGTCTTGTAGTAGTTGGGCAGCCAGACGGCGATGCCGTTCTGGAAGCACAGATACAGGAAACAGCACAGCAGATAGAGCCATGCGCGCTTGTCACGAAAGATCTCCGCCGGGTTGGCCACGGACCTGTCCCGCAGGGCCGTCATATCGGCGTAGGGCGTGTGGGGCGTGGCGCGGCGGGACACCGCCCAGAATACCGCGCCCAACACCAGCGCCGCCGCGCCCAGCACCAGATACGGTACGGCAAAGGTGGCGGGGCTGCCACTGTCGGTAAGCCATGTCACCAGCAGGGGCGCCAGCATGGCGCCCAGACCGTAGAAGCCGTGAACGATGGGCAGCAGCGTGCTCTTCTTCTCGGGAAACACGTCGGCGATGACGCCGTTCATCAGCAGGTCGATCGTGATATAGCCCACACCGCCGATCAGCGCAAACACCAGCAGCAGCCCGTAGCTGTCATTGCCGTACAGGGGCATGGTGCCGATGGTCACACCGGCCACGCCCACCAGCACCGCGCCGGCCAGCAGGCCGTACAGCTTGTGGAGCCGTTCGCCGAACAGGCCCAGCAGCACCGTCATCACGATGCCGCCCAGGGACTGAATGGTCATCACGAAGCCCTGGCGGCTTTCGGTGATGCCGAAAAAGGCCATCATGGACTCGGCGTTGGCGCCAAAGGCGTTGAAATAGACACCGTACAGCAGAAACAGGGCGAAGCACAGGACCGCCAGCAGCGGCAGGATACGCTTTGCGCCGCTCATGCCCGGCTCCTCATGGCGGCCAGGGCATGGAAGGTCTCCTGCAGCGCGGGATACTGCCGCAGATAGAGCTGGTAGTAGGGCTCATAGGCGCGGCCACATTCCGCATCGGGGCACAGAACGGTATCCGGCTTGACGATGGCATCGCAGGCGCTCTCCACGGAGGGATACACACCGGTGCCAACACCGGCCAGAATAGCCACGCCCAGCGCCGGGCCCTCCAACGCCGCCTTGGCGGTCTGGATGGGGCAGCCGTACACATCGGCCAGCATTTGACGCCAGAATGCGCTCCGCGCGCCGCCGCCGCAGGCCATCATTTCCTCCGTAGGCACATTCATGCCACGGAGCACATCCACGCACTGACGCTGGGAGTAGGTAACGCCCTCCAGCACGGCGCGAATCAGGTGGCCGCGGCCATGGCCGCCGGACAGGCCGATAAACGCGCCCCGGGCCTTCTCGTCCAACAGCGGGGATCGCTCGCCCATCAGATAGGGCAGGAACAACAGGCCGTCGGCGCCGATGGGGGTTTTCTCGGCCAGGGCCGTCATCAGCTCGTAGGGGTCCACGCCCTGTTTGGCCGCCTCGGCCACCTCGCCGGCACAGCAGGTATCCCGCAGCCAACGCAGGGACTGACCCGCCGCCAGTGTGCAGCTCATTACCGCCCACTTGCCGGGAACGGCGGAGCAGAAGGTGTGTACGCGGCCCGCCGGGTCGATGGAAACGCTGTCCGCATGGGCAAAGACCACGCCGGAGGTGCCCAGCGTCGTAAAGGCCTTTCCGTAGCGGACAGTACCGGTGCCCACAGCCGCGGCGGCGTTGTCGCCCGCGCCGCCCACCACGGGCGTACCCTCGGCCAGGCCGGTCAGGGCGGCGGCTTCTGCCGTCACCGTTCCGGTCACGTCCACAGACTCGTACATCCGGCCCAGCAGCGCCGGGTCGATGTCCAGCTTGTTCAGTATCTCGTCAGACCACTGCCGCCGGGGCACGTCCAGCAGGTTCATGCCGGAGGCGTCGGATACCTCGGTGGCAAACTGGCCGGTGAGGCAGTAGCGAATGTAATCCTTGGGCAGCAGGATATGCCGGCAGGCCTTGTAGACCTCCGGCAGATGCTTCCGCACCCACAGGATCTTCCCAGCGGTAAAGCCCGCCAGGGCGGGGTTCGCGGTGATGGCGATGAGTTTCTCCGCGCCCACAGTCTCGGTGATCTCACGGCACTCCTCGCCGGTGCGGCCATCGCACCACAGGATACTGCGGTGCAGCACCTCTCCCCTCTCGTCCAGCATCACCAGACCGTGCATCTGCCCGGAGATGCCTACACCGGCAATATCGGCGGCGGCCACACCGCTTTTGTGCAGCACGGCCTGCACCGTCTCCCGCACAGCACGCCACCAGTCGGACGGCTCCTGCTCAGCCCAGCCGTTCTGGGGCTGGTAGAGGGGGTATTCCACCGTGTGGGCGGCCATGGCCGTACCATCACTGCGGAACAGCACCGTCTTGGTACCGGAGGTGCCCAGGTCGATACCCAGCAAATATTCCTTCATAGCCTTGCGCCTCCTTTAGGCAGGGCCGCCCTTCCGGGCGGCCCGCAATATGTCATTTCTCAGTGGAACAGCACCCGGTTGACCACAGATTCCAGATACTCCTGACGGCCGCTGGGCACATCGAAGCTCTTGAGGCCCTCGGCGTAATCCGCCAGGGACTCCAGGGTCATCTCACCATCCACGATCTTCTTGCCCACGCCGCTGTCATAGCTGCTGTAGCGCTCCTTGACGAACTGGTCCAGACGGCCATCCGCTTTTAGCTCCAGCGCCTTGCGGAGGCCCAGAGCGAAGGTGTCCATACCGGAGATATAGGCCAGCAGGATATCCTCGAAGGTGTTGGACTGACGGCGGGCTTTGGCGTCAAAGTTCAGGCCGCCGTTGGTAAAGCCGCCGGCGCGGAGGACCTCCATCATGCAGTAGGTGGCGCTGTACACGTTGGCGGGGAACTGGTCGGTATCCCATCCCAGCAGATAGTCGCCCTCGTTGGCGTCGATGGAGCCGAAGCTGCCGTTGACGATAGCGGTACGCAGCTCATGCTCGAAGGTATGGCCCGCCAGGGTGGCGTGGTTGGCCTCGATGTTCATCTTGAAATCCGCCGTCAGGTCGTACTTCCGCAGGAAGTTCATGCAGGTAGCCACATCGAAGTCGTACTGGTGCTTGGTGGGCTCCTTCGGCTTGGGCTCCAGATAGAAATCGCCGGTAAAGCCGATCTTGCGGCCGTAGTCACGGGCCATACGCAGGAATCGGGCCATGTTGTCAAGCTCCAGCCCCATGTCGGTGTTCAGCAGGGTGTCGTAGCCCTCGCGGCCGCCCCAGAATACATAGCCGGTGGCGCCCAGCTTCACCGCGGCGTCCAGGCAGGCCCGGACCTTGGCAGCGGCAGCGGCAAACACATCGGCGCAGCAGGAGGTGGCGGCACCGGCCATGAACTTCTTGTCGCCGAAGTTGTTGGCCGTTACCCACAGGCACTTCTTGCCGGTCTTCTTCTGCAGCTCGTACAGATAATCCACCATCACGCGGAAGTTGGCGATGCTCTCGGCCAGGGTAGCGCCCTCCGGGGCGATGTCCACGTCATGGAAGCAGTAGTAGTCGATGTCCAGCTTTTCCATCAGCTCGAAGGCGAAGTCCGCCTTGGCGCGGAACTTGGCCATGGGGTCCGTCTGGCCCATGGACTTATCCATGGTACCGGAGCCGAACATATCCACGCCCTCGGCGTCGATGGTATGCCAATAGCTCAACGCGAACTTCAGATGCTCACGCATTTTCTTGCCGGCGATGACCTCGTCCGGGTCATACCAACGGAAGGTAAAGGGGTCGGTCCCCTTGGGATCGTAGACGACCTTACTCACATCAGCGTACTTTTTCATGTTATTACACCTCCGAAGTATGTTTCGTTTTTATGCGGGAACGGATCATGGGCACCACCAGCTGGATGATAACGGCCACCAGCAAAATCGAGCCCTTGATGGTATCGTTGATCAGAGCGTCCACCTGCAGGGAGGCGATGATCTTGTCGATGATGGTATAGCTCATGGCGCCGAACAGAACGCCCAGCAGCTTGCCCTTGCCGCCGCTCATGCTGATACCGCCGATGACCACCGCGGCGATGGCGTACATCTCGTTGCTCTTACCCAGGGTAGCCGGGTCGACGGAGCCGTTCATGGCCAGCCACAGGAAAGCGCTCAGGCCGGTGAGTATGCCGGTGATGACATAGACCGCCACACGGGTACGGTTGACGTTGATACCGGCCAGGGCTGCGGCGCGCTCATTGCTGCCCAGGGCATAGACGGTCTTGCCGAACTTGGTGCAGGTGGATATGAACACCATGATGACCGTGACCACCAGCAGCACGATGCCCACCACAGGAACGGTGGCGATCTTCAGCTGGCCGAAGCCGTAGAAGCTGGCATAGTGGTCCAGCGTGCCGGTCATGTTGAAGATGGAGGATCCGGTGGTACGCAGATAATACTGTGCCACCGAACGGAAGATCAGCATGGTGGCAAGCGTCACGATGAACGCGGGCATTTTCACCAGGCCGATGAGCACACCGTTGAACAGGCCGCACAAGCCGCCGGCCACCAGGGCGAACAGCAATGTGAGGAACACGCTGTCCGTGGCATTGAACACCACCACGGAGAAGCTGCCCACCAGCGCCAGCATGGAGCCCACGGACAGGTCAATGCCGCCGGTGATGATGACCAGGCCCATGCCGAAGGCCATGATGCCCACCACAGCGGAGTGCCGCAGGATGTTCATCACGCCACTCCATGTGGTCGCGCCGTGGTTAATAAACAGATAGGCGATGAAGATCGCCAGTGCGATGAGGATAAAGCTGTAATTATTGATCCAGGCGGCAATGCCCTTCTTGTTCAGCCCCGGTTTTTTGGCCTGGGCCTTCAGTTCCGTGTTCTGACTCATACGTTTACCTCTCCCTCCGTTGCGTGTATCACATTGGTCGCATACAGCATAACTCTCTCCTCCGTGATCTCCTCACGGGGCAGGATGGTCTGGATATGCCCGTGGTAGAACACCACACAGCGATCCGCGATCTTCTGTATCTCCGGTATCTCCAGGGTGTTGACCAAGATGGTCTTGCCCTTCTCGGCCAGTTCCAGGATCAGCTTGTAGATCTCCGCCTTGGCGCCCACATCGATACCCTGGGTGGGGTTATCCATGATAAGGATATCCGCCTCGGTGGTGAGCCACCGGCCCAGGATCACCTTCTGCTGGTTGCCGCCGGACAGTGACAGGATCAGGTCGTCATGGCTGTTGGCCTTGATGTTCAGCATATCCCGCATCCTGTTGTACTGCGCCACCTCTTTCCGCCCGCGGATCAGCTGGTGATTGGCAGAAAGCGTGTGCTCGGAGATGTAGTTGTTCTCCAGCAGCGTGAAATCCGGGATGACGGAGTTTTCCTTGCGGTTGGCGGGGATCATGCCGATCTTGTGGCGCATGGCGTTATGTATGCCGCCGTGGTGCAGCGGCTCTCCGTTGACATACACCGTGCCCGAGCTGATGGGCATCGCGCCGAAGATCGCCTGCATCATCTCACTGACGCCGGCACCCTTCAGGCCTGTCAGGCCGATGATCTCGCCTTTACGCACCTCCAGGTCCACGTTCTCGAACCCTTCACCGCTGAGGTGCTCCAGCTTCAGTGCCACATCGCCCAGCTGGCGGGGCTGGTACACCGAAGCCTCGGAGTAGCTGCTGCCCACCATAAGACGGGTGACGGCCTCCGGCGTGGTGTCGGCAATATTGCCGGACTGAATAAAGCATCCATTCCGCAGGACCGTGTAGCGGTCCGCGATGGTAAATATCTCGTTCATTTTGTGGGAGATGAAGATGAAGGACTTGCCCTGCTCCTTCAATCGCCGCACGATACTGAACAGGTGCTCGATCTCCGCGTTGTTCAGCGCGGTGGTCGGCTCGTCCAGAATAAAGAGCTTCGCATTGGCGTGAAGTGCCTTTGCGATCTCCAGCAGCTGCTTTTTGCTGGTCTCCAGCTCGTCTACCAGGGCGTTGGGGTCGATATCCACGCCCAGGTCGCTCATCAGCTGGCGCGTCTGCTCCAGCATGGCCCGCTTATCCAGCGTGCCCAGCTTGGTCAGCAGTTCTTTGCGAAGAAAAATGTTCTCGTACACCTTCAGATCGTTAAACAGGTTCAACTCCTGGTGTACAAAGGCGATACCTGCCTGTTCTGTCCGTTTGACGGAAATGTCGTGCATTTGCTCTCCGTCAAACTCGATCTCGCCCTCATCCCGCTGATGCACACCCGCCAGGATGTTCATCAATGTGGACTTACCGGCGCCGTTCTCTCCCAGCAGCGCGTGTACTTCCCCGCGCTCCACGGAAAAATCAACGTGCGAAAGCACTTCCACACCGGAGAATGATTTGGTGATATTGGTCATTTTCAGCAATTCCATGCCGCACGCCTCTCTTTGCTGTTTGATAAGATCCCTTCTGCGAAGGGGGAGGTGCCCCGCGGGCGCCGAAGCGCCCGCGAAGCCCTCGGAAACGACTTTACTTACTTGGAGACAGCGTCACCGAAGCCCTGGAAGTCGTTGACGTTGGTAGCATCCACCACGGACACGGCGATGACGTGATCCTGGGTGACGGTACCGCCCTCGATGTGGGTGACCATGTCATCCACGGCAGCCTTGATCATCGCGGGATCGTAAGTAACGGAGAACAGATCGGCCAGCTTGGCAACCTCAGCGGTGTAATCCTTCTGATGGATGCCCTTCAGCACGGAGTAGATCTCGTTCAGACCGGAGGAGGTGCCCAGATGCACACCGGCGTTCAGGAAGGCATCCTTCTTCTCGGCATCGATCTCGGAGCTCTTCAGCGCCTCCAGGATGCCCATGGCGATCTCGTCGTCGTGGGTGAAGATCCACTTGGTGGCGGTGATGTCCTCAACAGTGCTGGCATCCAGCCAGTTGATGAACAGTTCCTTGCCCTTGCTGCGGCTCCAGCCGGTGTAGTCGGTGGACTGGATGGCAGCGATCTGCTCCTCGGTCCAGCCATTTTCCTTCAGCACGCTGAAGAAGCCGTCGTTACGCATGGTGGGAACGGAAGAGTTGTCACCGGGCATGATGAGGACCTTGTCGCCGGCCTTCATGCCGTCGGCGATGAAGCGCTTGGCGGTCTCGGCGCCGATGCCGTTGTTATCGCCCTTGACGCAGGCAACAGCAGTGGAAGCAGCGGAGTCGATGATACGGTCGAACATCACATAGGGGATGCCGCTGGTGGCCAGCTTGGCCATGGTGTTCTCCAGGGTGTTGTCCTGAGGCAGAATGACCACATAGTCAGCGGTCTTGTTCTCGATCAGGTCCTCCACCTGCTGGATCTGGTTGGCGGCGTCGGAAGAGGTGATGACGGTGGCGGCATACTTGCCGGCGTCATTCAGCTCCTGCGCCTTCTCCTGCGCATAGGTCATCACAGCGCCGGTCCAGCCGTGGTCGGCATTGGGGACCAGGATCGCGATGCGATTACCCGTGGCAGCATCGTTGTCCTTGTTGGCGTCATCGTCCTTCTTCTCGCCGCAGGCGACAAGAGACAGGGCCATGACCAGCGCAAGGATCAGTGCCAGTACTTTCTTCATGGTTGTTTCCTCCTAAAAATTTTTTATAGATACGGACAAAGTCCGCCTATAACGTGTTCTTACAGCTCCACCCAGGTAGAGTCCTTGGCTGCGGAGTCGATGACCGCGTGAATGAACTTCACGCCGTTGAGGCCGTCGGTGACGGTGGGATAGTCGAAAGAGCCGTCGTTGGCCGTACCGCCCGCCTTCACCGCCAGAATGGCGCTGATGATGTTCTTGTAGATGTTGGCAAAGGCGACGATCAGTCCCTCGGGATGGCCGGAGGGGATACGGCTGTACGCGCCGGCCTTCTCGGTGATGTAGCCGGTGCCGCGGGACAGGATCTCCGTGGGCTTGCCCTTGGGGGTGTACTTCAGATAATCAGGATAGTGCTGCTCCCACTCCAGTGCGCCCTCGCTGCCGTAGATGCGGATGGTCAGGCCGTTGAGCTTGCCCGCCGCGATCTGAGAGCACCAGTACGCGCCGTTGACGCCGTTTTCGTACTCGACGAGCATATTGGCGTTCAGGTCCAGCTCCTTGCCGTAACGGTTCACGGTGGCGACCAGACGCTTGATGTTCAGGCCGGTCAGGTAGTGGACGGAGTTCTCGATGTGGGTGCCGATGTCGCCCACACAGTTGGAGATACCGGACACCGCCGGATCGGCGCGCCAGACGGACAGCTTAGTGGTGCCCTCGCCGGGGACGCCCAGCTCATCGATGAGCCACTCCTGGACATACTCCGCATTGACGGCGGCGATCTTGCCGATCTTGCCCTCGGCGATCATCTCGCGGGCCACCTTCATCATGGTGTAGCCGGAATAGGTGTAGGTGACGCCGAAGACCAGGTTTTTCTCCTTGGCCAGGGCCACCAGCTCCTGCGCCTGTTCCACGGTAAAGCACAGAGGCTTTTCGCATACCACATGGATGCCGTGCTGCAGGAAGCACTTGGCCACGTCGTAGTGGGTGTTGTTCGGGGTGGTGATGCTGACGAAATCGATACCGTCGGGACGCTTGCTCTCCGCCTCGGCCATGGCCTCATAGCTGGGGTACACGCGGCTCATGTCCAGGGAGTAGGTCTCGCCGGTCTCACGGTTCTTCTCCGCATTGGTGGAGAAGCAGCCCGCCACCAGCTGTGCGCGGGGATCAAAGGCGATGGCTTTGCGGTGCACCTCGCCGATAAAGGCGTTCATGTGGCCACCGACCATGCCGTAACGGATCTGAATACCCATATTGTCCTCCTTGTCGCGTTTCAGTTGGCGATAGCGTCGTCAAACTTCACATCGGACTTCTTGAAGTCCACCTTCTTCACGAAAGCGGCCGCCTCGGTAGCGCCCTCGATACGGTCCATACCGCTGTCCTCCCATTCCACGGACAGAGGGCCGTCGTAACCGGCGGCGTTCAGCACGCGGATGATCTCCTCGAAGTTCACGTCACCATGACCCAGGGAGCGGAAGTTCCAGCCGCGGCGCAGGTCTCCGAAATCGATGTGGGAGCCCAGCAGACCGCTGCGGCCATCCAGAGTCACCGCCGCATCCTTCATATGGACGTGGTACACGCGGTCCATAAAGTCGCGCAGGAACAGATGGGGCGTCACGCCCTGCCACAGCAGGTGGCTGGGGTCGAAGTTCAGGCCGAACTCGGGGCGGTCGGCAAACTTCTTCAGCAGCTTCTCGGTGGAGTAGTAGTCGAAAGCGATCTCGCCGGGATGGACCTCCAGGGCGAACTTGATGCCGTTGGCCTTGAACTCATCCAGGATAGGGGACCACAGGCGCACGATCTCGTCGTAGCCGTTCTCGACCATCTCCTCGGTGGTCTGGGGGAAGGAATACAGCCACTTCCAGATGGGAGAGCCGGTGAAGCCCGTGACCACATAGCAGCCCAGCTTCTTGGCCACCACGGGGGCCTTCTTCATGGTGTCGATCGCCCAGGCGCGGATCTCCTCCGGCTTGTCGGCCAGCGCCGCGGGAGCAAAGTTGTTCAGCCGGGGATCGGGAGCGTCGCCCACACACTGGCCGATGATGTGGCAGGCCAGGGCCTTGCAGATCAGGTTGTTCTTCGCCAGGGTCTCCTTGATCCAGGCCACGTAGCTGTCATCGCTGTATGCACGATCAATGTCGATGCCATTGCCCCAGCAGGCGACCTCCAGGCCGTCATAGCCCATCTTGGACGCCAGCGCACACAGTTCATCGAAGGGCAGGTCCGCCCACTGGCAGGTGCAAAGAGTTACCGGTCTGTTTCCCATGATACATTCCTCCTGTTAAAAAGTTAAATCATCATCGGCCTGTGCCGATCGGATCACAAACTTACTGCGAGTGCCGCACACGCACACGGTTGTGGGTATACACCACGCCGGCGGCGGGCCGCCGTCCGGTGTGGATATAGTCGAACAGCACACGCACCGCCTCGTCCCCCTGGGCGAAGGGCTCCTGGGTCACTGTGGCGGCAATGCGCCCTTCCTCCATATACCGCAGCACGGCCTCCGTCCCGTCCACCGCCAGCACGCGGATATTCTTTCCGCTTTCCAGGATGGCCCGCATACCGCCGTCGATACCGGCGGCGGCAAAGCACACCATGTCCGGCGTGTGGTCCGCCAGATAGGCCCGCAGCACCTGATAGGAGACATCGTCGTCGTCCTGATTTTCCAGCACGGCGTCCACCGTGATCTCCGGCGTGCCCTCCAGCGCGGTCCGCAGACCGCGCACGCGGTCCATATGGCCGCGGACATTGGTGCTGCCGATAACAGCCGCCACGCGGCCCCGGCCATTGAGCATGAGCTGCACCAGATCTCCGGTGATCATACCGCTGTTGTAGTAGTCGCAGCCAACAAAGGCCACACGGTCGACATCGATATCGGTGTTGACTGTGACCACCGGTATGGGCAGTGACTGCAGGTACTCCGCCACCTCGGGCACATCCAGCGGCATGACCGCCAGCGCGTCCACGCCCTCGGCCACCAGCCGGCGCATGGCCTGCAGCTGCGTGGCGGCGTCGTAACCCTTGATCTCACGGATGGTAAGGGTGGTGCCGTAGCTGGAGAGTTTTCTGGCGCGGCTCTGTGCGCCGCGGAGCACCTCGTCAAAAAAAGGATTGCCGACGGAGGGTATGACCATGCCGATGTGGGTGCGCTGACGGGAGCGAATAAGCGCCTGGGCCAGCTGGTTGGGCTGGTAGCGCTCACGCTCGGCAATGTCCAATATACGCTTGGCCAGCTCGGGATTTACGTTGCCGCGGCCGTTGAGTACCCGGTCGACGGTGCCGCGGCTGGTGCCCGCTTTTTCGGCGATCTGCTTGATGGTCACGCGTCTGCTTCTCCTCTCCGAAATTTGTATCGCCCTTGGCGATGTGTCATTTGTGCTCGAGCACGAATTGACTGTGCTCGAGCACAGTTTCAAAATACCATCTCTTTTGTGATCTGTCAACGGAAAAGGGCCGGCGTGGCTCTATTTCTGTAGAGTTGCCTAAACACGGCGAAAAACTTTTGTTGTTTTTCCCAGTAGACATTTCGGAATTCCCTGTTACCCGCAACGCTTTGTGCCAAACATTCCAAACCAATAAGGTGGCTGCCAAACAGCAAAAGGGGCCACCATACAGCGGTCCCTTTTATGCGGAAAAAGCCAAACGGCTCCCGGGCGCGCGCCCGGGAGCCGTTCGGTGCAAGGGGGAGGAAAAGGAGTAAAGGAAGAAAACAAGCTATTTGGTGCAGACCGGCAGGAACTGGCCGAAGCAGTCGGGCAGGACCTGACCGTCACGCATAGTGGTGCGGCCACGGAGGATGGTCTCGACCACCCGGCCCTGGAAGGACATACCGTCATAGGGGGACCATTTGGCTTTAGAGTACATCTGCTCCTGACGGAAGGTGTAGGCCGCGGACATATCCACAATGGCCAGGTCGGCATCGGCTCCGGGGCGAATAACGCCCTTGCGGGGATAGAGGCCGAAGGTACGGGCCGCATTGGCGGAGGTGATCGCCGCCACGCGGGGCAGCGTCAGCAGGCCGCGGTGGACAGCGGTGAGCAACACAGGAGAAAGACCCTCGATACCGCTGATTCCGGCGGGGGCATCCCAGAAGGAACGGTGCTTTTCCTCGCAGGTGTGGGGCGCGTGATCTGAGCAGACCCAGTCCAGGGTACCATCCGCAAGGCCCTGCCAGACTGCCTGGCGATCTGCGGCGGTACGGATGATAGGGTAAGTCTTCATCACCGCGCCGCAGCGGCGGGCGTCACGGTCGGTGAAGGTCAGGTAATGGGTACAGCTCTCGGCGGTGACATCCACGCCGTCAGCCTTGGCGCGGCGAAGGTGCTCCACGCCGTCGCCTACACCCACATGGAGGACGTGCAGGGGCATGGAGAGTTCCTTGGCCATGTCGATGGCGGTGTCGATAATGGAGGTCTCGCAGCTGACGGGGCGGGTACGCAGCAATGCGGCGTAGTCCTGCGCGCCGGCGGCAAGGGCCTCCTGCGTCAGGGCCCGAACAATGGAGAAATTCTCTGCGTGGATGCCCAGGCGTTTGCCGGTGGCCTTCACGGCGCGGAACAGGCGATAGATCTGGCCGTCGTCCGGGGGCGGAAGGACGTTGTCCATGCCCTCACGGTAGTTGTAGATCAGGCTGTTGTCCCGGCGGTCCACCGCGTAGCCCCAGAAGAATTTGAAGGCCACGCAGCCGGCCTCCGCCAAAGCGGGCAGGCTGGCAAGATTGGCATCGCCCAAAGCCAGGCCCCAAACGCAGAAATCCGCATGGGCCTTGGGCTGGATGACCGAGACAAGATCGCGGAGAGACTCCGCCGAGTGGATGGTAGGGGTACAGTTGGGCATTTCGAACACGGTGGTAATACCGGTGGCGGCAGCCGCCGCGGTGGAGGAACGGAAGTCCTCCTTCTCACCTGTGGCCAGACGGCCGTCGCGGGAGTGAACGTGGGTCTCGATCAGGCCGGGCAGGATATAGCGGCCAGAAGCGTCGGTAGTTTCACCGACGGTGCCGGGCAGGCGCTCGGACGTGACGGCGGCGACCCGGCCGTCACGAATGTAGATATCGGCACGCTGCATACCGTCATCGTTGACCACCGTGCCGTTGTAGATGACTCTGTCCCAGTCCATAAATGCCTCCTCTGATATGTATACTGTATACACTTAGTCTTCAGGAGAAGCCCCCATGACAGGTCACGGGGTCTCGTGCAGGCGGTACATTCCGTCATACAGACGGTACATATCCGCTATGCAGATGGTACATATCCGTCATGCGGGCGATACATATCCGCCATGCAGATGATACATATCCGTCATGCGGGCGATACATATCCGCCATGCAGATGGTACATATCCGTCATGCAGATGGGGTCTGTGCATCAGTCCTCCCTGCCGTAGCGCTGGAGGGCTGCCTCGTGAACGTTAGCGGTATGGGCGGTGAGCACCCGACGGAGGCGATCCGCATCACGGGCCCGCAGGGACGCCACGATCTCCTCGTGCTCCGCCAACGCACGGCGGCGGCGTTCGTCATCGGACAGCACGCTCTCGCGGAAGCGGGCGTGCTCCGGGTTCTGAAACGACGTGGTGGCGCTGTAGCTTTCGATCTGGTCCAGAAGCTTGATGAGCAGGGGCATATTGCTGCTCTGGGTCAACAGGCCGTTGAATTCGTCCAGGTGGCGGAAATACGCACCGACGTCATGCTTGTCCAGCGCCTCGGCGCAGCCGCGGTTGTCGGCCTCCATGGCGTCCAGCTGCGCGTCGGTGATGTTCCGCACCACAGCATCCACGCTGAGCAGCTGCAGGGCGGAACGGATGGTATAGACCTCGTCCACCTCGGCACGGGTCAGCCTGGGCCGGGCCACGGCGCCCTTACGGGGCTCGTAGACCACCAGCCCCTCACGCTCCAGCATACGGATGGCTTCGCGCACGGGGGTGCGGCTGACGCGGAAAATATCGGCGTATTTTGTTTCAACAATGCGCTCATCCGGCGCGATATCGCCGTTGATGATGGCGTTTTTCAGCTGGGTATATATCGTTTCGCGCTGAGGGTTGGCGGGGTCCACCGGTGTGAAGGCTGTCATCTCTCTATGCCCCCTTCTTTTTGTACCGCAGCAGGCGGTTCTATACACACTATACCCGCTGCTGCGGGAAAAAGCAAGCAAAACCGGCAAATTCTGCCGATTTTCCCTCCCCTGCCGGGGCTTGGGCGCAGTGCAGTCTCTCTTGCATGTGCGTGGTATACTGTATACAAAATACATGGTAACATATTCCTCTCCCTTTTGCAAGGGGTTTTCAGATGCGCGGCAAAAAAAGAAAGCCCTTACGGGCTTTCTTTTTTTTGCTCTCAGTGACGCTTTTTAGCGGTCCAGGCCATGCCGGTGACGGACAGAACCGCCGTCACGGCGTAGATGCCGATGCCCGCGTCAAAGGTCTTGGGGCTGCTGGTCTTGGTATCATCCTTGGTAGTCGTGGTGGTGGAGTTGTAATAGTAGCGCGGCGGAGTGGGCTGCTGTTCAGCAGGACGCACAGTATAAGTACCATCATTATTCTGATTAAGTTCGCTGCCATCCGCCGCAATCACTGTACCAGTAACACCACTCAGGCTGCCGTCTCCTGCGGTATCCTTCAGGGTCATCGTCTTGCCGCTGTCGATTTTCATAGACTTCTCGCCCTCAAAGACAACTTCCTTACCGTTGAGGTCGATAGTAACATTATTGCTTACAGTCATATCATCCGTAAACGTCTTGCTGCGCATCAGTTTGACAGTTCCGCCCTCACCAGCCGCGGTAATGGCAGCACTCAAATCAGCATACAGCTGTCCATGGAAAAGCTGATGGATATCCAAATGATCTCCTACGACAAGGTCAACCAACTGCGCCATGTACTGTTTTTGCAGGATAAGGCACACACGCTGGCGCTGATGCAGCAGCACGCTGCCATACTGCGGCCTAAGTTCCGGTGCGTGCTGCGCTGCCTGGAGCGGGAGATCGCACCGCTGGGCATCGCCGCGTGGCAAAAGCCCACCGGAGGCTATTTCGTGTCTGTAAACACCCTGCCGGGGCTGGCCAAACGGACGCTGGCGCTATGCAAGGAAGCCGGCGTGACCATGACCGGCGCGGGCGCTACCTTCCCCTATGGCGTCGATCCGCAGGACAGCAACATCCGCATCGCGCCTTCCCTGCCGCCGGTGGAGGAGCTGGAGAAGGCCATGGAGGTATTCTGCGTATGCCTGCGGATGGCTGCGCTGGAACAGCTCCTGCAGAAGTAAACGCGAAAAGCACACCCCATTGGGGTGTGCTTTTCAGCTTTTGATCCGGCGCAGTACAGTTGTGCCGGGTGCGCTTTGCTATTAAATTCACTTATACGCCATATATTAAATCGATGTTTTACTTATTATCTTGCTGCGCGTATAATGAACCGTCGTTTGAAAATAACACGGAACGGAGGCAGCGAACATGGCAAATTGCGCGATCGTAGGTATCAACTGGGGCGACGAGGGAAAAGGCCGCATGGTGGACTATCTGACAGGGCAGTATGATGTGGTGGTGCGGTATCAGGGCGGCGGCAATGCCGGGCACACCGTTATCAACGATATGGGCAAATTCGCCCTGCACCTGCTCCCCTCCGGCGTGTTCCGCCCCGGCGTGATGAATATTCTGGGCAACGGCGTGGCGCTGGACTGCGAAAACCTGGTGACGGAGATGGAAACGATCCGCGCGGCGGGCGTCAGCATCTCCCCGGAAAACCTGATGGTCAGCCACCGGGCCTCCCTGCTGCTGCCGTGGCACCGGGAGCTGGACGCGCTGGAGGAGGCCCGCCTAAAGGACAAGATGTACGGCTCCACCAAGCAGGGCATCGCGCCGTTCTACTCCGATAAGTACCAGAAAAAGACCATTCAGGCCGGTGAACTGCTGTATCCCGATCGCCTGATGGCGCACTTGCAGGACCTGCTGGAGTGGAAAAATCTGATATTGCAGAAGGTCTATGGTGCCAAGGGCTATACCATGGCGGATATGACTGCGTGGCTGGAGACGTATGCCGCGCAGGTCCGGCCCTATGTAGCGGACACCGGGCGGTATCTGCGGCAGGCGCAGGCAGCGGGCAAGGCCATTCTGTTCGAGGGACAGCTTGGCGCGCTGCGCGACCTGGACTACGGTATCTATCCCTACACCACCTCCTCCAACACCATTGCCGCTTACGCGCCTATCGGCGCGGGGCTGCCCACGGCAAAGATCGACGAAGTGGTGGGCGTGGTGAAGGCGTATTCCTCCTGCGTGGGCGAGGGGCCGTTCACCTGCGAGTGGTTCGGTGCCGACGCGGAAAAGCTGCGGGAGGCCGGCGCGGAGTATGGTGCCAAGACGGGCCGCCCCCGCCGGGTAGGCCCCATTGACCTGGTGGCCACACGCTATGGCGTGGAGGTACAGGGCGCGACGAATATCGCGCTGACCAAGCTGGATATCCTCAGCTACATGGACGAGGTCCCGGTCTGCGCCGCCTATGAGCTCGACGGCGAGATCACCCACGAATTCCCCTTCCCTGCCGTGCTGGAAAAAGCAAAGCCCGTTGTGAAATACCTGCCGGGCTGGGGCTGCGATATCTCCGGCGTGCGTACATGGGCGGATATGCCCCAGGCGGCGCGGGACTATGTGGAGTATGTGGAGCAGGCCATCGGCTGCCATATCGGATATGTCTCCGTGGGTGCCGAGCGAGAGAGCCTGATCATCCGATAAACAAGGAGGACCGTTATGTCTCACGATATGTACAGCTCCCCGCTGGCATCCCGCTATGCCTCGGACTATATGCTGCACCTGTTTTCCGACGACAGCCGCTATCAGACCTGGCGGCGGCTGTGGACGGCGCTGGCCCGCGCCCAGTGCCAGCTGGGGCTGCCCATCACCGAAGCGCAGGTCGCCGAGCTGGAGGCGCATATCACCGACATCGACTATGAGGTAGCCGCCCAACGGGAGCGAGAGGTACGCCACGATGTGATGGCACACATATACGCCTACGGCAAAGCGGCGCCGTCGGCGGCGGGGGTCCTCCATCTGGGGGCCACCAGCTGCTATGTGACCGACAACGCCGACCTGATCCTGTACCGGGATGGCCTGGTCTATCTGCGCGCACAGCTGCTGACTGTGCTGAACAACCTGGCGGCCTTCGCGGGAAAATATGCCGACACGCCCGCCCTGGGCTATACACACTACCAGCCGGCACAGCCTGTGACCGTGGGCAAACGCGCTGTACTGTGGATGCAGGACTTTCTCGCTGACGTGGAGGAGCTGGACCATGTGCTGTCCGCACTGCGGTTCTTGGGCTGCCGGGGCACCACGGGCACAGAGGCCAGCTTCATGGACCTGTTTGACGGCGATGAGGCAAAGATCGACGAGATGAACCGCCGCATCGCGGCGGAGTTCGGCTTTTCCGCCTGCTTCCCGGTATGCGGACAGACCTATCCCCGGAAGACGGACAGCCGCATCCTCGGCTGTCTCAGCGGCATCGCCCAGAGCGCCTATCGCATGGCTAACGATATCCGCCTTCTGCAGCATGACCGGCAGTTGGAGGAACCCTTCGAGGCGGATCAGATCGGCTCGTCCGCCATGGCCTATAAGCGCAATCCCATGCGGTGTGAACGCATCTGCTCTCTCAGCCGCTATATGATAGCCGACGCTATGAACGCGCCTATGACCGCTTCCGTCCAGTGGCTGGAGCGAACGCTGGACGACTCTGCCAACCGGCGCATCGCCATGCCGGAGGGCTTTTTGTGCGTCGACGCAGTACTGCGGCTGTGCCAGAACGTGACGGCGGGTCTGCACGTCAACGAGGCGATCGTAGATCGCACCCTGCGGGAATATCTGCCGTTCCTGGCCACGGAGGACCTGATGATGGAGGCGGTGAAGCGGGGCGGCGACCGGCAGCAGCTGCACGAGGTCATTCGGAGACACTCTATGGCCGCAACAAAGCGCATGAAGGAGGGGCTGCCCTGCGACCTGCTGGACCGGCTGGCAGGCGATCCGGTCTTCGGACTGAGCCGGTCGGAGCTGGAGCAGCTGATGGAGCCGCGGCTGTATATCGGGCGGTGCCCGCAGCAGGTACGGAAATTTCTAGATGCCTGCACGCCGCTGCTTCGGCAGGCGCAGGCCGCTGACGGGGACATCCGGATATGAGCACAGAGAACACCGGGGCGCGCTGAAAATTCATCGCGCGTGAAAAGGCCGAGAGCCGCTTATTCCCAAACCGGAATAAGCGGCTCTTTTGCAGTTATCCATTTGGACATTTGGAAGGCGGAAATACGGTACGGCTCATCCCTTGACGCTTCCCAGCGACACGCCCTCCACGATGTAACGGGAAAGGAGGAAATACATGATGAACACCACCACCGGCGTGGTGATGGCCGGGATGATCAGCGGCCAGTAGGTGTCGATCAGCTTCAGCTGTATCATAAACTTGTACGCCGTGCTGTGGGCAGACCGCCCTTACGAGGGCTTTGACACCAGCCGCGACGCCTTTATGGGCGTGTATGGCGCGCCGTCCATGCCCCAGGCGGTAAAAAACGGTGCCTGCACCGGCAGCGTGGCTCACGGCTGGGCGCCGGTAGGCGCCATGCAGTTCACGCTGTCGCTGGCCCCCGGCGCATCCCAAACCCTGCTGCTGGGCCTGGGCATGGGCTTCCGTGACTCCTGTCAGGACCTGCTGGGCTTCGTCCACATGATCCCCCAGTGGGCAAGGGGACGCATCCTGGACATTGCCGCCACCCAGTTCCCCGACGGCAGCGCCTATCACCAGTACCAGCCCCTGACCAAGAAGGGCAACCTGGCTGTGGGCAGCGGCTTTAACGACGACCCGCTGTGGCTCATTGCCGGAACAGACGCCTACCTCCGCGAGACGGGCGACTGGACCATTCTGGACGCGCCCACCTTCGGCGAGGGCAAGAACAGCTGGCTCACCGGCACGGCAGCCTGGACGTTCGTCAGCATCTCGCAGGCCATTCTCGGCGTGCAGCCCACGCTGGAGGGCCTTGCCATCGATCCCTGTATCCCCGCGGAATGGGCAGGCTATACCGTCAAGTGCCGCTACCGCGGTGCAGTCTACCGCATCACCGTAGAGAATCCCCATCATGCAGAAAAAGGCATCGTCTCCCTCACCGTGAACGGAACGCCGGTCACCGGAAATGTGCTTCCCCCGGCCGCACCCGGCACAGAGGTGCGGGTACGCGTGGTCATGGGCTGAGCGCAATAATAACAACACATCCCCCGCGCAGATACACTGCGCGGGGGATGTGTTGTTATTTTGAAAAGGAGTATACCGTGCAGTGCCGGTATACTTCGCCCCGCCGCAGCAGCGGCTGCGGAAAGTCCGGGTGGTGTACCGCGTCCGGCGGGAACTGCGGCTCAAGACACACGGCGCAGCGGGGCTCATATACCGCCCCATTCTTTCCGCCGCGCCGGGACAGCCAGTTGGCCGTATACAGCTGCACACCGGGAGAGGTGGTGTCCATCGTCATGGCGATGCCGCTGCTGTCGCCCCGCAGCACCGCCGCACGGCGCAGACCGGCCCCGTCCACGCAGAAATGGTGGTCATAGCCGTTCACCAGCCGCAGCTGCTCCGCCGCCGTATCGATGTCCCGGCCGACAGCCTTAGCCGCGCGGAAGTCAAAGGGCGTCCCCGCCACCGGCAGCACCCGCCCCGTGGGCAGACAGCCGGGCGAGGTCTCCAGATACGTCCCCGCCGCCAACGTCAGCGTATGCGCCATAGCCGTACCGCCGCCGTTCAGGTTGAAATAGCTGTGGTTGGTCAGGCTGCACAGGGTGTCGGCATCGCTTTCCGCCTCGTATTCGATCCGAAGCGACTTGCCGGCCAGCCGATACGTCACCGACACCGCCAACGTTCCGGGATACCCCTCCTCCCCGTCAGGCGACAGACGGTGCAGCCGCAGGCCGTCCGCCAGCGACTCCGCCGCCCAGATGTATTTGTCAAATCCCCGCACGCCGCCGTGGAGATGGTTCTCTCCGTCGTTTTTCGCCAGTGGGTACGTCTTGTCGTTCAGTCCGAAGGACGCCCCGCCGATTCGGTTGCACACCCGGCCCACTGTCGCGCCGACATAGCCGTCGTTTCGCTCGTATTCCGACAATGTGTCGTACCCCAGCACCACATCCACGCCGCCGAATACCAGCCGCCGCAGCGTTGCGCCGTAGGTAAGCACCTCCGCTGTCAGAAACTCATTTTCCAGTGTCCAGCTTTCCACGGTCTCGCCGAGTGCTGTTATGCCGAAAGTCTGACACATCTCCCTCATCTATGCTGCCTCCTCTCCACAGGTGCGTTTCAGCTTTTCGCCCTTAGTATAGTCTGCATTTTGCCAAAAAGCAAGGGCTCCGATGTACATAAAGCCAGCCGGACGTTGGCACTGCCCCTGACACCAATTGGCTCTTTTCCTTCTCAAAACGATTTAGCCGTATGTGCTGCGTTCCTGCCCCAGCCAAAGCCTCCTGTATTCTGCTCAACGCCATCCTCGCCTGAAGCACCGCCAAATGCCCCGTTTAAATGACAGGGTTGCTTTTGCTTGAAATGTCAGGTATGCCGCTTAAGAACAACGGCGGCGCAAATATAACAATCCGTTCAGCAAAAGCTGCATCTAACGAAGAGGTGCTATATGGGCAAAGTATCCCGTATAAGGGAAAGGAATACACCCTTATAGAGCAGCTGCACTCTCTATTGGGAGGCGGTGCCAATCCTTTGCAGAGGAATACGGGATGGTCATTGTGAACGAATATCACCATGTGGCGGCGTTCTCCTTTGAAAAAGCGCGGAAGGTCGCAAAGGTGAAATATCCAGCTGTCGGTACGCTGACGGTCACGTGGGTTTTTACCCCGGAGGACGGCCAATACGCCGTGGTGGCACTGACCTTCCGGCGCAAGCGGGCGCACGAGCAAACACGCAAAAAGGGCCGGACGTTGGACGGTCCTTTTGCGGCCGGAGAGCAAAAAGGAAACCGCCCGGTGGGCGGTTTCCTTTTTGAGGGGAGGTAAGGGAGATCACTCAGGCAGCCACAGCGGCCCGTTTACGGGAGATGTTCTTCATGACCAACAGGGCGGCAATGATGCACACCAGGGTCACGGGCAGAGCCAGCACGGGAGCCACCAGTCCGGCGAACAGGAAGCCGATCAGGGAGGAGATACCAACCGTCAAGGCATAGGGTAGCTGGGTCTTTACGTGCTGCAGATGGTCGCAGCAGGCGCTGGTGGAGGACTGGATGGTGGTGTCGGAGATGGGGGAGCAGTGGTCACCGAACAGACCGCCGGAAACGACCGCGCCGATAGCCAGAGTCAGGGGGATACCCATTGCGTTGGCCATGGGCAGGGCGATGGGCATACCCAGGGCCCAGACGCCCCAGGAGCTGCCGGTGGCGAAGGACACCACCACGCCGATCAGGAACAGGATGGCGGGGATCAGCGCCGCGGGGATAGAATCCTGCACCACGCCGGTGAGGAACTGGCCGATGTTCATGGACTTGGTCAAACCGCTGATGCTCCACGCACACACGAGGATCATAATGACCTGCATCATGCTGGCCGCACCCTTCGTCCACTTGTCAATGGCACCGCCCAGGGTAATGAGCTTTGACTTAATGCCCACGATTCCGGCGGCGATGGAGCCGGTGAGGAAGCACATGGCGATGGCCATCTGGATATTGGCGTGGCCGAAGCAGCCAATGAAGCCGTTGACCCAGATCTGGCCAGTGTAGAACACCACGGCGAAGATGGTGAGGATCAGAGTGATCATGGGGGCCAGGAAGTTTGCCATGCTCAGCTTGCAGTCCTCGGCGAAGTCGGTCTCGGGGGGAGTGGCAATCAGGTTGTCGGTGTCGCTGTAGGTCTTGCCGGTCTCGATAGCCAGCTTCTCGGCCTTGTACATGGGGCCGACATCCAGACCGAACAGGATGACCAGCAGGACGGTGATGACGGAGAACACACCGTACAGATTGAACTGGAACATACCGAAATACAGGTCGTAGGCACCCACGCCGGTGAGGTTCAGGGCGGCGATCTCGGCGGCCAGCAGACCCACCAGGTACACGCCGTTATCACTGATGGGGGACATAGAGACCAGCGGTGCGCCCATGGCATCGGTGATGTAGGCCAGCTTTACGCGGGAGATATGGGTCTTGTCGGTGACGGGACGCATGATGACGCCCACCAGCAGGCAGCCCTGATTGAAGATGAATACGAAGGGGGCGATCCAGGCCAGCAGCTGGCTCTTTTTGCGGTTGTTAGCCACCTTCTCGGCCCAGCGGCCGAAGGCCTCCGCGCCACCGCAGGCACTGAGCATATACATGAAGCCGCCAATGAGCGCCATGATGATCAGCATGCCCGCGTTCCAGCTGTCGGCAATAGAGGGCACCAGGTACCCAGTGAAGCTGCCGATCAGGCCGTCGATGGGGTTAAAGTGATGGATGATGGTGGCACCTACCCAGATGCCGATGAACATGGAGATGATGGTCTGCTTGGTAACGAAGGCCAGGACGATGGTGACCAGCGGGGGGACCAGGCACCATGCGCCGTACTCCGGTGCCGCTTCGCCGTCACCGGCAGCATAGCCGATAACGGTCAGAGCGAGCATGAGAACGGCCACCAGACATACGCCGATAAGATTTCTTTTCTTTTTCATGATTCTCTCCTCTCTTGTATCGTCTTATTCTGATGCGTGGGAAAGGGGATGTCAACGGGAATATACCAACTTACCTCCCAAGTAGGTTTGCTCAACTTTGGTGTTGACGATCTCATTCTCCGGGACGGAGAAGATGTCCTGGGACAGGACGATGAAGTCCGCCAGATAGCCGGGGCATAGCTTGCCCTTGACGTTTTCCTCGTAGCTGGTGTAGGCGGAGCCGGTGGTGTACAGCGCCACGGCCTCCTGCACGGTCAGCTTCTGCTGCGGCAGCCAGCCGCCCGCAGGCTGTCCATCCAAATTCTGAGAGGTGACGGCGCAGTGGATAGCCAGGATGGGGTCGAAGGATTCCACAGGGGCGTCGGAGCTGCCGGAAACGTGGATGCCCTTGTCCAGCATGGTCTTCCAGGCGTAGGAGGTGGAGACACGTTCCTTGCCCAGCAGTTCCTCGGCGATCTCCATATCCGCACGGATGAACAGGGGCTGGATGTCCGCCAAAACGCCGTTGCGGGCGAAGCGGTCCAAAATATCTTCGCTGGTAATCTGACAGTGGATGATGCGGAACCGAGGATCGGGCTTGGGGTACTTGGCGGCGATCTTTTCATAGCAGTCCAAAATCACGTCCATGGTATAGTCACCGATGGCATGGATGGCCAGCTGCAGGCCGTTGCGGTAGGCTTTTTCCAGCAGGTCATAGAACACCTTCTCGTCATAGACGAAGATGCCCTTATTTTCCGGGTCGCCCTCATAGGGCTCACGCAGCGCGGCGGTCTTTCCGCCCAGGGAACCGTCGGGCAGCAGCTTGAAGGCACCGATCTTGAAGAACTCGCTGCCGTCGCCGGTGCGGCCGCTGTGGCGGTGGAGGTAGTCCTCCAGCTGCGCGTCGGTGATGAGGCGGAGCTGCTGGATGAAGCGCACGTTTAGCTTGCCCTCTTTGTCCAGTTCCTCATAGGCGGCCAGAATGTCATCGATAGTGGCGTCCCACAGCTTGAAGTCGTCGGTCTGTACGGTGGTCAGGCCGGTGGACAGCAGATCCTTCTGATAGTCCAGGATGAACTGCTTCAGCTGTTCCTTGGTGTACTTGGTCAGGATGTCATAGACCAGGTGCCGGGCGCGCTCGTGGAGCATGCCGGTGGGGACGCCGTTTTCATCCACCACGATGTGACCGTCCTGCAGCGTAGGAATATCATCAAAAATGCCGGCGGCCTTCAGCGCGGCGGTGTTGGCCACGGCCACGCTGCAGCAGGTACGGGTAAAGATGGCGGGGTTGTCCGGGCAGAACTTGTCCAGATCCTGCCGGGAGGGCAGCACAGGCACGTCGAACTCATTTTCGTTCCAACCGCCGCCCTGGATCCATTCGCCCTTTTTGATGCCGCGGTCGGCGATGTACCGGCTGGTGCGCTCGGCCATTTCCTCCAGAGAGCGGATACCGAAGAAGTTGATCTTCTCCTTATCCGTGGCATAGCAGAGAAAGTGCTCGTGGCTGTCGTGGAAGCCGGGCAGCACGGTCTTACCGTGCAGGTCCACCACCTGACACTCGCCAGCGGGGACATCGCAGTTCACATCCAGAATGCGGCCGTCCTCCACCAGCAGGGAATGAACGACCTCTGTGCCGTTCATGGTGTGGATGCTGCCATTGCGGAACAAAGTTTTCACGATTTGCTCTCCTTTCTTATTACAGGATGATCCAGCAGATCACCCCAGTGACCAAAGTGAGGATCGCTGCCGTCAGCAGCGTGAAGCGCAGTACCGTGCCCTCTTCGCCGGGTACGCCGCCGGCTGTGGTGCCCAGGATGATCTTGCTGGGGGAGATCATACTGCCGGCGGAGGCGCCGGCGGTCTGCGCCGCCAGCAGGGGGCTGCTGCTGACGCCGAGGTCGGCGGCTGCATTCACCTGTACATCGGTGAACAGGATGTTGGAGGACATGTTGCTGCCGGTGACAAAGGAGCCTATCACACCCAGCACGCCGGCCAGCAGCGCGTACCACCGACCCATGACGTGGGTGATGCCCTGCGCCAGCACCAGCGTCTGGCCGCTGCCGCTCATGAGCTTGGAGATGATCAACAGCAGGATCAGGGACACGGCTACGGGTCTTGTTTTCTGTAGCGTCCGTGACAGCATGACGCGGAGCTGTGAACGCTCCAGCAAACCGCGGCCATGGAGCAGGGCGTAGCTGATGATACAGGTCAGCAGCAGTACGCTACCGGAATCCACCAGCGGGTGGAAGGGAGAGTACTTGGCCGTGGCAGCATTGACGATGCCGTAGGCGGTGCGGGTCTCGGGGAAAGCGAACCCCACGCTCCAGCGGCTCAGCGCCTCGTGGACGGAAGGGATCACCAGAAGTACTACGGTAACAAGGATCAGCACCATATAGGGGGCAAAGTACAGCCAGACGGCGCCGCGAGGCTTTTCCGCGCCTGTCGCGGAGGTCCGGCGTACCATCATGGGGCTGCCTTCACAGGCGTATGCTCTGCGGTACATGGGCAGACGGGACAGGGGGAGTATGGCGGCCATAGCCACGGTGGCGGGGATAAAGGCCGCGATGGAGGCGTTGTACTGTGCGACCAGCAGCTCGCCGCCGCCGTGTATCAGGGAGATCACAAGGACAAACACAGCGCCCTGCCGCAGCCCGCGGCCCCGGTCATACAGCCAGCAGATCAATGCGCCGGCGGCCAGGTTCAGTATCCACAGAAGCAAGGCGGTGTAGCGGGCAGTCAGATGCAGCTCCGTGCCGGCGATGCCGGAGATCTGCGCCAGCACGTCCCAGGCCACAGCCAGCGTGCCGAAGGTGTTGCCCCAGGCTTGGCCCAGCAGGGCGATGATGACCGCCATGGTAGGACGGACGCCCAGCGCCACCAGCATGGGGACGCATATGGCGACCGGAACGCCGAAGCCGGTGATACCCTGCAGAAATCCCACGAATACCCAACCTACTGTCAGGATGCGGAACAGCTCGTGGGGGCTCAGCTGCCGCATGGTGTCGTTCATCACATCTATGGCGCCGGAGGCGGCGATGAGCTCGTACAGCAGCAGCGCGGGGAAGATGATATATAGGATGGTGGCTGTGCTCCACACGCCTTTCAGACTCTCGAACAGTACCAGCTGTATGTCCGCTTTGTACACTACTAAGGCGGACAGTACGGTCAGCAGCAGTGTCACACCTGCGGCGCGGGCGGTAGATACGCGGAAAACCGCCAGCAGCATAATCAGCAGCAGTATAGGTAAAAAGCTGACGCACCAGGTCAGAACAGTAATTTTCATGTGCTCCCTCTTTTGCGGTCTGAAGTATTTTCACCTATAGGGTAGCACGATTTTCTCGGCCATGCCCGCCGCACGGCACAAATTCGCGCCCGGTTTTTTGTGCGTCTGCACAAAAGGCGGTTTACACTTATGGGGTATAATGGTATCATCAAAATAGGGGGTGTTTTGGTATTTTGCCGAAGGGAGGCGCACTTATGACGCTGCGGGAGCTTTTGAAACAGAATGAGCTGCGGGTGGTGGAGGTGGCCGCCGGTGCGGACGGCCTGGCGCGCACCATATCCGGCGCAGTGATGTTCGATAACCCGGAGATGGTCAATTGGATGCGTGCCGGAGAGATCATGCTGACTACGGGCTACTTTTTGCTGGACGATCCGGTAAAGCAGGAGAAGGTGCTGCGGGACCTGGCCGACAGCGGCTCCGGCGGCCTTGTTATTAAAATGAAACGGTATTTTCATGAGATACCGCCCGCTATGCTGTAGCTGGCCGATGAGCTGCACTTCCCGCTGATGCGTATTCCCTACCACACCTCCCTATCCGAGATCAGTGAAGCCGTCAGCAAATATGTTTACGGCATCAACGAGGAACAGGCGCTGCAGATGGTGTATCAGGCCATGTTTGATGTGCTGCAGGGACACGCGGAGGTGGAATATCTGCTGAAAAAGTGCGGCCCGCTGCTTCACGTGCCGCTGCTGTATATGACACCGAGCCGGAAGATACAGTGCGTTTCCCAGATGCTGCAGCCGGGGCTGCGGGAAGAACTGGCTGTGGGGCAGGTGCTGTTCTCTGTGCCGGAGCGCGTCAAGGAGGTAGAAAAACTGCGGACAGCAGGTCTGTCCGCCGGGATCTATCCCTTACAGCAGGAGGACAAGTGCGTGCACATCTATCCCATCCACTCCGAGCAGGAGATCATGGGGTATCTGGGCGCGATCCGCCCCGCCAATGCGCCGCTGACCGAGAATGAGAACACATTGTACCGACGTATTGCCGCCGCCTGTACGCTGGTGCTGATCAAAAAGCGCGGGGGTTCATCCTCCAGGAGGGAGATCAGCCACTTCCTGGACGGCCTGGTGACGGAGGGAGCTTTGTCCTACGGCGAGATCGTCAAATCCGCCAACTACTGCAATATCCCGCTGTATTCGCCCTATATCTGTGCGCTGATCTCCTTCACCGAGCAGAACCGGCTGCTGCAGACGTCAGAATGGCTGGGCACCAGCGCCCTGCTGCGCAGCCAGTTGGCGGACAAGTGGGAGATGCTGTCCGGGAATATCAGCTATGCTTTCGCCAAGTACAACAACGTGATCCTTGTGCTGCAGCAGAGCGAGAGCCTGCCCGTGTATGAGCAGGTGGCGCTGGTGCGGGAGTACTGCGGGGACCTGATGAAGATGCTCAGCGCTAAGGGGCAGGATCGGGGTGTGATCTTCGGCATCGGTGACCCTGTGCCCTCGCTTGCGGAATTCTGCCGCAGCTATTCCCAGGCGCTCCGCACGGTGGATCTGGCCAGCAGGATATGCGACGAGCGTATTGCCACTTACCGCCGGTATATTCTCTGCGAGCTCATCTATGACTCACCCAATGCGAAACTGGCGCTGATCCAGCGGATCAAGCCGCTGCTGGCGTACGACGAGGAACACAATACTCAACTGCTGTACACGCTGGAAACCTATTTCAACAACTGTCAGAACTCCGTAAAGACCTCCAAGGCGCTGTTTATCCACCGGAACACGCTGCTGTACCGGCTGGACCGTATTGCCGAGATATTGGATCTGAACTATAACGACAGCGAGCAGATGCTGACCTTCCAGCTGGCGCTGAAAGCGTTTCTGATGTGCCAGTAAAGTAAAACCGGCCCAACGGCTATGCCGTGGGGCCGGTCGGTCAGTTCAGTTATTCCGCAGCTCAAGCTGCAGGCGGTCGGTGATCATGGCGGCGAACTCCTCCGGCTGCGTGCCGATGGCGCTGACCTTCTCCCCGCCGTGGGGCAGAACACGATACTCCATATTGTCCTCTTTTCGCGGGATACGGTCCCGCCGATATTCTTTACGGGCATTGTACCATATTGCGCGGCCTGAACAAGCCCGGCCGGGTATTGGACGCCCGGACAACGGACTGTACCCGCACATTTATATGCTGTATATCACGGTGCTCCGCCACGCCGGGGTTGCGAAAAGCGCGCGTCCGTGGTACCATCGATTGACAAGGACTTGTTTGTCCTTGTCAATCGATGGTACAGTGAAAAAACAAGTTCTATGGAGGGACACCCTTGAAAACGGATCATCTGGCTTTGCTGCGCAGCGGCGCGCCGCTGTCCACCCGGCAGCAGATCAGCCTGACGCTGCAGCTCAGCTGGCCGGCCATCATGGCACAGCTGGCCACTATTATCATGCAATATATCGACGCGGCCATGGTGGGCCGCCTGGGCGCGTCCCAGTCGGCGGCAGTGGGGCTGGTGGCCTCCACCACCTGGCTGTTCGGAGGGCTGTCCTACGCGGCAGCTATGGGCTTCAACGTGCTGACGGCGCAGCGGGTGGGCGGCGGCCGCCTGGCCGAGGCGCGCAACATCCTCAAGCAGGCGCTGGTGCTGTGCCTGGCCTTCAGCGTGGTCATGGCGGTACTGGCGGCGGCACTGTCTGCGCCGCTGCCCCGGCTGCTGCGGGCAGAGCAGGAGATCTGGCGGGATGCCTCTGCCTATTTCCTGGTGTACAGTCTGTTCCTGCCCGCCCTCCAGCTGGACAACGTGGCGGCGGGACAGCTGCAGGCCACCGGCAATATGCGCACGCCCGGTGTCTGCATGGTGCTCATGTGTGCGCTGGATGTGGTGTTCAACACCCTGCTTATTTTCCCCACCGGTACCATCCGGCTGGGCGCACTAGCCCTGCCCGGCGCGGGACTGGGCACGGCGGGCGCCGCCCTGGGCACTGGCCTTGCGGAGCTGGCGGTGGGGTTGTACCTGCTGTATTTCGTCCTGCGCCGCAGCCCGGCGCTGCGGTTGGAGAAGGGTGAGCGTCTGCACCTTGACCGCACACAGCTGCGCATGGTGCTCCGCATCGCGGCGCCAGTGGCATCGGAGAAGGTGATACTGTCCACCGCGCAGATCATGTCCACCGCCATCGTGGCGCCCCTGGGCACCGTGGCTATCGCTGCAAACTCCTTTGCTGTCACGGCGGAAAGCCTGTGCTATATGCCCGCCTACGGCATCCAGAGTGCCGCGGCCATGCTGGTGGGGCAGAGCGTGGGAGCGGGACGCCGCCGCATGGCCAGACGCCTGGGCTGGGTCACGGTACTGCTGGGTATCGTTGTCATGGTCGTCACCGGCGGGCTGCTGTACGCCTTCGCCCCGCAGATGATGGCGATACTGACGCCGGACAGCGACATCATCGCCCTGGGCACCCGCGTCCTGCGTATTGAGGCCTTTGCCGAGGCTATGTACGGCGCGTCCATCGTGGCCGGCGGCGTATTTCAGGGTGCAGGCAGTACACTGGTGCCCACGCTGTTCAATCTGGGCACCATGTGGGGCATCCGCCTGCCACTGGCGTGGCTGGCCGCGCCCCGGTGGGGACTGCCCGGCGTGTGGGCGGCCATGTGCGCGGAACTGTGCGTCCGGGGCCTGCTGTATCTGATACGGCTGGGAGGCAAACGCTGGCTGCCGCCGGAGGGGCCGGCCGGGCAGGTATAGACACAGCGGTACGAATGAAAGCAGAAAACTCTGCATAGCAACACCTATATCTTATCTAGACCGCCATCGAGCAGGGCAAAACAGAGCTGGCAGAGCACCTGTACGCCCTGCTGCAATCAAATCCTCTGCCGCGGGAGGAATGGCGCGAAGACCCCGATGCGTTCAAATCTCTGATGGAGGAACGTGCCGATACGGAGGATAACGCGCCGATGTACCGCTACTGAAGCAGCGAAGAAAAACAGCGTAAACGGCATGGGTAAAAGCGTTCACAAATATCTGCTGTAATTTTTTTGAAGAAATTTTGAAAATCGTGAAACCAAATCCGATTTTTGTCGGGATATATAGTGAAGGAACCTGACAGCAGATGAGAAAGGAGGTTCGCCCATGCAGGATGAAATGATCGTTGACTTATACTGGAAAAGAGATGAGAGTGCCATCAGCGAAACGGAGCTGAAATATGGGCGGTATCTTTCAAAGATCGCCTACAATATCCTCTCCGACTGGGAGGACAGCAAGGAAACCGTCAACGATACCTACTTAAAGGCGTGGAACTCCATGCCAACGCATAAGCCAAGCGTCCTCTCCACCTATTTAGGAAAAATCACACGACAACTATCCATTGATGCGTTCCGCACACGCAACAGGGATAAACGGAAGCACTCGGAATATGCAGTCTCTCTTTCCGAGCTGGAGGATTGTATTTCCGGCAGCGAAGCCACGGAGCAGAGCATAGAATTGAAACTGCTTGCGGAAGCGATCAATACCTATCTCTACACACTCCCGGCAGAAGCACGAAACACTTTTGTCGGCAGATACTACTTTGCGGATCCTATCCGAGAAGTCGCAGACTACTACGGCATGAGTGAACCGAAGGTCAAGAGTATGCTCTACCGAACAAGGCAAGGTTTGAAAGAATACTTGGAAAAGGAGGGCTATGAGCTATGAAGAAAGAACACATCAGTGACGCTTTGAATATGCTGAACGATGATATTATCGAGGAAACCAACAATGTCCGCACCAATGCGAAGCCGAAGCGCAAGTGGGTCAAATGGGGAGTTGTTGCAGCCTGCCTGTGTCTGGCGGTGACTATCGCCATTCCTGTGCTTCACCATAAGGGAGGTCCTGACACCCAAGATCCCGTGCAGAACATTGCCGCACTTGAGTACAACGGCAAATTTTACGAGGCTGTCAAACTTCCGGAGGTGCTTGAGAAGTATGGTCTGCCGCCTGAAATCACCGCCGATATGGCTGGCGAACACATTTCCTACCTGAAATCTGACGGAGGCATTGGCTATAAAAGCACTGTCAGCCAGACTGACATCGAGCTATACCGGTATGCACCTGCTGTTTGTGATGGCGTATATGTTCTGCGAGACGGTGACACATGGTATGCCGCGCTGTTCTGCAACTTCTATCAGTTTGACAGCAACACAAACTGTTCGTTCACCGAGCTTTATCGCGTGTATGGTATTGAGAGCGCAGACGATATTGCATCCATTACAGAAATGAAGTGGAACAACGAACAAGAAGTTGGCTCACCGGTAACAAATCGGCAGGAAATCACCGAGTTCTATCACATGACGATTACACTTGTGAGTTATGGAAACGATGACTTCCAGACGGAAGTATTTGATGGTATCCCCGAAGAAAATCAACAGGAAGCGCACACTGCTTTTGCCGATGATCGAAGAAATCTCCGAATCGAAACCGCCTCTGGCTTGCGCTTCTTTATCTCCTTCTATCCGAACTATGACTGGATTGAGGGCGGAGGCACAATGTCCTATTTCAAAATTGATAAACAGATGCACGGATGGATTGAGAGAAATTTGAACAGATAACAGTTGAAGTATATAAATATTAGAAAAGAGCAGCTATTTTCGCATAGAAAACAACTGCTCTTTTCGTTTGCCCCAAAAATCAAGAAAGGAGTGACTGGTAATGTGGACTTTTGACCTTTGGCCACAGGGATACGGACGCGCTTCGCTTTGAGAATATGGACATTGCCGAGGAGTTGCTGTCTCTGACAGATGGATCAGCGCGCGAACAGATGCGGCTTTCAGGTCGAAGATCAATGGGGGCACTGTTTAGGTGCCCCCATGTCGTGCTTATGTAGTGGAAACTGTTTCCGCCGGGAATTGCCGGCCGGTGTGGTCGATGGTGTAGGGCGGATCGAGGATCAGCTGACTGATGGGCACAACGGTATACCCGTCGTTGATCAGGCAGTCGAGGATGGCAGGCAGGGCCTCCGGCGTGTGCAGCGCAGCGTTGTGGAACAGCACGATGCTCCCCGGCTGCACCTTGGATGTTACGCGCCTGCATATCGTATCCGCGTCGTAGTCCTTCCAGTCCAGGGAGTCCCTATCGGCAATGACTTGAAGTCGTTGCGGCGCAATGGTTTGCGGGTTTGTGGGTGATGCACATCAGACGAAAATTTGACCTATAAACGGGGTGTTTGGCGGGTGATTCAGGTGCGGGAGGGGTCAAAATCGAGGGGGTGTGCGCAAGGACGGGAGGTGGTTGGAAAATGGGGACGAATGCGGTATACTAAAAATAAAGTATGGCGACGCCCCTTGCTGAATATTGCACTTACATGGTCGAAGATGCCTTTGTTGCCTTGGATTACCGATGCCGCGGCCTACTTCAAATAAGTCAAGGCGATTTGACGCAGACGGCACGGAAACCCCGTGCCGTTTTCTCATATTACTGCCTATTCGGATGCTCTATCTGCATATATCTCAAAGAAGTATATGCAGATAATTGGGATAGCGGGTTGCTTTTCTGCACATAATATGCTATAATTATGTGCAGAAAGGCTGGTGCTGTATGAGAAGATTCGATTACTCCTTTTTGAATAACGGCTTGCTGCCGGCAAACTTGGTGAACCTCACTTCCAATATTGTGGCGCTCAAAACTATGGCTGGCGTGCGCAAGGAAGAATACACGCAGATCTTCACGGAGCTGGAGGCTGTCGCAAAGGTGCAGTCCATCAAAAGCTCCAACGCCATCGAGGGCATTGTGACCAGCGACGAGCGTATCGCTGCCATTGTCAATCAGAACAGCGCCCCGCTGAACCACAACGAGGCGGAGATAGCCGGGTACAGAGATGCGCTGAATGAGATCCACTTGAGCTACGAGCATATTGATTTTCGGCAAAGCGACATTCTTCGGCTGCACGAAATAATGATGAGCTTTGCGGGTTATGAGTACGGCGGACAGTACAAGACGGACGACAATGTGATTCTGGAGATCGACGCTGACGGAAACCGCCGTGTCCGCTTCCGTCCTACGTCTGCAAGCGAAACGCCGAAAGCAATGGAACAGTTGGAACTTGCCTATCTGGATGCCCGAAGCGATGCGAATATCAATCAGCTTCTTTTAATTCCCTGTGTGATTCTGGACTTCCTCTGCATCCACCCGTTCCGGGACGGCAACGGCAGAATGTCCCGCCTGCTCTCACTGTTGCTTCTATACAAAAACGGCTTTGATGCAGGAAAATATGTGTCCTTTGAGGAGCAGATCAACAACTACAAGGCGTATTATTACGAAGCCCTACGGCAATCCTCGGAAGGATGGGAAACGAATGAAAACTCCTATTTCCCCTTTATTGAGAATTTCCTTTCCACACTCTATATGTGCTATAAGGAACTGGACAAACGGTTTGCGGTGGTACACGGCAAGAAGATCACGAAGAAAGCCCGTGTGGAGGCGACCGCCCTGAACAGCTTGACGCCGCTATCCAAAGCCGAGATTTGCAAAATTCTCCCCGATGTCAGCCCCACGACCGTCGAAGCTGTCCTCGGCGCAATGGTCAAGACCGGTTCGGTAAAGCGGATCGGTGCAGGACGGACGACGAGATATATTAAGGTATAGGGGTAGTATAGAATGGATTTTTTGTCGGCAGCTAAATATCGGTATTATGGTGTAAGGACGACTCACAAAATATAGACGACCTGTTAGTAGATGCGAAACGCCTGAAAGGCCAAAGGACAATAAGGGGAGAAATATGACAGAACAAGAAGCCAAGTTTTTATGCAAGTGGGCAATCGAAAACGGACAGCGCCAGTTAACACCAGCAGAAAAGGAACTACTGAAGAAAGGAATTGATGACGCAAAAAGCTTTCAAGACTTTCTTGCGGTGGCGCTGGCGGCAATGGCTATCAGTTAAAACATGTAGGAGAGACTGTATGCCATAAAGACAGGAAAGAAAAGTGTGCAATCATTGCACACTTTTTCCTGTAGACAATTTTTGAGGTGAAGTAAAGCACAGAGCCTTTCGGCTCCGTGCTTTACGCCTATTTCAGCTTTTTGCCGTCCTCAAAGGCGTTGCCGATTTTCTTGCCAAGGACGAGGTAGTCGTTATGCACCGGGTCGAAGGAGATTGGCTGTAGCTTCTGCGGGTCGATCTTCCCTTCACTGTCCAGAATGCGCTCGTCGGCGGAGACATTCACGCTCTCGCCCAGCAGAAGCTCAGACTCCTCGTCGAAGCTGATCAGCTTGCACTCCAGTGTCATAGGCAGTTCGTCGATAATCGGCGCGTCCACCACCTCGCTCTTGGTCACATGGAATCCGGCGCGCGCCATCTTATCCGGCGTTGTATTGCCAGAGACGATACCCACATAATCGCAGGCATTCACATGGGCCGCGTCCGCCATGCTGACGGTAAAGGCCTTGTGGCTCAGGATATTCTTCACCGTTTTGTGGCTGCCGCTGAGATACATGGCGATGCGGTTCATGTCCGCGATGCCGCCCCACACGGCGTTCATGGCGTCCGGAGTACCGTCTTCGCCATAGGTTGCGATGATCAAAACGGGCTGAGGGTACAACCAGGGCTTTGCTCCAAAATTCTTACGCATAGTTCCGTCCTCCTGCTTCAAGATTGATAGTAGGAGCTTTTTCGATCTCGCGGATCAATTCTCCCTAAGCTTTTGTAGTTCCTGTTCGGTTTTGGGTGCTTCGGGATTGGCAGGCTCTTCCTTCTCGGTGCGGGTAATAGCGTCAGCAGGATCAGGCACGATCTTACCCATTTCAAAGAGCAACGCCTACCCCTCGTGTTCCAGCATGACCGCCTCTGCGTCGGTTAGCACAAGCTCGAGATCGGAAGTCTCGGCAGGCGGAGCTGTCTCGGGAATGTTTTTCTTATCATCTGCCATTTGCAAACCTCCTTTTCATGGCTGAAAACAATAAAATCTTCCTCTCATATTTTTATATTAAACAGTCCATAATCCATCTTGGGCTGTTAATAGATATGCACAAATTGTTGGCACCGTCAGATTGTACAGAAATATGTTGAATTCCTCACAAAAAATAGTATAATAATGTTGGGCTTTGGATTCTAATTAAGGCGGAATAGATTATGAATATTCAAGAACAACTCAATAGTCTTATTCGCGGTAATCCTCTAAGCGTAGATACATATTTGCGTGAAGTATGCAAAAATGAACATATTAGCGATACAAAAGCCAGTATGCACATTTATATGCTAAAGCTTGATGGGAACAATCGGCCTCGTACATGCGACTTTTGCGATTATCTCATTAACCGAATCGTTGATTATTGTATTCCACCTTCTGAGATTCGCAAAGCAAAAGAAAAGGATGCAGAATATAACACTACTCAATATACAGCCACTTTATTTAGAAAGGCCGAACGCCTTTTTACGGATCTAGGTAATACAGGAGAAGTAGGTGAACTGGCATTATCCGTTTTAACACAAAGCTTCTTGCATATGCCACAAGTTCTTTGCAAAATGGTACTTAAAACTAATTCCGAAGTGCATTATCATGGTGCTGATGGTGTCTATGGAAAATATGATACAGAAACTCAAAAATATTGTCTTTATTGGGGTGAAGCAAAGATATACGCAGATGTTCGGCAGGCATTAAGTAGTTGTTTTGATAGTATTAAAACCTTGCTCACAGAAGAAGGAGTGGATGGAACCCGCAAAGAACGCGATATGGACTTGTTTAGAACGAATCTCGATTTTGATAATCCGCATTTAGAAAAAGCTATTATCGAATATTTGGATCCGGAAAACGCGCATTACAACATGCTCGAATATCGTGGTGTATGCTTAGTCGGATATAATGAAGAAAGTTACCCAAAAGATTTTTCGCGTGTGGAAGATGAAATTTTTACTTGTATACGCGATAAAGTAGATGGCTTTAAGCAAAGCATCCAATCTCGGTTAAAAAGCCGTATACCTCTAAACTTGTTTAATATTGAGGTGTTTTTAGTTCCATTTTCTGATGTAGATGAGTTGAGAAACAAATTTCTAGAACGGTTGTAAGGAGGAAATTCAATGTCGATAAATTCATTAACATCTTGGATTACTTCCTCAAACAAGTTTCAACGCGAATATACATGCTTGTTGAAAAAATCGGTATGTTCACAAATTTCAAACCTGATTCGTGACAATAGCGAAAATGATGAGAATATAGTAGATTGGGCGTACTTGATTTCTTGCGCAAGTATATTAGCGCATTCAACTGATGGAACGGTTCTTGATATAGCATATCGTATTTGTCAAGCAACTGTTTGCGAGGCTGGATTACAAAGGGAATATAAAAGTGCAGCTGCGGCTATTTTTGATTTGTCCGCAAATTCTTCTGCAATTGCATTATCTGAATCAAGGCACTTAATAGATAGTAACTTCAGATCTCGTATACCCTGGGGAACTGTACTTGACGCCAAGCAAAAACAGTTTTCTAATTCAGTTATCGATGGTGACAAAGTAGCTATATTAAATGAATTTCAAAAAGAAGTATATGACTCTTTTGAATTCAACCATGCAGTAACAGTATCTGCTCCAACATCGGCCGGAAAATCGTTTGTTATATTGCAAATTATATCAGAATTTATTAAAGAACACCCCCTTGCTAAAATAGTTTATATTGTTCCTACAAGGGCATTAATTCAGCAAGTGGAAATGGATATTCGAGGCCATTTGAAGCAAAGCATTGCTGGAGTAGAAATAACTAGTGTTCCTGTACTACCAGATAATTATGGAACAAAATCATGTGTCTTTATCTTTACACAAGAACGGTTACAATGGGTGCTTAACGAACACCCAGAAATGTTTGTTGACTTGGTTGTCGTAGATGAAGCTCACAAAATTGGAGATCGGGCGCGAGGTATATTACTAGAGCAAGTATTGCAAAGAATTTCTCATGACAGTACAACTAGATTTATTTTTTCAAGTCCAATGTCGGAGAATCCTGACGCTCTATATAGAGTGCTTTCAGCAGAGGGAAAGCGCAAAGAAATTGTCTCTGAAATAGTTACTGTCAACCAAAATCTAATATGGGTTTCAAAAACTGGTACAGCAACCACGAAGTGGAGCGTGGATTTTCTATCACAAGGGCAAAAAATTCATTTAGGTCATTTGGAATGTGAACGCATTACAAACAAATCAATGCGATTACCAATCTTGTCCTATCGAATTGCTGCCGGTAAAAGCGGAAACTTGTTATATGTCAATGGTGCTGCGGAAGCTGAAAAAGTTGCTTTGCAACTCAAAAGCCTAATTATAAATGACGACCCCACCTATAAGCCTTCAGACAGAGTGATGGAATTGGTTAAGTTGATTAGGAAAACAATACATCCTGATTATTCGCTGATAGAAACTCTTAAAGCAGGAGTTGCATTCCATTATGGCAATATGCCTTTAGCGGTAAGAAATGAAATCGAGGACTTATTTAAGATCGGAGATATTACATTTTTGGTTTGTACATCGACTCTAATAGAAGGCGTTAATTTGCCTGCTAAGTCTATCTTCATTCGCGGTCCCCGAAAAGGCCATGATATGCCAATGGCTGAAATGGACTTTTGGAATTTAGCTGGAAGGGCTGGTAGACAAGGTAAAGAGTTCCAAGGAAATATTTTTTGCCTCGATGCTGAGGACGATAGAGTTTGGATAAATGGGACCCCGGCAGAACGGAAAAAATATAAAATCAAAAGTACGATTGATACTATTGTTACTACACATCGTAGTGATCTTCTTGAGCATATTCGAAGTAGACAGACCGTTACATCTTCTAGTGGTAATGAAATGGACTATGCCTATACGTATTTTTTAGCAGCCTATTATAAGTATGGGAGAGTCTCGAATTCATACATGTCAGAATTATATGGAAAGAGTCTATGCAAGGAGATTGACGAGGCGCTTGAAAGTGCATTATCGAATGTAGAGGTGCCTGCAACAATTCTTTCAAAGAATCAAGGGGTAAATCCATTAGCGCAGCAGAAGCTCCTTGAATACTTCAAGAAATTTGAAAGAGATTCCATCGAACTAATCCCACCATATCCAGAAGATGATGATGCGCAAGAAAAATATCTCCATATTATAGGGAGAATTTCAAGTAATCTCACAGGTGATTCATATAAACTTAACGCATATCGCTCAGTCCTAATTACCAACTGGTTGCGGGGATATGGTCTTGCCCGAATTATAGCAGACAATATTCGATGGCATAATAAAAATAAAACTGGAAAAAACACCGCAACGATAATTAGAGAAACAATGCGGGATATAGAAGAGTATGCTAGATTCAGGTTTCTTAAATATACAACTTGTTACATTGATGTCTTAAAACTATATTTAGGAACAAAAGGAGACTGTGCTGCTATTGACAAAATACCGCAGTTGAATCTCTGGCTGGAATTCGGGGCTTCGAAAACAACTCAAATATCTTTAATGGCTATGGGTTTTACCAGAACTGCTGCACTAGAATTCTCTGATTTGATAGTTGATGAAAACTACAACAAAGAGCAATGTTTACATTGGTTTCAAACAAATAACATTAATGCTATGGATCTGCCTGCAAGTATCATTAATGAAGCAGGAAGAATTATCAAGTTGCAGTAATTGGCGAAATTTTCTGCATAATTCATTATGGTTGATTTACTCTTAAGAAAGCTCCCGTTGTCTATAAAGATTTAGGCAGCGGGAGCTTTTGTTAGAATAAATAACCTCTTACTGACTGCCAAATTGACAATTTTAATCTTAGACCATTGTAGTTTTATTTGCTGCTCGCAACTCTTCGTCCAAGTCGGCACACATCAGTTTTAGCAAGATATCTGCCATGCTTTCACCGTCTTTCCTATACCATGGCTCAACGATAAAAACTCGACCGCCAATTTCGTATCGTTGGGGCTCTCCGGCAATATATTCTTTTTCCATGCCTGCACCTCCTTTCCAACTTGGACACAAAATATATCATGCTGTGAAGGGACGCAAAGCAGGAAAATTATTTTCCTTGATATACGGGCTTTCTTTGACTATAACGAAAGACATTCAGAGTGTGTTTTGAGGCGGCCTGTGTATTGAAGCGCTTACTTGACCCAGTTTATTATACCACATTGAATGCCAAACGTAAAACTCGTTTGATTGGTCCCGTCATCGCACCGTGTTTCGCAGGGTTCCAATGCCGTCGATAGTGCACTCTACCACATCGCCGGGCTTCAGGAATTTCGGCGGGTCGAAGCCCATGCCGACGCCGGAGGGAGTGCCGGTGGAGATGATGGTGCCGGGCAGCAGCGTCATGCCGGAGGACAGCTCCTCGATGATGTCCGCGATGGAGGTGATCAGCAGGTCCGTGGTGGAGTCCTGCCGCAGCTCGCCGTTGACGCGGGCGGTAATATGCAGGGCAGGTGGAAAGACGATCTCGTCAGCGGTGACGATGCAGGGGCCTATGGGGGTAAAGCCGTCCAGACTTTTGCCGAAATACCACTGCTTGTGGGCGGTCTGCAAGACGCGGGCCGACACATCATTGAGGACAGTATAGCCGAAGATATAGTCCGCCGCGTCTTCTGCCATCACGTTTTTCGCCGTCTTGCCGATGATGACTGCCAGCTCGGCCTCGTAGTCCAGCCGCTCCACGAGGCCGGGGTGGCTCTCGATATCGCCCTCAGGCGCCACGGCCTCGGTCACGCGCTTAGAGAAATTGATGGGGATGGGGCGCTCCTTGGTGAAGGCCTCGGAGCTGTACCGTGCCGCCTCCTCCGTGTGGGCCTTGTAATTGATGCCCAGACAGATCACGTCCTGCCGTGGCCTGGGGATGGGCGCCAGCAGCGTGACGGCAGACAAAGGCAGAGTTGCCGCAGCGCCTTTGACAGCGGCCAGCAGTGCTTCCCTGGACGCTTGGATCAGCGCATTCATATCGGCAAAGGGCAGCGGACGAACGGCGGCACCGTCTTCCGTCAGGACGCCTACGGCTTCTTTATTGTCGTGCAGGAAGGTAACGAGTTTCATAAAGGCTTTCTCCTTGTGATAAAAATTCTGCTGTAGGGTTGTTATTCGTCAAATTGTAAATACTCCGCGTACTGTTCAAGCTTCTTCTCCACGATCGCTGCGTTTTTCCGGATCACCTCCGCTTGACGGAGCAGTGTGACCAGCTCGTCGTACTCGGCAGCATTCTCAGCCGTTTTGAAGGAAAGCAATCCTGTCTTGACGCAATCACGCCATACGAGCGTTGAGGGGTGATCAAGTCCGGAGAATTGCGCTTCGATGACTTTGCCAGACAGGCCGGTGATCGTACCGACACCGAACCTCTTGTGGGTGACCGCGCTGCCGACGGAGAGCTTTTCCGCGAAAAAGGCCTCCGCATAGTCCAGCTTCGCCATACATTCCAATGCCTCCGCGTGATTTGCTCTCGCGTTTCTTGCCTCATCCATTTTTTCCAGATGGATCCTTTTTTCTTCCGCGTTCCTCACACTGTAATGAATGCCTTCAAAGAGGTTATACACCGTGCTGCAGAAGATCACGTCAAACGCCAGAATGTGCAGTTCCGTGTCGGGGTGCAAGGGCTTCTCTGCATAATTCTTCCTGGTGTCTCTTATCATTTTAAATTTGGGGTGCAACTAAATTGTCTCAATCAGCTCGTCGCACATTCGATGATAGATCCGCAGATCCATCTTTGCGCCGGAGCCCCAGTCATCATAGAATTCGACGCAGTCGGCATAGGCCTGCGCCTGAGAGGCCTTGTACATGTAGTAGTGGTCGGGATCGTAGAAGCCTGTGATCATCATGGGCAGGCGTATGCCCGCTCGATACCGCCAGCTGTCCGGATAATACTTGGCCCGCATGAACTCGCAGAAATTAAGAAACCCAGTAAAGCGCTGAGTTCTGGCCTCCAGGTCTCCGCCGTCAGGGGTAAGCAGTCGGCGGAGGGCATCGCGCACCGCCTGAGGTTCGTTCCGCGCGTAATCAGCCAGCGCATGAAAAGCGAGCTCTGCTCCGTTATCGATAGTCTGCTTCGTCAGCAATACGACGGCGGCCAGCTTCGCGGGAAAGTCCGTATCATCCGCCGTAAGAGCGACGTTCATCATCGGGCGGAATTCCGCCGCGATCTCCCACTTGTATACTTCGTTGTTGTCGCCGATGTTCAGTTCGACAAACCGAGCGGCATAGTTGTCAATGATCTGATCAAAGTGGCTTCTATTCATTGCGCATATCCTCCTGTTTATCGGCATGAGATGTGCCAAGGGAATTTTTGATTACGTTCGCCTGATGGCAAAATGCCCCGCCTCTCGGCGGGGCATTGAACCTTGCAAGACCACTGCCAAGAGGGACGACACTGGACAGCGTTGTATTTTATCATAGCATGTCGGGGCGAAAAACGCAAGGAAGCAGGAGGGGGCAGGGTGCAGCATTACAAGGTTTTTCGGCATTATTTAAAGAGTTTATGTCCATGTACACCCTGTTGATATTGATGAATCTGTTGTTGTATAATAATAGCATAATGCACTGCGAATGAGGACTTACGCACACTTGCGCAGGCGCATAGAGCCTTGTTGCCAGTAGCGCATTGGGCGAAAATGTGGGATTATTTATTGCATGAGCAACGTGGGGGGCATCGACACCATTGCTGAGGAGAAGATATTATGAATAACGAAAAATTCAGCGCGATAATGGGCTTGATTGTTCCTGAAGTCATCCGCTTGATTACAGAGAATTATCCATATGATGAGGTAACCGCAAGCAGAGAGTTTTATCGCTCACAGGTCTATGCAAGTTTGGAACAGGAGGAGACCAAGCTGTGGCATTTCAGCCCCCTGACCCTGTATAATATGTTTGATGAGGAACAGAAAAATGGCAGCTTTACTTTCCCAGAGGAGGGATAACAATGACAAGCCAAGGAAAATTTATGATATTCTGCGCCGAACAATAAAACGTGCAAAGCAACTGAGCGGCAGGCAGTTAAGTGACCTGTTTGATAAATACCGCGTTTGGAATTATCTGTATGACTGCTATGAAGCTCTGCATACTACAGGTACAAGCTATATCATCGAAGACATTGATCTTTATATTGACGCGAGAAAACCTGTAACGGTGTAGTATGTCATAAAGTACGGAGGAGGCATTGGACAACGTTCCAATGCCTCCTCTCTTCGCATCACGAAAATATCAACACAGATTCCCCATTATTTTTTTACCATAATAAAGCAATCGAAGCATCATATTTCTCAGAAATCAGTTTTCCCATATCAATTATCCCTCTACTAATTTGAACCTAGGCATTGCGTGTTGAGTTGTAATTCACGCAAGTTTTCCGCAAGTTGCACGCAAGTCTTCCGCAAGTCCGCTGCTATCAATTTATAGCAAACCACCTTGCGGCGCTTGTCCTTCCTTCACAAAAAACCTTTCCGCCTTTTTTCAATTCCTTCATCAAATCTTGAATCTGATTACGATTGAGACCCGGCAAAACTTGCTGCAATTCTTTGAACGGAGTACCGACTTCGTTATTCTGTCGGATGTGCTTTAGCAGCAGCTCCTTGTTGGTATCACGATCTAATCCAACGCGACGTGTATGCACACCGGTTTTGCCCGTTGCCGCATAGAGGCTTCTTGCAAGGACATATTTTTTCCGGCCAATATGCTCGACAATGCCCATTTCAATCAGCCGGTTCAAGCGAGCCTGCATCTTTTCCGTAAGTGGCCGTTCGTGGTACAATGCGTCGATAGTCAGGAAGTCCTCCGTAGCCAGTAGATTCCCGCCCCGCTCACTAATTTTGTTGATAACGGAAAGCATCGCCTTGTCGATGATCAGTCCGTTCAGTGTGACGCTGACGAAGAAGTCATCCGTGCCTGCGAAGTCGGGAAGCGGTTTTGCCTCCTGCACACTCAGCTCAAACATCAGGTTCATGCCCTGACCGGAACGCTCTACCATGCCACAGAGAGAAAGGATCTCCGCAATACGGCGATTGCGCGGGAGCTGACGATCCAGTATGTTGTCAAGCGTAATACCGCAGGGAAGTCCTCCGGGGCTTTCGACAACCAATCTGTCGCGGAACTGGCGAACAAAGATGCTGCCGCCGAACTGATAGTTCCTGTGACTCACCGCGTTCAGAATCGCTTCACGGACAACGCGCTCATTGAAGGTCGCAATGTCAAACACAAAAAAGCCTTCCTGATAGTGCTGCTTGTCGTTTCGCAGATTGACAAGTTCCCACACGCGGTCATAGCAAGCGAAAAAGCCAACCTTAAACTCTTCTCGTTGATTTGCAGGGCCTGACGCTTCGGAGGAACGGTACTCAAAGATAATCTCAGCCTGTGGCAGATGCTTGATGATCGCCGCGTTTTTGCCGAACAAGATCAGGGCTGCATACGTCACGCCGTCATCTGTGATCGCACCGCAATCATGGAGAAGCTGTTCTTTTGACAGGGTGGCAAGCTGCGTTTTGCCACTCTTTTCGAGCCACTTGGCACGGAAGTTTCCAATGGCGGTCTCGTCTAAATCATCGACCACTGCCCCGGCGCAGATCGTCCCAGAGAAATCGCCGCCGGTCTCTTCATAGATGCTGCGGCGCATATCCTCCGGCATGGGCTTGAGCGTATCGCCCTCGTAAATCCACGCTACACCATCGTATTGTACCGGCAAACCGATTGGACGGCTCTTCACATCGAAGACCAGAACTCGACCACCCTCGTTGAATATCTGGAAATCAACGTTGATTTTCAGTTTCTCGATCAAGCCCATACGAGTACGCTCCGGCTGGTCAAAAGCCGCGCTTCCGACCACGCTGCGGGGTCTCTTGTCTGTGATGCCAAATACCAGCTTGCCGCCGCCATTGTTCGCCAAAGCACAGCAACACTTCACCGCCTCTCTGAAGTCAAAGCGATGCTTGGCTTCCTTGAATTGGACGTGTTCGCCTTCTTTGGCTTCCAGAAGCTCTCGAACAGTTTCTAAATATGGCATAGCGTATCACCTCAATGTACTTTTTTCTTGCTATCGATTCGATTTTCTCATTGCCTTGAGCCTATTTACTACATCCTCGAATTCATCGTAGTGCTGCATGGTTTTCTCTTTATCATCCTTGCGTTTTGTTTTAATAATCGGAGTCCAAAATTCAAATTGCTCGATAAAGAAGCCTCCCGCAAGGCGATTTAAGATTTTTATGTCAAATGTTCCCGCCTGGATGCCAACACAAAAGTGTTCTATTTTCGACAAGAAGTAGGTAGAACGCTTCCATGCTGGCTTATCCTTCGCTCCTTCATACCCAGTTTCTATTTCGAATGGAGTGGATTGATAATCCTCACTTTGGAAAACCTCTTTTTCCAATTCTTCGAAAGCTCGGATCGTTGCCTCCTGACGGTTCCGATTTCGTTCCAAGAAAAATGACCATATAGAAAATCCAGCAGCTACAGCAGAAAGGACAATTGCAACAACGTCAGTCCAGTTCATAACACATCTCACCCCAGCAGATTTCAACAGTTTGCAGAAGTCATTACAACGATATAATTTTATATAACCCGGCTATTCTGCGATGGGGCAAAAATTTCATCTTCGTCCAGCATCGCATTCTATATGTTTATAAATTATTGTACCACAACATCAGTTCTTTCTCAACACGTACCCGCAAATTTAGGACAATTGGCTTCTTTATGTGATGTCACTTCAGTGCCGGCGTTTCCACTTTATCACTCTCTATAATCATTCCTTGGTAAAACCAGGTTTGCTGGTTTTTATAAATGCGGATTAAACGTTATGCTCCGCCACGGCTCATCGCCGTGTCAAAATCAGAGGATATAAGGGCCTATTCCATCAAGGGGCGCTGAATTTTATTTCACTTGCATTTTCTGCCCTACAGCACGTAAACAGGCGATTTATGTTCTACTTGTGGCTAATTCTTTTATCAAGACTTCTACTTGTAACTCGCTTCGCTTGATGCTTAAAGCTAAAGCTTTTACGGGGTGCCTCCACCGGCAAAGCCGGTGGTTTCCGTATCCAATGACAAAACGTGGGCGTCGAGGTCTGACTTCCTCAACGCCCATATTTTCTGCATTTGTGTCAGCTTTCCACTTCATGCCTTTATTTGTCAGTTTTCTTCAAATACCGCACTTTCCTTACCGCTTCCCAATGCATCGCCTCTGCGTTGATTGGCGGTAAAGGGTCACCCCAAGAAATAGGTGCGTCAGCCATCTTTACCTCGACCGGCAGTCCGCCGAAGGGACGCACGGCGTTCGGAGTTGAGATGCTTACAGACGTATTTGGGCCGCCTTCAAAATGCAGATGTAATTTTTGCCCATACACGGCTGACTCCCAAGGAATCCTGATTGTTCCCTGCCCACGGCCTTCTTGTACTACGATACCGTCACCTACGATAATCTGAGGAAAATGAAGTTCGTAAAGCTTTTTGCAAAAGGGCGCCTTGTCCAGCTTCTGCGCAATGCGCCACAGTCGATCCATATTACGGTTGTACTCAATGCGCTTTTTCGCACCATCCTTACCGGAGATCCTGTGGCCGAAAATGTATTCTTTCTCCTCCAGCGACAGGTCTGTACACGCCTGGATTACGGTTGCAAAATTCCGGCGCAATATCCGCATGGGCGGGTGGGAGTCTGATGGTGTCAAATTGTCGAACTCATCAAGCAAGGAAAACCCTAACTGCTCGCTGGAAACGCCAAATTCCTTCAACAATTTGAAAGCAAAATTTGAATAATCCGGCCCGCGACACGGGTCCTTAAACTCATTTTCGAAGCAGACAATAGGCAATTCCCCAATATCTGTGTTCTCACCCATATTTTGCTGCACAAATTTTTTCCGCTTCTGCAGAGCACCCTCGATTTCAATGTGAACGGGAATGCACCGCAGTGCATTTTTCGTCTTTAGCTGCCTACTATATTCCAATTTATCATTCAAAATTTCGTCAACTTTCAGGTAATGCCGGTCTGGATGATCGGGAAACGATCGGAAATCGTTCCACCGCAGTCCACGGCACTCCGCGGGACGTATGCCAGTGTACAATGAGATCAAAATGCCGCAGAAGCGACCATCCTCCAGCACATGTTCCGCCGCATATAGCGCCAGACGTCCCTGCTGCCCAATTGTCAAGGCCCGCGGGCAACTATCGTTCAATTCTTTCAGCTCCGCGTTTGCCATTGCCGGGGCTAAGATCCTCTGTATCATCAAAGTCGTAAGATTATTTGACTTGTCTCCCGCACGATTTTTTGAGAGGATGTTGTAAGCATGTCCGCATGTGGCGGCATAGGAAAAGATGTCCCGCAACGCTGAGATGATCGTCTTAACGGTCGCTTCTTGGTATTTGCATTCCTTAGCGACTTTAGAGACAGCGAGCAGAATATTTGCCGGAGTAATTTCGGAGATTGACATATCCAGATAGCCTGCAACCTTTTTGATATAATCATCATATTGGCGCAATGTCGTACAGGTTTCAAAACTGTATTGGTCTCCCTCCTGGATCGCCCAGTGGCGATCTTTTGCGATAGAAATGCAGTGTTTTTTCCAATAGCTGTCAAGGCTCAAATCGCCATCAGTCTTAGATTTCATGTTAAGTCTCCTTTGATTTTAGTTTTGCCGTGAAGAATATATTGTCATTTGATTTGATGCAAAGTAGTAAATCGCTTCCAGCTTCAAAGTTGTGCCCTGAAATGCCGTCTATGTCGATTATGACATCACCACTGAAGCGACAGTTCGGGGTGGAGGTCATCACAACATCTTCGTCTTTGCGGCTAATCTTGAACTCGGATACATCGCAGGGTGTTTCTGTCAAAGATATGGCGTATTTATCCAGCACCGCGGCCAGTTTCGCCAGCTCCCGAGGATCGTCATAGGCACAGTAGTTCCGCGCGAATACACTCTCGGGTGCGCTGCCATATAAATAGCGAATCTCGTCTGCGTCACATCCGCAAGATTCCAGTGCCGATCTGAAAGTGGCTCTTAAAGTTCGTTCTGGATTTTTCGTTAAACTTTTTAGCTCCGGCTGTTTTGAAAAACCGAAGCTCTTGAAAAATCCTTTTAACCACCGATCAAACTCATCCGGGCGTATCCGCCGCGCCGCGTTTTTGAAGCTGCGCATGAACGGCGCATTCTCTTGTATATTTGGCGCATTGTCTCTTACCCTGTGGTAAAATTTTGCCACTGCCGGTGGCAGCGGAATAGTCCGTCGCCGCGGCCCATTTAGTTCTTCAATGCGATAGACATCGCCTACAAGCTTTGTCTCCGCCATAATTTCTACAACAATGATTCCTGCGTAGGTTTTTGAGAAAGAGAATGACCCCCAGGTCAATGCGCAGAGTTCACTGATTGTGATTCCTGTGGTCATCAATAGAATTAACCCAAAATACAGGTAGCCACGGTTGTCCTCAAGCATTCCGACACAGCTCGCAGCAATCCTCTCTACCTGAGCGTGCGTCAAAATGTTTTTCTCGAAATGCCGGCTCGCGTCCCGCAGGCCAACGACTGTGCGGCGGTTTCCCATGGTAAAAGTGTCTATGAAGTGCTCTGAGATCAAATATTGAGCCTCCTCGTATGCGACCAGCGCCCTCATGGCGCAGATCTGACCATTAATCTGATAGTCAGAATAGCCTCCCTCGCGCAAGTGTAAAGCAAATTTTTCTTGCGTTATTTCGCAAAAAGGTATCCGCCCAAATTTGCTTACAAGCAGTTCAAACCAACACATATATTCTTTTTTCGTAGACGTTGCCCACTTTATATTTTGGGCGACCCGATCAAAGTCCGCCGCGATCAAAGCGGCCAGTGGCAGACTCTGAGCAAACTTTTCCCGTAACGAACATCCCGCTTTTGTATCGGGATCAAAGGCGCGCTGGAGGCACTCGGGAATCAGTTCAAGTACGCGCTTCTCCACGGAAGCCTCGTCCGTGAAGCGCACGATACGCGGGGGATGCTCATAGACAATCGCACCGTTACCATCGATGCGTTCCTTATCGCGAGAGCGCAGAGACAGGATAATTGCGGCAGTGTTCTTGCGCATTTCAACGCGGAAAGTGACGGGCAGGCCAAAAAAATCCATCGTGCGGAGAGACATATTCTAAATCCTCATGCGGCGCAGATGCAGGAGGGGAGGTATTGGGGATTGTTATACGTCATGTCTATTCCAGTCTGAAGTCGTGTTTCCATAGTCTCAAATCCGGTATTTGGGGATTTGAAGCAACAGAAAATGCAGCAAAATTTGGAATGCTTTATACTTTTTCTCTCCGTGAATGTGGGATCATTTAGATTTCCACATATATTATCAAGAATCTTTCAGCGGCCGTCCTCCCCTCCTTTCTTCCCCGCACCCGCGGTCAGAAAATATGGTAAAAGCCTATTTTTCAGTAAAAAAAGACAAAGTCACCCTAAGGTAACCTTGTCTCAAAAACATGTGGTGTCTTCAAAACGGAAAGAGGATAACCCTCTTTCCCTAATAAAAATACTTCGTAATTATACTTCTACGATACCATATTTTCTGATCATGTCAACCCCTTTCACGGGGTAAATCTTCGACCTCTTCAAAATGCTTTTCGGATGCGTTTTTATGGGGCAAAAAATAAAGTGTGCAATCCTTGCACACTTTATTTTTATAGTTGGCATTATACGCTTTTCCGAGTGCTTACCACCCTTCTTCCCACTCATCCCAGGCTTCATCGAGGTCGTCGTAGCCGCCGTCCTCGTAGAGGTCCTCCGGGTCACCATAGTCCTCGCGAAGGCTGTGGCCGCTGCCAGGGCCGGTGTCGGTGCTGCCGCCGTAGTTAAAGGTCTGAGGCGGTTTCGGTTTCTGCTGTTGCTGCTGGGCAAGGATGGCGGCGCGTTCTGCGTCGATCTGCTCCTGCTCTGCAATTTTCCCCGGCAGCGCATCCCGGAGCGCGGCGATCTCCTCCGCAAATTCACCGTTGTAGTCTGGGGGTATTGCTTGCAGCGACTCCAACGCCCAACGGTATAGGATCACATTGAACGACTGAGAGTCGATCAGCGCATGCGTATACGCCAGTATTGTTGCAGCATCCTTGTAATTCCCCAACTCCCGTAGACAGTCGCGAGCCGCGTATGCGTCCCCTTTGTGCAGCAGGGAAATGGCCTTCTCATAGAGGGTTTCTTGCAGCCGTGCAGTCAACTCCGCTTGCAGGGCTGTACCCTGTTCGCTATATGAACCGAGATCCCACGCATATTCCAGCAGGTCGAGCCCGTCACGAAGCGATTCCTCCGTATTGGCGTTCAGCAGCACACCCGCCTTGGCCACGGTCAGCAACGCGGGTTGCTCGGCGATGTTTTTGGGCACGTCCTCCGCCAGCTCTGCCGCTTTTTTGTAGTTGCCTCCCGCAAATAGCTCTGCCGCAGTCTGATACTGCTGTTCCCATGCTGCGCGTTGGTTATGACTGTTCAGCAAAGCGTAGCCAGCGATTATCACCAACGCCACAGCGACGAGGATGGGGACGAGACTCCGTTTGGGAGGCGGAGCAGTCTCCTGCGGTGTTTCTGCCGCAGGAGCAGTGCCTGCGTCTGAAGACGGTTTCGCTTCCTCCGTGATGGGCGGTGCTTCCGGCTTTGCGGTTTCATCTTCAACCTGCTGCGGCTTTGGCGCGGCGGGTTCTTTTTTTACGGGCTCTTGCGGCTTGGGGAGTATCTCCAGCACGCGCTTGGTTTTCTCCGGCGGCCACGGGGCGGTGTCGTGGGTGTAGTCGCCCACGGAACGGACAACGCCCTCCTTCGGCTCATTCCTTTTGCCGTAGGGAACGCGCACACGGTCACCCCTCTTTACCGGCAAGCCGGCGGTCAAATAGGCGTGCGGCCGATTGTTTCCCACCTGTACAGAGCAGTACCGATATGTTGGCACATGGCCCGCTGTGTTGTAGAGATCTTTCATCAGGGCCGTGAACGCATCGGGTTCTTCACGCCACTTCTCTCGCGGCAGCGGATTTAATTGCAGCATGGCGTACAGATGCTCCGCCAGCGCAGTTTTTCCCTGCTCGATGGCTGTTTGGATGAGGTACAGGTGCAGCGTGCACACATAGTGGCTGCGAAAGACCATCTCCGCGAGGGTCTCATCTCGCTGTACGGCGTCCAGCAGCGGCGTGAGGGCGTCCTCATCACACTCCTCACTCTTCCAAAAGAAATCGATCAAGCAAAAGAAGTCCTCGGAAAGGCCGTCGTCCTGCAACGGCGCTTGCTTTTGCGGCAAGGAGCGCCACATGGCGATGGCCCTCTGCGGATCGGTGTTGTAGATCCCCTCCAGCAGATCCTCACCGAACATATTGAAAAGATCCGCACGCGCGTACTCGCTCTTCAGTTCCGGGAACTGCGCCACGATCCGCGCCACGGCAGAGTCTGCGTAGTCCATGGGATCGACTTTTTCGCCGCGAAGCCGCTTCCAATGTTTGGTGAAATACCCTAAAAAACGATTATTGCGGGTATCCGCGTTTTCCCCGATGCATCCTGCGAAGAACGCCGCTAAGGGGAGAATGCTGCATAAAGCATCCTCTATGGTACTCTCTGCGAGATTCTTACCGCCGAAGGCACGGCCCATATAAAGGTGCCCATCCTGCATGGAGGGTTCTTCCTTGTCGTAGGGCGGCAGCTGTTCGATCATCATCTCCCAAAACTTACCGCAGACCTTATCTGTCAGCTGACCCTCCGCCTGAAACAGCGGCTTCCTGGAGCGTACGGACCGCTCCAGGACCCGTCTATTGCTGATATCGCTGAAATCCGCCAAATCGTTGGCCAGCGTCCGGTAGGGGTAGAAAATGCGTCCGATGACGGAGTCGTCCACCTCATCATTCCACGTTTTGTTCCACAGGCCGCTTTCAATCAGCCCGGCGGAAACTTGACAGAGTACTACCCTCCATGCGAAGGATTTCGACTCTGGATATGTGGGCAGCAGCCTTGTGACCGCCTCCACGAATGTCAGGGCGGCGTTACGCGTGGTCGCGGCGGAACTTTGCCACCATGCCTCCTGCCTTTCGCATGCGGCTTCGCGCTGCTCAAGAATGTAGCGCGGGATAGGCCCGCTGTCGCCGCACCAGCCGCATTCCCATATATCCTTGTGCAGGATCACATTCGGTGCGCCGCAGGTCGGACAGTTCATGGAGACACCTCCCTTGCTTTCTTAAGACACAATGTTCATCAATTCGGCAAAGCTATCAACGACAGAGTATGTTACGCTCTCGCTGCTGATTGCGGCAAAGTGCGCTTTTGCACAGGCGATTTTTGCGTTTTCCACGCCGCGCAGTTCGGCAGCATCACTGTTGCCCTTCGTTTCGGCGATGAAGTAGATATGCTTGACACTGCCTTCATTGAAAGCGATCGCCCAGTCTGGATTATACTTGCCGACTGGCGTGGAGATGAAAAATCCGCCGGGCAGCTTCACATATACTGCAACCTTCGCATTGACGTCCAATTCACCGGCAAACCGCTTTTCATTCTCAGAGTCATAGATAATGTGGCTGTACAGGCTGCGATTGGCCTCCATTGCGTTTAAGCCAAGTTTACCACGAAGATTGGCGCTGGTAAAGATGTCTGTGTCGTAAGCCGCATCCAGCTTGTTATAGGTAATATGTTCAATGATCTGTGTCGCCATCTGGTCATTGATGATTTTCGCTGTTTTCAGTATGAACTCCTCCGGATTCAGGCGGAACATGGCAAACTTCTGCGGAGCCATGCGCTGCAGGATCGCTGCAATTGTTGCGCGGGTCAGCTTTGTCTCCTCCACAAGCTTTCCGATAAGGTCATAGCGAACACTGCCCAACGGGGCGGTTTTTGGGGCCTCCTGGTCGGAGAGCGTCCTGTGGAAACCGTGGCCCTGCTCCAGTTGCTCCTTGGAGTCCAAACGCGCTGCTTGCTCGCCGTACTCCAATTTGACCGTCACTGTGGTTACGTTCAGCTTTTCATCCAGCATCTTCACGGCGCTCTCGATGAGCTTTTCCTTATCAAACCGTACAGTATAGAAGGACTTGTGATTGATACGATTCCAAAGCTCCACAAATTCCTTCTTGTGCAGCTTTTCCGGGTCAACACGCGCTTCCACATTGTTGCCGTGGGCATCCTCCGGACGCATGGAGTGACTGTCGTAGATAGAAGACAGCACCTGCACCACTGCGGCGGTGCAATCCTTGACTTCCTCCGCTACCTGCACTGTACCGCTGGCCTTATCGGCATAATATTTATCCGTCAGTTCGCCGCGCTTGACATAGCCGTTGCTGACAAGGTCTTCGTAGATGGCCGTAGCCAGCTCCGGCGCGACCTTGACTTCGCTGCCGTTGGCATCGGTAAGGACTTTACCAAGGAACAACTGCGTATCGACCTTCTTAGGCCGGTCAGCCAAGGATTCCGCCAAGCCGGATTGCAGCGCCTCCGCAAACTTGCCGAACTCCATGTCGGTGATCAGCGTCAGTTTATTCAGTTCCTGCACCTCGCTGCCCAGCACGCTCTCATCCATGCGCTCGCCCTGCTGGTCAACGCACAGCCGCAGGCCGCGTCCGATCTCCTGCCGACTGCGGATGTCAGAGTCACTCTGCTTTTTCAACGTACATATCTGGAAGACATTGGGATTGTCCCAGCCCTCCCGCAGCGCGGAGTGGGAGAAAATGAATCGCACCGGCTCGTCGAGACTCAACAGCCTCTCTTTGTCCTTCATAATGAGGTCGTAGGCGTCCGCGTCATCGGAAGTCTGCGTCTTACGGTCAACTTTACTCTCCACAAAGCGGGCTTTCTTACCCTTCTTTTTGTCGATGGAGAAATAGCCTTGGTGGGTCGTTCTGGCACTGAGCTTGTCCAGATAGCGGAGATAGGACTCGTCGCCGATCTTCCGCTGCAGCTCGCTTACAACGCTGTCGTACTCTTCTTCAAACATCTGAGCGTACTCGCCGTTGCGGCCTGCATCATCGTCGCCGTCATAGCTGCGGTATTTGGACACCTCATCAATGAAAAACAGGCTCAATACCTTGATGCCCTTACGGTACAGTTCCTGCTCCCGCTGGATATGCGTGCGGATGGTCTCGCGGATCTGGATGCGCCGCTGGAGCACCACCATCTGTTCGCTGCCGCTGATCTGCCCTGCGTACAGCTTCAGACCATTGAGGAACGTAACAGAGTTGTCCCGCCCGTCAATGCCGTCCGGAAGGATCTTGAACCGGTCAGCGTACTCGTCCAGCCCGTCGGACAGATCGTACAGATCATCGCCGCCGCTGACTTTCCGTACCACGGTGCGTGTGCCGATCTTGCCCTTTACCTCGAAGCCCAGCCGTGCGGTGGGGGATTTGTCCTTATAGAGGTCAATGCCCTCCAGATACACATAGCTGGTGGTGGCGGTGCTGCCCTGCAGCGTTACACCCAGCGCGGCGATCTTCTTCACCAGATGCTGGTTGTAGGCATCCATGGCATCCAGACGATACACCATATCGTACTTCTCCTTATGGGTGGCGGAATAGCGCAGCGTGAACAGCGGGCAAAACTTTTTCAGGCTCTCCTTGGTCTGCTTGCCCTCCACGCTCTGGGGTTCGTCGATGATAAGAATGGGGTTGGTCTTTGCAATAATGTCGATGGGCTTGCGGCTGCGGAAGGTATCCAGCTTTTTGTCAATAATGCGCTGGTTCTTGCTGGAGTTGAACGCCTGCATATTGATGATCATGACGTTGATGGCGCTGTCAGACGCAAAGGTATCTACTGCCGGAAGATTATCTGAACTGTAAATAAAAAATCGAATTTTCCTGCCGTATTCTTCGGCAAAGTGCTCCTGCGTAGTCTGCAGAGACTTATAGACGCCCTCGCGGATGGCTACCGACGGCACAACGATGATGTACTTGCTCCAGCCGTAGCGCTTGTTCAGCTCGTACATGGTCTTGACGTATGTATAGGTCTTACCGGTGCCGGTCTCCATCTCAATGGACAGGTTCACGCCGGGGCCGGTCAGCTCGTCAGAGGGCCGCAGGCCGTTCCGCCGCTGGACAGCGCGGAGATTATCCAGTATCCGGCGGTTGGTCACTTCAGGAATGAACGGCTGGTTGCGGAAGCCCACTTCGCTGTCTTCCATGGAGAGTTGCTGCCCCGCCGTATCGCCCAGATCGCGGCGATAGGTCACCGTGCGGTAGGGCTGGCCGTTGAACACGTCGCAGACCGCCGCGGCGGCCTCTGCCTGAAAGGGCTGGTGTTTGAATTGAAGCTTCATCAGATCACCTTCACATTCGTATCCGGCGAGAGGTTTTTGAAGATCTCGGTAACGTTGATCTTGCTGTCGTCGTTGGCAAAGGAGCTGTCGCGGAACACGGCGCGGAGGGGATGCAGGTCGGCCATGCGGCGGATCACCGTGTCGGGGACGTTTTCATCGAAGCAGGCCACCAGCGCGCCATCGTCCACGTTGTGAATGGTGCAGCCATCCAGCGTTTCCGCGCTGTGGGGCAGGTTGATCTCCACGTCCCAGTCCAGCAGGCAGGCGTACAGCAGGTCAAGGTCGCTGCGGTCAGACTTGATGTTGGACACCATGCCGCCCAGCATGGTCTGAGTCAGCTCCTCCGGGTGGTAATAGACGTCCTCCATGTTGCTCTCGTCCACGCGGAACACACGGAAGCCGGTGTCCAACTGGGCATCGGGGTGCTCGGCTTTGATCTTGTCACCGGCGCGGCGGATGCGCTCCTTGCCGATTTCGCAGATGGTCTTGTAGCCCACTTTATAGGCTTCACTTGCTTCATCGCACTTTTCGGGAAGTTGCACCATGATAAACTTGCGGTGTCCGCCGTCCTCGGCGTTGAGCTGCATGACGGCGTGAGCGGTTGTGGCAGAGCCGGAGAAAAAGTCAAAAATTATGGAATCGTCATCTGCTATTCCGGTAACCCTTTTAATGAAAGCAAGTTGTTTAGGATTATCAAAGGGAGTGTTGAACTCCTGCATCATTGAACTATCTGGACGCTGGTCATCAGACATAATTGACTTGGGCCTTTGATTTAGGTTTTCATCAAGATAGCGTTTTATTCTTGGCAAGCTACCATCTGTATGAAAGTGAATGCGCCCTTCTTTTGAAAGTTGTTCAAGCTTTTCTGGGTTAAAGCGAAAACCGCCGGGCGGTACGGGGTCATAGGATTGGGTGATTGGATTCCAAAGCGGTTGTTTGTTTCCGTTTGGGACTCCGCCGAGGTCTCCTTTGCTATATAATCCTCGCTCGTCAAAATACCAATAGTTTGTGAAGTCAACGAATCGAGGATATTTTGTTAGCGTTTTTAACTCTTCTGTTATTTCATCCAGTGTCAAGCCTTCTTTTTGAAGCTGTTTTACTTTGGCGATGTATTCATTAATGTTATTCTTGGGTACACTCCACTTACTTTCGGCGTGCTTAGTTTTGAGCGTTTCGATATTCTTTGCGTAAATTAGGCAGTATTCATGGCTAACCGACACAAACAAACTCTGGTTTTTTGAACTGTTTGTGTTTCTCACTATGGTAGCTATAAAATTGCTTTCCCCAAAAGATTCGTTAAGTATTCTTTTCAAATTTTCCTGCTCGCCATCATCGATGCTAACAAAGATAACCCCATCCTCTGACAGCAGGTTTCTTGCCAGCATCAGTCGTGAATAAATCATGCTGCACCAGTCGGAATGGAACCGTCCGTTGGTGTCGGTATTCTTGAACAGGCGGTTTTCGTCCTCGTCATACATTCCCATCTGCTCGTTTTCTTCTTCCTGCGAGCGCATGAAATCGTCGGCGTAGATGAAATCGTTGCCGGTGTTGTACGGCGGGTCGATATAGATCATCTTGACCTTGCCGAGATAGCTCTCCTGCAAGAGCTTGAGGACTTCCAAATTATCGCCCTCGATGTAGAGGTTTTCGGTGGTATCCCAGTCACGGCTGTCCTCCTTCACAGGGCGCAGGGTCTTGGTGATGGGCCGTGCCGCCTCTGCCATGGCCGCTTTTTTGCCCACCCATGTGAATTCATAGCACTCGTTGCCGTCCACCACCTCCCGGCTCAGAAGCTGCTTCAGCACCTCAAAATTGACGCCGCGCCTGATCTCACCGTCCTCGCCCCGCATCTCGGTAATGGCCGAGGGAAACAGCACCGCGATCTTATCAATATTCCCCGATACCATGTCAGGGGTTTCAAATTTAAGCTTGTCCATTTATTGACACTCCTCGCTATCTTTTTTTCTGGGGATCTTTTGTTGTGGCAATCTTAAACGGGGGCTCACCAAATGAGAGCAATTCCTCTCGCGTACAATTACAGTACTCTTGCGCAATGGAATCTCCTTTTTTATCAATAGAAGACATAATGTATTTGCGGATTTCTTGGAGAAGGCTTTCTAATTGTTTGCCTTCTTGAAGATAATTGACCTGCACAGAATTCCACACAACGGATGGCGATCCACCAAAAACATTCTCACTTCCTGCGGGTGATACCAGCAAAAATGCAATTGCTTCTGTCATGCTGTTTTCATCATGTAAAAAGTGTTTGTTCCGCCATGCATCATACCTGTCAAATATCGGTTTAGACTGCGGCGAATATTTCTTGAATCCTTGCTTATCAAGACCTATTCGTGATTCCGACGTAACAAAGCATTTAGCAGACAATGCTAGGGCTGAAATAAACAGACCCTCGTTGATGCGGAGATGATTATTGGGAGAAATGCATTGAAGATAATCGATACCTGCCTCAATATCTCGTAGATTTAAAAAGAGAGAAATATACTGTTTCCTTTTCGGATTACTATGTGGAATGTTTACCGGTATACTGCCGGGAGCAAAATTGCCTTGAACGACAAGCCCTTTTTGCGGATCATCTGCTAGTACTTTATATTCAATCATGTTGTTCGCGCTCCTTTCAAAAGTCCTAATCAATGTAAGGGTTGTTCTCCAATCTCTTAATCTCCCTCCGCAGTTCCATCTGCTTTGCCAGATTCTTCTCTTTCTTCATCCTGGCCCGCAGCTGCTGAAGCTGCCGCTGGAGTTTTTCCTGTTCCTGCATCTGCTCCACCGCATCTTTCAGGTTCTCCGCCGCCGTGGCACGGAGCGCGTCACCGGCCACGGCGCGGACAATGCCCTCATACAGGCCGTCCATATCCAGCGCCTGCAGCGGCAGGTGCAGCTCGTCCATGCGCTGCCACGGGGTAGCGTAGCTCTGCCGCAGGCGGAAGGCGTTGCCGCCGGTCTGCGTCGCCTCCTTGTAGCTGACCGACAGCCGCGCCGTGCCATCCGATCGCTCCAGCAGAAACAGGATGTGATAGGGGATCTGCTTGTCCATCAGCTCTAGCGCCCGCTTGTCCAGCTCCTGCCCCGTCAGCTTGATGTGAAATACCTCGATCTCGCTGACGGTCTGCCCCTCGGCGATGTTCATGGTCTGGGGCGAAAGCTTGTTGCTCCATGTGATGAGCCGTATCTGCTCCACGAACAGACGTTTTACCTCTGACGACACGTCCAGATGCTCGTAGAATTTCTGCTTGGGGACACGGCGGCCAAATTCTGTGGTTTTGGGCAGTTCCAGCATCAGCGTTCCTCCTCTCGTACCACAAGGAAGCAGACCAACTGGAAGTCATCCAGCCCCGACACCTGACTGAGCAGCGCACTGGTACCGCCGGATTTGAACAGGCTGTCCAGATCACTGTCCTCCTTGGCGTCCACGATAGACAGCACCGCATCCTCCAACAGGCTGGAGTAGACCTCCATACTGCGGCCATCGTCTGTTTCGGCGTTGAAGGCCTGATACAGGCCCTCGATGGGTTTGTCCTTGCCGCGGCAGAGCTGGCGCATGGCGTCCAGCGTGTCCTTGGGGGACAGGTGGTCGTGAATGGTCACACCATCCTCGCTGAGATAGACCAGATAGTAGGGATGCAGGCGGTTGCGGCTGTCGATGTTCACCTCGTTGTGAACGTTTTTCAGCACGAATACCACGCCTGCCGGTGCGTCGGGCGTAGCCTTGGCCACGGCGCTGATCCCGCCGGGACTGGTCTCCAGCTCCGGGTGGTGCTTGGCGTATTCCATCAGCTCCATGCGGAATTCGTTCAGGCCAAGGTCGGTGATGGATACACCCGTACCCATTTCCTCCAGATCTACGACCTCTGTTTGCAGGCGCTGCAGCTGGCGGCGGCGATATTCCAAATCGCCTTGTTCCTCCGGAGAGAGCAGGTTGTCATCGCCGGTGGAGGTCATGACCAGCGCTTTCATGCGGGTCTCGACCCGCGCTTTCAGATTGATGTAGTCATCCAGTGCCATATCGGGCCAGAAATTGATGAGCTGGATGCGGTCATTGCGGCTGCCGATACGGTCGATGCGCCCGAAGCGCTGCACCAACCGCACGGGATTCCAATGGATGTCGTAGTTCACAAGACAGTCGCAGTCCTGTAGGTTTTGGCCTTCGGAGATACAGTCGGTGGCGATGAGCAGGTCGATGTCGGGGCCGTCCGGCATCAGTGCGGCCTTGTCCTTGGACAGGGGTGAAAAGCAGGTCAGCACATTGTTCAGGTCTGCCTTGAACTTGGGGACGGTCGTTTTGCCATCCACCGAGCCGGTAATCAGCGCTGTATTCAGGCCAAAATGTTCCAGCGCGAATTTGCTGACGTGGTCGAACAGGTAGGAAGCCGTGTCGGAGAAAGCGGTGAAAATAATGACCTTCTTGTTGTTGCCGTTCAGCGGATTTTCGATTTTCTGCGTCAGTGTTTCCAGCAGTATCTGCAATTTGGCCTCGTGGTCAGGCGTGATGTCCGCCACGGCATCCAGCAGGGCTTGCAGAATGGCAAGGTCTTCCTCCAGATCACGCTTCCATGTGAGATAGTCCATGTCCGCCAATGCGAGCTTTACCTTCTTGCCCACGGTGAACAGGTCGGCTTCCTGATCATCCGCGTCAAAGTCAGCGGCGGTCAGGTCGTGCAGTTCCACGATGCGGTTGGGGTCGTAATTGGCGATGGTGTCCAGTGTGGAGCGCAGCAGGTCTTGTATGCGCTGTAGCGTGAGGCGGAACGAGTGGACAGAGCTCTCCAGCCGTTTCAATAGGTTGATGCTCATCAGGCGGCGGATACCCTGTTCACGGCCAACCTGCGTCAGGCGGTTCTTGCCTTCGTGGTTCAGGTCGGCGTATTTCTCGGCGCGGCTGGGAAGTATGTAGTTGGAGGGCGTATAGATACTCAGCGTCATGCTGATAAGCTTGTCGTATATCTTGCCGTAGGTGATGGCATCTGGCAGGTCGGTCAGCGGCGGGCGTTTGGAGATGGGCGGCAGACGTTCCGGGAACTTGCCGATCTCGCCGACATTGTAGTATTTCTCAATGTGTCTGCGGGAACGGGCGATTGTAACACTGTCCAGTATCTCAAAAAAGTCGAAGTCCAGCATCCGCAGCAATTTGTCGGTGGTACGCAGCTCGATGTCCCATTCGCTCCATGTGTTGAATGCTTTCTGGGCGGTACGGAAGATCTCTTCTACCGTCCGGTGGGAGGATATTTTGTCGATCCAGGCGTTGCTATTGCCCTCATAAGCCAGAGCCAACTGATTCCGCAAGTCATAGAAACGATTATTGACCGGCGTGGCCGACAGCATCAGCACACGGGTACGGGCGCCGGGGCGGATGACCTTGTTCATCAGGTTGGTGTAGCGGTTTGCCTTGCCGTCATCATCAATGTCGCCGCCGTTGCGGAAATTATGAGATTCATCGATGACCACCAGATCGTAGGCACCCCAGTTGATTTTGGAGAGATCCAGTTCGCCGGAGAATCCCCGTGTCCGGGACAAATCGGTGTGGTACAGCACATCATAGCGCAGCCGGTCACCGGCGATGGGGTTGTTGACATAGTTGGCCTTATAGGTCATCCAGTTATCACTGAGCTTCTTGGGACACAGCACCAGCACACGGAGATTGCGGTTTTCATAGTATTTGATGACGGCCAGTGCCGTGAAGGTCTTGCCCAAGCCAACACTGTCCGCAAGAATACAGCCGTTATATTGTTCCAGCTTGCTGATGATGGCTAAGACCGCATCCTTTTGGAAGGTATAAAGCTTGTTCCAGACTTGACTTTCTTTGAAGCCGTTTGCCTCGTTGGGCAAGTCGTCTTCGCTGATATTCTCCAAAAAGTCAGAGAAGATGTTATACAGCGCAAAGAAGTACAGAAACTCCGGGCTATTCTCGCGGTAGGCAGTGGTGATTCGTTCCAGCACTTGATCGGTAACATCCTTCAGTTTGCGTCTGTCGGTCCAAAGCTGGTCAAACAGTGTCAGGTAGGCTGCGCTTTCCGGGGCATCGATCTCGTTGATCATGCTGAACATGTTGCCGCCGCGCTCACAGCCCAAGTCGGCACGTGTAAATCCGTTGACAGGCGCAAAGGCGCAGGGAGCAGCGTTTTCCACTGTCATAAATCCGGGCATCAGCTCAGAAGTCACGTTGGATTTAAATGACGCTTTTCTCCGTACCCACTCCGCGCACTCACGGGAGATGGCTTTTTGTGTGAACTCATTGCGGAGCCGTATTTCAAATTCGCTTCCATACAGCGTTTTTTCACGGTTCAGGCGGGGAATATAGAATTCCCGCTGCGCCTTTTCCGGCTGCTCTGCCAAAAAGGTCGGGGATGTAAAAATAAACCGCAGGGCGTCTATCCCTTCCAGCTGAGTTTTTAACTCTTCAAAGGCATAGACAGAAAAGCACGCCGCCGCGATAGAGAGCTTGCTGCCGGGCTCCAGTTTTTCTTTTAACTCGTCTGAGAGCTTATCCGTAATATTGTTGATGATCTTCATAACCCTACCTGCACTTTGCGTTTTACCTTTAGTCATCAGAATTCATAAAACTATATTTATAGTATATATTCAGAGCCAAAAAATATCAATGGCCTGTTTATTTCTTCCGAAAACTATTCATAGTATAAGCGATGAGCAAAACAAGCAGAAGGAGCAGCCCGCAAACACGGTAAATGGGAATTAAAAGAGTTTAGGGCATCTCAAGGGCGCAAAAACCATAGCGCGGTAAGCCCCGCACCTGAAAAAGGTATGGAACAGGTAGATTAGGCGGAACGCCGAAGCTGTTTGACAGAACGGTAGGAGTGAGAGCCGTGCAGAACGGCGGCCAGCGCGACCGCTAAAGCGGAAATATGAGCCAGTGTGTTGAGGTTTGCCGCGCTGGTTCCGTTACGCACCCACAGCCGTTCCTGACCTGTGGATTTGAAACGGGAATTGTAACGCTCACACTCTGTACGCAAGGCATAGATACGCTTAAAACGCAGGCATTCCCTGTCAATGGAAAGCCTGTAATCGTTTGAAACGGTCTTGTATTTCGTGCAGCCCCGATTCTTCTTGCCGTTGTTCCAATTCTTGTGGCTACAAGGGCGAACACCGGTTTTGGACTGGCGGAACGGGCAGCAGTATTTCTGCCGGGTACGCCCATTGTCGGTGGTCTTGCCATCTTTGTGCATGGCGAGGCCTGCCTCGCAGACCGGATTACCGACAGAAAGCGTTTTCAGAACCTTCGTGCCGCGTGGATTGAGGGGGATAAATGCCTCGCCCTCATAGACCGCTTTCACGGTGTTGTAGATGATTTTCACATCGTAGCCCTTGTCGGCAAGGAAGGCGCATTCCTTCAAAGAAATCGTCTGATCCGCGGCCGCGAGGATCTCAGCGGCGACGGCAGAATCAGCAATGTTGCCCGGTGTGGTCAGCTCGTAAAGCGGCAGCCCGGAGATGCAGTCCACCAGCACATGGCTTTTATAGCCCCAGTAGAACGCATACCGCCGCTCATTGTGCTGGTTGGAGGCCGAATGGACGCCCAGAGCGCAGTCCGGGTCGCTTTTGGGGTGGTTTTCCTTGGAGAACTTGCTTTTCGCAAAGGACTTCGGATTGTTCTGCTTCGTGTTCGCCATGACGGGTGTGGAATCCAGACCAACGAAAGACGCATCCACCACGCCCAGCTCATACAACTTCCGCACCAGATTGGCCATGATCGACTTCAACGCGCCGTTGTTCAACTGCCGCAGGAAACGGTCATAGGTTCAGTAGGACGGCAGCGGCTCCATGATGTTAAAGCCGCAGTAATGGGCGATGATGCGGTTGTTGTCCAGATAATCCATCAGATCTGTGATCTGCGTGAACCCCTCGCATTTCATAACGATAAACGCACAGACCATGGCTTCTTTGGGGAAGCCCCGCCGCCCGGTTGCCGCTCTGGGCAGCGTGAAGTCCAAGCTGCTGAAAAGCTTGTCATAAAACATGGCGGCGCTTTGGGATGTAAATAGCGTCACATCCTGAATGATTTCCTGTCGGTAGATAGCGGCCAGCCCCTTTCCGGTTGGTTTTCTGCAAATTAATTTTACCAGAATGGGGCGCCGCTTTCTATATCATATGAGTGATTTCCGGTTTCAGCCATGACCGGAAAGCATTGCAATTACTACGCTTTTGGAGTTTTGCTCATGGCTGTTCATAGTATAGGAAGAGAGGTGAGGACCATTGTCGATTGCAAAAATTATCGGCGAACGGCTGCGTGCCTACCGTATCCAAAAAGGATGGAGCCAGGAGATACTGGCGGAAAAAGCGGAACTTCATCATACCTATATCGGTCAGCTAGAGCGCGGTGAGAAGAACGCTACGATTGAAAGCATTTACAAGGTGACAACAGCACTGGACATCCCGCTGTCGGCTTTGTTTGAAAATATATCACCATCATCCGAGGCGCGAGACTATGCCTCTTTGAGTTATGATCGGATACAAAAGCTGCCCCTGCCGGAGCAGGAGATGCTGTATGAGATATTGGAACGCATTATAAGATTTAAACAAGGTACAAACTCTTATTAAAAGTAAAAGCCACCCGAAAAGGGTGGCTTAAAAACAGCCCGATGCGGAGGTTCACTCCGTATCGGGCTGCTTTTCGCGGTCGATGGTTTCATTGATCGCGCGGTAGATGAATGCGTTGGTAGACTCCCCGTTGGCGGCGGCGTGTGCTTGAATGCGAGCCTTATTGCCTTTGGGGACGCGGAAAGTGATGCTTTCCAGCTTCTCCTCACGGTATTTTTTGTTGGCGCGCAGCTGCGCTTCTGTCTGTGCCATGTGAGCTCCTCCCCAAAGATGCTTTTATCATTATAACGAATTATCTTATATGAAGCAAGAACTATTGCGTTGGTGTGACCTCACATATTTCACAAATTATCTTTCTTATTTTTGGCATCTTCGCCTATTGATGTGAGGTCACATATATGCTATACTGTCCTTACAAAAGAAAAACAACGGCAGTTGCAGGGAGTTGGCGCTCCCTACAACCTGCGCAGGTGGTATCAGCACCTACACAACGGACGAATCCGCACCGCTTGGGGTTATTATACCCGTTTGACCCTGATTTTGCAAGCGGAATCCGGTCTATTTGTCATACTCATGACACCGTGTAGTGCCTCGGCCTGCACGGTGTTTCTCTTTTCTTATTTCACCGAAAGGAGGAAAACGCATGAGTCAAGATCGTATTCCGTTTCCCGCGTCCCCGGCATGTTCTACGTCCCCGGCTCATAGGCTGTGGCGAGGGGGAATGAACATGGAAATCAAGAACACCCATCCGCAGTATGAGGATCCGCAGGCGCGGCAGCAGCAGATGAAGGATGCCTACGCCGCCTGCATGGCGAAGCTGCGGGCGCTGCGGACGGCCCAGCGGGAAAAGACCGCATGAAAACAGACGCGGTATACGCCCGCCAGTCCGTGGAGAAAAAGGACAGCCTGTCCATCGCGGGACAGATCGACCTGTGCCACCGCACGGCTGACGGCGGGGAGCTGCGGGTCTACAAGGACGCCGGTTACTCCGGCAAGAACACCGAGCGACCCGCCTTCCAGCAGCTGATGAAGGACATCCGCGCTGACCGCATCGGCACACTGTACGTCTACCGGCTGGACAGGTTCTCCCGCAGCGTGGCGGACTTCGGCCAGCTGTGGGAGGTGTTGCAGGAACACCATGTGGAGTTCGTGTCAGTCAACGAGAACTTCGACACCAAGACGCCCATGGGACGGGCCATGCTGCACATCATCATGGTGTTCGCCCAGCTGGAGCGGGAGACCACCGCCGAGCGCGTGCGGGACAACTACTACCGCCGCGCGGCGCTGGGCGCATGGCCGGGAGGTCCAGCACCCTACGGCTTCGACAATGGCCGCGCACGCGGGCGGGATGGCCGGGAAGTCCCGTCCCTTATCCCCAACGACAAGGCGGCGGTAGTGCAGCGGATCTTTCAGGAGTATGCCGCCGAGGACATGTCACTGGGGCTGCTGGCCCGCAAACTGACCGCCGAGGGCATCCCCGCTCCCAAGCGCGCCACATGGGACAACGTGACGCTGTCCCGCCTGCTGCACAACCCCGCCTATGCGATGGCAGACGAGCAGGTGCGGCTTCACTATCTGGGGCAGGGCGTGGAGGTCACCAGCCCGCCGGAGGCCTTTGACGGCGTACACGGCGTGTTGCTGGTGGGCAAGCGGGAGGCCAATGCGCGGAAGTACACCAAGACCGAGAACCATCGGGCATCCGTGCTGAACAGTGTCGGTGTCGTGCCGTCGCCGCTGTTTCTGGCGGTGCAGGCAAAGCTGGCTCACAACCGTCAAGTGGGCAACAGCGGCAAGGGCAAGCACACATGGCTCTCCGGCCTGCTGAAATGCGCCAAGTGCGGCTACAGCCTGTCCGTTGTGGCGGACAAGTCCTATCGCTATCTGGCGTGCAGCGGGCGGTATAATATGAACCGCTGCGACGCCGCCATCCACATCAAGCTGGCGGAACTGGAAGCGGTGGTACAGACAGAGATCGAAAAGCTGCTGGCTCAATGTCCGCAGGAGCCCGTTGCGCCGAAGCCGGAGGAGGACAGCTATACCCAGCGGCTGCTGGAGCTGGATCGCCGCGCTGAGCGTCTGATGGACGCCTTTGCCGAGAGCGAGGATTTGCCTGCGTCCTATCTGCAAAAGGCACTGGGGAAGATCGAAAAGGAGCGCGAAGCACTCCGGCAGGCCCAGCGGCGGGAATCGGGCCGTATTCCGCTGCCGGAAAAGCTGGTGTTCGGCGAACTGTCCTTCGAGGAGAAAAAAGCCGTGGCCGCCCAGTTTATCCGCCGCATCGAGGTGGCGGAGGACAGCGCGGAGATCATCTGGGCGGTGTAAAACAAATCGCCGCCGTTCGCGCCGATGTAGTCAATCAACTCAATCGATAACGATAACAGGAGGAACTGCACCGATGAAAATCGAAAACAAGACACCTATCGCGGAGGAGATCATCCGCAACAATCCCACCGGCCACGGCTTGTTCGCCGGCATCGGCGACAACTTCAACAGCGTGGCGCAGGTCATCTGCGAGCTGATGGACGACGCGGTCTCCAACCTCCGTGCCAACAAAGACGATCCCGAACTGTCCATGGCGGTAGTGCTGTCGCTGGAAAATCTGGGCAATGCGGTGGAGATCACCGTGACAGACGGCGGCACGGGCATTGCTGACCTCAGCAGTGCATTGACCATCGCATGTCGGGATGGCGCGCAGACGCCGCTGA
>OHCR01000047.1_pt1 | contig 80479 bp, 69 predicted proteins | sample 1566831 | NCBI WGS metagenome assembly OHCR01 (sample SAMEA3879516, study PRJEB24766) | human gut metagenome | biome: human-associated habitat; feature: feces | place: USA | collected 1985/1987
GTCGCGTAAATAAAGTTTTGTATTTTTTGTAAAAAAATGCATTTTTTTGTAAAAGGGTGGTTGACACTAACGAATTATAGCCTATAATCCGGCTTAATTTTGAAAAGTGGTGATCAACTTTTTTAAATGTAGTAATAATATATAGAATATGGAGAGTTAATTTGGCTCGTATAGCTGGTGTAAATATCCCAACCGCCAAAAGAATAGAAGTCGCCCTGACTTATATCTACGGCATTGGTAGAAAAACTGCTCAAGACATTTGTGCAAAATCCGGTGTTTCTGTAGACCGCCGCGTTCATGAATTGAGCGATGAAGAAGTTGCTAAAATTCGTGAAGTCATTGACAACGACGTTGTTGTTGAAGGCGAACTGCGCCGTGAAGTCGGTGTTAATATCAAGAGATTGATGGATCTCGGCTGCTACAGAGGTTTGCGGCATCGTAAAGGTTTGCCGGTCCGCGGTCAGAGCACTAAACAGAATGCCCGTACCCGCAAAGGTAAACGCAAAACTGTTGCTAACAAGAAGAAATAAGGTAGGTTGTTAAATGGCAAAAGCAGTATCACAACGTGTGAAAAAGAAAGAAAAGAAGAATATTACAGCGGGTGTAGCCCACGTAAATTCTACTTTCAACAATACTAGAGTTACAATTACAGACGCTCAGGGTAATACCGTTGCCTGGTCTACTGCCGGTGCGCAGGGTTTTAAGGGTTCTCGCAAGTCTACCCCGTATGCCGCACAGGTTGCCGCTGAAGAAGCCGGCAAAAAAGCTCAGGAACATGGTATGAAAACCTTGGAAGTCGAAGTAAAAGGTCCGGGTTCTGGTAGAGAATCTGCTATCAGAGCATTGCAAGTTATAGGTTTCACTATTACTACTATTCGTGATGTTACTCCTATTCCTCACAATGGTTGTCGTTTGAGAAAGAGACGTCGCGTCTAGTATTTTTGAGTTTAAGATAGTGAGGCATTATGCCTCACGGTCTTTTCGTTTTATAAATTTTGCATATGCAGTAATATAGAGGACATACCAGTGATTCAAAAGAATTGGCAAGAACTTATAAAACCGACTAATTTGGAAGTTACTCCCTTAGAAGGAGAGCACAAGGCCAAAATAGTGGTTGAACCTTTAGAGCGTGGCTTTGGCTTGACTCTGGGTAACGCAATCAGAAGAGTTTTACTTTCCTCATTGCAAGGCGGTGCTGTTACCAGTATCAAAATTAACGGAGTCCTGCACGAATTTTCAGTCGTTCCGGGTGTCAGAGAAGACGTTACCGACATCGTTCTCAACATTAAGGGATTGGCTGTTGCCGTACACAGTGAAGGTCAGAAAATGATGACCTTAAAAGCTGAAGGTCCTTGTGAGGTTACCGCTGCTATGATTGAAACCGGTCATGATGTTGAAATTATGAATCCTGACTTGGTAATTTGTAATCTGGACGCAGGCGCAAAAATTAATATGGAATTGACGGTAGGTACCGGCAAAGGTTATGTTCCGGCATCTATGAATAAACCTGCCGACGCTCCGATCGGTTTGATTGCCGTTGACGCTATCTATTCCCCGGTTCGCAAGGTTTCTTACAAAGTTGAGAATACCCGTGTCGGACAGGCTACCGACTATGACAAGCTGACGATGGTTGTCGAGACCAACGGTGTCGTCACTCCTGAAGATGCGGTTGCTTTGGCAGCACGCATTTTGCAGGATCAGCTGAAACCGTTTATCAATTTTGACGAGCCGGAAAGCGAAGTCGAAGTTGAGAAAGAAGAACTGCCGTTCAACAGAAACCTGTTGAAGAAAGTTGAAGAGTTAGAGCTTTCTGTTCGTTCTGCAAACTGCCTCAAAAACGATAATATCGTTTATATCGGCGATTTGGTTCAGAAGACTGAAGCTGAAATGCTGCGTACTCCGAACTTCGGCAGAAAATCTTTGAACGAAATTAAAGAGGTTCTGGCTAAGATGGGTATTCATCTCGGTATGGATACACCGGGTTGGCCGCCTGAAAATATTGAAGAGTTGATTCGTCGTTGTGACGAACACTTCTAATGAATTGTCTGACGGGCAATTAGTATAGGTTTTGCGGGTTGAAAGTGTCTTTAGGTACTGTTTGGTACGCTTCGGTGCTTTCATCCCTGAAATCTTTTTCACCGTTCATACAATTTATTTTATTGCCCTGAAGAGGGAAACAAGGCTTTCTTGCATGGTCGTTAACGCGACTCCGTGGAGAAAGTATGATAATGATCCGGTCTGCCCCGCAGGCCACAGAGAAAAAGAAAGGAAAATGTCATGAGACATGGAATGAAACATCGTAAGTTAAACATGGATACTAATGCTCGTAGAGCTTTGTTCTCAAACCTGACTGCGGCTGTGTTAACCCATGAACAGATTAAAGTTACTCTTCCGAGAGCTAAAGAATTAAGAACCTTCGTTGACAACATGATCACTTTGGGCAAAAAAGGCCAGCTGAGCAACCGCAGACAAGCTTTGGCATTCCTGCGTGACAACGAAGTCGTTTCCAAACTTTTCTCTACTTTGGCTGAACGCTATAAAGACCGCAACGGCGGTTATACCCGCGTTTTGAAAGCCGGTTTCCGTTATGGTGATGCCGCCGATATGGCTATCATCGAATTGGTTGACCGTGACGTCAATGCCAAAGGCGCTAAAGACATTGCACGTGTTGCTGCTGAAAAAGCGGCGGCTGCTGAAGCTGAAAAGGCTAATGCCGAAGCTAAATAGTTTTTAGCTGATGAAGAATATGAAAGACCGCTGTGAAGCGGTCTTTTTTTATGCTTGAAAAGCATATGTTTTTTTATGCTGAACTTCCCTAGGCGTAATTAACAGCTGTTCTGTGACGAAAAAATCAGCTTTTAACGCTGTTTTTTTGAAGCAGCCGTCATCGTGTCCGATTGAATTAAGTTCATCATCTTTTAAATTATCGTTAAATTTGGGTTGTGTTAATGCCAGTCTCGTAGAGCGGAGAAATTGTTTCCGAATCGAAGTTTTCTTTAGATAAAGGCTCAAAAGTGCGGTTTTTATTTGACAGGGGAGATTATCGTGATAATTTTAGGTATATTTTGAGTATTAATAAATTATTTTAACTAAAACCAAATTTTATGGAAAAGAAAATTTTGTTAGTTGATTGCGACGGTGTTGTTTCGGAGTCTTTTAACGGGAAAAAGTTAAAGCATTTGCTGGTTCAGGGCATTGAAGACGAAAAAGTCGTTTTTGAAGCCAGAGTAGGATTAAAACAGTCGAAACTGACTTATCCTGATGCGGTTCGTTTTGTTGAACAGCAGGGAGGAAAGTTGGGCGATAAGATGCTGGTGGCAGGTTTGTCCGCTTTTCGCGAGACGTTTAATATTGAAGCGACGAAACTGCAATCTCATGGTGTGGAGGTTGATTTGCTGTTTGAAGACTGGTATTGGAGCAGTACGCCGTCACAGGAAAATTATTTTATGAAAGTTTTTATGGGAAATGGCTACCGTATGGAGAATTTTATCAATTATCCATATTGGGCGCGGGCGATTTTTTAATCGCAATCCTGGCTATGAAAAAAAAAGCGAATCGCAAAAACGGTTCGCTTTTTTTATTTGTTCCAATTCCACATGGCGTCTTTGAGGTATTGCAAAGCCGGAGAGTATTTCAAATTAGGGTTGTTTTGGGCATAATCGAGCGCACGTACTTCTTTGTAATAATAATGGGGATTGGCACCGGCATCCAGCAATAGTTTGACAACTTCGGCATTGTTGCGTTTTTTCGGAGAAACCGAGGTGGTAACGGCGGCGATTAACGGAGTTATTTTGCTACCGTCTTGATGATTGGCGTCAGCTCCTGCGTCCAGTAATTTTTTGATAACCGAGATGTTGGGGTTAAGATTGGCGGCATAAAGCAAAGCGGTGCCGCCGGACTTGTTGGCGGCGTCAACGACAGCGCCGTGCGAAATCAGCAGGGAAATAATTTGTTCGTCAGGGTTAAACTGCGCCGCGTTTATGAGAACGGTATTGTCAAGATAATCAGAGGCATTGACGTTTGCACCGTTTTGAATAAGCGTTTCAACAACGGGAAAAGAGCTTTGGGCGGCAGCAAGCATCAGCAGGGTCGAACCGTCGGGGAGCGTGTTGTTGATGTCCAGGCCGTCGTCAATTGCCGATTGCATTTCGGCGGCACTCAGGGAGGGCAACAAAGAAGTGTCAAACTGTGCGGCATATGCGAATCTGCCAAAAACAACGATGATAAACGAAAGAGCGAAAGGCAGGTTTCGCAGGAAAGAGGAGCGGAAGGATGTTTTAATCGGTAATTTCAGCTTCATAAGCATAGACAATCTGAGTGTCTTTTTCATCATCTTCAATACTGAGCTCGCAAACCAGAAGCTTGTCCGCATCTTCCATGCTGTCAATAATCTCGTCCGGAATGTTTTGCAGTTCGATTTTATCGCCGGCGTTGCGGTTTAAGACTGCGCTTTTGTTGTCGATGTCGAGGTTTATGGTCGCATTCTCGGGTTCGCCTTCGCGAACATAGAGCAGGAGCATCGCTTCGTCTTCGTCATTAATCAGAAAATCGTAAGTTTCAAAATCTTCACCGGCCATAACCATAATCCTTTAATCTAATATGTCTTTTTATGATATATGCATTCTTGTGCTTTGGCAACAGATATCGCTAAAAAAATTTAAATGACCGCCTCCGACATTTCTGGGGGAAGCTAGAGGCGGCCAACCAACTTATTGGATAAGTTTGAAGTCAGCATACAACAGGAAGTATTGAAGAAATGTTAATAGATTGCAGAAACGGGATGAATTTTTGCACGGGTGTGCTAATAATAGGGCAAAGGAGAACTATCTATGCGTGTTTTAGTAGACAGGTTTATTGAGCTTTTGAAGTGGCCGGTTGCCTTGTATATGCTTTTGTCATTGCCGGCGTATATTCAATCCCTCTATTATTTCAAGTTTACCAATTTGCAATATGTGGCTTTGTTCGGCGGGTTTTTCCTGTTTTTTATTTCCCGCAGCATGATGGACTCGTCAGTCAAGTCGAATATGGAAATTGTTGCCCATGAGATGACACATGCCTTTTTTGCCTTGCTGACGTTGCACAAAGTGACCGGCATACGCGTCGAAGGCGACAATTCCGGCGGCAATATGTCGTTTGAAGGCGAAGGCAACTGGCTGATTGTCATTGCGCCGTATTTCTTTCCGTTGTTCGGTTTCTTTTATATGATTGCTTTTTCCGTTTATACTCATTTTGCGCCGTCGAATCTGATTTTAAACGGCATTTTGGGCTTTTTTATCGGCTATCACCTGGATACCGTCGGCTCTCAGATTCATGAAAAACAAACGGATTTGCCCAAAGTTTCCTACAAGTTTTGCGCTATGTTTTTGCCGGCGGCCAATTTATGGGCTGTCGGTTCAATGCTGGCTTTTAATACCAGGGGATGGGCCGGCGTAAGCCTGTATTTGGATTTAATCAATTATCTGAACGTTCGTAACTGGAACTACGTTAAAGCCCTGTTAGCCAATTTGTTCTAATGTACAGTTGTCGGCGTTCAACCGGTAACGCACGCCCAAAGTCAGGATATGACGAGCGGGGAAATGTCCGTATGCAAAATCACGGATAACCGGAACGTCAACTTGGCGGGCAAAATCGCTGATGACATCATCCAGGCTGCCGTGGGTCGTAGCGGGGTCTTCGCATTCGCTGAATTTGCCGAAAACAATTCCTTTGACATATTTGAAATCGGGATTGAGCCGCAGCTGGGTCAGCATCAAGGCTATTTTGTAAGGTTTTTCCACTTCGTCTTCGATGAGGATAATCGAATCGCGGATGTCCGGATAGTAGGGCGTTCCGTTGAGGTCGCTCAACGTGCTTAAATTGCCGCCGACAAGCGTTCCTTCGGCGTTGCCGCCGCGAAGACAGCTTCCCTCTTCGGAAAAGAACTTCTCTCCGCCTAAAACCGCTCTCAAGTCGCGGTCTACTGTCGGGTCAATATTGCCGTGGCGAAAGTCGTATTCGCATAAAAAGCCAGAGACGTAGGGCAGTTTGGTTTGTGCATAGATACCCAACTGAACGGAGGTGGTGTCGCTGAAACCGATCAGGGGTTTGGGATGGGCACGGATGACATTAAAGTCAAGGAAGGGGAGAATGCGCAGCGAACTGGCTCCGCCGTGAGCAGCTACCATTGCCTTGACCTCGGGGGCGGCAAAAGCCGCCATAATGTCCCGCGCTTTCTCTTTGTCCGAATCGGGAGTATGCCGCAAGCCGGTGAGGGTTGTCGGCATGAGTTTGATTTTAAATCCCAAGCTTTCAAAATAACCGATTGCAGCATCCAGGTTGATGCTTTCGCGACGGGAAAGCATCACCGAAGGGGAGACGATGGCTAAGGTGTCGCCGGGATTTAAAAGTCTGGTCATTTAAATTTCCTTGCAAAGCTGGCGGCTGAAATCCGGCAGGCTGTTGTCATGAGCGCCCATAATGACAACACGGTCTCCCGGTTTTGCGTTGGCTAAAATAAATTTTCTGGTTTCCTCCCGACGGGGCATAAAAAACGCGTTTTGATGTCCGGCGGCTCTAATTTTGGTGATGATATCGTTGGAAGAAACACTGTCTTTGGGCGTCAGCTCATATATTTCCTGCATCAGGACAATGTCTTCTGCCGAAATGACTTTTGAAAGCTCGGCAGCGACTTCGGCACCGGTGTTCATTACCGAGAAGGGGGTATGAGGCTGGTACATCATTATCAAACGGCCGGGGTGCTCTTTAATGGCAGCAGCGGAAGCTGCGATTTTAGTCGGGTTGTGGGCAAAATCGGCATAAAAGGTTATGCCTTTGGCCGAACCGACTTTTTCGAGGCGGACCTTCACGCCGGTAAACCCTTCCAGAGCTTTTGCGGCATCAAATTTGTCAATCCCCAGCATCATACAGGCGGAGATGGCAGCCAGCGCATTGGCAACGTTGAACTTGCCCAGCAGGGCAAGGCTGAACTTTTTGCCGTCTATCGAATATTCTACGCCGTGTTCAACAGCTTTGATGTTGTAAGCAAAGATGTCGGCGTGAGAATCTTTGATTGAAAAAGAGAACGTCTTTTTGGGGCTTGTGAGACTGCGGGTGAGCGGACAGTCGTAATTGACAATCAGCGCGTATTGGACGTGTGAGGCAAAATTGGTAAAGTATTCAACCAGTTTTTCCATGGAAGTATGGTCGTGAGAAATGTTGTTTACGATACCGATATACGGATGATATTTTTGAATTGAACCATCGCTTTCATCCGCTTCGATGACACAAACGTCGCTTTCGTTATACAGGTAATTGGGGAGGCCGGGGCGGTCTTCGTAATTGCAAAGCATTCCGCCGTTAATCATACAGGGTTTCTGCCCGAGGCGGTCGAGGATGTATCCGATCATCGCGGTGGTTGTGGTTTTGCCGGCGGTGCCGCCGACGGCGATGCCCTTAGCGTAGCCGCTGAATATTTCTTCAAGCAAATCGGATCTTTTTTTGACGGGGACGTTGTATTTGCGAGCGGCCTTAATGTCCGGGTTTTCTTCATTAATGATGGAGGAAATGTACAAACATTCGGTATCGGGGAAAACGGCACTGCCGTCCTGTGGTACGATTTTCAGACCGACGCTCTCCAGAGCGGCTTTACGGTCTTGATTGAGTCCTTCGTCAAAACTGCTGTCGGATCCATAAACTTCGTAGCCTTTTTTTATCATTATTTGTTCAAGAGGGCTGATGCCGTTACCGGCGGCGGCGCAGAAAGCAATTTTTTTCATTGTATAACGTTATCCTTAGTCTAGTTCATAATTTTATCCGGGCGGTTTTTCCCGACCGGCAGCGCTTACAGGGCGTCCAGAGTTTGTTTTTCCCGGTTGCGCAGAAGTTTCAGATTTTTGTAGTCCACTACTATATAACTTTTTCCGTCGCCGTCAACATTTACGGCAAGAGCTGCACCGACATCATCGTTGTAGTAGGTGGAATAAAGGGTTGCGTCTCCGTTTTGGAGTTGTTTTAGAAAGTTTGGATTGCCGATGGGGGCATCTTCTTTAACCATAATTTTACGGCCTTTGGCATCTTTTGATTCCACTTCGATTTGTGCCGGCGTGAAAAATTCTTCGGCGTGGCCGTATTTCTTTTTCAGAAGATCATTGTAGATTTTGTACAGGCGCATTACTTTGGAGGCGTCGGGAGTGTCGTCGAGAAGCCCGCCGTAACCGATTATCCGCCATAATTCGTCATTGTCGCCGAAAGTGACGTCGACTTTGTCAAAGTCTGAAATGGCTTTGGGGAGATGGGCGGCGCTGAAGTTGTTGACATAATCTTTTTCATCAATACGGGTCAGCAGCACCCCTTGGTTTTTGGTTTCCTGTATGGTGGCTCCCCAGATGAGTCCGAAAGGGGCGGCCGTGTTGTTTCCCTCAGAAGGAAGCTCGGCTTTTTTTATTCTTTGGCGTAGTTGAGGAAAGTTTTGCTTGCGCAGGGCCTGGGGACGGGTGTTGAGCAGGCGTTTGGCCTGTTCGACGGCGTCGGCGGCAGCTTCTTCGTCAACACTTTCGGGCACGGTTTCTTCACTGACCAAAATGTCGCGGTAAAAGTTTTCCTGAGCTTCCGCGCGGAAAATGGAAAAAAAGCAAGATAAGACAAGAGTACCGATGAAAATATTTTTCATAAAATTATCCTTGAAAAATCAAAATTAAATTGAACAGTGTTCAGCTTTCGGCTATTGTATAGTCATAATTGCAAATATTTTATTAAATAATATATGCTTAAGTAAAGAAAAGACAATAATATTGAAATGACGGATATGGAATCTAAAGACGCAAAACTAAATGTATTTTTGAAAGAGCAGGTCAGAACCAACCTCTTGAATATCGGTAGAAAACTGGTGATTGAAAAGGGTGCCGACTATCTGACGGCGCGGAAACTTTCCCAGGCTTCGAACGTTTCGGTGGGGACAATTTACAATCAGTTTTCGACGATGGAAAATTTTGTCGCCGCAGAAAATATGCAGACGTTTGACGAACTGTATCAATTGTTGTCAATCATCATTCCCGACCAGAATCCGTATATCAACATTATTCGTTATGTCGACGCGTTCAGCGGTTATGTGGTGAACAATCCGAATCTCTGGACCTTGGTTTTTCGGGAGCAGCTTCAGGGCGGTGAACGCCGGCGGCCGTTCGTATATTTGCGCAAGGCCAGGCGAATCGAGAAACTGCTGGAAATTCAATTAAGGGCGATGTTCGGGTATCTGGGCTATGCCGAGCGGCGGCTCGCTGCAGAGGTTTTGGAAACGACGCTGTTTGCATTGAGCGGTTTTTTGGCAATGCCCGGTTGGGATAAAAAGCAGCCTTTGAACAAGCACAATATCTGCCAGCTGTTGCTTAACACTTATTTGGCAGGTTTGGCAAGTTTGCGGAAGGAGTAGGTTATGCTTTATGAAGTTTATTATAAATTTCTTTCTATCATTAACGATCCGGTTTTTCTGCGCGGTTTTTTTGACAACAGGTTTTATCTGATTTTGCTGGTGGTAATTTTGATGCATGTGAAATATACCACTTACAGCAGCATGTGGCTGAGTTCTCTGGTTAATGTCCCGGGAACGATTTTACATGAGTTTATGCATTATTTCGTGGGGATGATATTGAATGCGCGTCCCTGTAACTTTACGATTTTTCCCCGTCGCGGCGAAGACGGAAATTATGTCATGGGCAGCGTGGGGTTTCGCAACGTGACTTTTTACAATGCGGTTCCCGCCGCGATGGCACCGCTGCTTTTGCTGCCGATAGGCTTTTATGTAAACCGGTACGTTCTGCCGGCGCTTCCGCCGACATTTTGCAATTATGTGCTTTATGTGCTGCTGCAAACCATCATCATTGAGAACGCGGTGCCTTCGCGCGCCGATTTCCGGGTGGCGGGAATGTATATTACCGGCGTTGTCATGTATGCTTTTCTGGCCTTGTTGGTTTTTCTTACAATCTAATGAACCATACTTAATTTTTCCGGCATAAAAAACGCCCTCTCGTCAAGGAAAGGGCGTTTCGAATCGAAGCATTGGCTATTCTGCGCTCGGAACAGCTTTTTTGGGCTGTTGCATAATCAGGGGCATTTCCTGTTTTTTGCCTTCAACTTCCATTTGCGGGTTGATGAAAGCGGTTGAGCCTTTTTCGTAAAAATAGAACTCGCGGCGGATGTTGGCCTTATCTTTTATCGAGAGTTCGTTCCATTCTTTTTCGTTCATGCCGTAAGGGTAGGTTTCCTTGGGCTGGCCGGCGCAGGCGGCTACCAGGGTCAGCAAGCCGAGAGCAATAGTTTTTTTCATATTTTCAGTCCTTAAAAAAGAGGAATTTCTTTCCGGTTTCAACTATGGTTTATCATAGCGGAATCGACTGCTTATAGCTATGTTTTTATGAAGTTTTCTACAATATATTTTTGGGAGCTTAACCGATTCTTTAGAATCTCAAGAGTAAGCTTTGGGACATAACAATAAGTTTACAACCCGCTCCGCGGGGTGTAGGTTATAACTGTTATTTGGATTAACCATTAAGGGAATCGATATATGAATAGCTTGAAAAAATTTAGCGGACTTGCTCTGGCATTTTTGCTAACTATGGGGTTTCTGAGCGGAAACGCCCTGGCTTCTGAGATTGACCTGAAAATTCCGTCCCTGGATGTGGGTTACAACATCTTTGGTCACGCCATTACGGGTTCACAAATTTTGTTTTACGGTATGTGGATTTGCGTCCTCGGTATGATTTTTGGTTTTTGGGAATTTATTAAAATCAAAAAAATGCCGGCACACAAATCAATGCTTGCAGTTTCGCACACCATTTACGAAACCTGCAAAACTTATATGAAGCAGCAGGCCAAACTGTTGGTCATTTTGGAACTGTTTATTGCCGCGTGCATTTTTTATTACTTCTTTTATCTTAACGCGACGCCGCTGCCTAAAGTTATGACTGTTTTGATGTGGTCTATTTTGGGTATTCTGGGTTCTTATGCGGTGGCTTGGTTCGGAATGAGAATCAATACTTACGCTAATTCCCGCACGGCGTTTTTGTCCTTAAAGGGCAAACCTTATCCGGTGATGAGTCTGCCTTTGCGTTCCGGTATGTCAATCGGCGTTTTGCTGATTTGCGTCGAGCTGATTATGATGATTACCATTCTTTTGTTTGTATCAAAAGAAAATGCAGGTGCATGTTTTATCGGTTTTGCCATCGGCGAATCGCTGGGCGCTTCCGCATTGAGAATTTGCGGCGGTATTTTTACCAAGATTGCCGACATCGGTGCCGATTTGATGAAAATTATATTCAAAATTGACGAAGACGATGCCCGTAATCCGGGGGTTATTGCCGATTGTACCGGTGACAATGCCGGCGATTCAGTCGGGCCGACCGCCGACGGTTTTGAAACTTACGGGGTTACCGGCGTTGCCTTAATCAGCTTTATCGTTCTCGGTGCCGGTATGAGCTATATGCCTAACGGCGAACTGGAGTTGATTAAAGGCGGTTTGGATATCCAGGGCAAACTGATTGTCTGGATTTTCACCATGCGCGTTCTGATGATTCTCACCTCGATTATTTCTTACTGGCTGAATGCCAAGGCATCCGGTGCTATTTTTGGCAAGAAAGAATCCTTTAATTTTGAAACGCCGCTGACCAGCCTTATCTGGTTGACGTCGCTGATTTCAATTGCGGTTACGTTTGCGGTTTCTTATGTCATGATCGGCATGATGGGACCGAATCTGTGGTGGAAACTTTCGGTTATTATCAGCTGCGGCACTTTGGCAGCTGCCTTGATTCCGGAATTTACCAAAATTTTCACTTCCTCCAAATCAAAGCATGTTGAGGAGATTGTCAATGCAAGCCGTGAGGCCGGTGCTTCGCTGAACATTATTTCAGGTATCGTTGCCGGTAACTTTTCTGCTTTCTGGCAGGGATTGGTCATGGTCGGCCTGATGGCAATCGCTTTCTTTACCGCCCGCAGTGGGTTGGATGAATTTATGGTTTATCCGACAGTGTTTGCCTTTGGTTTGGTTGCTTTCGGTATGCTGGGTATGGGACCGGTCACCATTGCGGTTGACAGTTACGGTCCGGTTACCGACAATGCCCAGTCCGTTTTCGAGCTTTCTCAGATTGAAAGCCAGCCGAACATCAGCAAAGAAATCGAAAAAGATTACGGTTTCAAACCTGATTTTGAAAACGGCAAACATTATCTGGAAGAAAACGACTCTGCCGGAAACACTTTCAAGGCAACGGCAAAACCGGTTCTTATCGGTACTGCGGTTATCGGTGCCACGACAATGATTTTCTCAATCATTTTGTTGTTGAACCTGCAGCTGAACCTGCTTGATCCGGAAGTGCTGTTCGGCATTATTCTGGGCGGTGCGGTTATCTTCTGGTTCTCCGGCGCTTCGATGCAGGCGGTTTCTACCGGCGCTTACCGTGCAGTCAACTACATTAAGGAACATATCAAGCTGGATACGGCCAAGGCCGCGTCGGTTGAAGATTCCAAAAAAGTCGTTCAAATCTGTACATTGTATGCCCAAAAGGGTATGTTCAACATTTTTATTGTCATTTTCTCGTTTACGATAGCGTTTGCCTGCTTTGATGCAAACCTGTTTGCAAGCTACCTGATTTCAATTGCGGTATTCGGCTTGTTCCAGGCTTTGTATATGGCTAATGCCGGCGGTGCTTGGGACAATGCCAAAAAAGTCGTTGAAGTTGATTTGAACGAAAAGGGCACCCCGCTGCATGATGCCGCAGTTGTGGGCGATACGGTGGGCGATCCTTACAAGGATACGTCATCGGTGGCTCTCAACCCGATTATTAAATTTACGACGCTGTTCGGTTTGCTGGCTGTTGAAATGGCCGTTGCCGCTCCGCGCTGCGTTTCTGTCGGGCTGGGTATCGGCTTTTTCCTGTTGGGTTTAATCTTCGTATGGCGGTCTTTCTACCGGATGCGGATTGAACCTAAAAAGGTTGACTAAAAAATGAGTTTTGCCCGGTTGAATCCGAGAAGGAGAGGCCGGGCAGAATTTATAATTTAGAAAAAAACGATCGGATCGTCCGGTCGTTTTTTTTGTATAAACGCCCCGGATAAGATTTTGTTTTTCTTTGTAAAAAACAGCGAAAGCTAAGGCTGGTGCCGATAAAGTTATTCATCATTGCGGTAAAGTGCTTGACAAAAAATTTAATTGTTGTATATGTGGAGGCATGGAAATATTATAAATTCTATCTTATTTTTGACAGGTAACGGTCCAAAGTGAATTCGAATGAATTTATGGCGGATTATATATAAATTTTTCTAAATATTATTTATTATGGAACGTGTTAGCGTAAAAAGCCTGAATCCTCAGGTAACCAGAGAGTTGAGAATTGCTGAAAAAAGATTGCGTCAGCGAGTAGCAACCGAAAATCTGCATGAACTGGCAGCACAACAGGGTATTCAAATTCCCGATAATGCCGTTGCTCAGGCAAGCCGTGTGAATATGGAATTTGAGCATGGTATGTTCGGCGGCAAGTTTATGTACACCATTGAAGCCAATGACGGAAAAAGCGTTTTGTGCTGGGATATGGTGAATGATGACAAGAGAGTGCTTTCATTGGAGCATGTCAGTGTGAAGCCGCTGCCGGCTTTGGAAAAACATAAGCGCGGATTGTCTTCACGGACGAGAATCGGTGATTATGTTTGGATTCCGACCATGTGGTATGTTCTGGAGCCGATGCTGATTTCCGGTGATTTGTTCGATGCTCAGCGCAAAAGAACGAAGTTGCTGGCTAATGTGGCAAAGGAAGCAAAGCTGGCGTTTTCGTCTTTTGACCGTGCCAAGCTGGCTCAGGTTGACGGTGAACCCCGCTGGTCTCTGCGTTGTGATGTGCCGAAAAAGCTGCAGGAAGAAGAGTTATTTGAAAACGACGTTGTATATTCAACCGTGTTGATGGACGGTGAAACTTTTGAGTTGGCATATAATTCTGAGTTGTGGGTGTTACAACAGCGTGTTGCTGCCCGCAAAATTATGCAATGTGCAGCAGGTGGCGGCTATTTCATAGCAGATGACACCAAACCTTTCTTGTGTAAGGTTGACGGCGTTGACGTTTGGATACAGTATTGTGTCAACAATCGCGGGAAAGATGCTTTCGTCTTATGCGAAGTGATTGGCGGCAAGACTTACATGAAGTCTTTCGGTTCGTTTGTTTTTGATTATCAGTATCCGGCCTATGACGGCGTAAACGGTATCAAGAATGACAAGGTTGCCCAAGATTTGCAAAAAGAAGGCATTCAGTTCGATTATGAAATCGGCGGTTTGCAATTCCGGGCCGTATGTTGGACGGAGTTTGAAGAGTATGTTGCTCCTCAGCTCAAGTCTATCGGTGATGAGGATGATGACGACTAAAAGTTCTTAAAAAAACGTTTGTTTTTAGCCTAAGCAGTTTGCTTAGGCTTTTTTTTGTCTTATTTTGACAAATTAGGGCTTGACTTATGCTAGAAAAAGGTTTAATTCTACACCGATTTAGAATTAGTTAGATAAGAATTATGTTGAATGCGTTTGCATTTTAGCATCAAGATATTTCAGAAAAACAATTAATTGGGTTTTTCTCGGTTCGTAAAAATAAAGATGTTCAAATTTCTCTTAGCCAGAGCTTTATTGTTCGAACCATCCTCATCCCAGTTGTGAAATTCGGATGAGGTTTTCTTGATAACCATGTTTAAGCCTTCTTTTAAGGATGTTCCATAATAAAAAGATGTAAGTTAATGTTACATTATACCGTTGCGAAACAGGATAATGTATGATTTTTGGAAGGCTTAAATTTTTCTCGATAGCAAGTCAATTGCCAAGACCCCCGGTTCAAAAGTTGCTGAAAAACTTTAACCGGGGCTCTTTTTTTATATTTAATCGTTTAGCGGGCAGGAACCGTCGATTTGGTGGTCAAGGCGGTTTTCCTTGAGGCCGGCAGGGTCCTGATGAATAATAACCTGAGCATCGGGATAGGCCTTGAGTACGGCGTTTTCTACTTCGTCAGTATATTCATGGGCAACCGAGAGCGGCAGACTGCCGTCCAGTTCAAGGTGAAATTCAAACATATAGATGCCGCCGAGGTCTCGGGTGCGGAGATCATGCATTCCGCGAGTGTGGGCACAAGACAATACAATTTTTTGCAGGTTTTCACGAATGTCGTCATTCAATTCTTTATCCATTAAAACCGCAACGGCGTCTTTGGCCAGCTTGTAGGCGTTAATTAACAAGTAAGCCGAGACGGCAAAAGCGGTTACGGTATCAAACCAGTTTATGTCAAACAGTTTTACAACTGCCAGAGTGAGGATGATGGAGGCATTGGTGATGACATCTACGGTGTAGTGGGCGGAATCGGCGCTGATGGCTCGGGAATGCGTGCGGGAGGCAACATATTTTTGAAACAAAATCAATCCCAGCGTCAACAGCAGGCTGAGCAGCATAACAAAGATGCCGATGCCGGCCTGGGTGAGAGGACGCGGGTTGATGAAACGGTTGATTCCGTCATACATAACGAAAATACCCGAACCGGCGACAAAGGCAGATTGTACGAGGGCGCTGATGGCTTCCGCTTTGCCGTGCCCGTAACGGTGGGCCCGGTCCGCCGGTTGTGAGGATACGTGCACGGCGATGTAGGTGATAGATGAGGCAAAAAGGTCGGCGAGACTGTCAATCATTGAAGACAGTACCGACAACGAACCGGTATAAAAAACGCCGATTGTCTTTATGACGGTCAGGGTTACGGCTAGACTGACGCTGCCCATGGCTGCCAGACGTTTAAGGCGATTACTTTGTTCGGCGGTCAGCGATGACATTTTTTATTTTCTCCATATTTTCGGCAGTAATTTCGTAGTAGTGTGCATTAGCATAGCTGCTGAAGGTTTGCAACGCTTTTTCGGTGAGCGGCTGTTTGAATTCATAATTCAGGTAATTTTTGGTGCCGTCCTTGACGAAATGCAGAACGACATGATTACCGCCTTCTGCCTGTAAATCGGCTGTAAGCAGCGGCTGCGGGTTTTCAAGGCGGTCGGTTACGCCGATAAAAGAGGTATTTAAAAGGACTTTGGCAATTTCCGCCAGACGGTCTGCTTCGTAAATATCGTTGACCTGCGCCAGCCTTCCGAGGCGAAGGTTCCACACCGAGCTGAAAGTCCAGTCTTCCGGTTTTACGGATAAGTCAATCAAGTCAAAATTAGCCAGCCAGACCTGAAATTGATTGTCGAATTTGACATAGGCTCCTTTTGAACCACGGCCGAGGTCCAAGTCAAATTTTCCGACATCAAAGGAGGCCAGGCGTTTTTTTCCGCCGTCCTCCAATTCAACCCGAATTGCGGGGGAGGAGGCAACTTCAATTGGCGCCAAGCCGAAGGCAGGCAGGTATTCCATTTTAGATGCTTTCTTTTCATAGAAAGTGGCTTCCAGCATAGCGCTTAGAAAGCTGCGTATGCGTTCCTGATAAACCATAAATTCCGGAGCGCCTTCAAGTTTCCAGGCGTCTTGGTCGCGATAAAATCTGAGGGTTTGATTATGGTTTTGCAAGGTAATGTATTCGACGTCGTTAATTTGTTTCGGCAAGTTGGGAAATAAGGGCCGGTTTTCGTAAACGGCAATGTCCTGACGGTTGTTGTACCAGACGGATGCGGTTCCGAGGGCAAGCAACAATGCGGCGCCGGTTCCGAGGTAAACGAATGGCCGGTTAATTTGCAGCGGAGACAATGACCGGCAGCAACGGCGGCGTTTGAGCATAAAGGCAAACATTCCCAGCAGAATCAGCAGCGGCACGGCATAGATGTTTGCAAATTTGATGCGGTTTTCGAGCCGATGGGTTTCCTGGTTGAGCGCCGTCCGGATATTAAAGAGCTCCTGACGGCTTTGGTCAATGTCTTTGCGGATATTGGCGATGATGGCAAGTTCGTCAGGGGTAAATTGCAGTCTTTCTTCAAAGTTTTTTTTGCCCCAAATTTCCTGAAGGCCGGATTTGGTTTGTTCAATTTTATCAATGATGTCTTTTTCGCGGATTTTGAACTGCTGCTGTGCCAGTTTACGAGCGGTTTCGATATCTTCGAAGGTACGGTTTTTGCCTGATTTTCCACGCAGGTTAATCATATCGTCGCGTCCCAGCAGCGTATCCAGGGCATTGAGTACGAAGTTGGCATTGTCCAAGACCGGGATGGCATAGTTGTTTTCCAAAATAGTTTGATGTACGGTCCAAAAACTGTCGTAAAGCATATCACTGTCGCCGACGACAATCAGTTCGAAGGGTTTTTCCATATTTTTGCTGATGATGCGGGCGGCAATGTATTTGGGGTTGGAATCTTTTTCGAAATGCCGGAGAATTTCGGCAGGATGAAGGTTATTGTAAACGACCTCCGCCGGAAGCAGCTCCGATATGGGACCGGCCTGAAGCAGAGGAACAAAATAAATCTGGGCGTCTTTTTGGGGAGCAAATATGCCGGCGGAAGTGAGCATCATTTTTTTGAGAAGCGCCGTTTCTTTAAAATCGTGGTTAAAGTTGGGTTCTTTTAGGTAAAACTGAATCAAGTCCTGCGTGAACGTGGGATTGTCTTTGAAGTTTGTAGCGTCGATGGTTGAGGAATTGCCCAGGTCGGCAACAACCATATTGTCAAAGAAACGAAATCCCCATGATTCGGGCAGATTTCCGTAATCGGACGGAGACAAAGTTTGCGAAACCGGGGCGAAGATGCGCGGCGCTTCTGCCGCAATGTCGAAGAAAGCCAGAATTTTGCCGCCGCGGTAACTGTAATTCCGTATTGCCTGCTGCATGTCGTTGCTCATTTTCTGCGGATGTGCAATCATCAGCGCATCAATGTTGTTCAGATCGAGCAGGTTGTCGTCTGAAATTGGCGTTATGTCATAAAACTGTTGCAGCTGGTTGATAATTTCCCATTTAGGCGTGGCTACGTTTTCGATAATTTGTTCAAACATCGGCAGAGAGGTGATTAATCCGAGTTTTGAACGGCGGTGGTTGAGCAGATAAAGCGCCTGGGTCAGGTCCTGTTCCAAAAGCTCCTGACGTTCCAGCGGGAAAAAAGGGATTACCCGGCGGTGTTCTACTTCATCGGTGAGCGTCATTCCGAAATAGGCATTGCTGTTGGTGTCGACGAGAGGAAGCGGTTGCAGCCCGGCATTGAGGGCCCGGTCTTCAACATCGCTCAGCGGCAGAGGATTGTAAATCTGGTAGCTGAACTTGCCGTTGGAAAGCGAAGCGTAGCGTTGGAGCAAAAGGCGGATTTTATCGAACATCAGCCGCAATTCGGGGCTGCGTTCTCCCAGAATACGGGAATAATAAAGCTTGGCGGTTACCGGCTCGGGAAGATTACGCAAGATGTTGCGGGTGGCATCGGTAAGCGTGAAAAGCTTTTCTTCGGTAAAGTCGTATTGGTACCGGCGGAGCAGATTGTTGGCAGTCAGGTTAAGGCCGGTGAAACCAATCAGAAGAATGAGGAATATCATAACGTAATAACCGGGCCGGGAAGACTTCAGCCACGGGGTGGTTCCTGCGGTTTTGAAACTTATAATCAACACGGTGGTCAGGTTAAACAGGAATATCAGCGATGCAAAAAAGACGATGTCACGCGCTTCCAAAAGACCGTGGACAATTGTTTCGAAGTGAGAAAGGAAACTGAACGATGCGACCATATCAATAATCGAAAGCGGTGCAAAACTGCGGAATATTCCGAGTATGTATTCAATGCCGCTGAGGAAAAAGACCAGGTTTGCAATAACGGCAAAGACCAACGCAATTACCTGGTTTTTGGTAAGGGCGGACATGGTTTGGGAAATTGCAAGCATACAGCCGGCGAGCAGAAAGCTGCCGACATAACTGATGAGAATGACGGTGTTGTCAGGGGAGCCCAGCAGGTTGACGGTAATCCAAAAAGGAAAAGTCAGAAGCAGGGCGAGAGCGCAAAACATCCAGGAAGCGAAAAACTTTCCCCACACCAATGCGGGAATCGACACCGGCATGGTGATTATCTGGAGGATGGTTTTGGTTCTGAATTCCTCGGCCCAAAGCCTCATTGAAATTCCCGGAATAAACAGCAGATACAGCCAGGGTTGAAAGCTGAACATAGGCAGCAAATCCGCTTGTCCGCGTTCAAGAAAATGTCCGAAATAAACGGCAAAGGAGCCGTTCAGCAGCAGAAAGCAAATCAGGTAGACATATGCCAGCGGCGAAATGAAATAACGAAAAAATTCGTTTTTAGTGACAACCCAAAGTTTGTTCATTGTTTACCTCGTCAGATTTTTAAATGCGTCGGAAAGTGTGGCAGCATGGTTTTGGAAAAGAATCGAATCCAGGGTTCCGTCTGCTTTGATTTGACCTTTGCTCATCAAAATGATGCGGTTGGCGATGGTTTCTGCTTCATCGAGCAAGTGGGTTGAGATGATGATGGTTTTGTCCCGGCCCATACGGGTAATCAGCTCGCGGATGTGTTCTTTTTGGTTAGGGTCAAGGCCGTCGGTAGGTTCGTCCAAAAGAAGAATCGGCGGATTGGAAATAATGCTTTGGGCAAAGCCGACCCGGCGAAGGTATCCTTTTGAGAGCGTTTCGATTTTTTGTGAGAGGATGTCGGCAATGTTTGCCGCCCGGGCAATTTCCTGCAGCCGCTGTTTTTTCTCATTTCTTGAGAATCCGCGCAGTTCGGCCATATATTCCAGAAAAGAACGGACGCTCATGTCCGGGTAAAGAGGGGAGCCTTCCGGCAAAAATCCGATAAGCTTTTTGGCTTCCAGGGGCGCACCGGAGATGTCTTTTTCCATAACCTTAATGCTGCCGGAAGTAGGAGCCAGATATCCGGTTATCATGTTCATCAGCGTGGATTTACCTGCGCCGTTGGGGCCGAGCAGGGCGATGATTTCTCCGCTGCGGGCCTTGAAACTGAGGTCGCTGACGGCTGCAATTTCGCCGAAATCTTTTGTCAGATTGGATACTTCAATGGTTACCGGCATCGTATTCTCCTTTGAAAAACTATGCTTAATATAATCATAAAAGTTAAAGATTAGGTGAATCCGCAGAGGAAACGACCGTCAGTTCTCGAATTAAGTTTGAGCTCAGCCTTTGTTTATTTCATAAAGTACGATTGCAGCGGCAGTTGCCACGTTCAGGCTTTCGACTTTTTCATTCATAGGCAGTTTGACGGTTGCGTCGCATGATTCCTCAACCAGGCGGCGCATACCTTTGCCTTCGGAGCCCATAATGATGGCGGTTTTGCCGGACTTGTTCATTTCGGCGACGGTATTTTGGGCATAGCCGTCCATACCGATTATCCAGAATCCGGCATTTTTCAATTGTTCTATTGCACGGGAGAGGTTGGTTACTCTTGCAATGGGCAGGTGTTCAATCATTCCCGCGGATGCTTTGGCCATGGCTCCGGTTTCGGCCGGGGCATTTTTGTCTTGCACAATCAGGGCCAGGGTATTAAAGGCGACGGCGGAACGAATAATGGCTCCGATGTTTTGGGGATCGGTTACCTGATCGAGAATTAAGACGTGGCATTTTTCACATTTGTCGGCTAAGGCAATGACATCTTCCAAGTTACAGGCCGGACGCTCGGAGCATACCAGAGCAACGCCCTGGTGGACTGCTTCGCGGGGCAGGAGTTTGTCGATTTCTTTGCGGTCGACGATATTAAGGGGAATATGCCTGTTGTTTGCCAAATCCTGAAATTCTGCCGCATTCTCTTTGGTGCAAAGCAGTTTTGCGACGGAACGCCCGGTGTTGGCGAGGGCGGCGGCAACCGCATGACGTCCGTATAAGACCAAGGGCGCCTTGGCGGTTTTGCGTTCAGAAATAAATTTTTTTGCCATCAGATAACCTTTCTTAAAATTCCGCCGGCAGCGGCCAATAATTTTTGCGCCTCATCCGGCGAGCAGTTTTTTGCAGCCATAACGCATGCGGTTTTGACGTTGCCGCATTGTTTGATGTATTCGCGGGCCTGTTCATAAGGAACGTTGGCGATTTCCGCGACGATACGCGTGCCGCGGTCAAACAGTTTTTCGTTCATCAAACGAACATCTATCATATAGTTTTCATAAGTTTTGCCGATGCGAATCATGGCGCCGGTGGAGAGCATATTGAGAATCATTTTCTGAGCGGTGCCCGATTTCATACGGGAGGAGCCGGTCAGGGCTTCTTCTCCGACGACGGGGTTGATAAAAATGTCGGAAAAACGTTGGAGCTTTGCTTCCGGATTGGAGCTGATGCCGATGGTTTTGCAACCGGCCTGCCGGGCCTGTTCGAGAATCGTCAATACGTAGCGGGGGCCGCCGTTGGCCGAAATGCCGACGACAACGTCATCGGGGGTCGGATTAAAAGTTTTGAGGTCGGCCAATCCGAGTTCTGCGCTGTCTTCCGAATTTTCAACAGAGAATCGCAGAGCATTATCTCCTCCGGCGATAAATCCGCAGACCATACCGTGTTCGACACCGAAAGTAGGCCAGCATTCTGATGCGTCCAGTACGCCCAGTCTGCCGCTGGTTCCGGCACCAAAATAAGCCAGCCGTCCTCCCTTGAGAAAAGCCTCGGCAATGAGTTCGATGGCCTGGCCGATTTGAGGCAGCGTTTTTTCAACCGCGAGGGCAACTTTTTTATCTTCGTTGTTAATGGTGCGGGCGATTTCCAGCGAATCCATCAAATCAATGTTGACGGTATCGGGATTACGACGTTCGGTAAGAGCGATTTTAGTCAATTGTTTTTCCTGTTAATTGCGTGGTTGAAAGGAAGTGTATTGCAAATTAATTAAGAAATAAATAAAAAAGATGTTGACAAAGGGCGCAAAATGCTATTATTTGCAGGGTAGTGATTTTATATAAAGGATAACAAATCCTCATTCCTCATTTGTTGAAATAGGAGGGGTGGCAGAGCGGTCAAATGCAACGGACTGTAAATCCGTCGACTTTAGTCTACGATGGTTCGAATCCATCCCCCTCCACCATTTTTACAAAGAGGTCTTGCTCTTGATGAGAGGCAGATAAGCGGGTGTAGCTCAATGGTAGAGCAGAAGCCTTCCAAGCTTATGACGGGGGTTCGATTCCCCTCACCCGCTCCATATTTCTTCCCCCCATTCGAGAATCGTCTTAACAACAAACATTAGGAAGTTTTAACCATGGCAAAAGAGAAATTTGAGCGGAATAAGCCGCACTGCAACATAGGTACGATAGGTCACGTAGACCACGGAAAGACCACTTTAACGGCGGCCATCACAAAAGTATTGGCAGAGCAGGGCGGAGCTTCGTTTACAGCATATGATCAAATTGATAAAGCCCCGGAAGAGAGAGCCCGCGGTATTACCATTTCTACGTCCCACGTAGAATATGAGACAGCGAACCGCCACTATGCACACGTAGACTGCCCGGGCCACGCCGACTATGTAAAGAACATGATTACCGGTGCCGCTCAGATGGACGGTGCAATCTTGGTTGTATCAGCAGCAGACGGTCCGATGCCGCAAACGCGTGAGCACATCCTGCTTGCCCGTCAGGTAGGCGTACCTGCCATTGTCGTATTTATGAACAAAGTAGACCAGGTAGACGATCCGGAGTTGTTGGAATTGGTAGAAATGGAAATCCGTGACCTGTTGTCATCATATGATTTCCCCGGCGACGAAATACCGATAGTTAAAGGTTCAGCCTTGGTAGCACTGGAAGACGGTGATCCGAAGATTGGTAAAGAAGCAATCATCAAATTGATGGAAGAAGTAGACCGTTACATTCCGCAGCCGGAACGTCCGAAAGACCAGCCGTTCTTGATGCCGATTGAAGACGTATTCTCGATTTCCGGTCGCGGTACGGTAGTTACGGGTCGTGTAGAACGCGGCGTACTGCATGTAGGCGACGAAATTGAAATCGTAGGCATTAAGCCGACCCAGAAGACCACCTGTACAGGAATTGAAATGTTCCGCAAGCTTTTGGATCAGGGAGAAGCCGGCGATAACATCGGTGTATTGTTGCGCGGCACGAAGAGAGAAGAAGTAGAGCGCGGACAGGTATTGGCAGCACCGGGTTCAATCACGCCGCACACAGAATTCAAATGTGAATGCTATATTCTGACGAAAGAAGAAGGCGGCCGTCATACTCCGTTCTTCAGCAACTATCGTCCGCAGTTTTATTTCCGTACAACGGATGTAACCGGTTCTATAGAACTTCCTGCCGGCACGGAAATGGTAATGCCCGGAGATAACATTACGATGAAAGCTACGTTGATACACCCGATTGCAATGAACGAAGGTCTTCGTTTCGCAATTCGTGAGGGCGGTCACACGGTAGGAGCCGGTGTCGTATCACAGATAATTAAATAAGAAGAGTTTTGACGTAGGTCAAAAAAACAAAAAGCTCCCTGCTGGCAATAGTGTCGGTCGGGAGTTTTTTTTAGGTATTTAAATGGGTTGGGGCTGTGTTTGCGGGTATTGTTGAGGTAATGTTTGGGGGGGCTTCCGGCGGCGTTGCCGGAGGGAATGAATATTTTGCATAGACAAGATTATTGTCAGGTGGTATAACAAGGGTATCAGAGAAGTATAATTAATAAATTTTTAGGTATGAAAAAAAGAAAAATTTGGTTGTTAACCGGAAGCGTTTTTTTAGTTATTTCCATTATTGTCGGTATTCGGGTCGGAACTTCACCGTTGATTAAATCGAAATTTGGCACCGTTGAGTATTGTCTGGAAAAGAAAAACCATAGGGGATCCGTGGTGGATATTGACGGCGTAAGGTTTAACGGCAGGGTGGGGTATGACAATCATCCGCTTGCAATGCCGGCAAAGGGTGATTTGGCCAGTGCTTATGAGTTTGCCTGCGGTACAGTTTTGTATCAGGAATGGAGCACCACTAGTGTTTTGTCTGAAAACGAAGCCAGAATCTGGATGTTTGTTTATAAAGATTTTGTTGTGTTTTTGTTATGGATAATGCTGACTTTGGGATGGACTTCATATCGGGAGAAAAATACGGTTCTCGATGATTGAAACAATCGTGAAAATCAGGAATACAGTTTAGTTCTGTATTCCTTTTTTTATTGTTTGAATTAAAAAATGCTTGATTTATTGTTTAATGTTGTGTATCAAATATACGCGGGCTCAAAAAGAGCTTCGCTTTTTGTAGGGGTATAGCTCAGTTGGTAGAGCATCGGTCTCCAAAACCGAGTGTCGTGAGTTCGAATCTTACTGCCCCTGCCATATTTGACAGGAGCCTATTTCAGCTAATGCTGATATAGGCTTTCTTATTGAAATAACTATATTTTTCCCGTCTAATAAAATTTCCGAACAAAGCAATTTTAAAATCTTCTGTTTTTGCTCAATTTTCGGAAAATTCCAAATCTGGTCTGCGTGTAAAAATAAGCTGGCTAAGTATTTCAGCGTTACAAAGTCCTGTTTTGCTATGTACTGATAATTTAAAAGTTCTTCTTCAATTTCTCTTTTCTCTTTAGAAAGTTCTGTTAGTTTTTTGCTATGAAAATCTCGTGTAATACTAGCTTCCGCATACAGCTCATGCCATCTGGCCTCTTTGTCATTAAAACTTGCAAGTTTCCGTTCCAGAGCTTTCTTTCGTTCAATTTCAATTTTATGGTCTTCGTAAATCAAATCATCAAGGCAAGCAACCATTTTTTCTAACACCTCTCTAGGCAGCGTTTTAAGAATGTTTAAGGCCTGTATTATTTTTTCAACACCTTTTGCTTCGTTTACATGTGTCCCCTTGCATTTGGGGCAAAAAAGGTATTTATACGCGATTTTTTCTCCGCCTTTCTTTTTAGCAGGGTGAATGCTGATGTAAGGCGATATCATTGCACCGCATTTTTGGCATTTCATTATTCCTTTGAACAGATGTTCGTGCTTTTGTTCCTTATGATTTATGCGACCTTCAAGAATTTCTTGGCACCGATTAAATGTTTTCCAGTCAATTAAGGTTTTGTATTGGTGGGCATAATAATCTCCTTTGCCGTACATTTCTCCGGCATAAAATCTATTCGTCAGAATATTTCTTATTGTTTGTTTATATAATTTTTTACATTTGGGCATTGTGAAGCCGATTTCCCGAGCCTTTTTTGTTATCTGTTCCAGCGTGTAGATGCCGCTTGCGTATTCTTTGAACAAAGCCGTTATAAGAAATCCTCTGTCGGGGTCAACAATAATATCGCTGTTGCCTTTGCTGTCTTTTACGTTTTTATAGCCGACAGGTGCTTTGTGAGCCCATTTTCCCTCTTTTCTCATCTGATTAAAACTGCGTTTAACATTGTCAGCGATACAATCTGTATAGTTTTCTGCCATTACGACAATCATTCTGTAGCAGGCAAGGTCAGAGCCGTTGGTGTCCTTTTTGATGACTCTGTTTTCTCTTGAAAAATGCAATTCGATTTTTCCTTCTTTACGAAGTTCTTCCAGTATCGGAACTTCTGAAACCCGTCGTTGCAGCCTGTCGATTTTGTCGCAGATAATAGCGATAGATTGTTTTTGGCGTTTTACCCAATTAATCATATCATGAAATTGTTTCCGGTCTCCGTGTGTTGAGCTTTCTGTTACCTCAAAGGTTTTAATAATTTCTATCCCGATGCGTTCAGCGTATTTTTTAGAATTTTCTATTTGTGCATCTAAAGAATAACCGTCTTCTTGTTCTCTTGATGATACACGTGCCCAAATGACACCTTTTGTTGCTTTAGTTTGAAGTTTCTTTGTTTGTCTTGGCATATCTTTTATCCTTTTAATTTTGTCTGTTTTTTATATTAATGGTTTGTCAGGTTGTTAAAGTCAATGAAGGCCGGATTTGTTATCCAGCCTTGATTTGAAAGTTTTGTGAGACTTATTGCCCGTTGTTTTGGCAATGTTTCAGGGAAGTTTGGCATTTTTGCCAAATCTCTTTCTCCGTCAACTGTTCATAATAGTGTTCATAGATTTCACCATTGTGGCTGAATTTTCCGGCATAAAAAGGGTTTTGCAAAATTCGCTTTATAGCTTTAGTGTCCAGAGGTTTGCCATTAACGGAAGTTAATTCAACCTCTCGGCTCCAAGCGACAAGTTGCCTGATACTACTTCCATTTGCAAATTTCGTAAATATTTCTGCAACTAGCGGAGCCTTTTGTTTGTCCGCATAAATCCAAGCTTGTCCGTATTCATCCGGTCTGTTTTCGTAGCCGAGAGGAGCATGGCCAGGGTAACGTCCATGTTCACAGCAGAACTTGTTTTTTAGCTTGGTAGTTTCTGAAATTTTCATGGCCGTTTCTTCGGCATCTGCAAGAAGCAAACGGAATTTTTTAATTTCTGTTGAACTAGAATCCTTTGTTAAAACCAATTTGTCCAAGACAAAGTGAAGCTGTATTTTGCCTTGCCTAATCAAAAGGTCTAATTTCTGAACCTCGTTGAAGCGTCTTGACAAGCGATCAACAGAGGCACAGACGATGGCTGTGCATCCACAAGATGCCGAGATATCATTTAACATTTTATGGAATTTGGGGCGATTTCCCCGTGTCGAACTTTCCTTGATAGAATAAACGTTATATTTCTCAAATCCAAGCTTGCGAATATAATTTCGGCAAGGTGGTTCCTGTTGGTTCATTGAACTGTCAATGTCTTGCTTGGAGCAGGATGTTCTTAGTAATAACACGGCAGCATCTGCCTTGTTTGCGTTAGTCATGTTTTACCTCTTTTAAATTTATTATTTTGTTATTGTCGATGATTTTTTGTATTTGGCTGTAATGCTTAGTCAGCCAGTCTTCTTGCGGTTCAATCTTTTTGATGCTTCTCAGTAAGTCGTAGATTGCCGGTGATAAAACTTTGCCGGCGTGAAACCTGAATTCTCGCATTCCCATATCATCGAGTATGCTGACTAATCCGATAATTTGCAGGGCTTTCAAGACTTTGTAGCTTTGGTTGAGAAGTCTTTTGAATAAATCTGCTTTGACTTCTTGGCATAGCCACCGTGTCTTACAGGCATCCATGAGCGTATTCCAGTAAAAGAGATTAACCTTGCGGCAGATTTCACTCTGAAACAGATTTTCAAAAGTTAGCTCAGGAACACTGATTCCTGCCTTGTTTAATGCTTGTCGGATGACGTCTGAATTGCCAAGTTGCACTTCAAAACGCAAGTATTGCTCGCCATCCAAAGATGCCCAATCCAGCAGTTGGGCATTTTCACCGATAGCCCGACGAGGGCTGTAGTTGGCTTTTTTGATATCTGCCAATTTATCGTAAAGAACGATGTTTCGGTGTGTTGACAAGAAGTGTAAAGCGTGACCGTCGTTTTGGTAGACAGCTTTACTACAATCCAAACGTTTGCTGATGTCCGCTTTCGATATTTCTTGCAGCAGCAAAGCCGGATTAATTTGAACTTTGCAGTTTTTGCCGTAATCGACACGTACCACTTGTGCTTTTTTTATTTTTTCAGGTGATGCAGATACGCCTAATTCAAACAATCGTTTTTGCAAAACGGCAATGATTTCTTCAAAATCTTCATCGCAAACTTCTTCCAAATTATTCGGCGGCTGATTGATTAATTTCATGGCTGAAAATTCAATTTTTAGCTTTTGGCTGTATCCGCCTAATCGTCTATGACAGGTTACAGATAATCGGGGGTAATAGTGTGCTTGCTGTTCGATTTTTGTAGCAAAGTTGAAGCAGGTTACTGACTGAGCCGTTCCCATATTGTGCAAAATATCAAGACTAGGCGAAAATCGCTCAGGTTTCAGTATGTCATCTTGCTCGTATGGAATAAGTAGTACAAAAGTGTCTGCGACGTTATTCTTGTTCATCTTTCTCACCTCCATCCTTTGGTGTGTTTATCAATTCTTTCAGCTCGGTGTTTTCTTGAACCGCATCTGACAACAGCTTGGCAATTTGAAGTAAAGCGTCACCTGCCACGATGGCTTCTTTTTCAGAAAGCCCTGGGCAAATTTTACGAATTTCTGCGTAATATATTTCTAGGTTTTGCGTCACTTCATCTTTCCTTTTGGCCGTAGGTGCCTACAGCTAACTTGTTGTTATGCTGTAAGAATAACCCGTGACGTGTGCTTTGTCATTTGAAGGAAAGGGAAAAGATTGCTATCATCTTGGAAGAAAAATGCCAAATCGTGGAACATTTTTGAAATGACCCCAAAAAAGGCCTCAAACATGAGGCCTTGGGGTGCGAATCTCTTAGTCTTTTGCGGGAATTATGTCTCGAATGTGTTCCCGAATCGTTCGTTCGGTGGGATATGAAGAATTAAAGGCATTGAATACCCCTCGAATTTCAATTGTTGCCTGATTTAAGTTATAGCCGGCTTCCCGAAGTTTAATGGCGAAAACACGGTAAGCTTTTTTGATGTCGCTTTTGCCGTTTTTTTCCTCGATTTTATCCGATAGATCCTCCTCAGCTTCTGTCATATCCATATCGTCTGCCATTTTTAGCAGTTCCAGTTCTTCGAAATCGATGACGACAAAGGCAAAGCCTTCTGTTGCGAAAGATGGATGCCCATCAGCAGCATTTGTACAGAGGGGACCTTTTAACACAAGGCTGTGTTGCCAGTCTATTTCATAAGCCGATAAATCGGTCGGTAATATCTCTCTTGGGCGAGAGATATTACTAACTGGATAGTGGTGAGAAAAATAGGAATTGGGCGTTTCGACGTCAATCCATTCGTTGAATGGATATAAAATTTCTTTGCCGTTTTGGGGCGTTACTTTTAAAAAATTGTCGTCCATCGATGGAACGTCATTTATTTCAATTTGACCGGAAATTCCGTAAAGCTTTAATAATCCTTTTTCAACGTAAGATCGGATGGCAGCTTTTGCTGCGTTTATTTCTTCATCGTCAAAGAACGGCGTACGTTCTTTGTCTAGATGATGCGGTAATGGTAATGTTCCATTTGTATAAAATTCGAGGGATTGAGCAAGGCTTAATATTTGATTTTGTTTTTTCATAATTTTCTCCATGACGATAATGTTAAAATAACCACAGCCATGAGAACCAAAAAAAATCATGAGATTCCTAAGCTGTGATGCTATAGGCTCTTCATGATATTTTAACAAGCAGTAAGAACGAAGATGCTTGACCCGATGGGATTTGTCGCAAAAATAACAAAAAATTTTTTATTGTCAAGGGCACTTTTACAAAAAAGTAGCCCCGAATAAAAAATATCCGAGGCTGCTTTGTTTTGGTGGTTTAACGCTTAAAATTTATACTTAGCATTAATCAAGCCTGTGTGGTCTTGATAGTCCTCACGGAATTTGCCTTCGTAACCGAGTGAAAGTTCGACATTGTCGTTGACTTCTGCGGTTACACCGGCACCAAATTCCATTCCGAAACGGTCAAGTGCTTCACCTTCAACCGCATAAGCCGAACCATTAGCCAAGGTTACGACCGAATTAACATCATCGTTAAACAGGTCATAGGTTGCGGCAATTCTGGCTTCCGGCTTGATATTCATACCATTGGACAGTTCAAAGTTCCTGCTGACCTTAGCTCCGATGACACCGGTCAAGATATCGCTGTCATTGCCGGAAACTTTTTGGTCGGCAGAATCTTTATAAGCATCCTGTTTGATGTGAACGTAACGCAAGCCTGCTTCCGGTGTTAAACCAAAGCCGTTGACTTGCATATCATAACCGGTCATAGCCTGTAAGCCGAAGGTTTCAACATCGTAGTCAGCTTTGACACCAACTCCGGCGACACTCTTCTTTTCTTCATAATCAGACCAGCCATAGGTTGCAATACCGTTAACATACCAGTTGGACGGTTTATATTCGCCATACAAGATAGCAGTATGCGTATCAACATCTGTGTCACGCATGAAACCGTCAATATCAGTATTAGTATAAGCGTAACCAATACCAACCTTAGTATCATCGGTTACAAACTTCTCGGCACCGAAAGCAATACCGGAACTGTCGGCATCAAAACCTTTGGCTTTTGAGGTATCGTCCAGTTTGGATTTGTTAAACAATCCCTGAACCCACATTGCACCACGTTTGAAAATACTGTCACCGGAAGCCATACCTTCACCGCCGGTTGAAATTGAACCGCCAGTCAGACGAGTGCTGACAGCACCAAAGACCTGATTGGCTGTTTCGGTTTGGGTTTTCTGAACCATTGGAGCAACTTCAGGGGCAACTGCTGTCAAAGCATCAACATAAGCTTTCTGTTCGGCAGTATTTGTACTGTTGGAAAGTTGTGCTAGTTTTTCTGTAACTGCGGCAGCAACCGGAGAACTGGTTGATGCACTGACACTGTCCCAAGCCTCGGCTGTTCCGGCATTGTTGGCTGAACCACCAGCATCAACAACGGCATCTGTGGCCGAGCCTACAGCTTTAACCTCAAAAGTTCCGTTACCATTGTCTTTAAATTCGTAACGGGAATTTTGGCTCAGGTTGGCAAATTTGCCTTCGATTTCAACTTTGTCAGAATCCTCACCGTTAAACAATTTTAAGGTTGTGGTTTCACCTTTAGCCAAAGCAGCGCCATTCAAGGTCATATTTAAATTTGTACCGTTTTCGCTGATGTTGACATAGTTGGCATAAATTTTGCCATAGGTGTCTTTATCGGTAACAGTAAAGGCCAACGTTGAATTATCCTTGAAATGAACACCTTCACTGTCAACTCCTTTGTCACCGCCGGAATGCAACGCATTCGTCCCAATATCAAGCGTTGCGCCTTCTCCTACGACAACGCTGGAAGCTCCGCCGTTAATTTCCTTGTCATAAACCACGGTGCCTTTTTTGATTTCAAAAATATCCAGTCCGCCGATAGTACCGGAAACTGCCTGTCTCAAAGAATGACTGTCTTCAAAAATCAGGCTGGCACCTTCAACATCACCGTCAATATTGGCACCGGAATTTTGAAAATGAATTTTGCCACGGTCATCGCCATTAATGTTGGCAACCAGCTTGCCACCCAAATTAATCTTAGTATTATTATCATAAACATTCAGCGTGGCTTTTTGCATCTGCTCCATATCTTCCGATATAGCCTTGGCAAACAACGTTGTACCGGAAGCAATATTAAGTTCTGCACCGTTGGCAATTTTTATATTGCCGACAGAAGCGATTTCTGCCGAAGAACCGCCGGCATTTATCGTTCCGCCGGTAATGTTTATATCGCCGCTTGCTGGTTTACCGTCCTCGCTTTGATAATCACCGCCTCTTATTATTGACGAATCTTTAAGAGAGATTGTGCCGCCGCTGATATTTATATCACCAGTTTCGCCGTCATGGAATATTGCGGAACTGTTTTCCAACGTAAACTCTCCACCGCTAATATCCAAATCTCCGGAATTTTCGCGCCCCAACGAACTTTCATTCATTTTAAACGTACCGCCGGAAACGGTCATTGCAGCACCTTTCTGTGAATTTCCTTCTGTTGATGTAGCCGGATAAGTGCTGATATTTGAATTATTCATTTCAAATGTTCCACCGGAAATATTAAATTTGCTGCCATCATCAGCATTGCCATATATAAAAATTTCCCCGGTATCCAGCTTTATCTTACCACCACTGATATCCGCTTCTTTGGTATTCAGTGTTGCCATCCATCCTGCTTCATTCTCCTGTTTCAGCGTCAGTTCTCCGCCCGTTTGAGTATATTTGCCGTCAACAAGCATAAATGGTTTCTCTGTATCATCCGCAGCATTAGAATTGATGACAGACAAAGAGGCATCATCTGCCAGAGAAACATTTCCGCTGACATTCAAAGCATTGGAAACATTAATATCCTCTTCTACAATAGCCTGAGTTTTTACATCTAATGATGCCGTTCCTGATAAATTTATATCTCCAGAGTGTGAAACAGATGTATCCGAGCGTTCAACAACATAGTTTCCCGACGTCAAATTGGACGCATCCGTTGGAAGATTTTCCGCATAAGCATTGCCGGACACTGAAAGTGCCACCAATGCCGTTGTCATTAATAAAGTTTTTTTCATATGATTAGACTTCCTTCTTCTTTAATTGCAATTAAAAGAAAACCACCCGTTTTATAAGGTGGTCGGAGAGTTCATCAATCATACGTCATTACATGATTCTCTTAACCTTTAGAACTATATTCTTTCAGAGATAGTAATATGGTTCCTGAACATTCGTTAAAAGCTCCCCGACCATATTGCTATGTATCGGGGATATATTTACTGCCGGCTATGATGAGTAGCTGACAATATGACGATGTTATATCCTAACACCGAATGACGTAGAGCCGATGAAAGCCCCGTACCACTAAAGGTACTAAGCTCAGAAAATTCCAAGCCTGAATTTATATTATAAAGCCTTTTGAAGACAATCAAGCTAAAAGTCAAAAACCCTCTGGAATTTTTATAAATAAGCCGATATAGTCCTTTTATAAGGGGCTTAACGTATGATAAAAGTATTAGTAACATTGCTGTTTCTGACCGGATGTACGACAATCAAGGTGCCTGCTGACTTTGTGTATAAAGAGGTTGAAACACGGGATTTTACTCTTGCCAGTTGGCAAAAGGTTACCAATCCGGCAGCTCCTTATAAAATATATATAGAAGGCGATGGTTATGCCTTTAATGCCCGAGGCAAAGCAACACAAGACCCGACACCTCGCGGAACCTTAGTCCGTGAACTGGCTTTTGGTGACAGCAACCCGAATGTCATATATTTGGCAAGACCATGCCAATATATCAAAAGTCCGATTTGTTCAAAAAGACATTGGACGAGTGCCCGTTTTGCACCTGAAGTTATTAATGCAGAATATGAGGCAATTAAAAATATTGTCGGCAACAATCCTGTTATTTTAATCGGATTTTCCGGTGGTGCACAGGTTGCCGGACTGGCGGCAACTGCCAAACCGGGGCTGAATGTCAAAAAAATTATAACCATTGCCGGAAATCTCGACCATCTGACATGGACGCAATATCACAATCTGCCGCCGCTTAATGAATCAATAAATTTGGAAAGTTACCACAAGCAGTTTGCTAAAATTCCGCAGATTCATTATGTCGGTAACAATGACAAGGTTATACCGCCGATATTGGTTCGGGAGTTTATCAAGGACGATGATTTAATTATTGAAGTCAATGGTGCAAGCCATAATGAGGGGTGGGGAAAAATTTATAATAAAGTCTGGAGCGAACAATGAAAAAGACCGTATGCTTATTAATATTCCTACTTTTATCCGCACCTGTTTTGGCTTCTGACAGTTCACCCGTAATTATGAATGTCAAAACTTATATTTATCACAGCCCAGCCTGCAAAGGGCAAAACGCTGTACCAAGAATTGTATAAAAACTACCAAAGACAAGGCAAAATCACAAGGTGCCAGACCTTGCAAAGTATGTGGCGGCTAAAACCCATTATATAATTTAAGTTTTATAATGAGTCCTTATTTTTCAAGCGTTACAAGACTTTGAGCCTGGACTTTTATTTTATACTCATTATAATTTATAATGTAGATTCAATAATATAATAAGTTTAAGGTGAAAAATGGCACTCAATAAGCAGGCAAAAATCCTAACGACCAAGCAGCAAGAGCTGACATTGGGTTACTTGGAACGGACAAGATATCCGCTCCGCAATAAAATTATTTTTATGCTGAGTTATAAGGCAGGGTTACGAGCAAAAGAAATTGCGAATTTGACTTGGCTGATGGTTTGCGACTCGGAAGGACAATTAAGTCCTGAAATCAATCTTATTAATAAGGCATCTAAGGGCAAACAATCCGGCCGGACAATTCCCATGCATAAAGATTTAGCGGTTTTACTGGCGGAAATGTTGGCTGAACAGAAGAAGAACGAGCATTTTGCGTTGACGAATCGAATCATCACGACAGAACGTGACAGTAAAACCAGCCCGCAGGCAATCGTCAACTTCTTCTATAATTTATATAAGGACATCGGCTTTGAGGGCTGTTCCTCGCATAGTGGTCGCAGAACATTCATCACCACCGCCGCCAAAAATATCAGCCTTGCCGGTGGAACCTTAAACGACATCCGCATGCTGGCCGGACATTCCACCCTTTCCACCACCCAACGCTATATCGAATACAACACAGATGCCCAGAAAAAAATTGTCGAGATGGTTTAGGATTTTTATGCTACTTTTTTGTCTTTTGCTTGTTTTTCTTTTGAATAATCCACCAACAATTGAGTTTGTTTTTTTTCAGGTATTTTTAATAGGCTAAAAATTGTATCCTTAATGTTTCTGCTTATTTTACTATATCTAAAGGCAACAAACCTAGTTACAACTAATTTAGTTATTAAGTTAAATAAATAGCTAGTTTCTGATAAACCTTTAATTAATGACGTTAAATCACTTAAAGGAAACTCTGCTTGATTTACCATTTTATTGTAAAAATTTATTATATTCATAAATTTCGAGGATAACTCTTTGTCTTCGCATAATTCTTTATGTGTCGGCATCAAGTCTGAATTAGCCATATGAACGGAGATATGATGAATCGCTGATAAGTACATCCCTCCAACAAGAAAGAATACTATATTTTGACTTTCCCTGTGTATCATTTCTCGATCTTGTGTTTTTCCAGACTTTTCTAGTTGTTCTTCTATGTAGCTTAATACAATATCTTTTTCTCTTTTTAATATAGATATATATGCATGTATAATTGAACGATGTAATAGGTAGGCTTTTTTACATAACTCCATTTTAGGGGTGCGATCCAGATCCACCACATGATTTTTCAGCAAACAACCTATTATTTCACTTATTTTTAAGGCTTCAATTATATTTTTCTCTATTTCATCATAATTATTGTTGGCTTTTTTTATTTCTAATTCTTTCTTGTCTCTTAGTTCTATTTCTTCTTTCTTTAATTCCATTTCTTTTTTAGTAGGAAGCATTATTTCGGGAACTTTATCAATTAAACTATCGACAAAGCCGACATCTTCCCATGCGTTTAAAGCTGGATCAGTTTTTAAATTGAAGAACTTAATTAAATCATCTGCTTTTGCTTTGATGCATTCTATTATAAAAGGACTTTTCATATGATATGACATAAAAACAACAATGTTAGCGGCATCTCGTTCATACAAAGTTGTAAATAGTTTTTCTATTTTTGACTGCAATATCTTAGTTTCGTCAGCATTATAGTTATTAAATAAATTTTCTGAAAAATACTTAGCCACAAAAAAATAATACATATAGTCAAATGAAAATTTAAAACTATCAGAAAACTTTGTTAATATATTTGCCTCAATTAATTTTTCAGTACTTATAGGAATGGTGCTTATATTTTTCTTTCTAATGTAATCATCATGAATATTTTTTAATCCATCTGGAGATATTTCTTTTATGTCAGAATTAAATATAGCATATGCTATATATTCAATATAATTGAAACATTGATTTATCTTTTGATTGTTTACACCAACCTTTAATAAAGATAGAGTGATTATCGCTCTATAAAACTCCGCACACATTGATTCTGGAGAAATACCAGATAAACTAATTCCATTTTTCTCTAGATATAGAGCTGAAAGAATATAAAAAGGTGTTACAGGCATTATTCCTTTTTGAAATGGAATATCCAAACTATTTTCTAGTTTCTCAATCCGTTGAACATCCATTTCCATATTATTGAAGGAAAACCATTTTTGAAACAAATCTAATTTTTTTGAATTGTTCCATTTAACAAGCTCCCATCTTTCAAATTTTGTATTAAATTGAGTTCCTTGCTTATTCTTCCATGTAAGCATATCGCTAAATTCGGATGAAACAGTTACAAAAATTTCATCGACTAAATCAGAAAGATTCATAAGAAATGGTAAAAAATCACTTTGTCTTAAATTACCATCCATATCATCAATTAAAACAATTTTTTTGTTGCGATCTAACGAGTTGTAAAAACCGGCACTTTTATTCTCATATTGTTCTTCAAATTTTTTTGCAAGAATAGAACAATCTTTTATTTTGCTATATATAAGTTCTTTTCCATCAATAAAGACTGGATATTTTCCTTGTTGATATCTGGCTTTCATAATCATTTTTAATAGTGATGTTTTACCGTATTTATCATCAGCTCTTATTATTATATATTTCTTATCAAAAGTACCTTTAAGAATCTCATCTGTATCAATTTTAAATTTTTCGTCTTCATTTGCATATTTAAATATTAAAGGGGAAACAAACAAATCTGATAATGTGGTTTTATCTTCGATATTTGGAATTAATTCCATTTTATCAATGAAGTGCATCATTTTATCAGAAAGATGAACCCCATTTTTGGAGTTTTCAACTTGATAGCTAGAATTTTCAATTTCTTCAAAACACTCTGTTATCCACGAAAATACTTTTTGGGTAACATTATTATTATCTATTTTTATTAGGCCAAATCCGTCTAGAATATTTTTATTTGAAAATAATCGACCTTCAAAAGTGTTAACATTTCGTCCATCTTTGGTTCGTTTATAATTGCTATCATAAACATGCTCATGTCCTAAAAATAAATAATTGGCCATACTTTCTATATAATTCTTTATATCTTTATACGTATCATTATCATTCCAATGGAATGGGTGATGCATCGCAATAATATTTATGTCATCAGGAGCAACTGTTATTTTGTCTGTAATTGCCTTTGAAAATTCATACGGCAATTTCATAACACCTATATCTTCTCTTTTTTTTGAAAACAAAGAAGTATTAAACATAAAAAAATTATAAGATTGTTCTTTGATTTTTGATGTATATATTTTGACAATATTATTGTCAAAAATCGGTTCCATTGTACATACGGACGAATTGAAATTAGAAAAATTAAATTGTATCGCTGCTAAATGATTGAGAACTGAGTCGCTCAACTTTGTTTCGTCGTTATTCAAGCCATCAAGAATAAGATTCCTGACAGATAAATCTCCTTCAAAATTACAATCATGATTTCCAGGAACAAATAAGAAATCAAAGCAGATTTGACTTTCCTTTAACTTTTTTTCCAATTCTCCATAAAACTCTATTGCCAAATCGTACTCATCATTTTTACCAGAAAAGGCAATGTCTCCACTTGTTATAATAAAAGTATGGTCGCATTCCTTAACATTGTTGCAAATTGTATTGGCAATCTCACTTTTCTTTAAAACTGCAATATTATTATTTTGGGATAAGTGAATATCTGATAAATGTACGATAGCGATAGACATAAGTTACCTTTCATATACTTTTGATCTTAATTAGTTTAGATTTTAAAAGCTATTATGTCTATAAAAAATATATAAATTACACTAAAATACAAATATTAAGATTTACCTTTATCAGCCCTTTCAAAAACAGCTCCTAAGACTTCAAGATTTTTGATTTTAGCCTTTAGCATTTTATTTTGCATAGTGCGAAGCGTGTAAAAATTTTTGCTTTTATTGGCTTCCATAGTTCTGACGACAATTTCAACTTCTCTACCTGTATAGCAACGCATTACACGACAGGTTTTGTCCGCTAAATATTTATGAGCAAAATACAAGGCGGTAGCATCTAAGCAGATGTAATAATCTTCAATCATTTTTATTTTCCTTTGTTGTGGCTTATACAATAAAAATATTGAAAATCAGTCTTTTTTAGCCATTATCATCTGTCTTAAATCATCGTCCATGCTCTCAATAATCAGATACATTTCAGCTAATTCCTGCTCATATTTTTTCCTAAGGTCATAAACTTGGGTCAGCCAGATTGGAGAGGAGTTGCATTTTTTGATGTAACTCCTTGATTTTTATCAGCAAATTGCGGTTCGCAAAAATTCATATACCCTGACTGTACATTTTGGTTATTGTTTGCCCGAACGCCTAGGCTTATAAGGCTTGGAGTTGGTTCGTATGGTGTTGGTTTATTTCTCTTCGGCGTGGTGAGATTCGCAAATTCATTAAACGGAAATCTTAATTTGTAGCTAACAATTTCACCCTTTGATAATGTTTCTTGCTTCATCGCTTGCCTCAAATATTTTTGCTTATTATAAAACATTGTAGGTTAGTAAATTACTAAGATTATACGAAAGCATATCCCATTGAGTCATAAACAACCCAGAAACAACCAGTTTCCAGTTTTGTTATAAATTATATACATCTGATAAACTTGTTAAATCTGGGCTAAAATATAAACTTTATCTGTAAAATGGTTTATAAACTTTCAGAAGCCAGAAACATTTTGAATTTTCTCAAGGCTTGTCTGACTGAGGTATGAGAGCGTTTGCCATAACTGGATTTTTCACCGGCGGTTTCATATTCTGGCAGGATAGACGCGATAGCCGCTTTATAAACGTGTTGATTTATGATAAAAATGTCTATAATCCGCCAGTTTCAGCCTATTAAGGCAAAAATATAAAAAATAAATAAAGCTTCCCGATATCAAACGCTTTCTGTCATATTTATCGAATACAACAAGCTAACGTTTCCTGCTCTGCAAGAAACGGCGCAAAAAGATTTGTTTAATTCAACACGTTATAAACGCACGATAAAGAAAACCTTTGGGAAAAACCAAGTTATTTCAATTTATTCACCTGTATTTTCATTGATATTTGGTGTTTTTCTCCCGGATTCAGATGAACAAAAGAAGCCCCTTGGTTTGACGGCTCTACGCAAACAAACTTTTTATACTGCCCCTCGCTCATTTCTTTAAGATCCTTAGCCGGATTCCACACAACCGTCGTATTAGAACCGCTCTTTTCCACCGATATCATACGATTAAACACAGGGTCTGCTATCTCTACGCCTCCGGTATGATTCACGAAGGCAGAATCAAATTCGCCTTTTATTTTCAAATCTCCGTCCAACTTATAAAGTTCTCCGTCAAGCGAATTTTTATAACAATGCCCCGCAAGCCCTTTTATCACAACATTATCAACGGAGCTTACGTTAAAATACGCATGCAAAGCTTCGCTAAAATCAAAAGCCTTGCAGCCGTTGTTTACCGTTTCGAGACGATATTCCAGTTTGTCCGTAACCTTAATAAAAAGAGTGGCAGCCGCCTCGACGCCATATTTTGCATCCGGAAGCAGAGAAAGCGCCACTTCCATCTTTGTTTCATCAACCACAGCGTTCTTCAAATTCCAATTTGAAAGTCTGGCAAAACCGTGACGGGGAAGATTGCCGTTTAACCTCTCTTCGGCAAACCGCGGCCAACAAACCGGAACACCGCCGCGAATGGCCTGAACATTGTCAAACTTGTTAAGCTCTCCGAGCCAAAAGACGTCATGTTTCTCGCCTTTCGGACGATATGACACCACATTGCCGCCCCAAAGGGCAATTTTACATTCCGCCAGTTTGTTGCTTAAACTGATAAATCCGTTGTCGCGAATATCCATTATACACCTCTCGTATTGCGGTTAATTTACAAAAAAATATCACGTCAACCGCAAAACATCAATATTGAAAATGTCGTAATGAAACGCGAAATCCCGGTATTTTAAAGAAGGTCTTTCCATAAAAAATTATGCATATGCCTGGCTCTATACAGCCACAGCCTAAAAACGATACTGGATTCCCAAGTTAACCTCCCAAGGAAGCTTTATTCTGCTGCCCAGTTGGGTAGACGCTTCAAAATACGCCGTTCCGTCATCGCTCCATGACGTGCTCACCCCCGCTCCCAGTTCATACCGAAGCGAAGATAGGTCTTCGTTGAAAGTATAGTCGGCAATCTGAACCTTGCTCTTGCCGTCAATGTCATGAATCAGCGCAAAGCGTCCGTAAGTGTCCAAAAAGTTGTTTTTTCCCCAGTTGAAGCTCTTGCCGACGACCAGATCCGCATGGGCGCTGAAATAACCGCTGTCGGATGCCTCGACCAACGTATTGAAGTTAGTTCTGTAGCGAATTGAGTCAAGATGCATATAGTTGACGCCGACCAACGGCTCGATAAACCATTTTCCTTCAAAATTTATTCTTTTTCCCGCATTGGCCGAAACCTGCCAGCTGTTGGTATGATACTTGCCCGTGACGCCGCTGCCCGAAGGCGTATAGCTTGTCAGCTTCTGCTTATGCCAGAAATAAGTTCCGACCAAATCCAAAAACCAGTTGCTTTCCGTATTAAAAAGGGAATATATGCCGAGAGACTGCGTATCGGCATCCCCGTGCCCGCTGCGATCGAATTTTTGGCGGGAAGACGTATATCCGCCATACACGCCGAAACTTATATAATGTCCGGCGTTTCGCCAAACTTCCCGGTCATACCCGATTTCGGTTCCGTAAATGTCTATTTTGCTGTGCGTACCGTCCTTATATCCGAATTTAAGTTCCTGTCCCAATCCCTTAACCCATAAGCCGTTATCGTGCCCGGAGGCATTTCTGCGGCTGCGGATATGGTTGTAAACGGGCGTCAGGTGCGTATAAAACAAAGAAGCCAAAGACGAATAAGTATTCTTGGCAATGACGGCGCTGTCGCTCACATCCTGTGAACGAACCAGAACCCAGTCGTCGCCTTCCTGCCTGAGCCCATAGCGAAAAGCTCCGACGTCAACCGCATCCCCGACCAGATAAAAACTGTCGGCGGCACCGCTGTCTTCATCAATGATTTTAAACTTTGCGGGAATATTGCCGTCCGGACTGTAATCGTGGATAATCAGGCCAAAATTACCGGTTCCCGAATGAACCAGAATTTTATCCGACAACCCTTCTGACAAACTGCTGTTAATCCCAAACAAACCGTTTCCGTTCAAACTGTCAAACTGCAACGTTGAAAAATCATGGCTGAAAGGAATGTTCACCGCGGCATTCTGAAGCTGCATATCCGAAATGTTATTGCTTCCCACAACCGTAACCACGCCTTCCGTCACTTTAGTCGTCCCTGCCAGCGATCCGCCGGAAAAAAGAAACAGCCACCCGCCTTTGTCTATTGTGGTATTTTCAGCTTTGCCGCCGGAGAAAACGCTTTGCACCCCGCCGCTCCGAACCTGGGAATTCAGCGCGATACCGCCGCTTTCCACCTGCTGAACGCCGCCGCTGATAATGCTGTCCGTATCCGTTCCGAACACGCTCAAAGTGCCTGAACTCATCTGGGTGTTATATGAAAACGCATCGGGATTGACAACCAGTTCTCCGCCGCTGACTGCTGTTTCCCTTACCGAGCCGCCTTCCATAACGTCGACAATCCCGCCTTTTTGAACAGAGGTCTGTTCTGTTGTTCCCCACACCTTTTGCCGGCCTCGTCCGGAAACGACAGCCCCTATGCTTGAACCGCCGGCTTCAACCAGTTGCAAACCGCCGCTGACAGATGCATATTTGGACACCCCGCCGTTCAAAATTTGCTGTAGCCCGCTTTTGACGCTTGCGGCTTCATCCGTTCCCGAAACATTTTCCCGTCCGCCGTTCAAAACCGTTCCTTTAACCTCGGCTCCCGAAGAAACCACGAGCATTCCGCCGTTCACTACGGTGTCCTGCGCATAACCTCCGGCATTGACGTCCACTATCCCCTGGCTCGCCACGGTTGAAGAATAAGCCTCCCCGTTAACGTTTTGAACCGCGTAATATTGCACATTCGTATTATGGGAAACGCCGCCTTTTTCAACATTTTGCTGCCCGTAAGGAAAAATATTGCTGTTATATGCCTCTCCGCCGGACATCACCTGCTGGTTTCCCGAAACCGTAAAATTTTTCGTCGTGCCGTAAACCCGCTGGGTAACGACGGTATGCACGTCGCCGCCGTCCAGAACCTCCCCGGCATTGACAATCTGGGTAATCGCAGCTGCCTGCTGAGGGAAAAACATTCCCAAAAAGAAAAAGATAAATTTTCTCATCCGTCGCTTCCTCACCTTTTAATTTCGTCCTGTTTATATATATTTGAAAACCGAAAATAAAAGTGCCGCCGAAGCACAAGACCGCAGCTCCGTCCTCAACGTCCCAACAATCAGATTGACAAAGGCCGCCTTTGTCGTTAATATGTGCGTGTTTACAATAATTTGAGGTAATATTTAAAAATATTATGAGTCCCATATACATGTATGTTTTCAACCTGGTGTTGGTTTTTCTTCTGGTATTCGCCAATGCCTTTTTCGTTGTTTCTGAATTTTCCATTGTCAAAATCCGCCGTACCAAATTGGAAGAGCTTGCCCATAACGGCAGCAAGCGCGCCAAAATCGGATTAAAAATCAATGACCATCTCAACACCTACCTAAGCGCCATTCAGCTGGGAATTACATTGGCTTCTCTGGGGCTCGGATGGATCGGCGAACCGGCCGTTTCCAAATTGCTTGAAGCCTGCTTTGACAATTGGTTTGCCGACAACCCCGTCTTGCTCCATTCTTTGAGCTTCGGTATCGCTTTCGGTTTCATTACCTTGCTGCACGTTGTCCTCGGCGAATTGGTTCCCAAATCTCTTGCCATCCAGGAAACCGAACGTTGCGCCCTGATTATTGCGCCGGCTCTGTACACTTTTAACCGCATTTTTGCACCTTTCATCTGGGTTTTTGACCATGTAACCATCGGCATTTTAAAACTGATGGGTATCAAACCCGGTGACGAAAACGACGACGCCCATTCGGAAGAAGAAATCAAACTGATTATCGATGCTTCGCAAAAAGGCGGTATCATTGACGATACCGAAGGCGAAATCATCCAAAACGCAATTTGCTTTTCCGAAACCAGCGCTCATGAGATTATGATACCGCGTCAGGACATCAAATGTATTTACAAAAATTACAGCTATAACGAAACGATGGATTTTATCCGCCAGCATAACCACACGCGCTTTCCGCTTTGCGACAAAGATAAAGACCATATCATCGGTATGGTTCACATCCGCGACATTTTGGAACACCCCGAAGACAAAGACGCCAAAGATTTCCTCAGCAGGGTCTCCCGCGAAATTCTTTTTGTTCCGGAAAACAAATCCATTTCCGACATCTTGCATCAGATGATGCACAAGCATATCCACCTTGCCATCGTTGTCGACGAATACGGCGGAACCGCAGGTATGATTTCTATGGAAGACATCCTGGAAGAACTTGTCGGAGACATTCTCGACGAACACGACGACATCTCTGACGAACCGATAAAGAAAATTGACGACACCAGTTGTGAATTTGACGGTCTTTACCTGGTAGAAGACGCTTTCGACTGCATGGGTCTTCCTGAATTTGAAACCGAGGAAAGCACCATCGGCGGTTATGTGTTCGGACTTATCGGACGCGAACCCAAAATCGGAGATTTAGCCGAAGACGACTATTGCCGCTATGAAGTATTAGCGGTTGACAATATGCGTATTACCCGCGTCAAAATCCGCATCAAAGAAAAGAGCACAGCCGAAGAATAATGTGTTTTTTCAACTATTCCGGCCAAAAGCATTAAACAAATATTAAAACTGTTGATTTTTTGTCAAAATTTTATATAATATGATAAGACAAGTAATGTGGAGGCCGGTATGGAAAATAATCAGGAAAGAATTAACAGGCTCAGAAAAAGAATTAAACAAATAGCCGACATCGCCGTTGACTATATTCCTGAAATCTCTGGTGCTGCGGCGGGTGCCGCATTTGGCAGCCCGGTTGTCGGCGCCGTTATCGGAACCGCGGCCAAAAGACTGTTAAAACGTTTTATGATAGCTCGAACCAAAAAGTTAAACTTTGAGGAGGCCATTCAATATAACATAGAACGTTTCGGCAATGCCACCATTGCGGCATCCGGGAACCTGAAAAAACAGAAAGAATCCGATGACTTCCGCGCCAATACAACAATTACATATTCCTCCAACACTATGTGTACCGATTTACCGAAATACTTTTCTGCAGCCAAAGTCACTTACAACCGATAAGTTTCGGCAGCTCAACTCAATCAACCGGTACGGTTTCTATTGAAACCGCCGCCGAACGTCTCATTTCATCCACCGCCTTAATCTTAGCCTTCCCAACCGGCGTTGTAATTTCCAAAACCTGCCCGGCTTTCGACTGTCCGACCAAATGGTCGTTAACATACCAATAAACCAATTCCGCATCGGCATCCAATGCAGCCTTCAAAGCAAGCTTTTCTTCTGGCAGTTTGTGTGAGCGAACTAAAAAACGGCTGTTGTCGGCAGGAAGAACAATTTGCGGTGCCCTCCCCTGGTTAAACGTCTCTATTTGAGAACAGCTTTCCTTAAAGGCCGGAGGACGCCGGATATTTATTCCGGCCTCGGCATAAGCCTGCAAAACGTCAGAAGGCCAAAAATTATAATTTCGCATTTCCGTCTGCGGCGGCTTATGACGGCAAGCACGCAAACCGGTTTTGACGTCAATGGGAATCAAACGCGAAACATTTGACATCCGAATTCCCGAAACGCCCGGAATAAAATACGACAAAACGCTCCGCGGACAATAGGCATTGGCGAGATCGCCCGTATCTTTGCAAATTTTTACTTTCGCCAAATTCAGCTGCGGCGACGGCTCCAGTTTTGTCGCAATTTCCTGCTGCCCGGCAATCCTTCTGACCAGCCGAAAAAATAAAGGCGCTGCCATATCCCGTCCCACAAAAGCATTATTCGGCGTACCGTCAAAATTTCCGATCCAAACCACAACCACATAGGGACCGACGACGCCTGCGCTCCAGGCATCCTTAAATCCGTATGAAGTTCCGGTTTTCCAAGAAACCGGATAAGCTGTCTTTTGCTTGGAAAATCTGGTCGCAGTATCATCCGCCGCGGCGTTTTGGGACAACATATTCAATGTCAAAAACGCCGCCTCCGGTGACAACAACTGTTTAAGCTGCCTCTCTTCACCCTGCAAAACCCGCAGCGGGCCGAAACGCCCCTCATTATAAAGCATCGCATACATTGCCGCCAGGTTGTGCATCGACACCTCAGTTCCGCCCAGAGCCATTGCCAAACCGTAAAAACCAACCGGACGCAGCTTTTGTACGCCGCATGCCTTCAGCAAATTATAAAAATTTTCTTCTCCGACCTGCAACAGCAAATCAACCGCAGGAATATTCCGGCTGTAGACCAAAGCTTGCGTCGCGTTAAGCAGCCCGTAAAATGAACGGTCAAAATTTTCCGGAGTATAAACACCGTAATTTTTCGGAACGTCTTTCAACATCGTCATCGGATGAATTATTCCCCGCTCAAGAGCCTGGGCATAAATAAAGGGTTTCAGCACCGACCCCGGAGAACGCAAAGCCCGCGTTCCGTCCACCTGCCCTTCTATCGAATTGTCAAAAAAATCCTGAGAGCCGACATATGCCAGAATATCCGTCGTCCTGGCGTCAACGACCATGGCTGCCGCATTATAAACGCCCTGATGCCGATGCTCGCGCACATAATCGTGCAAAATATTCTCCGCCGCCTCCTGATAGTTCAAATCCAAAACCGTCTTCACCTCACCGGAAGCCTTTTCCAAAGCCAGCCGGACAAAATGGGGAGCCCGATTCGGCAAAAAAACGCCGGCATCCAAAGGCAACTCAAGATATGAATTCTCCTTATGCCGATATACCTCAAGCCAGGCCTGTTTCAGCCTTTTGGATGCTTCCTCTGCATTATGGCGGCCGCGAACCGACATCAGCGTTCTTTTTGCCGGGTTTTGGGGAATAACCGTCAGAGCCATAATTTGCGGCAGACTCAGCTGTTCCGCATTTTTGTTAAAATAAATCAGAGACGCCGCACCGATACCTTCAACATTTCCACCGTATGGCGCAAGATTAAAATAAGCCTCGAGTATTTCCCTCTTGTCATAAAACATCTCAATCTGCAACGCCCTGAGAATTTGAAGCGCTTTGCCGCCTATTTTGGAGGAATCGATGTTATAAACGATACGGGCCAGCTGCATCGTAATTGTTGAGGCTCCTCTTTTGCGTCCGCCTCCCGCCATATCCCACAATGCCCGTCCGATACTCAGGGGATTCACTCCCGGATGATAGTAAAAACCGCGGTCTTCATAAAGCAACAGCGCTTGCTTTGCCGTTTCCGGAATCTTTTCAAAGGGAACAAACAGCCGATATTTGTCATCCATACTCAGCGAAAGTTTTAGAAGCTTTCCTTTACGGTCATACACCGCCGACGAAAAACTGTATCTCTGATAAAGGTCCGGCCTCGGCACTGTCACAAAAACCAGGACACAGAGCACAACTATCCCCGCAGCATACGCAATCAGCCGCCGCGGCCGCAAAAACCTCACTATGTAACCCGAGCTACTCACTGACTTTTATCATACCGGAGGCAGAGTTTGCGCGAACCAGAGGCAAATACAGCGCCGAACCGTAAACCGGAGGAACGATGAAATCACCCTCGGCAATAACCCTGACCTTATAAGTAAATTCGTGAGCCTCGCGGTCGGCCGTCACATAAGCGACGACCCTGTCTTCCCGAATTTCAGATGCGGCAACATTCCAATCTGTCTGCAACGAATTGCTCACTGCCTCAAAACACCCCGGCAGCATATCGACAATCGCCACGTCGCAGAACGGCTCCTTGCGCAAACCGCGGTAAATTACTTTTACCGTTAGTTCATCGCCCAACTTAGCCGTAGAAACCTGTTTTCCGTCCCGGTCGTAAAAAGCCTTGGAAACCTCCAGCCCTTCTGCCGCAGCAGTCTTTTTGTCTCCAACCGCAAACCCTTGTTGCGCCGCAACGTAATAAAACGGCCGCTTGGAGCTTACCGTCAAATTCTTGGTTTGCGGAACAAAGTCAACTGTCGGAAAAGGCGTATAGGCAGGCTTCATTCCGGAAAAGCTGATATCCTTATCGCTTTCTTCGCTGCTCAAAGCATTCAAAGCCAACGTGGCAAAAGCGGCAGAATCAGTTGTAAAATCTCCGCTGCTCAACGGCTTCAACAAAACCTCGACCGTCTTTTTGCCGAGATTTTCCGACATATCCGGAAAATACGTCGCCATCAGATAAACATTTGCCGCATCTGCCGCCAGATTACCACTCGGCTGATACTGCCCGGCCAATCCCCGCGCCTTGTTTTCATCCTGAAGCAGCTTATAGCTTGCCGCCATAAAACTTGCTCCCAGACTTTTCCTCCAGTTTTTTTCATAATTGGCCTTATAATATTCCTCAAGATTCAACAAATAATTGGTCGTCACCTTGCCGCCGAGCGTCAAAACATATGCCGCATAGGCAGGAACCATATCCTCCGGCCCCTCGGGAGAACGCCCCGCCTGTTCCTCACAATATGACAAGGCTTTTTTCAGCATATTTTCGGGAACGTTAAAGTCATGTTCGCGGGCTTTAACCAAAAAATGCGCCGCATATACGGAATCATAAGCATCCGGCTTTGCCCCCGGAACACTCCAGGTCGTAAATCCGCCGTCCAGCGTCTGCCGCTCACGCAATTTGACCATCACGTCGTCAAACAAAGCGTAAACGTCCATATTGACCGCCAAAGCCGGAGACTTGAACAAAACCTCCATCGCGGGAAAAACCTTGCTGACCAGCTGCTCGGTACAACCATGCGGAAACTTGTCCAGATATTTCAGCAAACCTGACGCCAGAACCAAGGGAGAACCCGACGCGGACAGCTGCTGAACCCGAAATTCCGGATACAAGTCTTCCACCCCTTGCAGCCTGTATTGCGAAGTCTCGTACCCCATGGCAAATTTACTGCCATAAGGGGTAGACGGCCGCAAACTCATCGTATACGGCATCCGTGCTTTTCGAGAGGAATCTCTGACGCTTTCCGCCGTAAACATCAGCTCCTGTGCTCCCAATTTTGGCAAAGCCTTCAGTCGGAACTTTACCATAGCCTCGCCTTTTTCCGGCAATTTCACGCTTTGTACCCGCTCGCCGATAACCTCAAATCCGCTTCCCGCATTCAGAGCGACCCGAACCTCATAATCATCGCCCGAATTGTCAACCAAATTTCCCACGCTGAGTCCGACGACAAATTCGTCTCCCGGAGACACATTAAGGGGACCGGAAGGTATCAGGGCAAAATCGCCGCGCGACAACACGGATACCGCAGCATGTCCGAAACGGCTTTCCGAAACGGCAACCGCCATAACCTTAATCTCGCCGTTAAAGGTTTCCGGCACCTGATACGTATAGGTTCCGCCGGCTTCGCTGCTGTCCGCGATACCGCTCCAGAAAGCAACCGGTTTGTCGGTTCTGCGCGCAAACGGATTAAGGTTCTTGTCAAGCGCCGCTTCGGCATAACTGCCGTCACCGCCGCTTGCTGTCAGCATTCTCAGTATTTTGATATCCGGCATAATCAAATCCATAATCTGGGAAGTCACCACCCGCAACGCTTTCTTCTTCAGAAATTCGTTCAACGGATCCGGCGTCTTATAACCGGCAACCTGCAATATGCCCTCATTAACGCCATAGACGATTATCTTAGAAGCGGCAGAGGTTTTATAGCCCACCTTCAACACATCGCCGGGCTTCACCGTCTCCGGAACCTCCAGCCGAACATCCAGCCTGCGTTTCTGCTTGTTGATTGAAAACGGAGCCACAGCATAACTCAATGCCGGCATATAAATTTCTTTTGACATCTCATCGCGGAAAAAGGCAACATTGACGTACGCATTGCCTTCCACAGTATTCGGAAGCTCAATTTCCTCGACCACCGAATTGGTACCGGCCTTAAACCACTTGAAGGCATAAACGCTGTCCCGTTCAATCGTAATCAGCCCATACCCCTCATAAGGCGCCGTAATCTGCATTTCGATTTTTTCACCCTGATTATACTCGTTCCGGTTCAATTTTAATCCCAAACTGGCGTCCCGGTCTATGGCATGACTCAGATTGGCCGCACCGACAACACTGTACTCGGCTTTGGCCAAAAGACGCCCGTCTTCGCCTTCAACCGTCAATATATATTCACCGGGCTCGTCCGTTTTCAAAAGCTCGCTGGCACCGTTATCCGAAACCGTCCACGCCCGTTTGGAAATCACCTGCTCTTTGGGAACCATCTGGTAACGGTAAGTCCCGTTGGGCATCTCAACCAAACTGGAAATGTATCTGCGCCGGGCCAACGTAAGATATAACCCGTCTTTTGCAATCTGCTGAAGCTTGTTGTCAACGGCAATGAACTGAATATGACGAACCGCGTTCTTGTCAATGTAGGCCAAATTGCCGTCCGCTTTCCAACCGATTAAATATTTATTGGGAGAAACCAAAGCTCCCAGCGATATGCTGACACCGCGGCCGCTTCCCTGCTCCAATCCGTCAATCGACAAACGCAGGTTATACGTCCCTTGTTCAAATTCAGACAGTTTCAAAACAAACGCCCCGGCGCCTGCATTGTCCGTTCTCTGTTCCGGCAACGCATCACTGTATGAGCGCAGCGCCTTGTCTTCATTGCGCAAAGGATCACGGAACAAATACCCCTTGTATTTCTTAAACACAAAGTCTGCCGGCGTTATCTTGTAAGAAGCCTTAAGCTCATGCCCCGAAGCGGGATTTCCGTAAAGATTATACAACGAAACCTCTGCTTTCATCATCGGTTCCGTAGACCACCCTTCACCGTCGTACCCCTCCCAGTCAGCCTTAATCCGCAAATTGTCAGGTTGAAATTCCTCAACTTTAAAGTCGCTTCCGGCAACGTAACGGCGAATATCACGGTTATCCAGCACATACAGGGAAATATTGTAACGCCCGGTAGGCGCTGCCCGGTCCGGCGTAAACGAATAGGCCATAAAACCTACGCTGTCCGCCCAAAGGTTCTGGGAAGAAACAACGTCGCCGCGGGAATTTCGTATCTCTGCCACAAACGGCATTTTTTTAGGTACGTTCAAATCCTTTTGTCTGACGATAAAACCAAAATGCGCCTCTTCTCCCGGTCTGTAAATGCCTCGGTCGCTAAAAACGTATCCTTTTAAGGCATAAACGTCTTCCTCCTCATAAACATATTCTCCGCCCACGTCAAAACGCGACATATTCAAACGACGGTCATTTCTGTTAATCGGCAGAAAAGAAACGTCGCTTCCGTCTGTAACTTTATAGACAACCGCCGTCCGGTCTTTTTTAAAACCGGAAAAATCGGGAACAACGGCTTCTCCCTCCCGATTGGTCTTGACCGTCAACACCGGCAGGCCGTTTTTGCCCAACACCTCGACAACCGCACCGGAAACCGGCCTTCCTTCTGAAATGTTTGAAACGAAAACATTGTGGGTCTTGTCCAGATTGTCTTTCACCACAATGCCGAGGTCGGTAATCATAACCAGTCGGCTGTCCTCCCGGCTGTATCTGTTTTCTCCGTCATAACCGCGAACTTTTACCAGAAATACGCCTTTCTTGTCCCTGAAATATTCGTTCAGATCCAAAGCGGAATAATTCGGCTTTCCGGGATGTTCCATATTGATTTTCAACGATTTTTCAAAAATCTCCGAAATATTGTCTTCGTTAAAATTATAATTGATAAAATACGGATGGGAAAAATCGCCGGAAGTCTGCGTCGTCAAATGATTCAAGTCAGAAGCGTCTATTCTGGCAACCGAGGCTCTGAGTTCGCTGACACCCCGTGACAGAAAAGCCACTTCCCGGCTTCCCCGCAAAGACAAAATTGAACCGTCGAAAGCGATTTTAACCTCCTGAGGATAAGGAGAAATCGAAACCGGCTCGACCACGTCTTCGCCCAGATTAAAACCTTCCGCGGAATTTAACGCCTTGTCGATTCTCACCAGCAGACACCCGTCCGCCTCTCTCAGGTCGTACTTGAGCATATGCTTTTTCAAATTCTCTTCGCCAACCGAAACCTCAACCGTTTCAAGCTTCTTCAAACCTTTTGCCGCCGTCTCTTTATATCCTTTTCCGGCCAGCTTGTTTTTAATCTGATAACATCCTTCTTCTGAGTAATACAAAGCAAAATGCTTTTTCAAATCAGACGGCTTTACCGCAGTGGTAAAATCAACCGACAAAATTTGTTCGGGATTGTCGTCATCCTGCTCATTGCGGACGATTGAAGATTTTACGGATTTAACCTTGAAAAAGCTCGAACTGCTGGGAATTTTGACCGTTGCGGTCAATTCCTTTTTCAGCGGCTTTTTGTTATAGGCGTTCTCCGCTCCGGCAACGCTAATTTTGACGAAATCTTCTGCCGAACTTATCTTCACCGGCGACGAAACGACATGCAGTATCTTGTCAAAATCGCTCACCTTGTACGTAAAATCGTATTTCTCGCCGCTGACAGCTTTGACCGAAATCTTATCTTTAAGGTTTTGCACATTCAACGGATAGTTAAAGCTGAAACTTGCCGTTGCCGCTTTGTCCTTAATGTTTTTCGGATTTTCATAAAAAGCTTCGCTTGTCACCTTTCCTTCAAATGCCGGAGACGAGAAGCTAAACTCCCGGTCCCGCACCTTAATCTGGGGGTTAAATATTTCATTGCCAAGCCTGACTTCATAAGTCGTCCCCGGAATCCAGTCCTCCTCCGGCATAAAACACAACACTCTGTCGCTGTTCCAACTCCAGCTGCCGCGCACCGCCGGATGCATAGTGATGCCGCTTTCCAATTTCACGTAAAGCTTGTCAAGCCGCGCTGCCGGCTGACTGAAAGAAACGCAGGCCGGGCTTATCACAAGCTTATCCCCTGCCGTGTAGGAATTTGCCGGCTCTTCGATTCGTTCCGGTCGGGAAACCAGCGTTTCGCTGCCGCTCAGCTGAAAACCGCTAAAGAAAAAATGCCAGACTAAGCCTGCACACACCAAAAGGGCTCCCCCGGTCAAACCTGCAATTACAGCGGTTTTCTTCGAAAAAAATTTTACGGACATCATCCCCTCCACCTCAGATTTTGATAAAAAAATAATAACAGTCAGAAGTTAAATGGCAAGACAATTACGGTTTATGCAACGCTGTCAATCAACATATATTATATTGTAAATCAAAGTACTGATTGAAATACCCGGCACCGTGATTATTTTTTTTGCGTTAGGCTCATTAAGGAGAATGTTTATGAACACAATATTAAAATACGTATTCTACGCCGTTATCGTCGTCATCATCTACCTAGTCGGCAGAGGAATTTACGAAAGTAACGTCAGCAAACAAAATTCTGACGCCCAAACCATCGACAGAATAAACCCCAATGTTCAAAGCCGTGCTTCTGACAATCAGAAAACAGGGCAAAATGACCAACAAGGAGAATTAAAAATGTCACAAAATGATTTAAACAATGACGTTTGGGAAAAGACCAAAGAAACGTCAAACGATGCTTGGGAGACCACTAAAGAGGGATCTGCCAAAGCTTGGGACAAAACCAAAGAAGTCAGCAGCGATGCCTGGGAAGCCACCAAAGAAGGCGCATCCAAAGCCGGAAATGCGGTTTCCGACACCACAAACGATGCCTGGGAGGCCACTAAAGAGGGATCTGCCAAAGCCTGGGACAAAACCAAAGAAGTCAGCAGCGATGCCTGGGAAGCCACCAAAGAAGGAGCCGCTAAAGTCGGCGATGCCGTTTCCGATACCGCAGACAAAGCCGTTGCACCGACAGACGCCCCGGCCTACAATCCCCAAACCGGAAACCGTCCCGCCCAACCGGAAAACCGCACATACTAAACGCGGCGGCGGATTTTCACTCACGCTTAAAATTAAAAAGGCTGTTGAAGAATCTCAACAGCCTTTTAATAGTATTAGTTTAAGAAACGAAACTAAACAATGATATGCGGAACAAAATTGCTGGCATCAACCGTAATTCGCCCCGATTGTTCGCGAATACCCAGACCACAAGCTTCTCCGCCGATAACCCAGCCGCCCAAAATCGGGTACTTTCCATCATAATCTTGCAAATCCGCCAGTTCCTGATAAACATACCCTTCTTCGCCGTATTCGCCGGATGTACGTTCCAGACAAAAACCGTTTCGGATAAGTTCCACATTGCATCCTTCCCGAGAAAAAATCGGCTTTTTGCAATAGGATTTCAACTTGTCAGCCTCAAAATAAGCCGGCAAAACATAAGGACTGTCAGGATACATCTCATACAAAAACGGCAACAGTGCCTTATTGGACATCAGGCATTTCCACAACGGCTCAATCCAACACATATCAGTAACGCAGCCGCCCATATTTTCCTTAAACATCGTTTCCCATGGATAAAGTTTGAACAGACAGTTAATCGGTTCACCGTCGGGCGTCATCAGACATTCTCCGATGGCAATGTCTCTCAAATCCAGCTCGGCTGTCCTAAGCCCGGCATCATAAGCCGTCGACATAATATATGCCATCGTACTGTAGTCCTCAGGACAATCCGTCAGAGATGCAAAGTGATAAATGTCGCACTTGTAAACGTCATGAATGTCTTTCCACGACTGTATCAGCGCCTCGTGAAGGGAGTTAAACTGTTCTGCTTCGGGAAAAACCGCTTCTTTCCACTGCCATTGCACCAACGCAGACTCAATCAGCGTTGTCGGCGTATCAGCGTTAAATTCCAACAACTTGGGCACACCGTCAACATAAGCGAAGTCAAACCGTCCGTATAAGGACAAATCATCATCTTCCCAGCTTTGTCTGATAAAAGGGCGCATTTCTTTGGGAATACACAGCTTATCCAGCTTTTCTTCATCATAAAGGCAGGCCTCAGCCACGTTGCAATACATTTGATAACAGTTGTTTATGGCCTGTTCGAGCTCTTCAACTTCTTTGGCGGAAAAACGATAATATGCGTTTTCCAACCAATATTCTTTGTGAAACACAAATCCGATTTTCTCAAGTTCTCCCATATATCCGGGACGCGGAGCTATTTTAATTCTTTCCATATTCTGTTGATTTTATGCACCAAATGACGAACCTTTTGAACTGCTGCCAAACGACTTTCCGGTAGAAGCCGGTTTGCTGGAACTCTTATAGCCGCTTCCGGTACTTGGCTTAACTGATGACGACCGCTGATATACGTTTGGACTGGCCGTTGCAGGAGGATTTACCCTGATACCCGAAGAGTTTGTCCAGTTTCCCGTCCCCGGATAATAATAATGAGACTGACCGCCGCCCGAGGGCATAAACAGCCAGCGCATCAACATCGCGTCATAAATCCACGAATTTCCGTGAGAGTCTTTATGCTCCTGTTTATCCTTCGGATTTTCCGGCAGCTGATCTTTATGAACGCAGGATACAAACAACGACAACGATAATCCCGCCGCCATTGCCAAAAAACTTTTTCTTTTCATACGACATAAAATTTTAATAGTTAATAAATTAATTGACAAAATAAGTCTTATTATCGGGCAACATACTATGGTGTCAGCGCTAAAAGTCAAGCACAAAAAAACGCCCGGCACCATTCGGTACAGGGCGTTTAAGGCTGTAAAACCGTCATTTTGAGCCGAACAGGCGCTTCCTCTCCGCGGCAAAGACCGCATTGTCGGACACCGCGTCCAGCTTTCCCTTCCGCACGGCTTCCGTATAGAGGGAAATCTTGTAGTCAATTTTTTCCATATGCTGCTTGAGCTGAGCCATCTGTTCTTCCAAACGAACCTTTTGCCGCTTAAACATTTCCAAACGCTTTTCTAAAGTGGCATCACCTTCAATATACCAATCAATGTATTGTTTTATGCCTTTCAGCGGCATTCCGGTTCCCTTCAGACATTCAATCATCTGCAGCCAGCCGATGTCTTCGTCTGAAAAAATTCTCAGTCCCGAACCGGTCTTCTTCACAAAAGGAAGTAGCCCTTCCTTTTCATAATAACGCAGAGTGTGAGCAGTTAACCCCATCTTTTCTGCAACTTGTCCGATTGAATATCCCATTATTGTTTCCTCCTTGTCTTCAGGTAATGAAATTTTGCAACAAAAGTCAACACAATACTTGACTTAGAGTAACCTCCAAGCCCTTTTTTTGCCACAAAATTAAGCTGTTCTGAGGCTTAATTAAAAAAAAATACATCTTTAGAATAAAAACTATTGACTTAGAGTTAACTCTAAAATGTATGCTTAACCTATATCGATTCGCAAATATTTTTAAGAGGAGACCTTGTATGATATCCTGTGCTGTGACAACGTCGTTCTTAGGCTGTCTGGTAACTATGTTTCTGTTTATCCGCTACGTCTGGTTTTTGGGACTGAGTCCTTTGGCCAACGCCGCAGCGCTTGTTGCCCTTCTGTTGATAGGCTGTTTCCCGCTGCTTGTCAGCTACCGGTTTGAAAACGCTCTGGGCAGCCTTTATCCCTGCTACAGATACGGACTATATTATGTCTTTATCAGTGCCATTATCTTGTTGACGCTCACTTTGGTTACTGATGCCGTCTGGTTCGCCGGATACAAATTCGGCTGGTTCGACTGCCTGCCCTACTCCCGTGAATTTTGCATAAAATATAACCTGTGGCTTGTCGGCGCGGCAGCTTTGTTCGGAGCATATGCTCTCTATGCCGGCACTAAAATTCCCGATTTCAAGGAAATCACGCTTTCTTCTCCGCAAATAAACCGCAAAAGAACCATCGTCGTTCTCAGCGATCTCCACATTCACCGGGTCATCAATCCTGAAAAAATAAAAGGCATCGTCGCTAAGACCAATGCTCAAAATCCGGATATAATTCTGCTGGCCGGAGACGTCATTGACGACAATGTCAAGTCCGTATCCTCAACGATTTCTCTGTTGAAAGAGCTAAAAGCCAAAGAAGGCATTTACTTCGTAACGGGAAACCACGAATTTTATGCCGGTTACAAACCGACTGTCGAAACGCTGAAAAAGCTTGGCTTTACCTTTTTGGAAAACGGCGGCGTATCTCTTGAAGACATTTATATTGCCGGCATTCCCGATACTTTCAGCGGTCATTTCTACGGCAAAAATGCCGATTTGGAAAAAACCTTTGCCGAAAGCGGTAACAACCGGTATCGGATACTGCTTTCGCACACGCCGACCGACTTTGGCAGACAAAACAACTTTAACCTGGAAATCTCCGGCCATACCCACGGCGGACAGATATTCCCGTTCCATATTCTCACTTTGCTGCACAACAAATATCTGGCCGGCCTGTACAAAATGGAAAACAACGCCCATATTTACGTAACCCGCGGCGCCGGACAATGGGGACCGCAAATGCGGTTTCTCGCCCCGTCCGAAATCACCGTTATCAAACTCACCCCGTCGAAAGGAAACAACTGATGAAAACACCTTTGCTGCTTGCCTGCACAAGTGCTGCCGTCTTAACTTTCTCAACTTTATGTAAGGCTCAGGAAATGAAAAAAGCACCTATAGATACCATTTTTGAACAAGGAGAAATCAATCCCTACGGAAAATTCTTCACCGGTCAGACCTACCTCACCATGCTCAACACCAACGATGAGGTCTTCAACGCCCCGATAGGCAACGTTACGTTTGAACCCGGAGCCCGAACCAATTGGCATAAGCACAGCGGCGGACAGATTCTGCTGGTTCTTGCCGGAGAAGGACGATATCAGGAACGCGGCCAAAACATTCGCACTCTGAAAAAAGGCGATGTCGTCCGTATAGCCCCTGATATTGAGCATTGGCACGGCGCGGCTCCCGACAGCTGGTTCACCCACATATCCCTGGAAACCAACCTGCCTGACAACAAGGCAACCTGGCTTGAACCGGTAACCGACGAGGAATACAAATGATGAAAAAAATGCTGTTGCCGGCGCTTGCCGTAATAGCCCTCATATGCGGCTCAACCTGGCTTTTTATAAACAAGGACAAACCCATGAATGATTTAACCCAAACCGACCCCGAACTCGCGGAATTTTGGAACAACTTTATCAGCAAAGAAGTTCAACCGCACAGCAACCTCAATGCCAAAACACGATATTTGCTCCTCTTGGCGGCTCATGTCGCAACACAGTCACCCGAAGAATTCCGGCTGATATTAAACCGGGCATTGGATGACGGCGTTTCTCCGATTGAAATAAAAGAAGCCGTCTACCAGACCATTCCCTATGCCGGAATGGCCAAAACCTATGACTTTCTGCTCCTGACCAACCGTATTCTTTCCGAACGCGGCGTTAAACTGCCGTTGGCCGCCCAATCGACGACCACCACAAACACTCGTCTTGAACAAGGAATCCGTACACAACAGGAAATTTTCGGAACCGAACATATTGATACTATGCGCGCAAATGCCCCGGAAGAATTAAAACACATTCAGGATTACCTGTCAGCCAACTGTTTCGGTGACTACTACACACGCACCGGACTTGATATAAAATCCCGTGAGTTGCTGACCTTTGCAACTTTGGCTTCCCTTGGTGGAACCGAAGCGCAAATGCGGGCACATGTCCAAGGCAATCTGAATGTCGGCAACAATCGGCAGCTGCTTCTTGATGCCGTCACCCAACTGCTTCCGTTCATCGGCTATCCGCGTTCGCTCAACGCCATTGCCGCAATTAATGATATAACCTCCAAACAATAAGGATAATCAAATGAAAACAAAATTAGCATTCTTGACTTTTTTATCTTTCCTGATGGGAACTGCCGTAACACAGGCGCAAACCATCACTCCTGATAATAAGGTTTTGGTCGCCTACTATTCCCGCAGCGGAAACACGGCCGCCATAGCCGGATACATTCATCAAGCTGCCGGCGGCGACATATTTGAAATCACTCCGGTAACCCCTTACCCGGACGATTACAGACAAACAACCGAACAGGCAAAAAAAGAAATCGCCGCAGGTATCCGTCCTGCCTTGAAAAATAAAATTTCCAACCTCAAGGATTATGACGTTATTTTCATAGGTTCGCCCTGTTGGTGGGGAACCATAGCCTCGCCGGTTGCGACTTTCCTTGCCGAAAACGATTTTTCCGGCAAAAAAATCATTCCGTTTATGACCCATGGCGGCAGCGGTTTCGGACACAGTCTTGCCGACATCAGAACGTTGGCTCCCCAGGCTGAAATAATCGAAGGCGAAGCTTTTTACGGAAGCCGCGCTTCAAATTCCCAAAACGATGTAAACAAATGGATTAAAGGACTCCAAAATGACTAAAAAAGTACTTATTCTCTCTTCCAGCTACCGCAAAGGCGGCAATTCCGACACGCTCTGCGACCAGTTTGCCAAAGGAGCCGCCGAAGCGGGAAACGAAGTTGAAAAAATATTCGTTAATGATAAAAACATAGCCTATTGCAAAGGCTGCGGCGTTTGCAACACCACCCACAAATGCGTCATCAAAGACGACATGGCCGAAATTCTCGACAAGATGGTAAGTGCCGACGTCATTGTCATGGCAACGCCTGTTTATTTTTACAGTATGAACGGACAAATGAAAACCCTGATTGACCGCACGGTACCCCGTTACGAAGAAATCAGCGGCAAAGACTTTTATTTCATTGTTGCCGCCGCCGACACCAGCCACGCCAATATGGAAAAAACGCTGGACGGTTTTCGCGGATTCACGGAGGACTGTCTCCCCGATGCCAGGGAAAAAGGCGTCATCTACGGTACCGGTGCCTGGCAGATTGGCGACATCAAACGCTCTCCGGCCATGCAACAAGCTTATGAAATGGGCAAAAACGTCTGAACAAAGAAGCCTGCGAAAAGCAGGCTTCTTATTTTCTCTCATTGCAATATTCGCCAAAAGCTGCGCTTGCGGCAAATTCTGACCTTATTCAATGACAAAATCTTCTTCATATTCAACAAAATGGCGAATGCCCCGATAATGGTTCAAGCCCATAATCCTGGAAGTATAGTCAATCTTTTCCAATTGTGAAACATACATATTTATTGCCTGACGCTTGGCCTCAACCGCTTCGGAAATGTCCAGATAATGCGTCGGTTCCGGCAACGGCGCCCAAACTTCATAATAAACGGCTTTGGCTCTGATGTTCTTTTTCTCTTTTCTCAGCCGCCTGAAAAACGCCTGCGGAACCACATGGTCCTTATGGGCATCATGCCCGTGCGGCATCACCACATAATCATAATCGCTGAAATCGATTTTTTCAAACGACTTGTAAGCGTCAATCAACATACCGTCCTGTGCCCGCATAAATTCATAATGCCGTACATTAAAAAATTTCATCACCGCGGCAAATTCCGCTTCGCGGATTTTAACTGTTTCTTCCTGAGTGTTTCCGTTGCCGTTCAACCGCCCGTCCGTCAGCAAAATCACGTCGCATTGGGAACCATACTTGGCAAGCAGGCCGCCACAGCCGATAGATTCGTCATCGGCATGCGGTGCCAGAATGCATATTTTGTCGCTCGGCATGATTGACCACGGCTTCGATTTTTTTAACTGCGGCAAATCATAACCGTGAATCAGACTTTTAAACCAGCGGTTGATTTTCTTCATTCCCATTTTAGGCCACCTGCTTTTTTATCAGCATAAACTGCGACTGCTTTGACGTTCTGAAAGAAAAAACAATTTTCTCTCCGTCTTTCAACGGCATCGGCTCGTCAGCGCCGTGTTTAACCTTAAATTTATACTTGCGAAAAGAAAACAGGTTGTTTCCCAAGCGGAATGAAAACTTTTCACGAACGCGCCAAGCCGGACGCCAGCATCCGGAGTAATGATGAATGGCATACGCGTCTTTATTGCTGGTGCAAAAATACGTGTAGGGATAGATGAAAGCATTTTCGCAAATCTGAACCCTGCCTTTTTTGACATAGGTATTTTTTATGCCGTATTTCTCCAGCAACACCTTGCGAAAATATTTCGGGTTCGGCGTCATGTTATAACTGCCGTCCGGATTGACAAATTCGGTATAATCATAAACTTCCAACATATTTTTGATGATTTCGCTGTGCGGCACCGCGCCGATTAATGCCGGAGAAATCTCCTTGGCCGTTCCACACCGTTGGGAACCGATAAAAAAGTCGTGTTCCATAAACTCGTCCAGCCGGCGGACGACTTCTTCATCCGTGTCAAAGTAAAGACCGCCTTCTTCCAACAAAGCATACAAGCGCACATAATCGGAAACAAAAGCCCACTTTTTAGCCTCAACCGCCTGCCGCAGATATTTGTTGTCAAACCGGTTCAAACAATCGTTTCCCCAGAATCTGAGTTCATAATCGGGAAGAATTTTTTTCCATGATTCAATGCATTTCTGCTCCAGCTCTCCGGGTTCTTTTTCGCCAAACCAGCAATAGTGAATTTTCTTGGGTATCATTTCTAATCCTGATATTACTAAAAGTTGATATAATATTTAAGATTAATACACCCTCGCAGAAAAGCCAGCAAAAAATTGCCTATACACATAATAAAAACTTGATTTTTACAAAACCGCTTCCATATCAAAGGAAATTGATAAGGAAAAACAAATGAAAAAAATACTTTTTCTCCTCTTGGCTCTGATGCTTTCCGCTTTCTCTGCCGCGGCCCAGCCGACCGCCAACGGCACCGACCTCAAGCTCCCAGACATCAGTTACGCAGCTCTTAACAAAGAATTGGACAAAACCGTTGCCGCCTTGAACGACGGAAAAACATCCGTTGAACAAAGCGGTGCCATTCTTGACCGGTTGGAGGAAATTCAAGGACAAATCAACCAAACTCTCCCCGCTTTTCTAACGGCTCAGGACAATCTTCAGAAAAAAATAGCCGCTCTCGGAGACGTTCCCGCCGATGGCAAAGAGCCCGCAGCCATCGCCGCCCAACGCCGCAGCTTTGCCTCTCTGGCCGATACTTACAAAACCCAAATCGCTCAGGCAAACCTCGCCAAAACTAAAATTGACGATATCAACGGCCTCATCCTTAAACTGCGCAATCGCAGCCTTTTTAACAACATTTTTGCCAAGCAAAGCTCCATTTTTCATCCCCAGGAGTTTTGGGAGTCGCTGGTCAGCTTTGCAAAATTCTCTTACAACCTGCTCCGTTCTCCGCTTGACTGGTACCGCCAGCTCCCTGACAACACTCGCAAAGCCGCCGACGACAACATCACTTTTGCGGTCTTTTACCTCGTTGTCGCGTTCATCGCAGCCGTTTATGCCCGCCGTTATATAAAAACCTGGTTTGGCTATCGCGCCTCCATCCCCCACCCCGATTACAGCCAGAAAGTCCGCGCCGCCTTATGGATGCTTTTGGCCCGCGGATTAATTCCCGCCGCCATTATCGGAACCTTTATGTTTTGGCTCCACAACAACGAAATCATCAACAAAACCTCTTTCGGCTCGCTTCTCAACACTGCCGCCTTATACCTGCTTTACTTCTTCCTATCGCAGGCTTTGGTTAAAATCGCTTTCACCCCGTTTAACAGCAAATGGCGCATCATTGAGGTCAACGACGCCCGGGCTCAGTCGATTAGTTCGGCGCTGATATTCTCCGCTGCCGCGGTTTGCATCGTCAGTTTTTTCCAAAGCCTTTCGGGACAAATGAACAACACCGAAACCGTATATGCGTTAAAAGTTTTTGCAAATGCGGTCAAGGCTTTTTGCGTCATTCTGGTGGCCAACAAATTCCTCTATGACAACGACCTCCAAAACAAAAATGCCGATGCCGCACTTGAAGAAATCCCCGCCTCTGCTCAAAATAACGCCGACGAAGATCCCGGCGAGCTTTCCGTCGGCGCCAAAATCAGCCTGGCCATTACCTTCTTCATGAGCATTGCCTTTGCCGCATCCTTGTTCGGCTACATCCGGTTGTCCGAATTTGCCATCAACCGTTTCATCGTCTCTGCGCTCATCATCGCCCTGTTTTACATACTATACAAGTTGTTCCGGGTGTTTTTCCGCAAATTGCTGAGTTTCCGCTTCTGGGTCAAAACCTTCAGAATAAATCCGCGCACCCTGGTCAAAGCCAACTTCTGGTTCGCGCTTATCCTAAAACCGGTTCTGTCTCTGATAGCCCTGTTCTTCTTGCTGGCTGCCTGGGGCGTTTCGGTCGATATCCTGCTGAACAAAATCAAAAACTTCCTTATCGGCTTCAATATCGGCAGCGTCCACATTTCAATCACCTCTATCCTGCTTGGACTGCTCACCTTCTTCGTCTCGCTGTTTTTGTTCCGCTCGCTTAAAAACAGCTTTATCAACGGCAGCCTCAGCCAGATAGACATGGAAGACGGCGTCAAAAGTTCGCTTATCTCGGCAATCGGCTTTTTCGGGTTTATATTTTCGCTCATCTTCGGTATTGCCGTAATGGGCGGAAGCTTCAGCAGCATCGCCATTATGGCCGGAGCTTTGTCCTTTGGTGCCGGTCTCGGTCTCCAAAACATCGTCAGCAATCTGGTTGCCGGTATGACCATCCTGTTCGAACGCCCGATAAAAATCGGCGACTGGGTCATCATCAACGGGCAGGAAGGCATTGTCAAACGTATCAATATGCGCGCCACCGAGCTGGAAACCTGGAACAAGGCCAACGTTATCATTCCCAATTCCGATATCCTTTCCAAAAGCGTCGTCAACAAAACTTACGCCAATCGTATGGGCCGCGTTGAAATAAAAATCGGTGTTGACTACGACAGCGATTTAAACCTGGTAAAAAAACTGCTGCTGGAAATAGCCAACAACGATGCCGAGGTTCTCAAAGACCCGGCGCCTTCGCTGCTGTTTACCGATTTCGGAGACAACAGTCTGAACTTTCAGCTTAATTGCTATACCTCCAACGTGTATAACAGCTCCGGAATTGCCAACCGCATCCGCGAAAAAATTGTCGAACAGTTCAGGAGCAACCAAATAAACATCCCTTTTCAGCAAAGGGTCGTGCATCTGATTGAAACCTCTGTCCAATAAAAAAAGCCGCTTTCAAAAAGCGGCCTTTTCTTTTGCTGTTCCCTTCGGATTATTTTAATCTGATTTGGGTAGAAGTACACCCTTCGTTAGAAACCGTTCCCATAAAAGCATTCATATGAACCTGGCATTTCTCGATTATCAGGCCGTTGTTGCCATCAGAAGAAATATTGGTTACAAAGGGGCCGGCATTGGTGCAGGCGGTAACGGCAAACAAAGCCAAAATCAACAGTTTTTTCATTATAGTCTCCATTGCTCATAGTCCTCTTCCGTTCCCGGAATTGGCATTAGACTAATATGTAAAAGCCGCCCCTGTCAACAAAAAAGCCTTCCCGAAGGAAGGCTTTGCCGATTTTCTAACGTTTTATGCAGATAATGCGATATTTTCCGTCTTCTGCCTCTACGCCGTGAATGTCATGGGTAAAGCCGGGAAATTCGCGGTCAAAAGCCTCCAATGCCTTTAAATATCCGAGCAGAGGACCGTCTGCCGGCCCGGCGTTTTCACCGGGCATCAACAACGGAATTCCCGGCGGATAAGGAACCACGCCGGTCGCTAATGTTCTGCCAGCCATTTCGTCAAGAGTCAGCGTCTCTACCATATCTTTGACCAGATGTTCATAGGCCTCCACCGGACTCATATCCGGGTGCGGCAAAACCGCAAACGCTTCTGACAAGGCCTTGGTCGTCCCCAGTTTGGACATTGCCCGGAACATTTCGTCAGACAGGTCCCGCAGCCCCATCCCCTGATAACGCTGCGGATTATCGGCCAACACTTTCGGCAAAACTCTTTCCAACGGAGCATTGTTGTCGTAGTCTTCCTTAAAGGCAAACAACGCGTTCAGCAAAGTTCCCCACTTGCCTTTCGTTACGCCGATAGAAAACAAAAACAAAATTGTAAAATCCGTCGTTTTCTCCACCACAATTCCGCGGTTGTCCAGATAAGAGGTAAGAACTGCGGCCGGAATACCCCAGTTTTCAAGGCTGCCGTCATCTTTCACGCCCGGCGTTACCACCGAAACCTTAATCGGATCAAGCATGCAAAAACCGTCTTCAATATCGCCGAAACCGTGCCAGGCATCGTTCGGATGCAAAACCCAGCTTTCCGGATCGGTTGCCAGCTGCTCTTCCGACGCTGCGCAAAACGGTACTTTTTCTTTACTGTCTTTATCAATAACATAATCCGGCTGCCAAACATTAAAAAACCACTCGTTTTTACATTCAAATTCGGCGTGCAGGCGTGCGACCGTCTTACGGAAGGAAACCGCCTCGCGAATGGAATCTTCCGTAAGGGCTTTGCCTTCCGGCCCGTCCATCATCGCCGCGCTGACATCGTTGGCCGCAATGATGGGATAAAACGGCGATGTCGAAGCATGCATCATAAAAGCTTCGTTAAAACGCCGCGGATCAATCGGCTTACGGCCTTCCCGGATATGAATCATAGATGCCTGAGAAAACGCCGCCAGCAGCTTATGAGTAGACTGCGTCGCAAAAACGGTGGGATCACTTTTGCTGTAGTCTTTGGGATTTCCATACATTGCAAACCGATTTTCATATATCGGATTAAACCGTGCATAACCATACCAGGCTTCATCAAAATGCAGACGGTCGACGCTTTCTCCCAGCAAATCTTTCACCCGAGCCACATTATAACACAAACCGTCGTATGTGGAATTGGTGATAATCGCATGCACCGGCTGCGCGTCAATACCGTCTTTAATCAGCGGATTTTCACTAACGGCTTTCGCAACTGCGGCCTTAGTCAGACGATCCGGATGTATCGGGCCGATAATGCCGTATTGGTTGCGCGAAGGAACCAAATATGTAGGAATGGCGCCCGACATCGTAATTGCATGTTCTACCGACTTATGACAGTTGCGGTCGCACAAGGCAACCTGATTGCGGGTTACGCTGGCCATCAAAATCACCCTGTTGGAAGTCGAAGAACCGTTGGTAACCGTATAACTGCGGTCTGCTCCGAAAACCCGCGCAATATATTTTTCGCTTTCCCCTATCGGTCCCGAATGGTCCAGCAGCGAACCAAGTTCACCCACCGAAATGGAAATGTCGGAACGAAAAACCTCTTCACCGAAAAAATTAAAAAACGCGCGGCCGACCGGAGACTTCAAAAAAGCCGTTCCGCCGGTATGGCCGGGTGTATGCCACGAATACTCGTGCACCGCGGCAAACTGGGCCAGAGCCTTAAACATTGGCGGCAGGATAAACTCGCGGTAACGTTTGGTTGCGGCCAAAATTCTGCCGGTGATAAAATCAGCAGTGTCTTCCAAAATCCAGATAAAATCGTTAACCTTGTCAAGAATGTCTGCCGGGACCTCCGATGCCATCGTACGGCTAGAAAGCAAAAACACCGGCATATCCTTATTCCGCTGCCGCAGAACCTCCAAAACCTCTCCGGCATGCTGACAGCAGGTCTGGCTTTTCTCGTCCAGCTTAAGCAACAGGCACTGAATTGTCGGATCTGCGCTGATAAGTGCCTCCGCATCTGCCAGACTTTCCGAAACGACGACCTTAACGTCTTGGTTTTCCAGCTCTTCCTTGAGCGTTCTGACCGCCCGGGACGTCGCGTTGTTCCCGTTTATTCCCTCATATACCATCAACACTTTTATCTTGAAAGGATGTTCCTTATCTATCATTTTTTATCTCCCTCTACTCATTGTGAATAATATTTTCCAGGCTTTGCAGATTAAGACGCGGATGTACCGTTTTGCCGTCATAACGACCGACGGAGACCCAGAACATCGCTGCCAGAGCCGCCACCGTCATAACCAGCGTAAAATATCGAACCCAGGCCGGCACGCAGCAGCCACCCGGTTTTATTTTTTGTTCTTTTATCTCCAGCTGGCGGTTAACCGACAATTCGTAAAAGATTATGGTCGAAATGACGAACATCAGCGCCCAGCGCGTCTGCTCGGCATTGGAACCTATCATCGCCGTCATGCAGTAAATTGCTGCAATCAAACCGACAATCGTATAAAACACGTTTTGATTTTTGGTCATTTTTGTTCGGCCCAAAATTTTGATGGCAACCGAAGAATAGATGTACGGCAGCAGCGTCATAATAACGGCAATCGACGCAATTTTTCCAAACTGCTGTGCCGCCGTCGGCGACATTGTTGCCAGCACTTGCAATGTCATAATTCCCGCTACGATGGCCAAACCGGCAGACGGTACGCCGCGGCGGTTGACCCTGGCAAAAACGTTTCCGAACAATCCGTCGTCGGCAGCGGCTTTGGCTGTTTGTCCCACCAACAGCGTCCAACCGCCCAAAGACCCCAAACAACCTGCGGCAGCACACAAGGCCACAACATTGCCTGCCGTACTGCCCAACGCGATTCTTACCGCTTCGGAAAAAGGAGCGGAAGAAGCAATAAGCTCCTGGTTCGGAATAATTCCCATAATCGCCGATGAGCTCAAAATATAACAGACCGCCGCCAGCAACACGCCGGCCACCGTCGCAATCGGCACGTTACGCGTCGGATCTTTGACCACAGCGGTCGAAACCGAAGCGCTCTCGACGCCGATAAACGCCCACAGGGTAAAATTCAATGTCATTCCCAAAGCCGTCATATTGCTTTGCCCGGAAACATTCCATCCGTCCATAAAGGTTGCCGGATGAAACCAGAACCATCCCAGCAAAGCCACACCGATAATCGGAAACAAGGCCAGCGTCGTCGTAAAGCTTTGGATTCTGGCCACAACGTTAGGCCCCAGAATATTGGCATAAGTCAACATCCAGATGATGCCTATCTGCCCCAGCGCCATTACCAGCGGATCCTTCAGCGAGGGAAAAAACGGCGTCAGATATCCGAGACCGGCCACAACCAAACCAACGTTGCCGACCACGTTTGCCAGCCAGTAAACCAAATTGGTCTGATACCCCATATAGTTTCCAAAGGCCTTTTTGGTGTAGGCATACGGACCGCCGGCGGCAGGGTCTATCTGCGTTAGTTTGGAAAAAACCAAAGCCAGCGCAATTGCCCCCACAATCGTTACCAGCCAGCCGATAACCGCAATGCTTCCGATTGCGGCCAGATTCGCCGGCAACATAAATACGCCCGACCCCATCATATTTCCGGCAACCATCAACGTCGCCGGAACCAACCCGATTTTATTGTCTTCACTGGCCATTTCCCTTCTCCCGCTGCTTAACGATACTCAGGCAGTAACCGCTGATTGGTCGAATACTCGACGATTTCAATAATCCCGTACATCAGGATATAAGCGCCCATCAAAGCCGTCAGGGTAATTGTACCGATGGCCGGATACGCCAGAATCAAAAAGGCAAACAGCACACCCAGAATTCCTGCCGTAAGCGTCCACCCCCAGGAAACGCCGCTGTTGCGCAGCTGAAAGGCCGAAACAATTTGCACCGCCCCGACGGCCAGACACCACAGGGCAAAAATAATCGGCAGCGATGCAGCCGTCACCCCGAGATTCGCCACAAAAATAACGCCGACCAGCATATCCAGAAAGCCCACCAGCAGATACCAGCCCGAACGATAGGCAAACGAAGCCATAAAATACCCGGCGCCCACGACAATAAAGACAATTCCCAAATACAAAGCCATTGCAACCAGGCTCGCCATCGGATTAAACCACACAAAAATTCCCAGCGCGGCCATAATAATGCCGGCAATCAGATGCCATACGCTGAGCTTTTGGACTTTTTCGGTTGTAACCATAATTTTTCTCCTTAATTTTCTTAATAAAAATTCGTTTGTTCTTTTATGTAATCACTGTCCGGCATATTTCAAACGCCGCTAACACATTAATTTTCTTTAATAAAATAAATTTCTAATATTTTTTTTGCTCCTTAAGCGTTCCTTAAGTTCGCAATGGTGTAGTCATAATGTAACCAGCCGTTAACGGCTTAACTCAAAACCGACAATTAAAATTTAAGGAGAACTCATATGAAAAAAATTATCGCTGTATCTGCTCTGGCTTTGACCCTGGGATTTTCTGCCTCTGCTTTCGCTAACGGCGGCTTCGCCCCGCAGGGAGGCTTCAACGGTCCCGGTCTGAGCCCCGTAACCGCTGCCCAGGCTGCCAAACAAAGTGACGACACGGCGGTTGTCCTGGTCGGCAAAATAGAAAAGAACCTCGGCAACGAAAAATACCTTTTCCGCGATGCCAGCGGCACCATTATATTAGATATTGACAACGACGATTGGAGAGGTGTTAATATAACTCCTGCAGACACTGTTGAAATCCACGGTGAAGTCGACAAGGAAATGCTTAAGGACACCGAAGTCGACGTAGATTACTTAATCAAAAAATAACCATTCTTACTAAAGGTAAAATCGATGCGCATTCTCCTGATTGAAGACGACCAACTTATCGGTGACGGCCTGAATGTCGGCCTAGGCAAACTCGGTTTTACCGTCGACTGGTTCACAGACGGCCTGGACGGCCGCGAAGCCCTTTATCAGGCTCCTTATGAGGCCGTGGTTTTAGACCTCGGCCTTCCGGGAGTCGATGGCCTTTCGATTCTTAAAGAATGGCGGGCCAAAGGGCGCAAAGAACCGGTTTTGATACTCACTGCCCGCGGAGATGTCGACCAGCGTGTCATCGGGCTTGACAGCGGCGCCGACGACTATCTGGCCAAGCCTTTCGCTCTGGCTGAAGTTGCCGCCCGCATCAAAGCGCTGATTCGACGCCGCAGCGACCGTTTGGAGCCGGTTATCACGCATGGCGGCATTACGTTTAACCAACAGACCAAAGCCGTCACACTCAACGGAAGGGCAGTCACTTTAGCCCCCAAAGAACTGTTGTTGTTGGAACTCTTGTTCAACAACCCCAAACAGGTGCTTTCCAAAGAACTTATAGAAAGCAAAATTTATTCCTGGGATGAAGAAGTCAGCAGCAACGCCGTCGAAGTCCATGTACATCATCTGCGCCGCAAGCTTGGCAAAAACTTCATCCGCACCATTAATAAAATCGGCTATATATTGGGGGAAGTATGAAAAAAATGAGTTTACGCCTGCGCCTCATCATCTCTTTTCTAATCGTATCAACCTGCGTTTGGACCGCCGCGGCAGTCATATCCTGGCAAGAAAGCCGCGACCAGATGGACGAGTTTTTCGACACCTATCAGCTTCTTTTGGCTCGCCAGCTCTCCACCGCCGACTGGACAAACCTGACCGCCGATATGCAAAAAAAATCAAACCGCCTGATTGAAAATGTCGATGATGACGGTGAAGAAGAAGACGAAGCCCTGGGATTTGCCGTATTCAACCGCCGCGGCGAAATGATTTTTAATGATGACGAAAACGGCCGTGACTTTATTTATACCCCCGAAGCCTCCGGATTTATTAACCAGAAAATCGGACGCAAAAAAGATATGTGGCGCATCTTCTGGCTGACGTCTGCCGACAAAAATTTCACCATTGCCGTCGGACAGGAACTCGAATTCAGAGATGATGCCGCACTTGAACTGGTGGAAGAAACCCTGCTTCCCTGGCTTGTCGGCCTCTCTGTCCTGCTGCTTGCCGTCATTTGGATGGTCAGCCGCGAACTTCGCCCGCTGCGCCGGATTGCCGACGAGCTCTCCGAACGGGATTCGGACAACCTGCATCCGCTCTCCCTAAGCGGACAGGCCTCGGAAATTCTGCCGCTTATCAAAGCCATAAACACACAGTTTTCCCGCATTGAACAAATGTTGCAGCGCGAACGCGGTTTTATCTCTGATTCCGCCCACGAATTGCGCAGTCCTCTGACGGCCTTAAAAGTCCAGCTTGAAGTTGCCCAGCTGGCTGACGACGACGCTGCCGCCCGGCATCAGGCCTTGCAAAAACTAAACCAGGGCATTGACCGTTCAACCCGTCTGGTTGAACAGTTGCTGGCACTTTCCCGGCTTGATTCTGCTGCCGCAGCGGCAAATGACGAACCTTTGGACTGGCCCGCACTTGTAAACGCGGCCGTAAACGAGCAGCTGCCCGCCGCTGAAGAAAAAAAGATAAATATCAAAACTTCAACCGACGGCAGTGCACCGACAACTTGCGGACAACCTCTGCTCTGGGCTCTGCTGCTCCGTAACTTGTTGGATAATGCCGTTCGTTACAGTCCTGAAGAAGCACAAATCAGCATCGAACTCAAAGACGAAACTCTTTCCGTAACCAACAGCAATACTGTCGTTCCTGCAGAATACCTGCCCCGTCTGAAAGAACGCTTTTTCCGCCCGGCCGGACAAAAAAGCACCGGAAGCGGTCTGGGACTGTCCATTGTGGAACGCATTGCCGAACTGCACCGGTGCCGGGTCGCCTTGACTAACGATGACGGAAATTTCCGGGTAACGGTTTCTCACTGCTGAAAGTTATTTACTTTTAGGCGCAAAAGTTCTATTCATTAAGTATATCCAACTTTCAGCCGGAGATTACGTATGAAAAAACTTATCAATTATGTCCTGAACGGAGAAGGCCTTGGCGCTAAATATTTGTTGGTGCTGGCTCTTGTCGTCTCGATTATCGTCTCAATTATGCTCCGTATCGGCGGCAGTGAAGCTATCCCCTATGCTCAGTCAATCGCAGACCAGATGCTTCCCGTTAAGGTGCAGAACGGTCGTGTGGTCACCCCGGCTGATACCCTCAAAATCGCCTCGTTGCAAATCGACGGCGCATCCGACCCCATTGCTCTGCCGGTAGTCATTGATACGCGTACCGACACCCTGGACACCACACAATTGAAAGACGGTATCTACCTCACTCGGACAACGCTCTATACCGTTAACCGCAATCAGGTAAAACTGGTCCGACTGGAAGGCAGTTTCGAACTGCCCCGTGCAGACTACCGCGAAACATTCAAATCTCTTCTGAACTGGTTTGCCGTAATTTTTGCCGTCGCAGCCATAGCTTTCTTGTTTGTGTTTTACTTTTTGCTGACGCTTTTTTACGCCCTCTTTGCCAAATTTATCGGCTCATTGGCGTCACGCCCCTTAAACTTTGACCAGCGGATGCGCCTGAGTTCGCTCGCTCTGATTGCCGCTTACATTATCTTCTATCCGCTCGGCTGGTTTAACATTCTCAATAACACTTTAATATTCTTTATCGTTGTTATCGGCTTGCAGGCTTGGGGAATAAGCAAATTCCCAATCTTGGTTCAACCTGAAAACAAAGAAGAAAATTCTGACAACATCTAACCTCAAGCCCCCTGAAAAAGGGGGCTTTTTTATTCTAATACTTACTTAAAATTGCAGTTCTGATATCTTTTGCTGCATCATTAATTGCCGTTATTATTTTCAGAGAATCTCCACCAGAACCAGAACTTGAACCTTTACACCCTGCCAAAGCTACAGATGTCTTGTCGGATGTAGAAACAGAGTCACTAACAAATACAAGAATAGGTGTCGTCTCTCGACAAACTTTATCCCCACTGTAACTCTCGCTGGAACAATAGACCTTATATTGTCGTCCGGCAGATGTATTGCTGTATGAGCCCACTGCATTTTGCGAACTTGAAGTCCCTTGAGGACAGGGCTTCTCCGAGCAGGAAAATTTCTTGGGATCGGTCGGGCATGCCGTACAAAACCATCCGTCCCCCTTGGGAGCCGACAGATTATACCCCATCTCCGCACAAGTTGGTATTTTCTGACAACACTCCGTGTTTTGCGCTCTAACAGCAAAAACAGACATCATTGCCGCAGCGCAAACACTCCAAAATATTTTCTTTTTCATCTTCCTCTCCTTACAATAAATAAAACAAATACAAATAATTATACGGCGTAACATAACCAACCTCACACCCTATGCCGCAGAACTTTCCTGAACAGGCCTCTTGCCTGCATACCGTACCTGCAGGACAGCTGCTTAAGGTACACTCGTTCCGGCACACGCAGCTTCCGTTGATGCACACCGCTCCGTCCGAACAACCGCCGCAACATTCGCCTATCGCAATACAAACACCGTTGCAGGTTTTTAACCCTTTGTCTTCGCAACTCTTGTCAACACACACGCCGTTAACGCATTTCTGTTCTGCGCCACAGTTACAACATTCCGTCAGAGCAATGCACGCCCCGTTGCATTCTTTCATTCCTTTGTCCTCACAGGTTTTAGGGACACAGGCTCCGTCAAAACACTTTTGCTCGTCACTGCAGTTACAGCACTCCGTTAAAGCAATGCAAGCTCCCTCACAGTCCTTCATTCCCCGTTCTTCGCAGGTTTTCTCTTCGCAGCGGTAACAAATTGCTCCGCCGCTTAGACTGCCGCTGTCTACTGCTTTATGCTCCTCGTCACAACTGTCGCTAAGGCTGGTTCCCTGCGGACAGGGAATTATCTTTTCACACTTGCCCTCTTCCTCATAATAACCTTCCTTGCAACCAAGCTTGCTATATTTGTCGCCGCACTGCTCACACTCGGCATTTGCGGGACAAGAAGTTAAACTAAAACGTTCGTCACAATTGCAACGAAAACATCCCAGCCCTCCGACGCTGCCCGATTGCTCTTTATCCTGATTGCTTCCGCAAGAACGCACTTCCGTACTGAAACCTTCCGGACAAACGCAACTCTCGTATTTGCCTCCGCAGCTTTCTCCTGACATTTTCGCCGGAACGACACAATTGCCGCTGTCAAAAGCAAACTCCGTTTTACAACGGCATTCGGTACAGAAATCGCCGCAGCAAGCTCCCGAAACTTCATAATTGCCGTTGCAATTTGAAACATTGTATTGGTATGCCGGCGGACAGGAACAACCTTTAAAACACTTTAACCCCGACACCGGATAAACGACGCCTCCGGCCTGGCGCGGCGGTTCACAATTGTCAAACAGGCCGTATGTCCCGCAACCGGTATCAATATCGCCGCCGCCCGGATCTTCAGAACCGCGGCTGATATTTCCTTTAAGATAATCCGGCAGCCAATAAACCCCGGCTACCTCATAAGACAAATTCACCGAGGCAGGTTCCGGAGACAATGACATTGGTGTGAAATGCGGGTTTGTAACGGAGGCTGCCAAGGCTGCATTGGCGCTCAATAAAACACTTGTAATAAAAGCGATTGTCGTCAAAATAGTCATCTTTGCCGCCTCCGATATGTTACTCCAGAACCTGATATGCTCATATATTTAGCATATCATCTTCAAAATAATAGTCAATATATTATTACACCTGGTAGACAAACAAAAATGCCGCCTCCACACGAGACGGCATTAACTAATCGCCAAATACGAAAATCTCAGTTCTGTTTTCGGCTTTTTTCAACAATCTGCAGAGCTATCTGCCGGGACAACTTCGCAATCAGATTACTTTGCACCATAGCCAGGTCGTCATATGTTTTCCCTAACTGTTCAGAAAGCTCTGTCCGTTTCCTCACAACCGTGTTCCCTTGGGCATCGCGTATATACCACCAGGCTTCAAGCACTGCTTCGCCGCCGAATTGTCCGTCAAATTTATTTACCTCGACAGACACGGTATAATCAAACTTTTCTCTGACCGACATCTGTCCTTTTACGGCAGCACGCGGCAAAACCAGAGCCATATCCTCGGCAATCGTCCGCTGCAGCATTGTTCCCAACGGCTCGCTCCAGCGATTGAGTTCTGAAACGCTCAGCTCCACAGCCGTTTTGTTTTGCGTAACCATTTGCGGTTTGTCAACATATGAGGGAACCTTAACTTCTTTAACGCCTACGCTCAACCCGTTCTTATACGGTGCGGTAATCACTCCGGCATTCTCCACCGCAAGACTGTAAAATTTCGACTGCCGGCTGGTGCCGACGCAAGCCCCGAGCACCAAAACAAGAATCAAAACCGAAACTTTTTTCATCTAATTACCTCTCTTTCCTTTCAACAGCGCTTCCGGATGCCGCTCCACATAATCGGCAAAATTGCGGAAAGCTTTGGATGCTTCTCCGAAGTTGGCTATTGCCTGATTCAGATTGTCGAACGTATCGGCAGAAACTTCCGCATTGTCTTTCACTGCCTTGTTCAGATTTTTGAAAGTATCGCTGATTTGCGGCATAACTATCGGAATCTGCTTGTTCATCTCGTCAAAAAAACGGTTAAACTTCTCCACGCTCTCCCTAATCGGAATATTCTGGATGCCTTTGGAGATTTCTCCCATCGGAGATAATACCGTCGGAATTTCCAATACGTCTTTATTGTGTCCCCGGTAACGCAGTTCAATCGGAGTATCCGGCAGCATCTCCAACTCTATCACCAATTGCCCGGTCAGATAATTTTGCGCCGTCAACCGGGCGCGCAGTCCTTTTTTAATCAAAGCGTCCAAGATTTCCCGTTTGTCGTCTTCCGGTCTTTCCCGCGTATGAATTCCCTGATAATCTTCCATTTTGGCATAAACCGGTATGCTGAAGTCCAGATTGTTGGCGTCGGCAATCAGGTCAATCTTTGCCACTTTTCCGATTTCCACACCTTTAAATACCACTGATGAACCCACATTCAAGCCTTTAATCGATTCATCAAAATACATTACCAGCATATTGCCGCTGCCGCCAAAAAATTTCTGGCGGATAAACATCGTCATCACTACGGCAAATACCAGTATTCCCGTTACCAAAAAAATTCCGATAAGTCTGCGATTAGGCTCTCTGTGCATTTTTCCCGGCCCCTCTTGTTAAAAATTCATAAACAGTATCGTTCGGCGGATTGGTCAATAAGTCTTTAGGATTGCCCCGCCCCAAGATGCTCTTGGTGTCCGCGTCCAAAAAAATCGAATTGGTTCCGATGGTAAAAATCGAATTCAACTCGTGAGTAACGACGACAATGGTGGTTTTCAGGCTTTGGTTTATATCGATAATCAAATCGTCCAGCAGCTTAGAACTGATAGGATCAAGCCCTGCTGACGGTTCGTCGAAATATAAAATCTCCGGATCCAGCGCCAAAGCCCGCGCCAAACCCGCGCGCTTTTTCATGCCGCCGCTGATTTCCGAAGGATAAAAGCCTCCAAAACCCGCCAAACCGACCAAAGCCAGTTTCAGTTCAACCAGTTCGTCAATCAGTTTCTGAGAATATCCGCTGTATTGCTGCAACGGCAACGCCACATTTTCGGCCAGCGTCATCGAACTGAACAATGCGCCGCTTTGATACAAAATGCCGCATCGCCGCATAAACTTGTTTTTTTCGGCCGTATTCAGAGCGGTAAAATCAACGCCGTCAATCACTATCTTGCCTTTCGTCGGCGGCATCAGTCCCGTCAGCAGCCTCAGCAAACTGCTCTTACCGCCGCCGCTGGCTCCCATAATAATGAAAATATCCTGTTTTCTGACTTCAAAACTGGCATCCTTAAGCAGAACGAAATCTCCGTATGCCATTGTCAGGTCGCTTACTTTAATCTGTACGTCATTACTGCTCATATGCCCATCACCTCAAAAATTAAAGTAAGCACGCCGGTAACGACAATCATCCATACAATTGCCGAAACCACCGCCCGCGTTGTCGCGACACCGACGCTGTCCGCGTTGCGCCCGCTGTTAATACCGTAATAACAACCGCACCAGGCAATAACAAAGCCATAAACGAATCCGTGAAAAATACCGACCAGAAAATTCGTCATATTCAAAGCGTCGTGCGAATATTTCCAATATTCGGCCCAGGGAATGTCAAGCATCAAAACCCCGACGGCCGCACCGCCCAATATCCCCGTAAAATCAGCCAAAATCACCAAAAACGGCATAGTCAGAATCAAACTGCCGATTCGCGGCACAATCAAAAAATCCGTTACCGGAATACCCATCGTCTTCAAAGCGTCAATTTCTTCATTGACCTGCATCGTCCCTATTGTCGCGGCATAAGACGCACCGGTTCGGCCCGCCATGATAATGCCGACCATGATAGCCCCCATAATCCGCGTCATGCCGATGGCAACCAGACTGGCAACATAAATCTGCGCCCCGAAATTTTTGAGCTGAATGGCGCCGACAAACGCCAAAATCAGTCCCACCATAAAACTGACTAGCGAAACGATGGCAACAGCCTTATAACTGCTGTCCTCCACCGAAAATTCAAAATCCACCCGGCGATAAACAGCTTTGCCCCGAAACATTCGTCCCATGGCGGCAAGCGTTTGCAAAATAAAGTCCAATCCCTTGCTAAAACTCTTATACAGCCGATAAGCCCAATCTCCCATCCGCTCAAGCAATGAAAACTTTTTCTCGACGGGGCGTTCCGGCTTGCGGTCGACGGTCAGGGCCAAATCCAGCAGTCGGCGCAAATTATCGGGCAAAAGCTTTTGTTCGGAAACAATGTTTTGCCCCTGCAAGGTCTTTAACACATCAAACAAAAAAACCGCCAGCGTTGAATCCCATTGCCCCAGCCTCGTTCCGTCAAAAACAACGGCAGATACTTTTCCCGAAATTATGTGCGCCATAATTTCCTTTTTACGACCGGCGTCGTCATAATTGTGAAAATCGCCTTCCATAACGATAATCAGCCTGCCGCCGTCAATTTTATACCCGAGTTTCATCACATCAAGACCCTGCCGTATTAAATATCGGTTGTATTATATTTTCTAATTTAACCGTCTGCAAGCGGATTATCCCGCTGAAGATAATCAGGTATGTATATGGTGCCGCAAAAACCTCAGGCTCCGCGGTTCAAACCTGATTAGGGTATTTATGTAAACATCAAAAGCTAAAAATCATCCCTGACGAACTTGAGTATTTTTGGCTGGCTCGTCTCTGCCCACAATCTGCTTCAAAAAATCAAGAACGACTTTGATTCTGGGAATATCCTTCGTGTCTTTGTATGCCATCAGATACAGCTTCAAATCAAAGTCAAAACTGTCCGGACAAACCCTAATCAAATTAGGAATGCTGTCAGCATACCACAACGGGCTCATACCGATGCCGAAACCGCCCTGTAACGCGTCTCTCAACGAAAAAACCGAATTTGTCTTATATACGATATGGCGGGACCTGTTGATAATGGCATTCAATCGGGGAACATGAAGACTGTGAACGTTTTTCATAACCAGACGATGGTTTTTCACCAAGTCGTCCAAATCTTTGGGCATCCCGTATTTATCAATGTAATCCTGTGCCGCAAAAAGCCCGCAGCGGATTTTCTTGGCGGCCACCACCTCGACGTCAGAATTTTCCAAAGGTTCGTAGTGAATGCAAATGTCTGCCTCCAGAGTGCTCATGTCCGGCATTGTATTGCCGATAATGGTTTCCAGATGCAAATCGGGATAGCTTTCCAAAAAGGAGCATATCTCGTGCTTTGCCGTAGAACCTAAATAATCGGCCAGCGCATCCATCATTCCGAGCCGCACAATCCCTTTGCAGGACGAAGCTTCTTCACCGAAATTGTCCAGTTCATGCAGCGAACGGACAATGTTCTCCGCAACCTTCAACACTCTTTTGCCTTCCGGCGTAATAAAGGTTCCCCGCCCGTTGCTCTTCAAAAAATAAGTCTTGGTTTCCGCCTGTAAATCAGAAATATATTTATTCACCGTATCAACCGACGCTCCGAGTTTTTCGGCAACGGCGCGCTTGCTGCCGTGTTTCGAAAAAGCATACAGATACAGCAGGCTTTCCAGTTTTGAAATGTCTTTTTTATTTATCATAATTATGAGTTCTTTCTGTTAGTTCCTAACCATAATAAAAACTTTTCCCTTTTTAATCAAGTTGCACAAGTAAAATAAATAAAACTTTTGATTTAATCGTTGTAATACCTACACTTAAGTGGACTTCTCACTCGGGATAAACAAGACTATTATGATTTTTATGAAAATACGTGATGCTCATAAATTCAGTGACCGGGTTGTTGATATTCTCCGTGAAGAAAGAATAAAACAAGGCGTTAGTCAGTACCAAATAGCGCTCCACTGCGACATTAGCAAGAGCGCATTGAGCTATATCGAAAAACACGAACGCCGTCCCACCCTCTATACTTTAGCCATCATCGCCAGCTACCTGAACATCAAACTTTCAGACCTCATCCGCCTTGCGGAAAACACCAAATGAGCAATATATAAGCTTATGCTTAAATAAAATCCCCAAATACCCATATAGACTTTAGTTCTATATTTTCGCCTGACTGCAAAAGTTTTGATTGCCAAACCGGATGGAATGGACTAAATCTTTTTTCAGAGTAATCATGCTTCCGAGAAAGGAGAGGCCTTGAAATATTTTTTGTTTTTCGTTTTATTCCTGGCCGGCTGCCGGGGGATAACGCCGCCGCCCGAATTTACTTTCCAAACGGTGCAAACGCACACCTTTTCGCTGGCGGCATGGAGCAAACTCCAGGCTCCCGGCGAACTCGTAAAAATATACATTGAAGGCGACGGCCGCGCTTTTGACATTGACGGACAACCGACGTCAGACCCCACGCCTCGTGGAACCATGCTGCGGGAAATCGCTTTTGGAGACACCCACCCCAACGTTGTTTATTTGGGCCGCCCCTGTCAGTTTGTTACAAATTCCGCCTGTCGCCAAAAATATTGGACCACGGCGCGCTTCGCCCCCGAAGTCATTGATGCGGAAACCGAAGCCGTCAAATTCTTTGCACAAAACCGTCCGGTAACGCTGGTCGGGTTTTCGGGAGGGGCTATGGTGGCAGCCCTGATTGCGGCAACCCGCCCCGAAATAAACGTTGCAAAAGTCATCACTGTTTCCGGCAACCTTGATCATCAGGCCTGGACGGCCTACCACAGGCTTCCTCCTTTAAGTGATTCCCTAAATCTGCCCGATTATATAGCATCTTTTTCCCTCATTCCGCAATATCATTATGTCGGCAGCGACGACGACAATATCCCTCCTGCCCTGACCCGCCAAATTATTGGCAATCCGCGTCTCGTCAGGGAGGTAAAGGGAGCCGGCCACGGCAGCGGTTATCAGAATATCTACGGGGAAATCCGTGCCCAATAAAAAAAACAGCCTTTGCAAAGGCTGTTTTTTTTAAGCGGCAAACATTCGTCAACTGTCGAAATTAAAACCGCAGTAAATCGTTTTGCCCAAATCGTTTTCTTCCAATATTCTGGTCAAGTTTCTGCGATCCAAATCCCGGTCGCGATAAACGTAAATCTCGCGAACGTTTTTGTTCTGCATCGCCTTTTGCAGTTCTTTGACGTTGGATACCTTTGCCACATGACGCATGCCTTCAAAACAGCCGCGCTCAAATTTTCCGCTGGGAAAATAAACCTGATTGCCGGCAATCTCTTTTTTCTCGCCTTCAACAACGGCTTTTTTTATCACTTTTTCCAACAAGTATCTGGGAACACACCTCATCATAAACCTCCTTTTTTCGCAAAAGAAAAAACGGTTAACACGATTGTCGCTATTCCTACAATAATCGCTCAAATATACTGATAAATCCGGAAGATAATATGCTTTTGGCAAGCATTTTTTTATTGATGCCTTACCATAACATATTCTGCCCCGAACAGCAAGTTTTTTCGAAAAAAAACCGCTGAAAAAATACAGCGGTTTCAGGAAGCTTAATTGTGTTTTTTTGAATCCATTAAACAGAAACGGTTGCACGAGAAAACGGAGGTTTTAGGCGGTCATGCCCGTTGCAGAACTTAAAGTACGTAAACATAAGGAATTTACCACACATGAATGGTCATATAGCATACCCGCAACAAAACCTGCCGCACACCCCCGATTTCTCATACATTGATTTGTGATAAATCTCTTACAAACTAGCTTAAGATATCTTCCGGCGCAAGTGCCGATTCATCATATGACACAAATATCATTTTCATATCATCCTGCTGCCGAAAGCCAAAGACTATAACAGTTAAATAAGTTGACGCAACCCATTGTTTTGTGCTAGCATAACTCAAATTTTTGAGAGGATAAGATGAAACTGCTTCTGGTCGAAGACGAGATAAAAACTGTGGATTATCTCAAACGCGGATTAAGCGAACAAGGTTACAACGTTGATGTTGCCATGAACGGCCTGGACGGTCTGCATCTCGCCGGAACGGGGCAATATGAGGCCATCATTCTGGACATCATGCTCCCTGATCTCGACGGCATCAGCCTGCTCAAATCCATCCGCCCCACCAACCATACGCCGGTAATTATGCTGACCGCAAAAGACGCTCTCAGCAGCCGTTTGGAGGCGTTCAACGCCGGGGCCGACGACTATCTTATCAAACCTTTTTCGTTTTTGGAACTGCTGGCACGCTTGCAGGTTATCACCAGCCGGGCGCATACCAAAGAACAGACCCACATCCACATCGGCGATCTGCACATCGACCTGATGGCGCATCGGGCAACTCGCGGAAACCGCCGGCTCGACCTCACCGCCAAAGAATTTTCCCTGCTGGAGGTCTTGGCTCGCAGACAATCGCAAATCGTTTCCAAAACCGTCATCACCGAACTGGTTTGGGACATTTGTTTTGATACCAACACCAACGTGGTGGAAGCAACCATCAAACGCCTGCGTTCCAAACTCGACACCGAAGGGGAACCCAAACTGCTCCATACTATCCGCGGCATGGGCTATATGCTGGAGCTTAAAGATGAAAAAACTGACTAGCTGCTTTGACAATCTCTCCATCGCCAACCGCCTGGCTGTCATGTATGCTCTGGTTGCCACGGTTGTCCTGTCGGTTATCGTTGTCGTGCTTTACATTCTGGAAACGACCGAAATCAACCGTTACCAAACCGCCGAAATGAAAAGCCGGTTCAAAATCATCGAAGAGCATGTTGCTGAAACGACAACCGCCAAAGACTGGAAACATCTGGTAAAAAACCTGCAGGAAATAATGATTCCCGACGGCGGCCTCTATATTTTGATTCAAAGTGACGACCCCGCTTTTTCTTTTGCCGCCCCTTACCGCGTAGACCGCAGTCAGATTTCCAAAAACAACGGTTTCGGCAAAATATCCGTCAAAGGCAATATGCACCGAACCCTCTCTAAAATTCTCCCTCCGGCGGGCGAACGGCCGGAAGTCATCCTGTCCATTGCCATCGACACCTATTTCTATGAAGAAGAAAACCTTTGGCTGGATGTCGCTTTCGGAAGTTTGCTGATTATCGGCATTACAACCATCGTCTGGCTCGGCTGGCTGATAGCGCGTTTCAGTCTGGCTCCGGTTGACACGCTTTCGCGCCATGCCGAAAGCCTCAGTCCTCAAAACCTTTCTGCCCGGCTGCCCAACACCCGGCTTCCGACGGAGCTTTCCGGTTTGGTACTCAGTTTCAACGGAGCGTTGGAGCGGCTTG
>OHCR01000082.1_pt1 | contig 61905 bp, 51 predicted proteins | sample 1566831 | NCBI WGS metagenome assembly OHCR01 (sample SAMEA3879516, study PRJEB24766) | human gut metagenome | biome: human-associated habitat; feature: feces | place: USA | collected 1985/1987
GCGAAAAGAATGATTTAAAGAAGAATTAACATAATAGAATCACTGAAAAAGGGTTTATTTCTAATAAATTTGTACTTTTGAACAATTGATAAATGGACCGGTGCCCGAAAGCAGCGATGTTTTCAATCTACCCGTCACTCATAAACGCTCAAAACGATGAAAGGAAAATATATTCTATTTTTAATTTGCAGCCTCTTCCTTTGCGAAGTCTCTGCACAAACGTTGGAACAGGCACGCACCTTATTTACCAAAGGTGAGTACGAACAAGCCAAACCAGTTTTTAAGAAGTATACTAAATCACAACCGTCGAACGGGAATTATAATTATTGGTATGGCGTATGTTGCCTGAAAACCGGAGAGGCGGAAGAGGCGGTGAAACCTCTTGAAATAGCGGTAAAGAAACGTATCACCGGTGGACAACTCTATTTGGGACAAGCATATAATGAGACGTACCGCTTCGAAGATGCCGTGAACTGCTTTGAAGAATACATCGCAGACTTAAGTAAACGCAAGAAACCGACGGAAGAAGCGGAGAAACTTCTGGAGAAAAGCAAATCTGACCTTCGTATGTTGAAGGGGGTTGAGGAAGTATGTATCATCGACAGTTTCGTTGTGGACAAAGCAACTTTCCTGAACGCTTACAAGATCAGCGAAGAATCGGGCAAACTGTTTACTTTCAATGAATTCTTCAAGACAGAAGGAGATCATCCGGGAACTGTTTATGAAACAGAAATCGGAAATAAAATTTATTATAGCGAAAAGGGCGAGAAAGGTAATCTTGATATCTTTTCAAAGAACAAGTTGTTGAATGAATGGAGTGACGGACGTCCGTTACCGGGTAGTATCAATGCTTCCGGGAATGCGAATTATCCGTTTGTTCTATCGGATGGAGTCACCGTTTATTACGCCAGCGATGGCGAGGGATTGGGTGGCTATGATATTTTTGTCACTCGCTACAACACGAATACCGACACTTATCTTGTTCCGGAAAATGTGGGTATGCCGTTCAACTCGCCGTACAACGATTATATGTACGTCATCGATGAATACAACAACCTCGGATGGTTTGCTTCCGACCGTTTCCAACCGGAAGGAAAGGTATGTATTTATGTATTCATCCCTAACACTTCCAAACAGACTTATAATTATGAAGCAATGGAGCAGCAAGAGATCATTCGTCTGGCACAGATTCATTCGCTGAAAGAAACCTGGACGGATAAACAAGCGGTTACCGAAGCACTGCAACGATTGAAAGCTGCTATCAGTCATAAGCCCAAAGAACGCCGTGCCATGGACTTTGAGTTTGTCATTGACGACCATACGACTTACTATCTGATGAGCGACTTTAAATCCGCAAAAGCCAAGACACTTTTCCAACGCTATCAGCAGATGGAAAAAGACTATTATCAACAAGAAGAAAAGCTGAACGGCCTTCGTCAACAATATGCCGGTGCCAACCAACAGGGAAAAGCCAAAATGGCTCCTGCCATTCTCGACCTCGAAAAGCGGATACTGCAAATGTCCGAAGAACTCGATGCTCTCGAAGTGAATGTACGTAATGCAGAAAAAACAAAATAAATAATAACTCTGAACTATGGATATACTCATTATCGCCGTTCTCATTATTGCCGCAGTCATACTGTTTCTGGTAGAACTGTTCGTCATCCCGGGCATTAGTCTGGCCGGAATTTCTGCATTGGTTTGCATCCTGTATGCCAACTACTATGCATTCACCAATTTAGGTATGGCAGGAGGATTTGTCACTCTTGGCATATCAACGGTTGCCTGTATCGGATCCCTGATTTGGTTTATGCGATCGAAAATGCTGGACAAACTGGCGTTGAAAAAAGATATCGATTCAAAAGTAGACCGTAGCGCAGAAGATAGCGTCAAAGTGGGTGATATAGGAATCAGTACTACCCGCCTGGCACAAATCGGTTATGCCGAGATTAACGGAAAAATTGTAGAGGTAAAGTCAATAGACGGGTTCCTCAATGAGAAGACTCCGATAATCGTAAGCCGGATCACCGACGGTACAATCATGGTTGAGAAACACAAAGAATAATATTCACTTAATAAAAACATCAATGGAATCATCTTTCTACTTGCCTATCTTTCTGATAGCCGGAGGTATTATCTTCTTGATAATATTTTTCCATTACGTGCCGTTCTTCCTTTGGTTGTCGGCTAAAGTTTCGGGAGTTAACATCTCGCTGATACAACTATTCTTAATGCGTATACGTAACGTTCCGCCGTATATCATCGTTCCGGGAATGATCGAAGCCCACAAAGCCGGTCTGAAAAATATCACCCGCGACGAACTGGAAGCCCATTATCTGGCTGGCGGACACGTAGAAAAGGTAGTTCACGCCTTAGTATCGGCATCGAAAGCCAACATCGAATTGCCTTTCCAGATGGCTACTGCTATCGACCTGGCAGGACGTGACGTATTCGAAGCTGTACAGATGTCTGTAAACCCGAAAGTGATTGATACTCCTCCTGTAACGGCTGTTGCGAAAGACGGTATCCAGTTGATAGCTAAGGCTCGTGTTACAGTACGTGCCAATATCCGCCAGCTGGTCGGTGGTGCAGGTGAAGATACGATCCTTGCCCGTGTAGGTGAAGGTATCGTTTCGTCTATCGGTTCTTCTGAAAACCATAAATCGGTATTGGAGAATCCGGATTCTATCTCTAAACTTGTACTTCGTAAAGGTCTGGACGCAGGAACTGCTTTCGAGATTCTGTCTATTGATATTGCGGACATCGACATAGGTAAGAACATCGGTGCGGCTCTGCAAATCGATCAGGCTAATGCAGATAAGAATATTGCACAGGCAAAAGCTGAAGAGCGCCGTGCTATGGCAGTAGCTTCCGAACAGGAAATGAAAGCAAAAGCACAGGAAGCTCGTGCCAAAGTGATCGAAGCAGAAGCAGAAGTTCCTAAAGCAATGGCTGAAGCTTTCCGCAGTGGAAACTTAGGCATCATGGATTATTATCGCATGAAGAATATCGAAGCTGATACTTCCATGCGTGAGAATATCGCCAAGCCGACAACAGGCAATGCTGGCAATCAGCCATTGAGCAAATAATCGTTCACAAACGCCGGAATCCGATTTTATTTCAGTCGTAAGACGTTCTCCCCTTTCCTATGGAAAAAGAAAGAGACTTCTTCTGAACTTAAATCCGGTTCCGGCGTTTCTATTTATAGATACAATCCTATTATAAAACTAAAACCTTTCAATGACATGAAAAAGTACTTTCCATCCTCTGAATTGATAATCAATGAAGACGGTTCAGTATTCCATCTTCACGTAAAACCCGAATGGTTGGCAGATAAAGTAATCCTGGTAGGTGACCCCGGACGTGTAGCACTCGTAGCTTCTCATTTCGAAAACAAAGAATGTGAAGTGGAAAGCCGCGAATTCAAAACCATCACGGGTACTTACAAAGGTAAACGGATTACGGTAGTCTCTACAGGAATCGGTTGCGATAACATCGACATCGTAATGAATGAATTAGATGCACTCGCCAATATCAACTTTGTCACCCGTGAAGAAAAGGATCAGTTCCGCCAACTGGAATTAGTGCGTATCGGCACATGTGGCGGTCTACAACCCAATACGCCTGTCGGAACTTTTGTATGTTCGCAAAAGTCCATCGGTTTCGACGGGTTACTGAATTTCTATGCCGGGCGTAATGCCGTATGCGATTTGCCTTTCGAACGTGCTTTCCTCAATCACATGGGTTGGTCGGGAAATATGTGCGCTCCTGCTCCTTACGTCATTGATGCCAGTGAAGAATTGATCGACCGGATCGCCAAAGACGACATGGTACGTGGAGTGACAATCGCTGCCGGAGGTTTCTTCGGTCCTCAAGGACGTGAACTTCGTATCCCGTTAGCAGACCCGAAACAAAATAATAAGATTGAAGCGTTCGAATATAAAGGTTACAAAATTACCAACTTCGAAATGGAAAGTTCAGCTTTGGCAGGACTTAGCCGATTGATGGGACACAAGGCTATGACCGTCTGCATGGTGATAGCCAACCGACTTATCAAAGAGGCCAACACCGGATATAAGAATACAATCGATACGCTAATTAAGACAGTACTTGACAGGATATAAATCTATATTCAGGAGAGTTAAATTGTAATCGAAAGAATAAAATTGCAATTAAAAGAATGTATAACGGCTTGAATCTTTCACTGATAATATGTGTAGATTCAAGCCATTGTTTTTTTATTAATAACCAATTGTAAATCTCTCCTGATGATGTTTCGGATATTCCAGTTCATCAATCATGGCGGCGGCATAATCTTCAACAGAGATATGGCTGTTTCCTACAATATCTACAATCATATCATCTTTTCCCAACCGATAACGTCCTGTACGTACTCCCGGACGCATATCCGCTGCCGGAGAGAAAAATACCCAGTCTATTTCCTTTTCTTTCTTTAAAAAGTTCAGATAGAACTCTCCTAGAGCTTTCACTCCCGGCAATATATTTTCAGGTACTTCACCGGAATCCATCAGACGCAAGCCCGGAGCGATAAACAAAGAACCGGCACCGCCTACCATCAAAAAGCGATTAACACCCGCTTTCTTCACTCCATCAATAATGGTCAGATAAACTTTGATTGTTTCATCGTATATATCAGGATTATTCCATCCCGGATTGAATGCACTAATAACAGCATCTGCACCCTTACAAACGGCAGCCACTTCATCAAGCGCGGAGACATCGGCTTTCACCACTTTCAGATTTTCATTCTCTATCTTTATCTTTTCCGGATGACGAACCACTGCCGTAACCTCGAAACCACGATTCAATGCTTCATTCAGAAGGGCAGAGCCCACAAAGCCGCTTGCCCCGATAAGGACTATCTTTTTCACTTTCTCCATATTCTAATATATTATAATGTTACTACTATATAATAAATAACACTACAACATTCAGAATGTTAGTTCTCTTTTAGAAAATTAATTATCCGATATAAGATTCTATTGTCTCTTTCAACCTTTCCAAAGAATAGGGCTTTGAGATAACAGCGTTGCATCCTGCCTGAATAGCCTGTTGCTGTTCAGTATAGAAAGCATACGCGGTCACTGCAATAATAGGCACAGTCAGAGAAATAGTACGGATCTTTTCAGTGGCTTGAATACCGTCCATGATCGGCATACGAATATCCATCAGAATCAAATCCGGCTTTTCGCGGATAAAACTATTGATGGCTTCCTGTCCGTTGCGTACCCATGAAATAATATATTCCTTATTCAGAAGAATATTAAGTTGGACAAAGTTCGACTCAATGTCTTCTACCACTAATATCTTTTTACGTTTATCCTCATCAACGTTCTTCTTATGTGAGAGGCTTCTTTCAGCAACTTCTTTCGGTACTTCCTGATAAGGCAAATAGAGTGCAAACGTACTCCCCTGCCCCAATTCTGAAGTTACCTCGATACGGCCGCCCAGTCGTTCTACAATGCTTTTACAAATTGAAAGCCCTAATCCGGTGCCTTGCACAAAATCATTCAGTTTCTCAAACCGGGTGAAAATTTGAGGGAGTTTCTCTTTGGATATACCGCAACCCGTATCGCTGACATACAGTTTCAGCCAGGAGCCTTCATGTTTCAAGCCTAAAGTTATACTTCCCTTTTCCGTATTTTTAATTGCGTTCGACAAGAAATTGAACAATACCTGCATCACACGGTTACGATCAGTAGAAGTCCAGTATTCTCCTTCGGGACGAATCACTTTCAATTCTACATTCGACTTCATCTTCAGCTGGTGCACTTTTTCCACTTCTTCCACTAGTCCTGCGATCTCAACCTGCTGGAAATGCATTTCCGATTTGCCGGATTCAATACGGGAAAGGTCTAAAATATCATTAATCAACTGCAGTAACAGGTTGCTATTTCTCTGAATAATTTCCAGATACTCCATTTTCTCTTCTTCACTTTCTGTCACTGCGATAATCTCCGAAAAACCGACAATAGCATTCAACGGAGTACGAATTTCATGGCTCATATTAGCTAAAAAGACCGACTTCATTTTATCAGCATCTTCCGCACGACGTTTAGCTTCGATCAATTCCTGCGAACGCTGAATCCGGTCTCCGATATCATGTATCAACGCAAGTACCCTGTTTCCTTCAAAGGGGGCGATACGTGCCTGAAAATAATGCAGACTTCCATCCACTTCAAGCGGATATTCTATTTCCTTCAACTTACCATCACGCAAACATTCCCTAATGTTACAAATGAACAAGTCGCTAACCTCCGGTGAATAAATAGATCGTCCATCTGCTCCGCGTAGCACTTCCACAGGGTGAAGCAATATCGTTCCCGGTGCCATCAGGACATCGGTAATAAAGAAATTATCATCAAAAATAAAAATGAATTCCGGCAATGCTTCAATTATTTTGCGATTATACTCTTCCAGATATTTGATATGTTGCTCCTTTTCGCATTGTGAAGTGACGTTCACCGTATATGCCAGCAGTTTACCCGGATGACTTTCGCAACTCTCTTTGTAAGACAGAAAATGATCTTCCAGCCAAATTACTTTCCCTTGTTCACTTATACAACGAACTCTAATTTGTGAGGTCTTAGAGTCTGATGAAAGCATTTCTGCAAAGGCTTGTTTATAGAATTCAATATCTTCCGGATGAATAAACCGATAGAAATCATCTATATCTTCAAAAATGATCCCGGCATCCTTTAATCCCAGTGTAAAAAAATAATCGTTTGAAAAGGAGCATTTGCCCGTAATGATATCATATTCCCACAAAGCTATTTGATGAGCTGCAAGGACAGAAAGTATTTCTTGTGAGTTCTCCCGTATGAGTTCACTCTTTTCATTGGAAGAATATAAATTAATCGCTGGTTCCATAAGCATTATTGTTTTATTTTGTTTGGTGTACCACTGCATGGCAGCAAATATAAACAAATAAAGCACAAGTTGTGCTCAATTTTCTGTTTTTTACTTAGAAACAATTATCTTTGCTCATCCAAAAAGAAAAAAGAATGATTCAAGATACTATCTGTGCCATCGCTACCGCTCAAGGCGGTGCTATCGGAAGCATCCGCGTTTCCGGTCCGGAAGCTATTTCTATTACCGGCAGCATCTTCAAGCCAGCCAAAGCTGGCAAATTATTGAGCGAACAAAAACCATATACTTTGACATTCGGGCGTATTTATGACGAAGACGAGATGATTGATGAAGTGCTCGTCAGCCTTTTCCGTGCTCCTCATTCGTATACGGGAGAAGACAGTACGGAAATCACGTGTCATGGTTCCACTTATATTCTTCAACAGGTAATGCAGTTGCTTATTAAAAACGGTTGCCGCATGGCCCAGCCGGGAGAATATACGCAACGTGCTTTCCTCAATGGAAAAATGGATTTAAGTCAGGCAGAAGCTGTGGCGGACTTGATTGCTTCTTCATCTGCTGCCACTCACCGATTGGCAATGAGCCAGATGCGGGGTGGATTCAGTAAAGAGCTGACAGATCTACGCAACAAGTTGTTGAATTTCACTTCCATGATTGAATTGGAGTTGGATTTCAGCGAAGAGGATGTGGAATTTGCCGATCGTTCGGCATTAAGGAAACTGGCAGATGAAATTGAACAGGTCATTTCGCGGTTGGCTCATTCATTTAGTGTCGGGAACGCCATTAAGAATGGTGTTCCCGTAGCTATCATCGGTGAAACAAATGCCGGAAAATCGACTTTACTGAATGTATTATTGAATGAGGATAAAGCCATTGTCAGTGATATTCACGGGACAACACGTGATGTAATCGAAGATACTGTCAATATCGGAGGAATCACTTTCCGGTTCATTGATACCGCCGGAATCCGGGAAACCAATGACACGATTGAAAGTTTGGGTATTGAACGTACTTTTCAGAAGTTGGATCAGGCGGAGATTGTTCTTTGGATGGTAGATGCTGTGAATGCCGCTTCTCAAATTGAACAGTTATCGGAGAAAATAATTCCACGTTGCGAAGGAAAACATTTGATTGTTGTATTCAATAAGGCTGATTTGATTGAAGATAAACAGAAAGAGAATGTATTATCTTTATTAAAAGACTTCCCCAAAGAATCTACGGAATCTATTTTCATCTCGGCCAAACAACGGAAGAATACAAGTGAGCTACAAAAAATGCTTATTGATGCCGCACACTTGCCTACAGTGACACAGAATGATATTATTGTGACAAACGTAAGACATTACGAAGCTTTAAACAAAGCTTTGGAAGCTATTCATAGAGTACAAAACGGACTTGATTCGCAGATTTCCGGGGATTTTCTTTCGCAAGACATACGAGAGTGTATCTTCTTTATTTCGGACATAGCGGGGGAGGTTACGAATGATATGGTGCTTCAAAATATCTTTCAACATTTTTGTATTGGGAAATGATATATCGCAATTAACTGCAACGAATTAGAACCAACTATAATGAAGCCGCTGATTTTCAGTGGCTTTTTTATTTTTCTAAAATCCGGCTATGTGCAGTCGGATATAGTTGTCCGCCATATTTTTCTACCGTATTTCTACCGCGGAACATTTTCGGGATTTGCCCCGATGTCACGATGACGCAGTAGTTGACGTGTGTTGACAATGGTTTACGTGAGTAGACAAAAAGGGAAATAAAAACGCAGCCTTTATTACTGGTCGCAAAGGCTGAAATTACCCGAACAACGAAAGTTCATGTTTAACGAAAATATGGAGGACAAACAAAATGGAAGTAAAAAGAATCTGCCAGTGGTGCGGCAAGCCTTTCATGGCAAAAAAGACTACCACAAATTATTGCAGCCCGCAATGCTCCAAAAGAGGCTATAAACACCGGATGAAGGAGCGCAGAATGGAACTTAGGGAAATCCAGGAAATGCTTGAGTTAAAGAGAAAGCTGGAAAGCCAGGAATACTTCACTTTTTCTCAAGCCGCCAGACTGATGGGTGTTTCTCGCCAGTATGTATATAAGCTGGTAAAGGAAGACAAACTTCGTGCATCCCGGCTAAGTTCGAGAATGTCACTCATCCGCAGAAGCGACATTGAACTGATGCTGAAAACCAAACCTTACGAAAGCATCAAGCCAAAGGATGATGTCGATATAACCGAATATTATACAGCCGAACAGATTGCGGAGAAGTACAAGGTAAATACCAAATGGGTATGGACATATACCAGAGAACATGATGTTCCCAAAGTCAAAGTCCGCCAATTCAACTACTACAGCAAGAAGCATATCGATGCGGCATTCGCCAAATACAAGACGGACGATGCCCTGACCGAATGGTACACACCGGAAGAGATTGAGGAAAAATATGGAATGACACGTGTAGCCATCCGTTCGCATGTCTATCGCAACAACATCCCCTCGAAGAAAGAGCACGGCCAGATATTCTACTCCAAACTTCACTTCGACCTGTCAAAACAGACCACCGAAGATGACGCGTCAGAATACTACACCGTACAGGAGGCCATGAAGAAATACAATCTCACCCGAGATTCAGTTTACGGTATCCTGCAATTCCACGAAATAAAACGGGAGAAGAAAGGCAGGTTCGTGCGCTTTCTGAAGGTGGAATTCGACCACATCATGGGAGCCCGTTAGTGGCTAAATGCGACCGACTGTAATTATCGGAAAATTATTTCCTGCTGATTATGGTCTGTATAAAAGCATTAAGGATTTTCGCAGCAAAAATCAGTTACAACCATTTAATATTCAACATTATGTCAGAATGCAAAACAGTTACATTGAGGACGCGCCCTTTGAAGAAAGGTATGCTGTCGTTCTATCTTGATTATTATCCGGGCTACCGGGATCAGGAAACAATGAAGACCATCCGCCATGAAGGATTGAACATTTACATCTATGCCAATCCCAAGAATCAGCGTGAACGCGACTTCAACGCTGCCATGTCGGAAAAGGCCGAAGCAATCCGGTGCCGGAGGTTTGAAGCCATCGTAAATGAGCGGTACGATTTCTTCGACAAGCGCAAGTACAAAGCGGACTTTCTGGAGTATTACCGGAAACAGCTCCGCAAGCACGACCAGAAATGGGGATTTGTCTATCAGCACTTCTACAACTTCGTTCATGGCAAATGCACTTTCGAAGAAATAGATGTGGACCTGTGCAACAAGTTCCGGGAATACCTGCTTAGCGCCAAGCAACTCCGGCGTGACGGACAAATTTCAAAGAACTCCGCGTCCGGCTACTGGTCCACTTTTCGGGGATTCCTGAAGATTCTGTATCGCAACAGGATGATAAAGACCAATGTCAATGACTTTCTGGAAAAAATCGAACCGGAAGATGTTGCCAAGGAATACCTGAGTGTGGAAGAGCTGTATTGCCTGGCTGAAACTCCGTGCAAGATACCTGTTCTAAAGACTGCTTCCCTCTTTTCGTGCTTGACCAGTTTGCGGCTCAGCGATATACTTTCCCTTTGCTGGGAGGAAATCGTTGACTTTGCAGCTGGAGGAAAATGTGTCCATACCATCACCCAGAAGACCAAGACGGAAGACATCATCCCGATAAGCGATGAAACTCTGGAATTGATCGGGTACTGTCCCGAGAAAAAAGGTCTTGTGTTCAAAGGCCTGAAACGGAGCTGGACGCAGCAGCCGATGAAGGAATGGATCCGTTCTGCAGGAATTACCAAAAACATAACTTTCCACTCATACCGCAGGACATATGCGACCCTTCAAGCTGCAGCCGGTACTGATATCCGTACTATCCAAAGCAACATGGCACACAAAAGCATCACTACCACCCAACGCTACATGAAAGTAGTCGACAGCAACAAGCGTGAGGCGACCACCAAAATTACATTGACAAGAAAGGGCTGACCTGACTGATTCATGCCTGTTTTATCGGTTAGAGTATGATTTTTCGCTGAAAATCATACTCTAACCATATTTTTTCTTAATTCCCGGCTATTTTTCCGTCATTATTTACAACGGTCTGAAACCGGACATCTATTTTTGTCCTATCATAATTCCAAATAATAACAGTTTATGGCAGATAACAACCGAATATCCATCAAAAAGACAAGCCAGGTTCTTGCGATTACGTGTGTCGCCTATACGACAGCGGCAACAGTATTGTACGACAATTATCAGATTGACCTGATTGACTATTCCACTCCGGTCATATTAGGAACCGTAGCAACAATCATGTCATGCGCTGCACTGCAACGCCTGTTCTGTTCTCTACTCTCCAAAAGCTATCTTTCTTTTGGCTGCAAGGAGTTATCCTCAAGAGGAACTGTCCCTTCCGAAGCAAATCCTGATACCCAGGTAGAATTGCCTCAAACTGATAATTCAACCAGTGAAAAACAGGTCGAGAGTCCATATCTTAAGGAATATGAAGCCCGCATAGAAGAATTACGGTGCAATGAAATGGAGAAGAAGACCGCTATTGTGCATGCGATACATGAATACACCACACACGAAATGTCACAGTTCTTATCCATAGACGATCTTGAAACTCTCCATGAGAACATAGAATCTCTGGCATACGGACAAGCGGAACCATATAAACCGGTTCGTTCCAAGCCCGATAATCAAATCAAGTCCCCCTCGCTGAGACATTATGCATGGAATATCGGGGAAAGACTTGATATCCCTTTAATCGACAGGGCAAAGTTCATAAAAACAATATTCCCGCATGAACTGGAAAATGCAACAATCGAATACCTTTGTAAAAATCTTCGTGACTCAGTTCCCGCCATAATTGCCATAGATGTCCCGGAGAACGGGGACTATCATTTCAGTTGTATGCAAACTTCAGCAGACAGCGATAATTAGTTTCTGCTGATTGTAATCTGCATAATATCATTATGTTGGTTTGCAGCATGTTAAACATTTAAATATTAGAACATGCTAAACGAAAAACTGACATTCAATGACCTGCCGGAAGTGGTAGGCAAACTTTGCGAAAGAATCGAGAGTCTCGAAAATGCGTTGAAGGACAATTTTGCAAAACAGGTTCCTGTCAAAGAAAACCTGCATGTCCCCATGACCGTCGATGAAGTATGCAGCTACCTTGGAATATCCAAGTCATCCTTCTATTACAAGGCCAAACACGGAGGGATACCTGTCATCAAGCAGGGAAAGCATCTGTTCGTATATCACGACGAACTGGACAAATGGCTGGAGACCGGAAGAAAAAGCCAGGTGCCTCTGAGCTTCGAGGAGGAACACGAGCAGATGCTTGCTGCGACAAGACATAAGGCCAAACCAAGAGAACTGTAGGAATATGGAAAAGACGAGCTGCAATATTCCTACTCCGGAGGAATTGAGAAACTACATAAAAGAATCTGTCATAAGTGTGACCGGGACATACGAACAGTCCGCTTCCGTGCTTATGGTGGATGATTCCACAATCGGGACTCTGGGAAACTTCAGTGCATCTATCGGTAAAGCCAAAAGCAAGAAGACCTTCAATGTCTCCGCCATCGCTGCGGCCGCCCTGAAGAATGGCACAGTGCTGCATTATCGTGCCTGCTTCCCGGAGGGAAAAAGGAAGATTCTTTACGTTGACACGGAACAGGGCAAGAACCATTGCCAAATTGTTCTGAATAGAATCCTGAAACTGGCAGGTCTGCCGAAAGACTGTGATGCAGACAACCTGACGATGCTGGCACTCCGGAAATATTCGCCCGAAATACGACTGGCTATAACGGAAGAGGCAATCGGCATGATACCCGATTTAGGTCTGGTCATCATAGATGGCATCCGGGACTTCATCCATGATATCAATTCACCCGGAGAATCCACCGATGTGATATCCAAGTTCATGCAATGGACCGATGACCGGCAGATACATATCCATACCGTCCTGCATCAGAACAAGAATGACGAACACGCGCGTGGGCATGTCGGCACGGAACTGAACAACAAGGCGGAAACAGTCATGCAGATAGAGCCAGACAAAGATGACAAGTCCATAAGTGTGGTGGAAGTCATACACAGCCGTGACCGTGAGTTTGAACCGTTTGCCTTCCAGGTAAACGATGATTCCCTGCCCGAACTGGTGGAGTCATATCAGCCTCAGAAAAGGCAACTAGGACGCCCGCCTAAGGAACCGTTCGACCCATACAAGGATATACCTGAGAATACGCACCGTTCCGCTTTGAACGCCGCTTTTGAGGACGGGAACATCAGCGGCTATAACGGTTACCTTGAACGGCTGAAAGAAGGCTACGGACGGCAGGGAATAAAACTGGGGTACAACAAGACGGTGGAATTGGCAAAGTTCCTATGCAACAAGCGGATGGTCGTAAAAGAAGGGAAAGAATACAAATTCAACCGGGATTTCCATTATTGAGCCCCTATACCATCAAATCCCGGTGTGACATTTTTCTGTGACATTTCCCGGCTTTACTTTAATGCCGGGGTGTAGATATAGGAATAAAGCAAAGCTATGGCAGGTTTCATCATACAGGTGCAATCTGCCATACTTCCTTTTGTATGTACACTGGAAACCGGACAGCATCTGCACTATTTGAAGTGAAGCTATACTCCATGCCGGGCTTGCCCGTCTGCCAGTAATAAATCCTATGGGGGAGCCTAATACCCCACTCGCCTTTCGGCGGCGGGATGAGTGCCACTTAAAACAGCAAGATGGGCACGGGAAAATCACTGTAGGGATTGAACAGAGCACGATAAATTCTATCTCTTTTGTAACCAACGATGATATCGACTTTATGCACCTGGTTCAATCAGAAGAACCGGATAGGACTTTAACCAAGTTATGATTTGAGGCAATAGCTATGGCTGGAGCAAAAACACATCATGTGAAACTATGGTAAGCCTACGATTCCTAAATGCGCGGTCTACAACCAAAACTCTTGAATCCTTTCGGCAGAATATCGGACAGTCCCATGCTTTGGCTATTGGACATATTGTTGATTTTGTATCCCCTATTTTTAAGTTTGATTCGTCATGTCCATAGCCAAACTCACTATCAGAATCAAGTTACGAATGTCCAATAAGCATACCATATACTCACTTACAAAAAATGCTTCATGTTATGGCAAACTTCTATCATATACTCTGGTAAACATGATTTCCTTGACTGGATAATATCTGTAACAATCCATCTTGAAAATCCGGCAAATACTGGCTTCCCCCTCTGGCAACATCAATTATCGCATATCGTTTAATATGTCCAATCCAATAATGCCGCCGACCAGTTTAAGCAATCTATGGTTGGCTTGTAGCACACAGAGGGCAGATGAAAAGTCAGATTAAATCTGGAAAATCTGGTATTTTTCTACATGAAATATCGCTAATAATCACAACAAACAAATCTATCACGGAATGCGCAGACACTTTTGAATGCAAGTAGTAGACAATTGACCCATTTGTCCGAAAGTTTTTTAGAAAATTTAATAGTATTGGACAAATGGGTTGTTTATATCAGCAACTTATAAATTGTTTATCTATACTTTCTTTATCATTATACTGTCAATACTAGATTGCCATTCAGAATTCTCCTTAAAGTATTTTATTGGATTCTTAATGATAATTGGATGATATCCCTCCTCTCTCATTTCATCATATGACACTAGATATAAATAGTAGTGATCCATTCTCAGTTTTGCCTCATTCATCTCATTGAAAGACCAATGGAAATGTGGTTTCCCTTTGAACGTTTTAACTTCAATGAGTCTATCAAGTTTGGTAGAATCGATACCATCATATGAGATAATATCGTATCCAGCACCAACATCAATAATTGATACTTGTTTTATCGCATCCAAGTCTTCTCTTCCCTCTAATCTTCTCTTCTCATATTCCAGTACAAAAGCTTCTCCTTCTGCACCTTGTTCAGCTTCTTGTTCCAGTATTTTTAGCAACAACTCTTGAGATAGCTTTCTTTTATTTTTTATGTGCGGGATAGCTTTATTTACATATTCCGAAAATACATAGTAGGAGGTATCACTCCTGCGTTCAAAGATACCAAAACTAATCAATAGATTTCTTATGCAAGCATATCGCAACGAGATGCATTTCTTGTCTATATAAAAGCGATCAACCTGCATATCATATGACAAATTATCAATATTAAGAATCCCTTCACTAACAACAAAATCAAATAATTTCTTAGAAAGAATATTGATAAATTGCTCCAGATCTTTCAGATCTCTTGTTGTCAATGATATGACGTCATTCTCCTCATCATATACTAACATATTGAGGTCTGCATATAGCATAATTGTGGCATCAACCTCGACATCAAGATGCCCAGGATGGTGCATGACAAATTGCTTTAATGAGGTAATAGATGTAACTCCACTTAAAAGAGACTTGTAGACAAAGAAAAGTCCATCTTTATTACCTATGTTACTAAACCTGCTTATTCTTTCGTTTAACATAGTCTGATATTATGGCTTTAACATCTTCATCTCCTTCATCTCCTAGGTTGTCAAATAATGGTATGTCTGAAGCTTCAGTTAACGCAATCATTCTATTCTCTTTGATATGCAATCGAGTGTCTATTGTTTGATCAATAGAGTCCTCGGAAAGAATATAGTAGTATTTGGTCACTACATTCTCTTTTAATCCATAGCGATGAATCCTATCCTTAGATTGAATAAAATGGGCACAATTGAACGATCTTTCTATGTAGATAGCATTATGACAAACTTTATGTAGTGATATAGACTCTGCTACAGCAAATGGGTTTGCTATAATAACACTAAAAGAACTATCAGCTTTGTGAAACTCTTTTATAATACCCTCTCTTGTATTCTCAAAAGATTCATCTTCTTCAGTCATATCATCTGAAGCAACTGGGGTTGAACCATATAGTAACCTGGTCTCTATACCGACACTTTTAAGGTACTTTGCCAAGGTCTCAATTGTTTTGATGAACACCGCCCAAACGACAACCTTTCCTCCTTCCGCTATGATATCTTTAATAATTTCGGCAGCCTTGACAAACTTAGTTGGAGTTTCAGAATGATAGAATCTCAATAAATCTGACATTGTAAGAGAATCCTCTTCCTCAAGGGCAGAAAAGTCTTCCCCAAGTTCTTTTGCAAAATCCGAGAGTTTACTCTTAAGTAGTTCTGGATTTGTAGCCACCTGTTGCAATCTAATCATTCTGGCTTTAATTAAACTAGAATGAAGTTCGGAATATTTTAAGCTAGCCTCTTCTACAAATCGTTGCTCAATAAAATCATATAACCTTCTTTGACTTTCTGACATAGGAACTATAACAGGAGGCATTTCTATGGCTGGGGGTATTCCAAGATCTTGCTTTTTTATTCTAATGAAGAATGGGTATATGTTATCCATCATCTTCTCAATTCTACTATCACCTGATGATTTACTCATCTCTCTTAATTGAGAAGGAGAATACTTAATAACATCTCTATTTGGCCATATAAAATGGAACAAATTATATAAATCCTCAAATCCGTTAGGGGCTGGAGTACCAGTCAATACAACTCTCGAAGAACAATCCGCTGCTATGTCCATTATTGAACTCGCCGTAATCCCACCTTTGGTGTTTTTAATTTTATGTGCTTCATCAAGCACAAGCATAACACGATTATTCTTGAGGAAATACTGGAGAGCAGACTTTATGGTTGAAACTGATGAATAACTTACTAATGTTATTTCTGATGTATTGCCATAGAAGTATTGCTTTTTTTGTTCTACATTGAGACTACCATTTATGCGTTTCACATCTGGATCAACTCCAAAGCATTCCTTATATTCTAATTCCCAAGGGGCAAATGCACTCAGAGGGCCAATAATCAATATTTTATCTACTGTTTTAAGAGGATTAAGAGTCTGATGTTTCAAATAAGTATAGGCTCCATAAACAATAGATGTTTTTCCAGCACCTGGAACGGAGAAATTACAACCATTTTGTGAAAATGCTAAATGATATGATGCAAGAAGTTGAAGAGGGTATAATTTTCGATTCAACATTGCATTTTCCAACACCGAAGTAAATTCCTTGAGATTAGAAGAAATATCAATGTTGTTCTTGATTTTTATTGCATCTTTAGAGAACTGCTCAAACTTCATCTCCTCGTTTTTGAAGTGCTCCATCTCATCACTCATATTCTCATCATATACTACATCTGCATTGATATACTTGGCAGACAATTTGAGTAAATGTGCAATTCGTTCAATAGGTTCTTCCGACTCTATCTCTATATAGCCATCACACTCACTATATGACAACGATGATCGCAAAAGCATTTTAGCTCTTCTGTTTTTTAGAAGAGCGTCAATGTCCCCTGATACTGTATATAAATTGGTTCTTGAAGAGGAAATAATAATCTGCATACTATTAAATATCCGTCTTTATTTCTTCTATTAAGTCTGTAATCTCCTGTATCCTTTCACTGAGTTCCATTTTGTTCTCAGCGGACTTGATGGTTTCATGATTAATAGAAGACAATGCATTAATAGCCTTCTTCAACAGTTTTAATGGCTCATCTTTATCTTTACTGTTATCAAGCGAAATCTTGGATTCAGTAAATGCCTCTGAAACTACTTCCTTGACGGCACTCTTCCATTCATTATCCCTTGCTCTTAGCAATCTGGTTGAGTCTTCATCTGACTTAGATGTTTCAAGAACCTTCTCTGTTGGTTTTTCTTCTGAAACTTCTTCAACTTTATCAAAGTAGGACTTGACAAACTTTTTCCAAATAGACTCATTTGCAAGAAAACTATAATTACCCTGCATAATAGATCTATATTCTTCTTGATTATATTCGCCTAATCGAATAAAATCAAAACAAATCGCCTTTAAATCATTTATAACTTCGTCCTTACCATCTGTAGGAATCCAGGATATCCCGCCTTCTTTGATTTTCTTAATGGCATCATTAAGTTTCAATAGTCTGTCTTCTGATCCGGATGGAATCTGTGTATAAATACCCTCATAGTCATATGTAATCAGATACTCATCCATTAGCTTTACAATCTCGATAGCTTGTCTTACATCTTGAACTTTCTTGAAACCCATATATGATTTGATTTCTTCAATAGTAAAGCCCTTGTTTAACATATCTACTGCATGTAGATACTTCTCTATTGGATTATAGTCTACTTTGCCATCTGCCCCCATTTGGAACTGAGTCTCAAGTCGCAATATATCCTTTGGATTTGCTTCCTCAGGAAGAATGGCTGCTAAAAAAAACTTACTTCTGTCCCTTACTTGTTGTGAGACCTTTGTATCATTAGCAATGCTTATTAACAATGTAACTCTTCGATTTCCATCCACAATAACTCCATCAGAGGTTACAATCCCAAACTGGAGTTGTCCATTGTTAATAATGTCATCTCTGGTTATATCATTTCTGTCTTTGTGAGCATTATATAAAAATTTAGCAATCAACTCAGATCCTTCTTGAGTCTCGACATCAATTACTTGATGTTCTCTTATATACGATTTAACCAAACTGGCAATGCGACCATTCTCCTTATTGAACACGAGGAACTCTAATGGAATTTTATATACATTAAAAGCCCTTGTTTCCCCTTGATAAGGTAGTTTCAATGCATTTGCCGCCTCTGGAGAATGTGATTGTATTTCTGCAAGTTTGGTCTTTCGTTCTAATGCGTTCATATCTATTCTATATTAAAGAAGTCGATAATTATCTGTTCTATTATGTCTATGGTTTTAAGATTTAGAAAATGATGGCAATTATGGAAAATCTGCTTGCTATCCGATCCCCTTCCTATCCATCCAGCTCCATCTAACATATTTATCACCATAGCATTAGGATTATCCCTCAATGTGCTATACATTTGAGCTAAATTACGTTGGTAAGTGGTTTGTCCTTGACCAGTAGTTAGATTGTAGGATTCATTAATGACTATCATCTTGCTTCCAGACTTCACAATTAATGCAGCCGGATAAGTACAACCGGCTGGTGTGGTATTTTGGAGAACAACTAAACCATATTTATTTGCTATAGGCTCTACCTTATCAAAAATAATATCGTGATAAGCTTCCTTATACTTTGTATAATACTCCACATCCAATTTAGTTTGAACTAACTCTTTCAGGAAGTCTGCATTATTGACCCTTGTCAAAATTGTTTCATCTATACGAAATTTTTGAAGAATAAGGTGAGGAATTCTAGAAGTAAACTTAGGGCTTACATATCCATATTGAAACAATTCGCAAACGTCTTCAAGAATTTTAGGATTCTCTAGCAACTTTCCTCTCATATTAGTCTTGTAATCCCACTCAGTGTCAAATATATGTCCATAGTCAGCTCGTATCATTGAAACAATTCTCTTGAATCTTTCTCCAGATATACCTAAGAGTGTAATCAATGTTGACAAACTATCCTCGTCTTCCTTAATAAACTTTAGAACCCCATTTTCCTCATTAAGATGCGCAATCTTGGGAATAATAGTATTGACCCTTTGGGTGATTTCATTCTCATAAAATGCCTCAATGGAACTATCTACAAAAAAGAATGTAGTATTTTGGAAAGCTACATCCCAACTAATTTTATCCATGCTAGCCATATATTTGAGTTAATAATTTTTTTGCAATTTCCTTAATAACAGGTACGCACACAGTATTTCCTAGGAGGTCATAACCTAATTGTCTTTCTCGATTTGATGTATTAAACATCTCCAAGGAATAATCTTCTGGATAACCAAATAACCTCAAGCCTTCTTTTAGTGATAAGTGTCTTAGACCGTCCCCATCAACAACACCCAAATGTCCCATATCCATAGCAACAATTGTTGGTGCAGGCTTTTTAGGATCCAATATACAACTCATAGGGAAGGACAGTTTACCTGTTACAATGTTATATCCTTTTGGTAAAGATGTGTCTGGAATTCTTTCCGAATACTGACCATTCTCTGTTGTATGAACAACTTTCTTTTTAGGGTGCTCCAATGATAAATATTGCTTCTCAACTAAGTCATCAAGCATTTTCTGGAGTCTTGGGCGGTTATAGAATGTAGATATTTGTGCTTTAGTTAACGGCATTCCATCCATCCACTCGATACCTATCTTTTCAGCCCAAGATTTGCGCCTTCTATTTTTGAACAATAAATTTAGTAGTTCTTTTTGCTCATCACTAACAGCTCCCTTATATTCAAAATCCCAACTATGAATATTTAGCACTCCACCACGTTTATCTTTCAAGAATTTACCTTCTAGTTCAGAAGGTGAAAAATGGGCTAATAACGCTCTGGTAAAAGGAGTATCTAAGCATTCTTGGCCATAATCTAAGCAAGTACCAACTCCAACCATCTCTTTCTTTTCAAAGGAAAGTTTTAGTTTTCCATATTTCTTCTTACACCCAACAATATATACTCTCTTTCTTGATTGAGCAACACCGAAATCTGCGGCGTCTAAAAGTATATATTCAGTGTTGAATTTCAGCTTATTTCTTAGGACATCCAAGATAACAGATAATGTTTTTCCAATTGGAGCACTTTTATCTTCTCTCTGATGTGTGATTAATCCTTCCACATTTTCCAAAATGAAACCATCCACATTTTTAAGATGATGTTTAAGTATTCGTTCTATCTCAAAAAAAAGTGTACCTCTAGTATCACACATCCCCATTTGCTTTCCTGCAAAACTGAAAGCTTGGCAAGGAAATCCTCCAAGAAGAATGTTAAATGTAGGAATATTCTCCTCCTTGATTTTTGTAATATCAACTTTGGAGAGGTTTTTATCCTTAAAGTTATGTTGCATAGCCTTAATAGCAGACGGTTTAATTTCAGAAGTTAACACACATTCCGTCTGAAGATTTAATTCGTCTGCTGCTTGTGTGAATCCTAAGCGGATGCCACCTAGACCTGCAAATAAGTCTATATATCTTATCATTTTACTAATGTCGTTTCAAGTAAATCCTTTGCATCAATATTCAATAAACTAGCGATTGTGATTAGTTGAGCAATTGATGGTTGCGATTTATTGGAACACCATCTTGATATCGTGTTTTCTGATTTCCCCATCTGTTCAGCCAACCATCTATTGGTTTTTTGCTTTTCAGCGAGTGCCACTTTAATTCTATTCATCACTATCTTTTGATTATTCGACATCTTAATTCAAATTATAGTCATTAAATTGTGAACAAAGTTACGCTATATTATCAATACAGCAAATTTTATGAACAAAAAATTGATATCGCTTTAATAAATGAGATATGCCCATTAATTATAATTCCCTTTATTTATCGCACTTTTATAAATAAAGTTTTGAATATTGCCGCATAGAGACAACCTTTTTATATGTCTTCTGACAGTATATTAGATCGCAAGATTGGAGATTGCGATCCAAAATTAAATTGCGGTTCAAAATTAATATAATACTTTGCGTGTTTCGCCTTGCTTTTCTCATATTTGTGTTAAAACATTAGGTCCATTGCACAAAAATGAATAACTTTGCAACATAATACAATTAAGTTAGTCATGTTCATCAATTCTTCTTTAGCAGATTATCAAGCTCAATATAAAGTCGTTTGGGCTGAAGATTTGCCTGCAGATACGCCTCCCGACGACATCGTATTTGCAGATGGGGATGATGATTTTATTTTTAGATTTTCTGAATCAGAAACAGGTTATCACGAACAAGATTTTGTTCCGCTTGCAAGAAAACCTCACCGATATTTAGAGCAAAATAGTTTAGGCCAATCATATGGTTTATCTTCCTTTATCGATGAAGATGCTGCAAGACATCATATGCTATTACCACAAATTCGAAAGAAGTTTAAGTCGTTGATTAAAATTTGCACAAATGCAGAGTATGGAGTTCTAAAACACACACCTAGTAAAAACAATAAAGATCATTTTACTTGGTGGCACACCCAAACTTTTATGCAGAAGCTTCAAACTGAACAGATAATTATCAAAGTTGAGTGATATGAAATTGGAAATTACAGAAATATTGTCATTTTATGAGCTACCACAAATTGTGGTTGCCCGCAATGTTTTTGGAACGCAGTTTCTTATGTTACTTGAATCTGACGAAACCGAACAAGGTCTCCAGTACCTTTCTGTGCCTGTTTCTAATGAGAAATTAAATTTGTTCAAAGGCAAGAAAATAGATTTGTTATCAATTTATGCCAAGCCTGAAGTTGATCAATACTACTTGATGTATACAAAAGGGGATAACGAATTTTTTATTCAAAAAATAGATTTCGATGATATAACTGAGGATATGCTTCCTTTAGAAGGATTCTATTGTGAATACAATGAGAATCCAATTGAAAACCTGGTAAATAAATCTATTATTTCTGGACGTATATCTTCTAGTTTAGCTATTGTAGATGCCCATAATTCTCATCAAATTGATTGCAACACCATCGCTACAATAATACTGAATTATCAAGATTTAGTAAAGTCTAGCCATGTCAGCCTTTATGGCACAAAGAATATAGAAGAAGCAAGATTAGATGTTATCGCTACGCAAGCAGCATCTTTTGATGTAGAATTTCAATCTTCGTTGCCACTTGATCTATTTGGTTCGTCTAAGATTAATGAAACATTTGGAGTTGTTGATAAACTTCTTGGTATTTCGGATGAAGAGCAATTACTTAAAGAAGTAGAAGAGCAGCACTACAAAGTTCTTGGTAGTCTTAAGAAATTCGTTTCTGTATTGGCTGAAAATAAATATTCTTTAAGGCATTCATGGGTTGCATCAACTATAGAACGAATTGCAGTTGAAAAATCATTTGACTCCAATCATGTTTGTGAACTGTTTGAAAAACTTAAGCAAATCGATGAAACGGAATCAGATGACATTTCTTTTGAAGGAGTTCTGGTCTCAGCTGATGCAAAAAATGGGAAATGGGGACTTCTACAAGATAATGGTAAAATAGTGAGAGGCCATTCTGACGATGTAAATTTGTTGAATGGAATACAGATTAAAAGTACTAAATATACATTTAAATGTCATACCAGAATAATCAAAGACTTGGTTAAAAGAAAGGAAACAAAAATATATACTTTGTATGAAATAGGATAAGGTCTCGCCTGATACGATTTGTTAGACAGGCTCTTTAGCTTCTCTATCCATATATCTACTTGAAGCACTTCTCCTCATATCAATATCTAATATTTGAATTGTTACGGACAACATGTCCCGAACTGCCATCATTATATCTGGACTTGTTTTTGTCATTCGCTATCCAAATTAATCAAAATCATCACTAAATCTATCAAAATCAGATTGAAATATACATTAGGGTGACGAAGATGGCACGGTAAACAAAGAATAATAAAGAATATACATTCATAGCCCTATTCGGTAGTTGCGGTTGTTTTGTCATCAAGGTTTTCAAGCCATTAGTCACATAGAAATTAATCATTCTGTCTGCAGCACTACAAGTCATAAGATAAAGAATGCATGGAGAATATACACACGATATGCCAATTTAATGACACTATTCAACAAATAAGCGTTCTTACAAGTTTGACATAATCTAAATGGTCGGAGAGAGCACAAGTGATTTTTAATTAAAAATTTAAACAAAGCCGCGCACTATATTATGATTTATTTTCGAAATAATTTCTTAATATACAATCATTCATAAAATAAATAAAAAGTACTACTTTTGCATATTATACGATATGTTGAGCTATGACAAAAAGTGCGATGGACACCAAATTGCCAAGAAAGCTGGAGCAGAAAATGTAGATTGTGGGTGAGCAGATCAGGTTGGCTCGGCTCCGCAGGAATCTGAGTATCACTCAGGTGGCGGAACGTGCAACCTGTTCGCCTCTTAAGGTTTCACGCATCGAGAAAGGCGCACCGACAGTGGCGATCGGCATTTATCTCAGGGTTACTATATGCGCTTCATCTGGATGATGATATCTTGTCGCTGGCAAAAGAAGGCGTGTTGGGAAAGGCATTGCAGGATTTAAATTTGAAAAAGCGTACGAGAGCATCTAAAAAAGAATAAGTCATAAAATGGCATATATGTTTGCTGATTTTGATTGACTTAAAGAACAAAGGCTGATATGCGGTTGACATACTCACGTACGCTGCTTTCTAGATGGCAGTCCACTTCACACTCCAGGTTACTGTTCAGCAGATTCTCCAACAGAGGGGCCAATACTCAGTCTTTGCCGGATAGTGGGAGTCCTGCCTTCAATTTTTCGATGGCCTGCGCCTTGAATTCCTCAAAATCAAATGAATTGCTTATAATTAAAGTGTGTCTGTAAAGACAATAATTTCTTTACTTGACATACTTTAGTATTCAGTCTTCCCATCGATTGCCTCTTGTAAATCCCTATACTCGATTTCACAGAGTTCTACAGCTGGATCTTGGCCCATCACTAATTCGGTCCTATCCATTCGAATGGTTAATTTAATGGATGCTGATATTACCACTTCACTTGTCGTGTATTCTTTGAATAAGTATTTCTTTTCTTCAGAATCCCAATAGCTCATTGATTCATCGACGTGTTCAACATCCACTATAGCATTAACATCAACAAAACAAATAGCCTCAAGGTATGCGTTATTGATTTCGGTCAGTTGCATATCTTTATCACTGAATGAGAGCACTACTGCTTTTTTAATTATTACGTCATCAATTTCTTGCCATTGGACTCGATTATCGTATGTACTATAATCAAGAAGGTAATCTGTCAATCGCTCTTTTAGGTCTGCAGCAAATGAAATCTCCCCTTTATGAAAATAGACATATAGTCTTTCGATATCTCTCTTTTCTGCTGCGGATGTTTCAGCTATCTCTTTCAGGATTCCATCCAAGTATTCACCAATTCCTTTTTGGATTAAGACATCGCTTTTGTAGTCAATCATATCACCGTCTTGACTCAAGAGAATAATATTCTTTATATGATTTTTCTTAGCGTATTGTTCAAGAGCACTTAGAACGAATGCATCAGGGAACTCTTTTTGTTTTCCCTTTTTCCCAAAAGGTTTCTCGCAATTAAAGTACTTCTTGAATATCCCTTCGACATCATTGCAATAGTCATATCCTACAATCTTAATCTTAGCTTTTGCGATACTTGAGTCAAGAACTGCTATTGATATTGATTCACTGTCAATTGCAGAAATGATCTCAAGGGCTTTAGACAACTCGTCAGGACTCCCCAGAATCATTATTCTTCGTTTGAATTCATCAACTGGTAAAAGAGTCGCCTCACAAAAATGTTTGCGCCATTCTTCTTTTGTAATCTCTGGTAATAAGATAGTCAGGTAGCCTTTTGCAGCAAGAGCAAATAACTTTGACACTCGGCTCGATTCCTTGAGAAATCCTTCTGCTTGAAACACAGAAGTGTCAATAAATATATGAGTTCCTAACATCATATGAGCATAATCAATTAAAGCGGGATAATATTGACACGATGATCTGACGCCATCACGTTATGGACAAAGATATACTTTTTTATCTTCCTTTTAATATCAATCAAAACCTATTTTGTTATAATCAGTAAAAATTAACAGTAACTATTCAAACTTCACCATATCCGCCAACTGGACAAAATAATCGTTTGACCAGATGTCGAGTTCCTTGGGATTCTTAACAAAGGGAAGGACATCGCTTTTTACCTGATTGATATTCGCTGAAGCCAATCTATCTTTCAGTTGAGCCATGAACACCTCCCGTCTGATTTCTTCATTATTGAACTGGCGGACACGCTCTGCGAGATGGGCAAAATCAAGAGGAACATTGTGGCGGACATACCATTCAAAATCATACCAGTCACGACCTTTCACCCTGTTTTTCCAGCCTCTGTACACCAATGCGTGCATCTTCCCGGCAAACAAATCCGGCAAGGTGAAACAGCGTGTCATGAAGGAGTGAGGCTGTAGAAGCAGTTTCTGCTCAGTCCTGAAATTCAACGGTGGCTGGGTATCAACTTCAATTTTGATTTTTATGGATTTATCGGTCTGGAAAGACACATCATACACATCCGTATTGTCTTTCAGGAAAGTTGATTCCACCTTACCAAAACTCTTTTTGTCTTTCTTTTTAATCTCCACTTCACGCCCGACAATGGCAAATTCATCTATTATCGGCTGGAAGTATTTCGTGAAATCAAACTTGTCATCGGGAGCCAGGAGGGAAAAATCCATATCCTCACTGAAACGTTGGAGACCATGAAAAATTCTGAGGCAAGTACCGCCATAGAAAGCTGCAACATCAAAGAAACCGCCATTGTAGAGCCCGGCAAGTATCACCTGCTGGTTTACTTCAAATATGGCATTACGCCTTTCTTGTTCCGTTGTTGCACCATATGCATAGAGCATATTGTCATAAATCTCATTCTTCATTTCTTCAGCAATTTAAGTAAGGTACGGATTGAATCGGCCTTTTTGCCAACCTTGATATATTCCTCAAACAATCGGGCATCCATTTGCATAAAATCCTCCCGTTCCATACGGATATCCTCTTCCAGATAAATTTCGGCATCTTTCAGATAACGCAAATTCACTTTTGAAGAATTGGCAATCAGATCACACAGAGCCTTTTCAGGTGTAGCCATCACAAACGCGTAGCCATCTTTCTTGATGCTTGTCAGCCCAACAGAGAATGCAGACTTCGAGATATGTGTATACTCAAACCGTCCAAATGGTGTGTCAAAGTTCTTGGCATACTTCAAAGTCATGGATTGCTTGGTGTAAACCTCTTCCGGTATCAGCCCATAATAGCGCAGGGCCGATGACATGGAAACATACGAAGGGGCATAAAGATGATTGGCTATCAATTCTGTCGAAAGGGTTTTACCGGTTATTTCCGGACTGCATACATAAAGTCCCTTCTTGAGTCGTATTATCTGTTTGTCACGCTCAAGCAACCTGAGTTTCTGGCTTCCGCCCCTGATATGAGGAAACAGGGACTCCAAAACGGAAGCTGTAACAGGGATATTTCCTAATTGTCGCAATGGATTATTCATGGCACAAATGTAGTAATTATTTTAATATCAAAGTATATTCAATATATTTTTCTGCTTAAAATATTACTATGTGTGCAGCCATGATTTTTAGTGGCGCGAGATATGGGCAGAATCTTGCAGATATGGGTTCCGCATATACCTTCCTTGAAGTATAGATCCATCGCTTTCTCATGATAAAGCTCCCGTTTGAGTGAATGTTTGATTCGCATTTGTTTTTTGATTTTGCGAGTCAACTTTTTTCAGGGAATGACACATACTATTTTTGCAGTGCTTATATTTTCTTGTGATTTATATCGATAAGTTTTGCCTATCAAAGACAGAAGAAAAACGTTCCTGATCGCTTTTCGCAATTCCCAATTTTGTGACTAATGCTCTCCATTCCTTGACGGCATTCAGTACTTCACTAAAGATTTGCTGAGCAATATGCTTCTGTAGCATATATTCCTCACACGAATTTAACAATTCATTCAAATCCGATTTATTGGTATAGCTGTTGATTAACAGACTTTGATACTCATTCAGCGTTGGATTCATATCGTAAGCCGGAGCCAAAGTCCATCCCTTAGATGTCAGAAGGAAACCATGATTACGAAAATGGTCATCCGTATTACCAATGCAGATATTGAATGCAACTCTGCGATACAGTTCTTGCAGATTATCTTCCACGTTGGTACAGTTCTGAAGTATGAAATCGACAATATCCAGATAGCCATGGCCGGTATTGGCATTATCACCATCATTTAAGCCCAAAAGAGTCATAGCTGAAGCAAAGTGTATGCGTTTACCGTCTTCCTTCCTGTCAAATCGTCGGGAAAGCAATGTATGGTATTTGTCGTTTGTGAAGATTACTCTTGTCTCTGCCGCGTGTATGCCGGCCTTCTTTGCCAATAGGTGTGAGAAATGTTCCCAAAGCCCAGTATCATAATCATCTTTGCGGGACGGAAACTTTGCTATATGCAGAATTTTGTTCTCGTCAATTACGCTTGCCTTTGGACGCGCTCCGCCAAGAGATGAACCAGGTTGTACAAGCTGCTCGATCCAGCGTCTTTCAGGCAGGTGATTCTCCTCTTCACTTTTTTCGATCTCAGAACTGGCAGCAATCAGTTCACGGATATCAGTTAGCGGTGGAATTCTCAGAACTTCACTTGCATTGATATATTCTCCGTCCAAGGAGTCCTTAAAACGGAGCCCACCCATGCGGGAGTAGTCTTCGATTCCGACAAGATAGTCAAAGGATGAAAGACGGCGGACAGGACGCTTCTCCTCTTTCGCCAGAATCTGTTCCCTGCGATTTATCAATGTGCGTCCCCATCTGTCTGGAAGGGCATCAGAAAAACATCCGAAAATATCCTTGCCAGGAGCTGTATATTGCTGCCCTGGATAGTTGTTCAAGTCATCACTCAGAAACAAGTTTCCATAGTCCCTTAGCCAGTCATCACTATAGCAAAATCCATAACTGTCTGAGCCACGAAGTGATTCATAGCTCAGTTCTCCGATCAGCCTTGGCTCTTTAAGCCAATCAAAGTCAGCAAAGACATATAGTCGTTTCATGGCTTATTCTTTTTTAGATGCTCTCTCTCGCTTTTTCAAACTCAAATCCTGTAAAGCCTTTCCCATCGCGTCTTCTTTGGCAAGCAGAAGTATATCATCATCCAGTTGAAGCGCATAGAGAACTCTGAGATAAATGCCGATAGCCACTGTAGGTGCTCCCTTTTCAATCCGGCCAACCGTAAGCGGTGAGCAGGTTGCGCGTTCGGCAACCTGAGCCATGCTGAGATTCCTGCGCAGTCTAGCCAGTTTGATCTGCTCACCCACTATCTGCATCTTCTGCTCTAGTTTTCTTGGCAACTTGGTGCCCATTGTATTTTTCGCCATATTCAACATATCATATAATATGCAAATGTACTACTTTTTATCTATTTAATGATGTATTATAGGTGAAAAATCGCAAAAATAGAAGATATGGTATTTAAGCGGTTCTACACTTTTCCATCAAAACAAAGGCTTAAAACCTACACTTTTCCATGAAATCAGCACCTTTACTTTATCCCCGTACTCATATATACGCCAATTAAAGTAAAGTCAAAATAAGGGAAGAAAAGAAATGGCTCCGCCAAACAGACCAGCCGATTTGCCGAAGTCTACCAATGATACAGTCTGTTTTTTCTTTTGGCTGCAAAATCTTCGTGAGTGCATCTTGCTTTTGTTGACATCAGTTGGTGAAAATCCCACTTATTTTCGTACCTTCGCAACGGATAGAAAACAGGTGGACTTCGGATAGAAAAATGGAGTTTTCCCGTTGGTTCTGATTCAAGTGAAAAGTGCAGCAAAACGGACGGTTTTTGGCCTGAAAAACAAACGAGAAAAGACTTTTCTACCGTTTAAAGCACAACTCTTTCACATTCAGGTTGTTCGGTATGCTGCATCGGTAAGTAAGAAGCGCATACTATCATTGCTGCAATAAAATAGATCGTTTAAAGAAATCACTATGCCCATTATAGAAATATCATCCTTAACAGACTCCGGAGTAGAAATATTCAGTACCCTCACCGAAGCTCAATTACGGAATCGTATCGAGCCTGATAAGGGATTGCTTATTGCAGAAAGCCCCAAAGTTATCCATGTAGCTCTGAATGCTGGTTATGAGCCTTTAGCCCTCTTGTGTGAACAGAAGCATATCACTGGTGATGCGGCTGGCATCATTGAACGTTGTGGTGATATACCTGTCTATACCGGTGAAAGAAAGTTACTTGCCACATTGACCGGATATACACTGACGCGCGGTGTCCTCTGTGCCATGCGTCGTCGGGCACTACCAAGTGTAGAGGAGGTGTGTCGGAAAGCTCGACGGATCGTAGTCATTGAGGGCGTGGTAGACGCTACTAATATCGGAGCCATCTTCCGTTCCGCAGCCGCCTTGGGAATAGATGCTATATTATTAACACGCAATTCTTGTGATCCGTTAAACCGACGTGCAGTCAGGGTTTCGATGGGTTCTGTCTTCCTGATACCATGGACTTGGTTGGACGGTTCTCCCAATGAGTTGCGTAAACAGGGTTTCCGTACAGTCGCTATGGCACTCACGGAGAAATCAATCTCTATCGATAATCCTATCTTAGCAACCGAACCCAAGTTAGCCATCGTAATGGGAACAGAGGGGGATGGTCTTCAAAACGAAACAATCAATGAGGCGGACTATGTAGTCCGCATTCCTATGGCAAACGGTGTCGATTCTCTCAATGTAGCCGCCGCATCCGCTATTGCTTTCTGGCAACTTCGCGTTCAAAATGACACAGATCTGCCACCATCACCGGATGATGTACATATATGATTTTACTTATATTCCTACTCACACCTACAATACGTATTTGCGCCACAGGAACAGCGAGGTAACAACTTTTCCATCAATTCACTTCGAAAGAACTCATACAGTTCTTTATGCATGATGTCATATAGTGCCCTAACCCGTTCTTCCTGCTCATCTTCTACATGAATTCCTCCCTGAAAGGGATCTGTAAAGTTGAAAGAAACGTATTTTCTCACTACACCCTGTATTTCCTTTTGCACTTCCTCTGCTTCCGGACAAAGGGTAATGACATAATCCCACGTCTGTTGGGCATACGTCGCAACATCACAGGGCTTTCTACGCGAAAAGTCATATCCATTTTGTTCCATCACTTGGCAAACAACGTCAGGGACAGAATTTCCAGCCAAAATACCGGCAGTACTAATCTTCATCCCTCTACCGAAGGAGTTCAAAATTTCCTGTGCCATACGACTGCGGCACATATCATTATTACTTACTATAAGTATATTCTTCATACACAAATTCTATTTTTATTTATTTCCTGATATAGCTACTTTAATAACTCCATCTAATTTGTTTTCAAAGATACGATAGGCCTCCTCAATCTCATTCAACGGAAATCGATGTGTAATAAGAGGAGTAGTATCAATTTTACCTTCCTCAATCAGCATGAGAATCTCGTTACAATCGCAGCCATCCACTCCACCTGTTTTAAAAACCAAATTCTTGCCATACATATCAGGTAAAGAAAGAAGTTGTGGTTTATCATAGAGGGCTACAATCGTGACAATAGCATTAGGACGGGCACAATCCCAAGCCAAATGGAAGGAATCGTCACTCCCTGCCACTTCCAAAACGACATCTGCACCACCATGGTCACTGTTCTTGAGAACAAAATCCTTGCAGTTTTCCGGTTCAGTCACCAACACATCAGGATAATGCTCGCGGACAAACCGAATTCTTTCAGGAGACTTCTCACAGATAATAATGCGTTTTGGCTTCTTCAGCATCACACACAACAAAGTACAAATCCCGGTAGGTCCGGCACCGATGATAAGAACAGTATCTTCCGCGGTTATTTCCGAGATGCATGCTGCCCAAAAACCTGTTGCAAGCACATCACCGACAAACAAAGCTTGTTCATCACTCACTGTATCCGGAATACGATTCAAACCTTGATCCGCATAAGGAACTCTGACATATTCCGCCTGACCGCCATCAATTCGACAACCTAAAGCCCAACCGCCATTAGGATCAGTACAGTTATTCACATATCCATGCTTACAGAAAAAACACTCACCGCAGAAAGTTTCGACATTCACAGTCACCCTGTCACCAGGCTTCACCGAAGTGACATCAGCCCCTACTTGTTCTACCACACCTACCATCTCATGCCCGACAGTTATTCCGGGCACAGCACGCGGCACACTGCCATGTTTAATATGAAGATCACTGGTGCAGATGCTACCAAGTGTTACACGCACGACTGCATCCCGTGAATCCTTTATTTCCGGTCTTGCTTTCTCCTGCAATTCAAACTTTCCGTGTTCAATATATGTGTATGCAAGCATAATATCCTCCTCGTTCATTAATATATACCTTGCAAAGATAATGATTTCATTGGCAAAACAAATCTCTTTTATCACGTTCAATACTCCCAAACCGAATCTCACTCTATATTTATAACAATACAAAGCTGAATAAAGTCATTCACTGTTTTTTCTACTTCAGTTTTGATATTCTGGAAAATATTCTTACTTTTATATCCAAAATAATAAATAAAAACACCAGCACGACTTATTATATTTACACACAAGCCTATGATAGATACTTCCGAAAATCTGATTATTATAAAAGGTCAAATCAGGACTCCCGAAATAGAAAGCTGCCAGAATTATGATAGCAGCTATAAGATAGTATTCCAAAATGTTCCTAGTGCGTATACTTATAAAGAAGAAAATGTCCTTTGGCTGACTGATCCAGACAAACCGGACCCCAATAATTATCAAATAATCAGTAAAGGGAGAACTTTATCAAACATTAAAGCCTTATCTATTTTCAAAGCCGGATCACACAGCTATTGGCACATTTGTTTTCAGAATGGTAAAGAGTATGATTACAGAGAAAAGGACTTAAAAATTATCGAATCATGCTTGGGAGAGAGTCGTTCGAAAAGTATATTCGAATATTTGAAGAAAGTTGCCGATGCGAACGAATTGAAAGCTGATGACGGAACGAAGCTATTGGCAAAACAATATGAAAAGATTCATTTCATCGCAAACAACAGAGCTATTGCTGTATATCTGAATCCTCAAAAATATAAAATGCAGACCCGGACTACCTCAACCTTGATTTTTCCTTTCGGTTGTAATGCAAGCCAGCAAAAAGCAGTCCAGGCAGCTTTTGAGAATCAAATCAGTGTTGTGCAAGGACCTCCGGGAACCGGAAAGACCCAAACGATTCTGAACATCATTGCCAATATCCTTGTGCGTGGTAAGACTGTTCAGGTAGTATCTAATAATAACTCCGCCATCGTCAATGTACTTGAGAAGTTATCCAAATACGATATGGGATTCATTGTTGCATTGCTTGGCAGCACAGCTAACAAAGAGAAATTCATCGAGAATCAAGAAGAGGAAAAACAATATCCGGAGAACTTTGAGTCATGGCATGATGTGGATGCCGACCAACCTCAATTTCTCGATCAGATACATCATCAGACAGAAGAACTAAAAAGCATATTTTCCAAACAGGAACGCCTTGCCATGGCAAGACAGGAAATACAAGCTTTAAAAATAGAGTGGCAACATTATCAGCAAGAGTTCGGAACAAAAGAATTTACTTTCCAACAACGGAAAAGTTCCAGTTCGGCAGACCTTCTGAATTTATGGAATGAATGTCAACAATTTGCAGAAAAAGAACAATCATCAAGTCTTCGGGGAATAGCAGCTTTTATTCAACGGTTGAAATGGTTCTTCTTTAAATTCAGGAGCAAAACGATTTGTAAAATCCCCGATAAAAATTTCTATAAACGGGAGATGAGTTTGATTATCGCCGACTTCCAAATCTTATTCTACCAAACAAAGTATGCAGAGCTGGAAGCTGAAATAGACACATTAGAAAAGGAACTTGCCAACAAAGATGCAGCAGAAATGGCTAGACAAATGGCTGATACATCAATGAAATATCTAAAGAATCAGTTATTTCAGACCTATGGCAATAATCATGACAAGCCCATCTTTACGCTCCCTGATCTAAGAAATAATTGGCGAGAGGTACAAAAAGAATACCCTATTATATTAAGTACGACCTTTTCATCATTAAGCAGTCTACAGCGAGATGCCGTATATGATTATATCATTATGGACGAAGCATCGCAGGTTTCCGTTGAGACCGGAGCTTTAGCCTTGTCATGTGCTAAAAATGCAATCATTGTCGGTGACACCATGCAACTTCCCAATGTAGTCACAGAAGAAGATAAGGAAAAGCTAAACTTTATCGCTAATGCCTGCCTGATTAAGCCGGAATATGATTGTGCCAATATGAGTTTTTTGCAATCTGTTTGCAAAGTTATTCCGAATGTACCACAGACCTTGTTACGGGAACATTATCGATGCCATCCCCGAATCATCAACTTCTGTAATCAGAAATTTTATGGTGGAGATCTCGTCATCATGACACGTGATAAAGGAGAAGAGGATGTCATTTGTGCCATACGGACAGCCAAAGGTTACCACTCCCGCAGCCACATGAATCAACGGGAAATAGATGTTATCAAAGAGGAAGTACTACCGAATCTATCTTATGAAACAGATGAAATTGGCGTCATAGCTCCATATAACAAACAAGTAGATGCAGTTAAATCCGCACTTGAAGAGGATATTGATGTCGCAACAGTCCATAAGTTTCAGGGAAGAGAAAAGGATGCTATCATTATGACCACCGTCGACGATGTCATCACTTCCTTTTCCGACGATCCAAACCTGCTCAATGTTGCTGTTTCGCGGGCTAAGTCACAATTCTATTTAGTCGTATCGGGAAACGAACAACCCAAAGACTGCAATATCAGCGATTTGATTGCTTATATCGAATATAACAATGGCACTGTTTCCACCAGTAAGATTCATTCTATATTCGATTATCTATATGAGCAATATACAGATGCTCGAATTGCCTATTTGAAAAAACACAAGAAAATATCCGAATACGATTCCGAGAATCTTACATTTGCCTTACTCGAAGATATCCTGAAAGAAAATATCAATATGCGTCATTTGAATATCATTTGCCATTTACCACTCTATATGTTGATTCAGGATTATTCTCTATTGAATGAAGAGGAAAGCAAATATGCTGCAAATATAAATACTCATATTGATTTTCTAATTTATAATCGTGTGAGTAAACAACCGGTATTGGCTATTGAAACAGATGGTTATACATTCCACAAATCGGGGACAAGTCAGTCAGAACGCGATATTAAAAAGGATCATATTTTAGAGTTGTACGGAATTCCGTTGGTAAGATTGTCTACTATCGGTAGTAATGAGAAGAAAATTATTGGAGATAAGTTAAGCGAAGTATTAAACTTGCATTAGAATGTTCATTGCAAATCATTTTTTTGTTAGAATAGGAGTTTCTGCATATTCTAACAACCAAAAGAATAAATTTTACTCCAACTATAACAATCACATCAATAATAATGCCTACATTTACTTCTCATTTAAAGTACGACAGCACTATGGAAATTATTTTCTACTTTTGCATCAACCTCATTAAAAGTTTCTAAGAACTTAAAGTGAGTACATAAATAAACATTAATCACAATGACAAAAAACTATCTCATCGTAAAAACATTAATTAAAATGCGGATAAGATACAATACATATAACAATAAGAATCATCTGTTTTACAAAAATAGGCAGATAAATAAACCGCATTTCGACCAAATACTAAGAAATGATCAGGAAAGTATTAGGTTAACAATTCTACGCGACACACTTCTCCCGAAGCTGATGTCAGGAGAACTAAAAATTAACGCAACTGAAGTATTATAGATTACGATGAACAAGTCAATAAACATACTTGATAAAGAATACTGCAATGGGTGAAAGACCTTTGCGGTCGCTATCGTCAAAGCCAAATAAAGGCAGCGGTGAAAGTAAATGTGGAACAGTTGAAATTCAACTGGCTTTTAGGTCGTGACATTGTTGAATTGCACGTAGAAGAACGCTGGGGCGAAAGTGTTATCACTCAATTGAGCAAAGATTTACGTGAAGCTATACCCAATGCAGCTGGTTTGTCAAAGAGCAATATCTACTATTGTAGGAAGTTTTATTTGTTATATAAGGATGCTCTGAAAACTTTCCACCAACTTGGTGGAAAAAATGAAACGGAATTATTCCACCAAGTTGGTGGAATATTTGAAGTCCCATGGAGACACCATTGCTTGATAATGGATAAAGTGAAAGACGATATAGACAAAGCTCTGTTCTATGTTCACCAGACGGTGGAGAACGGCTGGAGTCGTAGTATGCTGCTCAATTTCATTAGCACCGACCTTTATGAGCGGCAGGGCAAGGCACTGACTAACTTTACAAAAACATTGCCCGATGCGATGAGCGACCTTGCACAGGAGTTGACCAAAGACCCCTACAATTTTGCTTTCACGGGTATAACTGGGCGTTACAATGAACGATTGCTCAAAAATGCTCTACTGAATAACATTACCCGATTCCTGATGGAACTAAACTATATCGCACGTTTCATTACTCAATCAATACGATAAACGATACATAAAATAATATTTATATTGCTAAATTTTCCCATTTACAGGGTCTTTACAGAGTCAAGTTCTAAATCAATATAAAAAATACGGTCCTGCTGACCCGTTGCATTACATATCTATGCCGAAGCCTAGGATACAGTGGGGGCATTAACCCTCCACACGGGGACAGAACCGTAATATCGCGAAACTACGAACATATTTTTAATATGTTCGTAGTCGTTTACGACTAAAGGCTCCTTGGCTTCCAGTCGGCAAAATAGACATGTAATGCCCTACAAAGATAAGACTATTTCCTTATAAAGCCAATAAAATCAATGTTTTATTATAAAATAATGCAGAATGGTATATAAAAATCTCAATAAAAAGATACGACCCTGATCCCCCGCTGCATTACAAATCTATTAGCCGCAGCCTAGGATATGAGTGGGGTAATTAACCTACCACACGAGGAACACAGAGCCGTACTATCATTAACTGCAAAGTATATATATACCTGCAACTGACGACAACTAAGGATCTCCTAAGACATATAAACGACTTAAATATTGTAATGCAATACAAAGGTGAACATAAAATCCGAGAAAACCAAAGCACCAAGCATTATTCTTATAGCAAATGCACATTATATATCGCCTAAGATAAAATGACTGATATTTTAAAGAATTGAATCTAAACAGAAAAATCACCTTTGAAACACAATGTAACAAAGGTGATTTATTTGCACTAATTTCATTTCAAGATATTATTCCCGAAAGCTACTCTTTATTTTTCTGCGGTACTTCAATCCCCTCCGGCCATATAGCAGTTGTATAAGCCACAGCATCATTTCCATTACCGGTCAAGTCTTTTGCAATGTTATTTCCTTTACCTTCGTTGAACTTCCAGTAAGCTTTCAAACCAGTAGTTTGGGGATCAACATCATACATATTCCTGTAAATTTCTTCTTGTGAACGGAGCACATTCCATATACGTACTTCACAAATCTCTCCATTTAATTGCCGACTCATATCGTCGGGGTCTCCATAAGAGTGTCCTATCTTAAACATAAAGTCTCCTTTCTTCTGTTTTCCAAGGTTTATGGCTTCCCCATTTCCGTAATCGTCAATGCGGCTCTGCTCTTTACCATCTACATACATAATAGCAGCCTTTGTCTCCGTGTCATAAGTAACGGCAACATGATACCACTCACCAGGTTGCAACAGTTTACCATCATTGGCATTTGGAAATTTCATTTCATTAACCGCAAATTGCAATTGCTGTCTAGGAAAGCCAGAATCACCAAAACGTAACAAACAATATTGCTCAATACCCATAATGGATGAGATTTCAGTAAGAGGATCAAATCTATTCACTCGAACAACAGCTTCGAAAGTAAGTTGCTTCAATCCGTTTACTACATTAGCAGTAGGACTACCGGCAACAAATCCCGGTATCTCAAAATAATTGTTAGCAAGACTGACAGCAGTAGTTATAGCACTGGAACGACGCACTATGTAACAGATATTTTTAGATCCGCCCAATATGCTCATCCCTCCTGATGCTTCTCCAATAGTAACAGGTAATAGAAAGCTAGTGTCAATATCCAAGTCTATCAGGTTGGAAAATTCAATAGTTACCATTTCCGAATCTACACTTCCCTTAGGAATGACAACATGCTGGGTGGAGAACTTATAATACTTAGCATCCAACATTGCATAATTATTCCCTAAACGTGCATTATAATAACTTATCAATGAAGGATCTGTCCGAAAGCTGACATCTATATCCTGCTCAGCAGGATATGCCAATACAGCAGAAATCTGTTGCTGTCCATCCTGTTTAAGATTATTAAATGTAAAATTAGCTATATCCTTCACTTTCGCCGCATCAATATATACACTATTACCAAAAGGAGATTCCTTAGTATAATCTTTGTTGTCACAACCTGTTATTAATAACAGGAAAACCATGACCAAACAATTATTACTTATTTTCATTATATTCTTGTTTTGAATTATCAGACTCATTATATCTTTAGTTTTAAGATTCATTTTATTTCTCACATTCCGGACGGACGTACCCATCCTTTTGAATACACATTATACATCTGGCGCAAAAGCCAGTCCAACGGTTTATAAGTATAAGAATACTCACCGGAAATAAATCCCCAATCATAAGGAGGATAGATGGATTGCCCCCAATAAGCACCATCATCCATCATAGCGTTAATGCCATCTCCTATCGCGATATCGTTCACCATTCCTTCATACATATTTTGCTCATTGGCTGTAAGATCAAACGCATATACAACAATATTATTTTTTTTACGCTTATTCATTTTCCAATCCACCATCCTATATTGCGATTTATCTCTCAAAGGATTTTCTCCTTTTTCATATAATGGAATAACCAAACTTCCATAACATTCCGGTGCCAGCCCTATAATAGGTTTACGAGTATATTCACTATAAGGATGCTCTGCGTCCCATGGTTCTATAATCTGTACCACTTCTTTTCCACTATCATACGCATGCCACGCATAGTCTATATACTTACCTACCTCAATGCCGCCACATCGATTTACATCATAAAAATATTCAGTAGCTTCTCCCTTATCAACAACTGTCAGCAACTTTTCAGGAAGTGCATCCCGCAATGCTTTTATTAGTTTAGGATAAGAGACTGTATTCATAGCAAACATACCTTCCTTGTTATAAGTACTCACTTTGTCCCAGAGATTTATTCCATCCAAACGATAAAGTTCTACCACATTTTTCACCTGTTGAACAAAATCTGCAAGCTGCATATCGTTTAAATTACAAAAGCCAAACCCTTTATTACCATTTTCAATGCTAAGACATACTTTACGTCCGTGTTCCTGAAGCGGACGAATAAACTTATCCGCCTTTTCCAACACATCACGTATGTCACTACTCAAATTGAGCAGTGCACGTCCTGTTGCAGACTCATAGTCCATTGTCACAATTCGTAGATTCACGATACTACCTATATTATGTAAAGCTTGAGTATAATCTATCTGATTAATTTTTTGAATTCCATAAACATCAGCTATCAACGGTTGATAAGTTGAAGTATTCACATAGAAAACAACAAATGCATCAGGTAGCATTGGCGGCATATCTATTTGTTCATACTGGTTATTAGGATAACAAGTCGTTATTCTTTTCCGAATATTTACAATATAATAAAGCACCTGTTTCTTAGTATCCACCTTTACTCCTGTAGGTATTTCTTCCATAGTTAATGGCAAAAGATATGGAGTATCAGTATTCAGTCCGGCTGTGGATATAGTAAATTTGATTTTGGCAGATTTTTGTTCTCCAGCATCTATTGAAAGAACTCCGCCATTTTCGAACTGCACATTCCCAGCCGGCAATGTATTCAATTTGGAATTGTTTTCCTCATTATAATCTTCTACAAGCTTCTCGTTTACAACGGCTGTGACAGTCAACCTGCTTCCGGCTGATTGTGACAGTGAATAGAATATTTCCTCTGTGGCAGATTCGTCCCCTTCCGTCAACTCAATAAATGCTTTATTAGTCAATGTAGTTGTGTTACGCAGGGCACCTGCAATATTATCCATAGCCGTCTCGTCAGGCATTCTGTCCGCATTCATTGAGATAGTCTCTTCGGTACACCCTGTTACTCCTATTTTCAGTAACAATACTAATATAAAATGTATGATAAGATTCTTTTTCATATTAATTCTTTTTTATTTCGATGGGTTCATTAGTTGAATAGCCGTTCGTGTAATCTCGTAATTCCTTATCGGGCTATAATAATCATTGCCTATAGCATAAATTCCCAATCCAGCTAATGGACCAAGAGCAACCACACGGTCAGTCATTAAAGTTACAGCCTCTTGTTTTACACCAGTCTCATCAATTACTTGTCCGCCCATTTGAACAGATAACAATAATTTATCTTTAGACAATAAACTATTGGCAAGAATCCCCGTCACCTGCAATTTCAAATCGGTTACATTGGTCAACTCTGCAGTATTCAACACAATATAATTCAATTTGTCAAAGTCTGCTTCATCAACGAAAGCCGGATTTCCTTCCAATACCAATAATTTATCCTGTCCCGTAGCAGTAGATAATTTAGAAACAATCAGCCGTGATTTCTCTTTATACGATGCCAATTCAGCATCAGTTCCATTATAGAGCGGAAGACCGGTAAAAGCAAATCCGTCCAGATTGAGTTCGGCCGACGTAGCAATTTCTTTATCCAACCAACTATTTAATGCCGTGATATCTGTTAAGGAAGAGGCGTGAGCTACATAATCTATCAAATAAAGCACCCGGATACTCTTTTCCTGCAATAGAGGGATATCCTCCCGATCATAATCAGAGATTTGGTGAGAATTACCCAAGGTCACAATATCCAACGAATCCGGCAATGCCCGAAGATAACTACCTTCATTTAGCGATTTTTCCGGAGAATTATCAAAGTGCGCATATGACAAGTAATGTTTACTTTGTTTGTAGGTACGTAATGCCTGCATATAACGCGCCCATAGTTCCGGATTCTGTTCTTTCGCACTATTAATATCAATATCTACAATTTCAGGTTCATTCCAGTCATCACAAGCAACAGGCAATAAAAAAGCCGTTAAAAACAGAAGACTATAAATGAATTGTTTATATATTATTGTTTTCATATAAATTCTTTTTCATTCTTTTATTCGTATTCAAACTCTCTCGTCAATTGAGATAAGATTTCTTATCCCACCACAATCTCGTTCCCCCATTGTCAGGACCTCCTAACATACCTATCGCCAAATTGATATTCGAAAGATTTTCAGTATATTCTGTAGGCGGATACCACAAACGACGGATCATATGCTCGGAACTGATGCTACCACCACTTTTGTTTTCTATAACCGGCATAAGATGAGGATATCCTGTACGGCGGAGTTCACTCCATGACTCAACACCTAAAGGGAAATTAGCAATCCATTTTTGAGTGATGATACGTTCAAGATTACGTTCAAAATTATCCGCACCATCTTCCCAAGCAATAGTAATAGTACTTCTCGGACCTTCCCAATCAGTATAGGCAAATGTCGGATCATTGTACGCTTCCGGAGTGTCAGTCGAATTCTCCGCATAGGTTTCAGAGCCCGACAGACCATATTGTTCAAAAGAAAGAGCTATCGCCATATTATATAAATCTTTAGCTTCCCCACCCATATTCCAGCCTCGCAAGGCACCTTCGGCACGTAAGAAAGTGATTTCTGCGGCATTCATCCATAAAAAAGGACTGGTACTGCTGATAATCGGTATGCTGTATGCATTTACCATCTCATCCTTGGTAGTCACATCAATGCCAATACGAATACCCGCGTATCCATCAACCTCTTGCGGTTGGAAGTTTTCATCATATACAATCATTTTCACTGTAGTGAACATCTTTTCCCGACGCGGATCTTTATAACCATTCATATATGAGATAATATCAGCCCCCGCACGCTGGTCATTCCAGTCATTAAAAATCATAGCAACCCTATTTTCTTCCACTTTCAAGAAAGCGTTATCATTTATTTCCGTCATTACGCCTGCCGTTACAGCTTCTTCGGCTATTCGTTGTATTTCCGCCTGCATTTCCGGTACATAAGTCAAGCGCATGGTCATACGCAATTTGAGTGAATTAGTAAATTTGAGCCATTTGGAAAGATCGCCTTGATATACATCATCAAATTTACGAAAAGCTTCCGCACTCAAATTGAGATTATCCCTAAGGACATCACTCACTTCGTCCAATTCACTGAACATTTGCTTATATACCTCTTCCTGCGAATCATAAGGTACGGTAAGAGAAATCTTACCTGTTTTAGAAATGATTTTTGAATAAGGAATCGGACCGTACATATCTGTCACACGCTGCATGATGACCACACGAAACAGTTTCCCCAGTGCCAACGCCACAGGATCGTCTGTTTTATCCAACAAGTCCCGATAAAACGGATAAGTACGGGTGACTAAATCTGAAAAAGGAGCTTCTTGCCAATCTATTGGTGGATTATACGTTTCAAACTTAGCCGTCCATTCTACAGTACAACCAATGTAACCGGCAAACGCACCTGCGCCAAGTGCTTCAACAAACTGATAGAGATGTTCTTCCGTAGGAATCACCAACCCTTGTAATCCTTTAAGACTGGCGCCTACGTTATAACTTTCACGCCCCAGCTCTTCTTTGTCAACCTGATAATCCTTCCGGTTGACTTTATCGAAATTATCCGTACAAGCGTAACCGACAATAAGCAATAGCGCTAGCGAAAGCAATTTTATGGTAGATGTTATATATTTCATAGTGACTACTTTTTATCTGTTAAAAGTTGATTTTCACATTCAAACCGACATTACGGGTACTCGGCAACATGAAAAAGTCGATCCCTTGATAATAGTTACCAGTCGTTGCAACGGCTTCCGGATCAAAAGGAGCTTTATTATAAATCATACAGAGATTGCGTCCCACAACAGACAACTGAATATCGCATACATCATGCAACCATTTACGTGGAAGCGTGTAACCGATAGCCGCCTCCTGCAATCGAATATTGGTAGCACTATAAGTATAATACTGTGGCAGACCACTTTGTGAACCGATAGCCGTGAACCATGTCTGCGCATCCACCCTATTACGTCCATTCACTAATACCCCACCATTATCACGGGCAACCGCCGAACTTTCAGATACCCCATATTGATCCATGGCCGCTGCAGTAGCCGAATAAACAATACCGCCTATACGTGCAGTAACTAAAGCACTGATATTAAACCCTTTCCATGAAAACTGATTGTTCCATGCCAAATTACATTTAGGGAAAACACTTCCTAATTTAATATCAGGTCGATTATTCACTGTTACTAATGTACCCGCAGGAGAAATTTCTACCATTCCATTGTCGTCCCGCTTCAAATCAGACTGTGTGTAAAGGTCACCCAGCGAACCTCCTGTTTTCAATATGAATCTGGCCTTTCCGAGTCCGCCTACATCCAGCCGATCTTTATTTATAGGCTCACCAGTCTCCGGATGTATATAGTCCTTTACCAATTCTATAATTTTGTTCTTGTTATGGCTTAATGTAAAATTACTTTGCCAGCGAAAATCTTTCTTCCATGTATGTCCGTAACCAAATGAAAGCTCTACTCCCTGGTTACGTACATATCCTGTTTGAAGGTAAATGGTAGTATATCCGGATGATACGGAAATTTTCGGATCGAACGTCTGATTAAACGTATTAGCCAAATACCATGACAAACTGAGATTAAAGTCCTTGAAAAGCCGCATATCCAAGCCTAATTCCCATGAATCGGTCCGTTCAGGTTTAAGGTCACCAATGGGATAATGTGTTTTCGGCTTCCACGTTTGAGTAGTTTCGTCATACTCAAAAGTAGGCGATGTCAAGTTACGAGGATAAGGCATACCCACCGAACTAAACGAACTGCGCACTTTCAGATAATCAACGAAAGAAGGTAGTTTCACCATTTCAGAGACGACAGCCGAAAGTCCAATTGACGGATAAAAGAAACAAGTAGAAGATGAGTTTGCCAACTGTGACGCCCAGTCATTACGTCCGGTCAGCGTAAGATAAAGCATACTCTTCCACCCTACTTCAGCACTGGCAAATATAGACTGCGTCTGTTCTTCCCATTCATCCTGACGTGCTTTTTTCTGCGTATTGTCAAGATCAAACACATTAAAAACATTGGGAATACCATTGGCACGTATCGGCCCACGATAACTCAATTCGTCATACTTATTATCTACGATGCTCGCCCCGATATTGACCACAATAGAATAATCACCCAAACGTTTATTTATATTTGCCAACGCATCAGCATACACTTGTGTTTCGTCAGGTTTAGATATAGCATAAAATCCCTGTGCACTACCTTCAGTAAGAGTAGTATTGGAACTTGCATATAATTTTTGTTCATATTTGGTACTGGAATTATCAACCCGAACACGCCCTGAAATATTCAGCCAGTCTGTAATATCATAACTTAAAGAGACAGACAGCATATAACGCTTCTTGTCATTCGTCCGTAAATTGCGATAAGCGATCCAATAAGGATTCTGCATCCGCAAGTCTCCTTCCCCTTGAGGCCAAAACATAGTTTTAATCTTACGGGCCGGATCCCAACGTTCGAACACTTTTATCAAATTAAAGTCGTCGCCACGTGGAAACAAATAAACAGGAACTATCGGATTTGAGTAAGCACCTTGATTAGTCATATTGCGGTCATTCTGAATAATATAACTTGCACCTACATCAAGCTTCATCCTGTCATTCAGAAAGTTTGTAGTGTTACGGAAGGTGAAATTAAAACGGTTGTAACGGTTGTTTGGTACAATCCCTTCCGAATTAACCGCAGCAGCAGAAAAGAAGGTCTGATTCTTATCTGTTCCCGTTGATAATGTAATGGAATTGGTATAAGTTATCCCCGTATCAAAGAAATCACGTGGTTCATAGTTTCTACGAGATGCGTCATTTAATAAAGTCCCCCAACTCAACGTAGTAGAATTACCTGCTTTTCCCGAACTGCCTGTACCATAGCGATTTTGAAAATGTGGAAGTACGAATGGTTTAGCGAATTCGGTATTACTAGACACAGAAACCTGCAATTTACCAACTTTGCCACGTTTCGTATTAATAACGATGGCTCCATTTGCCGCATTACTTCCATAAAGGGCGGCAGCTGCTGCTCCAGTCAGCACTGAGATACTTTCAATGTCATCCGGATTGATGTCGGCAATGCTCTCAGTCACTCCCTGTGAACCATTCTCCATACTACCGCCACCTCCGAAATTAAACATGGGAATACCGTCAATAACATACAATGCATTACTGCTTTGTTCTATCGACTTTGTACCACGCATCACCACCTTGCTAGCTCCACCTACTCCTGAAGAACTACTGTTTATATTAACTCCTGCGACTTTACCATTCAGGCTATTAATAAAGTTTGCATCCTTGACATTTGTCAACTGGTCGGATTTTACCTGTTGTACATTGTAACTCAGAGCCTTTTGTTCCCTCTTGATACCCAAGGCAGTTACAACTACTTCATTTAGCGCCTCTACGTTAGCAGACATTTGTATATTGTACACATTCTTATCTGCTATTTTTACATAAGACGAAATATAGCCAATATAAGTAAAGCTTAATATACTACCTATAGAAGCTTTTATGACGTACTTACCCTCCAAATCAGTAACAGTTCCATCATCAGTCCCTTCTACCCGTATATTTACTCCTATCAGTGGTTCATTTTTCTCATCAACAACCCTTCCTGTTACCTGTTTAACAACCACAGTTCCAGTCTTTGGTTGAGGAATAATATTAATATAATTTCTTTTAATTCCATAAGTAAATCCTGTTCCTTTAAGGATAATCGAGAGGGCTTTTTCCAAATCAATATTTTTCAAATTGAGATTGATAGCCGGTTTATCAATTAATTGCGAATCGTTATATCCTACTGAAAGCTTTGATTGCTTCTCCACTTCTTTCAGTGCTTCAATAACAGTTATATTTTCTTTTTGAATAGTAATTTTCATACCACCTTGGGCAAAAGCTGTAGCTTGTATTACAACCATAAATAAAAACAACACAAATCTTATCCCTTTTGCCTTCTTATCATTTTTCAATGTATAACTGTGTAACATGAATTTTAAGTATTAGTTTGCTAACTTTTTTATTCGCAACACATGTCTATCTGTTTTAATTTTCGATTTCATATCCAAGGCAGGAAGATTCCTGGCATAGATACTTTTTCACATATATCTTTATTATTAAGCAGTGCCTATCAACAAATGAAAGGCATCTGCAGTTTGTATATTCAGGTTAATTTATAAAAGACCGGAAGTGTCCTTCTCTGAAAGTCTATCACTTCCAGTCTTCAATTCATTCACATGGAGCGTCCTGATATCTTAATAATTCTTCGCATAGATAGTCGTCGTACGAGATACGGTCTTGCCTCCCCAAACTCTTGAAGCAAAGTTATTCATTAAGCTTGTTTGACCGGACTCGCGTAGATTGAACATCATAATGGCGCCATAGCCACTATAATTTGCAGCGCTACTTTGTATCACACCTGCACTTGGTCTACCATCCGTACAGTGTATTGACATCTTTGCCCATTTGCTATTCCCTAATCCGGCCGGAGTACTCCAATCCGCCCCGAAATCAGGCCACATGTAACTAATGGCATTCATTGTAGTCGCATCAAAATTTGTATAACCACCAAAACTGAATACTGTAATCAGTTTATCAGGCAACAACTGACGCACTCTTTTTACAAGATTTCCAAAAATCGTAGTACTTGGTGAAGGTAAATTAGAAGGTGCCTTCCAATAGTCTGCATATTCATCATCAAAATCCACACCATCTAAATTGTATTGCTTAACACAAGCGGCAATCTGTTGTGCAAAACTTTCAATCATAGCCGGTGTCAAGTTACAGAACCCCACTCCGGTGTGATCACCCAACAGCCCTAAAGAGACTCTGATACCTTTCTGTTGTAAAGGAGCGATAAGCGTACCGGCATTGGTCAATATATGAGACTGATTATTGTTATGATACAATTGAACAGTACTAGCCGCACCCCGAATATTAGAAGCAAACAGAATCACATTATCAATCACCTGCTCTTGCGGATCCGTACCTGTAAAATAGTACTCTCCTGCATTTAGAGGATTTACATCATTAGTTTCAATATAAGTAGTCAACTTCGGCATCTTGTCGCTGACGCCGCAAGTAGTTGGCGAAATACCTTGTTGTTGTGCCTCTCCCATGTAGTCATCACTACTGCAACTTATGATCAAAGTTCCTGCCACCATTGCTACAACGAGTAACAAGAAGTATTTCAAATTTTTCATATAGTATTACTTTTTATATGGTTACTATTTTGCTTAGGTAATGCGTTCTAAAAGCTTAATAATTCCTCCTTTCTCCGTTTTAGTTATTCGACATACCTTCCACCGCTTTAACTTTCTAATATCAAAATTATTTCTGCATAATATAGCATTTATCATGTTCTATCTTAAAACATAAATCTCCTGCTACATCAACAATAACATCCATAACTTCAGACAAAGGTGGATTATCTTTAAACCTGAAACTATAACGATCATTCTTTAAGCTATGCTGATTATAAAAGAACTTACAATCGTACTTACGTTCCAATATCGTTATAATCTCCGTTATAGTCTTTCGATTAAATACCAACTCACCTTTTTGCCATGCTGTCACATCTTTCATATCAGGATAAGTCAGAGTATCTTGACGGCTCTTCCTATTATACACCAATTGTTCATTTGGCTTAAGCAACTTCTTTTTGCCCAAGTCGTCAAATTCCACAAGAACACTCCCTGTTATTAGAGTTGTAAAAACATTATTATCTTCAGTATATGCGGATACATTAAACTCGGTTCCCAAAGCTGTTATTTGAAAATCATTGGTTTTGACAATAAACGGTTTGTTTTTATTAGCTTTTACTTTAAAATTAGCTTCGCCAATTAGAAAAACACTACGGTACTTTCCTGTAAATTGTTCGGGATATAATAACATACTCCTCGAATTCATGCTTACCCGACTTCCGTCAGGCAAAAAAAATGTCTTCATCTGAGTGCCCGATATGCATTGCTGAGTTATTCCTGAATCGTCTTTTTCTGCCTTACAAAGCAGATATCCTAAAGATATAGATACTATTAATAATATAACAGCTACCGATTGCCACAATCGCATAAACAGTTTTTTATCGGACTTTTGTTGAGGTTGAACATGTGTAAGATTGTTATCTAACTTCCAACGTTCCAGTGATTTCTCCAGGTCGAATACTTTTCCTTTTTTTCTTGCTTCTAGATAAAGCTCCTGTAATGCTTCATCCTTTTCTTTTTCATATTCATTATCAACCAACCACCTGTAAAACATTTGATTTGTTTGTTCCGAATAATTATGTCGGGCAAAAAGGGATAATATTTTCTGAAAATAATTCTTCATGTTATCATTATATTAGATTTTGAAATTTCATATATAACGATTGAAACATTCCAGCTACTTAAAGAAAATACAGGAAAAATAAAATTAAAATGATTCTCTTTAAAACTTGAAGCGACAAATATATCTGATGCTCTATTGTACGAACAGAAAGATGTAAGGATAATGCAATCTCCTGATTGCTCATATTATTGAAACGGCTCATCTCAAAAATCCTTCTGCGACGTTCAGGAAAGTTTTCAAGAGCCATTCTTATTATTAGTTGCATTTCTTTATAATAAAGCGAATTTAACGGATCTGAGAAGCCTAACAAATCCTTAATTGTACTTTTCTTTATTTGTTCCTCCCGATAATCATTTTCCAGTCTTTTGTGCTTGATAAAATCAAATGCAACATTTTTTGCCATAGCGTATATATACCCTTCTTTTCCATCATTATTTTGCCACGTCTCAAAATTAGTCCATAATTTGGTAAATACATCTTGAGCCAAATCTTCCGCATCTGCTTCCGATTTAAGAAACATATTGATAAAAAACTTCACTGAAGAGAAATGAGCTCTAAATATCATTTCAAACTGTTCTACTAAACAATGGTCTTGATTCATATAAGGTTACACTTTTGTTTGTGTTACCTTACAAAGATAGAGTAACTTATCTAGAATTGAAAGTAATAATGGTTTTATTTTTAATAAAACATTACCATATCGTTACAATTAAATTCTAATCCCTAAATCCAACTCAAAAATAAAATAACTTCTACTTTTTTAGACATTCTTTTGAGAAACAACTTAAAAATTCTAGCATACTCGTCTATCACGAACACTTTTTTCGATTAATTAAAAACTACATACGTACCATTATGAGAACAAATATTTGCCGAAAGGTTGGACTATTTGTTCTTTGGATGATTTAGCTACTTTTGGGGGAGGAAAAACGCCCTCAATGGATAACAGAAAGTATTGGAATAATGCTAAGCATCTATGGATAACATCAAAAGACATGAAGTTTGCTCATATAGCAGATTCCTTGTTGAAAATTTCCGATGCAGCATTAGATCAAATGACAATTTACGGTAAAGGCACATTATTAATAGTGACAAGAAGTGGAATATTACGTCATACATTCCCCATTGCAATTTTAGATACAGAAGCGACCGTTAATCAAGATGTAAAGGCGATTTCATGTGTTTTATCACATATTCACACATACTTGTATTATGTGATAAAAGCTCAAGAGCAGGTGATTCTTAAAGATTATCATAAAGATGGTACTACCGTTGATAGTATAGATTTTGATAAATTTAAGAAGTTGATAGTACCATTACCTCCATTATCTGAACAATACCGTATCGTAGAAGAGATTGAACATTGGTTTGCTTTGATTGACCAAATAGAGCAAGGAAAAACCGATTTACAGACAACTATCAAGCAAATTAAGGGTAAAATCCTTGACCTCGCCATTCACGGCAAACTCGTGCCTCAAGACCCGAATGACGAATCTGCCATTGAACTGTTGAAGCGCATAAATCCCGACTTCACACCTTGTGATAACAGACATTATACGCAGTTGCCTAATGGTTGGTGTACTACTACACTTAAAGATTTATGCGAAAACATCAATGGATTGTGGAAAGGGAAGAAAGAACCATTTGTCCATGTGGGTGTTATACGCAATGCAAATTTTACAAAAGACTTTAAGTTAGACTATTCAAATATCGAATATATTGATGTTGAACAACGAACTTTTACTAAACGCCATTTAATGAATGGTGATTTAATTGTAGAGAAATCAGGCGGTAGTGATAATAATCCTGTAGGAAGAACAATACTCTATGAAGGTGAAGGTGGCGTTTTTTCATTCAGTAATTTTACAATGGTATTAAGAATAAAGTATAGCAACACCATATTAAGCAAATTTTTGTACTATTATATTCTGGCTATATATCAGACAGGAGCTATGAGATTGATGCAAACACAGACTACGGGTTTACACAATCTGATTCTTGATAAATTTTTATTAATGCCTATATACCTACCACCGTCTTCTGAGCAGAAGCGGATAATCGATAAAATAGAAATGATTTTCGCCACTTTAGATATGATAATGGAGAGTTTATAAGCTCCCCATTATCATGTCCAATTGAGAAAATAAAGTCTGTATTTTAGCCTTAATTAGTTTTTGTTCAGATAATGGAGGTAACATTAATCTTATAGAACACATATCGGTTTGAGTAAGTTTTAAGCGTGTACTTCCATTTACGTACTCAGAATAATCAATTTGATTAAGTGAGTATTGTAGAAATTCAAAATCAATTTTGGGAGATAGGATGTGAACATGATTATTTACCCAACTTTTTCCACTTATAGAATATGCCTTAATCGCATTTTTATCAAGGAAAGGTGCGCCATCTTCACCAAGCAATAAATAATGACCATCTACAATATAGTCATCTATCAGTCCAACTTGACCTGTTGCACCATAATAAGGGTACAACCTATCTATTTGTTTACCCTTTATTCGTAAATTACGTTCATTTGAATTAATAGGTTTCCGTAAATTGTCTAATACGTCTGCAACTTGATCAAGCCTGCAAACTGCCCAACCATTAGGCAACTGCGTATAATGTCTGATATATTCTATTATATTGTTACCGTATTCATTATAAATCAATATAATATGGTAACAAAATTCAAAAGCTATCTCGCCAAAACTAATTTGGCAAAAAACACTGTTACATCGTATGTGTGGACAGTACAGTATTTCCTCAATCATTATGAGGAAATAAACAAAAAGAACCTTTTAACATATAAAGGGTATCTGGTGGAGAACTTCAAACCGCAGACGGTAAATCTACGATTGCAAGGTATCAACAAGTATTTGGAATTTACAAAACAGGAAAAACTGAAGGTAAAGTTCGTCAAAGTGCAGCAGAAGAACTTTTTGGAAAACGTCATTAGCGATGCAGACTACAAATTTCTAAAAACACGCTTAAAAACCGATGGTTATAATGAGTGGTATTTTATCGTATGGTTTATGGCTGCCACAGGCGCACGTGTCAGTGAATTGCTTCACATCAAAGCTGAGCATGTACATGTTGGTCATCTTGATCTTTACAGTAAAGGTGGAAAAATACGTCGTTTATATATTCCGAAAAATTTGCGTACAGAAGCTACGAAATGGCTCAAAGAAAAAGGCCTTATTTCCGGCTATATATTCTTAAACCGATTTGGAGAACGTATTACAACACGTGGCATAGCCCAACAACTGAAACATTTTGCGGAAAAATACGGAATGAATAAGGAAGTGGTTTATCCTCATTCATTCCGTCATCGTTTTGCCAAGAACTTCCTTGACCGATTCAATGACCTTGCCCTACTTGCCGACCTTATGGGACATGAAAGTATTGAAACTACTCGTATCTATCTTCGTCGAACAGCCAGTGAACAGCAAAAAATTGTGGACAAAGTAGTAAATTGGTAAATTTTATCTATTCTTAGAAGTGTAATTAATTACACTTCTAAGTTTTTTTGAATATCATCAAGGGATGAAAAAAGTTCTTCCATCTTTTGAACGATGCGTTGTTGCTCGTTGATAGGGGGGAGTGGAAAATACATATCATTAAAGTCTGTAATATTAAATCCTGTTTGGGCCGTCCTTGAAATTTCTTTTAGTTTTCCTTGATATAGGTCAGATAAATAATAATAGTATGCAAACTCCTTGTATATGAGATTTTCAAATTTAAAGATAACTTTTGCCATTGCCACATTATAAGCCCCTTGTTCAGCATAAAACACTTTTCCTAAAGAACCACCATAACGTGCTAATAATATATCTCCTTTTTTGGTTTGTTTTGAAGCAAGATTAATTGGGATATAAACAGGTACAGGAGACTCTCCATAATCTCTAATCTGATAAAGTCTAATGTAATTTGGTTTAAGTATAGTTTCAAAATAACTCTTTGCAGGTTGTGATCCTCCAGATATATCTAAGATAGAATTATGGCTACACCATACCCATGTCTTAGGTATTTCATAAGGCAACTTCCCACTATGTCTGTTATCACAAGGTGTGAAGTCAGGATTTATACGTTTCAAGAGTTCGATGGCAGGCTCATCATTCGGATTTTGGGGTACGAGTTTGCCGTGAATGGCAAGATCAAGGATTTTGCTTTTGGCTTGCTTGATGACGGTCTGCAAGTCAGCTTTGCCTTGCTCTATTTGGTCAATAAGGAAGAACCAACGCTCAATCTCACAAACTATGCGACGTTGTTCAGAAATAGGTGGAAGTGGTAGCTGCAAAGAAAGCAATAACTCTCGTTTTAGTCCTGGTATCAGACCATTAGCTTTGGATATTATATTCTCTATGTTATTCTTTACAACAGCTTTTATATATTTAATATCGGTATAATTTGTATATCCCCTTACAGCCTGTATCTGACGAGCTATATGAGCTACACCAATATTATTAATTGCCATTTTTCCTACACCAGCACCTTTACATACTACAAGCAAATCGTTTAAATAAGAATAAACAGAAGGGGATTCTGTCCAGCGGTTTATAATAAGTTGCTCGTTTTCAATATTGCTTGCACCAATAATATAAGGTATGCCTGCAATATTGGCATTATATTTTTCAGGAGGAAAATCTTGTCCAGAGACAAGTTCTAAGATTTCTCCTAATGTTGTCCACACCCATACCTCAGGCACTTTAAACGGCACGTTCTCATAATGGTACGTATCAGAAGAAACAGTTTTCTTACTTTTCTTTATCTTTCCCTCCTTTATCAAACGTTCTTTCTCTTCCTTAATACGTTCAAGTAAAACAGACGCAGGTTCATCATTTGGATCTTGTGGGACAAGTTTTCCTCTAATAGCGAGGTCTAATATTTTCTGTCGTAGTTTCTTTGTATCCATTAGTCCTCGATATTTGCCATTAATTTTTGAAGTTCAGCCACCGCTTTACTTATGTTATCACTTTTCTCTTTGATAATAGCCATTAATTCTGATAATGAATAGTCTACTTCATCTCCCCCCTGTTTTATCCAAGATACATCAAGGCTAGTCTTGTCACGAGTTATTATTTCATCACAAGTATATTTACGCCAACGCCCATTCGGATTATCCTCAGCATTATATGTTTCTACACGAGCATTTATATCCTCCGCATGATAACACAAAACGAAATCATCAATGATGCCTTTGCATTGGATTAGTAGCCAATGTATGCTTTACATCCGTACGATAATCATAAAACCAAATATCCTTCGTTCTACTACCTTTTGTAAAGAATAACACATTAGCTTTTACACCTTGAGCATAAAATATACCAGTCGGCAAACGCAAAATAGTATGTAAATTAAATTCTGAAAGTAGTTTCTTACGAATCACTTCTCCAGCGCCCCCTTCAAACAGTACGTTATCAGGCAAAACAACCGCTGCACGTCCGCCTGTTTTGAGCGAAAGCATTATATGTTGTAAGAAATTCAATTGGTTATTTTTCGTCTCAACATAAAAATCACTTCGATTAATGTCGACAGAGCCAGAAGGGCGGGTTCCAAAAGGCGGATTAGCAAGAATGACATTCACTAGTATATCAGGTTCCTTTTCTAATGAATCCTGACATATAATAGGACTTCGGTCAGTACCAACACCATGAAGATACAAGTTCATCGAAGCTAATGTAACAACCAAAGGAGTATTATCCGAACCATGCAGAGCTTTATTCCGCAAAAAATCCCGTTTGCCTTTGTCTTGTGATTGTTTTTTCATGTAGTCATAAGCTGCCAAAAGAAAGCCACCAGTTCCACAAGCCGGGTCACAAACCGTTTCCCCAATCTGAGGACGCGTTACATCAACCATTGCCGATATAAGAGAACGAGGAGTAAAATACTGACCTGCACCACTCTTTTTATCTTGCCCATTCTTCTCTAAAATACTTTCATAAATAGCCCCCTTAACATCACCATCCATTATAAGCCATTGCTCCTCATTAATCATTGTTATGACTTTCTTTAAATATACAGGCTTATCTATTTTGTTTTGAGCTTTCGTATAGATAGTACCAATCAGATTATCCTGCTCACTCAGTATTCTCAATGTATTTTCATACTGACCTATCAAATCAAGACCATCCAATTCTATCAGGTTTTCCCAACGATATCCTTCAGGTATGGCTGATTCTTCGTCAAGCAATTTAACGTTTTCATCATCCATTTTCAGAAATAACAAATAAGTCAGTTGGGTTATATAATCGGTAAATCCAATACCTTGCCCCGCTAACGTAGTGGCAAGTGTCCAAACCTTTTTAGTCAGACCTTGCTCATTCGAATTTGATTTTGCCATATTAATTTTATGCTACTTTTCTATTATAAATTAAAAACTGAGATAATGAAACAATAGCCTCATTCACCGCTGCTATAGTACCAAACTTACGTATCATCTGAAGCGCTATTGTTTTATCATCTTCCTTTATTTCTTTTATTGTACAAGAACCATTCGCTACAATATAGTTCACAATCTGACGGATAGTATTCTTTTGAGCCTCAGTCATTGTACGCTGTATCTGCCCACACCACAATTCAAAACGTTGGGCAGCCATTGATGACAGGCTACGAAGTTCTGTCACCTGATGATAAGCATATCTGACTAACTGAATAATATTAGTCAAAGCTTCTTTTTCTTCTTTCGTCCCAAAATGTACTACATTGGAAGGGTTAACAATAGAGTATGTATTCCATAATTGAGAAGGATTAAACTTGTAATTCTCCATTTTTATCCGATTCTCCAAATCCTTAAGCATTGCATAAGTGATAGGTTCTCCGTTATTGTTATAAATAATGCGTAAAGCCTCTATCTCATCTCTATGTTCATTTACATATTGTTCAAACGCCTGAGTCGTGTCGTGAGCTTCCTCTATGGAAAATCCTTTCTCAATCAATGTATCTTCACCGGGCATTAAAATTGTGACAAATCCGGCGTTCAGAATACACAGATATTCACGGGCATCGGGATGAATAGCGAGAGGACGTACCAAGCCTTTCCGTTCGTTATTCGGTTCGTTTATATTCACATATTCCGGCAACAGATTATTATCCAAAGCTTCATATATACGAGATGCCATATCCCGCATATCTGTACCAGCCAATCTTATAAACTCATTCCTCTGTTCTTCATTTGCCTTATTATGTATTCTTGACAGACGGCTAGCCAACAATCGCAAATGTTCATCCGGCAGTTCACCATGAGAGATACGTTCTAAAAGTTGCCTTAAAGACAACAATGTTTCAGCATTGTTTCCCACTCCAGAAGTTGTTACATAATGCTCATGTTCTGTTACTCCCACTGCATCGACTAAGAAAAACAAATCTTTACTATGAGCATTTGGAGTAACATTACGAAGTTGCTCATCACCAATTGTACGTACTCCTCTACCTTTCATCTGAGTATAAAGAGAGTCAGACTCGACATCACGCATAAACATCACCACTTCCAAAGGCTTCACGTCTGTTCCAGTAGCAACCAAAGTCACAGTTACAGCAATGCGGAACTCCTTATCATTACGAAAATGACGTATCAACTCATTACTATCTCCAGCCGAATAAGTGATTTTCTGCACAAACGTATCATCTTCACGTCCAAAGACTTCCTTCGCTATTTTAACAATATTACTTGCATGAGCATCATTCAAAGCAAATATTAATGTCTTAGGTAAATAGTCAAAATTAGGTTCTCTTTGGGGATCATTAAACATTTCTGTATAAACCGCATCTCTATATGTCTCTAAAATCAACTTTATTTGAGCAGGATTAATAATACTTCTATTCAGTTCTTGTCTTGTGTAAGTAGTCGTTTCCTGTGTTTCGATATTTTCAGTTTTACCTGTATAGCGGGTTATTTTACGTACTTTATCCCCCTCGCGAATTGCGCCGCCATCTTCAGTTACTTGTGTTTTAATACGGAACACCCTATAATCAACATTGACACCATCAACTATTGACTTTTCAAGAGTGTAGTTCACTATTAAGTTGTTATTAAAGAAAGCCAATGTTTCAACAGCAGGAGTAGCTGTTAACCCAATCATTTTTGCAGAACTAAAATATTCAAGCACACTTCGCCAACTACCATAAATAGAGCGATGGCACTCATCAATAATTATCAAGTCAAAGTAATCCGGGGGCAAGTTAGGATGAACCGGCAAATTCATATTTCTAGTACCGTCGACAACATAATCCGCTTCATTATCATCATCTATAAAATCGTCTCCGGACAATAAAGAAAATAAACGCTGTATAGTAGAGATAACAACATTGACATCATTTGGGATTTTTGCAGTTTTCAATCTTTCTACTCCAAATATGATATTAAACGGATCACCATTTTCAGTCAAACGGAATGTTCCAAATTCTCCTTCTGCCTGTTTTCCAAGATTATTACGGTCAACAAGAAACAAAACCCTCTTCATTGAAGTGAAAGCCAACAAACGATAGGCAGCCAAACATGCGGTATAAGTCTTTCCCGCTCCCGTAGCCAAAACCATCAATGCACGATCATGCCCGCTACGAAAACTATTTTCTAATTTTGTTATCGCTTCATACTGGCAATCCCTTAATCCTTTCCTTTTTAAGGTTGGGAGTCCTGCAAAATCATCTTTAAGTCCTAATAGTTTTACTATTTCTTTAGGAGAATGAATTTTATTCAAAGAAATATATTCAGAATCAACGTCACGGGTATCTCTGAATAACAGTTCCCTTCCATTTGACAAATAAACTAAAGGTAAAGGATTCATCCAAGCCTGACACCAATGAGGTACACCTCTAGTATATTTTTCAGCCTGGTCTGCCACAAATTCAGAATAAATTGACACAGATTCTTTCTTTGCTTCCAATACGCCAACAGCTTTACCATTTAAAAAAAGTAAATAGTCAGCTTCACGATTACCTTTCAGCAAGCCTTCCTCGACTGCTATAGCAGATACTTCAGGAGAATAATGATTTCTATCAACTACTTCCCACCCCGCATCATTAAGCATACGGTCAATTATTATTCGAGCCTTTTCTTCCGGTTTCATGTGTGTGTCTTTTTTTTGTAACTTCCGATAAGGCTATATTATCGGAAGTTACAAAAATAGGTAAAAATATAGAATATGAGAAAGAAATGGAGATTTTTTGATACATCACAACACAATTTCTCTATAAAAGATTCTTTGCATATCAGTAATATTTGTCCAAACGTTTCCCATTCCCAAAATAAAGCCCTACTTTTGTGAAGAATATTTTCCCGTATATTAACGTATTAACAATAATATCTCACAAATAAAATAAACCCTACAAGATGAAAGAAAAATCCGACAGCCCGTCTGTCCCCTACAATTTCTCCCGGTGTTTCAACGACCAATGCCCGCAAGCCTCGAAATGTTTGCGCTACATAGCTGCACAAAATGAAACAGCCGATTACCTTTATATCTCCATCGTTAATCCGGCACGTTATCCTGCGGATGGGAACCAATGCGAATGTTTCAAGACTGCTGTCAAAGTTCATGTGGCATGGGGACTTAAACAGTTGCTTAACAGAATTCCCTATGAAGATGCGGTCAGTATCAGAATACAAATGGTCGGACACTATGGAAAAACGGGATATTATCGGTTCTATCGTGGAGAACGGGGGCTTATGCCTAAAGACCAAGCCTACATCAAACAGCTATTCCGTAATAAAGGGATAAAAGAAGAACCAACTTACCAACGTTACACAGAAGAATATATTTGGTAAGTTGCTGTCATCTGTCACAGATTAGGAGTTAATAGTTTAGTAATGAACCGATAAGACTGTGACAGCAAGAGGTGACAGCAGGGTGATGGCATTTTTGCCGTCACCTGGTTATTAGTCTTACAACATGATAGAGTGTACCGCTACGCGTATGTTTGGAAGGTATTTCTTGCTTTTTCAGTATTCTTCCGAAGGAATTAACCCTCTTGACAGACATCGGGATTGAACTGCCTTTTTGAATATCTTCCATAATCTCCGCTGGAGACAACCACTCCCCTTCTTCAGGCTGTGCGGCACGAAAATAACGGAAGAAAAGTTGCTCTTCCGGCGGGACTTGTTCAAATTCACGGTTGTTTTCCACCATGATCTTTTCTTCCTCCTGATCGAACCAGTAACGTTCGCCATGTTCCAATTCGTACATAGCTTGTGCGTAAAGCTGCTCATAGTCTATCGGACGGTTGGTGTCAATCACTCCGGTCACTTCGATACAAATAAAACGACGACTGCCGGAAGGATCGGTCAACAAGTCTTTTTGGTTACTTGTGGCTATGAATGAGGCGTAACGGCGCATTTCAAGCACGGCACTGCCATGAGGTTTCTTCACATTCAGCACAGGCTTTTGCAAAATATGTTTCAGGAAGCCTTGTTGTGTCGAACTCACCTGGTCAAATTCATCGATATTGATTAACGCAAAACGATTGAGGTAAAGTTCGGCATCTTTCTTCCGGGAAAAGTCAATACTGTCGGTATAGTAGGAACGCTCGGAAGGGGGCATTATGCTCCGGCAAAAGGTGGATTTACGTGTCCCTTGCAATCCGACAAGTAAGGGAGAAACACTGTTTGCATACTTTTTATTGCTTCCTTTCCAATGAGAAACCATATTGAGGAACCAACGGTGGAACAAATCCATCCAATACGGATTCTTACAAGGGACAGTGGCTGCCAATGCACGGATACGGTCTTTACCGTCCCATGCGGGAAGCCGGTAGAGAAAATCTTCCAACGGGTTGAATACAGGCACGCGATTGGAGTAAATATAACGACTAATATCCCTGTCCCACAACGGAATACCTTCCATTTGCGCATCCAAAGCAATGCTGTTCAGCGCACGTTTGTCGAGAGGATTGAAGCGGAAACGGAAAGAAAGCCTTTCACGATATTCTACCTCACCAATTTGGGTATTATGGCGGAATTCATAGCGGCGTTTCATGAATTCTTCTGTCTGCAAGGCGAGTTGCTGCTCTTTGCTTAGGCTGATATTCTTGCCGAAACCTTTGCACTCGGTATATATATTACCAATCATTTGTCGGATAAGTTCTTCCTGTTTATACATATAGAAGTGGAAAACGGTACGTTTCACGACTTCTTCTTGCGGAAGTCCCGAAGCAAAACAGTTTTTAGCCAGTTGGACGACTAAAGGATGCCATGTGCCTTCACGCAATTCAAGTCCCGCTTCCCGAAGATCGGCATACGCTTTCCGAAAAGCGGCTTCGAAAAGCATCAGGAAGGCATTTTCCGCATCATATCCCGGTACGGCACGAGTCAATGGAGATTTCTCCGCCTGAACCGCTTCCCGGAAAGTGGTTTCTTCGGGCATTGATGATGGTTGAGAGAGATAAAATTGGACTGAATTCGGACGATATATGATGTCCGGATCGTGGGATAATCGCGAATATTGTTCCAGAGTCGGTTCTTTGGGAAGTATATCGAACGGGATTTGGGGCTGATAACATTTCACAGCCAGTCGATAAGCATGGGCGTGGAATAGTTCCGCTTCTTCCCGTGTTTTGGGAAGCGAGTTGTCCGGTCGGGTGAAGGTAGTCCATATTTTCACCGTTTTTCCACTTGAACCCATAAAAGCACAACGGGTTTGTGGTTGCTCACAGGCTTTTTGTTTCACTAAAGCGATTTCCGACTTATTGGATAAAGGACCGATGGTCAGTTCTACAATACCGTTGTAGTTTTTCATCTGTTTCTGACCGTTTACTTTTCGAAATTCGGCAGCAGGAATTATCTTGGGCAGTTTATCGGCAAACATACACCGTTCATCGGAAAGGGTATATCGCAGATGCTCTCTGAATGTAGAAACAGGACGGGATTTTATTTCTGTCTTTATCTTATTTACCAGTATATCTAGATCCATTACGCTAAGCGCTATCGTATCTTCGTTCTTACGAAATTGAGTAATTTTCATTAATTTGATAATAATTTGTTTTGTCAGCGTCTTTGTGATCGTTGAGACTGCTAAATTAGTCATAATATCCGAAACCGGCAAAGAAAACAAGTTTTTAATACAGAAAATTATTGATATATCAAGCATCTCTTTAACCGAAAGAAACGGGATTGCCACCACTCTATTACGGGGCAAATTAGTTTTCTCCGCTTGAAACTACAGTTCCAGCTAAAGGAAACTATAGTTTCATCGGTGAGAAACCAATGGTTTCAAGTAATTGAAACTAGAGTTTCAAGCGTATGAAACTAAAGTTTCAAACCGCAGAACCAACAGTTCCGCACCTTGAAACCGTTGGTTTCAAGGCAGGACACAACTCATAAGTACGGAGATAACAAATTGAACGACTTATCTTTCTATGGTTAAATGCGATACCTCTCTATTTCACAAGGGACAGCTCTTCTATATAGCGGAATAAGCAAATAAAATCTAATTTCTTTGTTTACAACTTTGTCATAATAGAATTTAAGATGTTATCCCTACTTTTTCAAATTACTATTCATACCTTTGTGACTTCGATAAAGAATTAGTAACCTATTAAAAAGAAAAAATTGATTATGCGCTCATTCATCGTGTTTCTTTGCTTCATTCCCGTTCTACTATTTTCCTGCCGGAGTGTTTCTCTTGAAGCACAACTGAAAGAAGCTATCAAAGACAGGAAAGCTGAAATAGGGATTGCCGTTATCATAGATGAAAAAGATACGGTAACAGTCAATAATGATATTCATTATCCTTTGATGAGTGTTTTCAAGTTTCATCAGGCGTTGGCGTTAGCCGATTATATGGCGAAACGGAATCAGTCATTGGATACTCTGCTAAGGATAGAGAAATCGGATTTGAAACCGAATACGTATAGTCCCTTACGGGATAAATATCCGCAAGGGGGAATTGAGATGAGCATTGCCGACCTGCTAAGATACACACTTCAGCAGAGTGACAACAATGCCTGCGATATACTTTTTGATTATCAGGGCGGACCGGATGCCGTGAACCGATATATCCATTCGTTAGGCATTCGGGATTGTGCTATTGTCGGTACGGAAACTGCCATGCACGAAGATTTGGATTTGTGTTATCAAAACTGGAGTACACCATTGGCTGCTGCCGAATTAATGGAGATTTTCCGACGGGAACCGTTGTTTGCACAAGAATATAAGGATTTCATCTATCAGACAATGGTAGAATGCAAGACCGGGCAAGACCGGCTGGTTGCTCCTTTAGCGGACAAAGGAGTGGTAATAGGACATAAAACGGGGACAGGCGACCTTAATGCCAAAGGACAACAGATAGGCTGTAACGACATCGGCTTTGTTCTTTTGCCGGACGGACGCACTTACAGCATAGCTGTCTTTGTGAAAGATTCCGAAGAAAGCTTTGCGGAAAACAGTAAGATTATCGCTGATATTTCACGTATTGTTTATGAATACGCGATGCAGTCTGCCAAATAAAGAGAGTAATAGTTAATGATAAAAAAGAAAAATCAGATTAAAAATGAAACTACACCACATCGCCATTTGGACTTTCCGTTTGGAAGAGTTGAAAGAGTTCTATGTCCGCTTCCTGGGTGGAAAAAGCAATGAGAAATATGTGAATCCCAAGAAGGGATTCGAGTCTTACTTCATATCTTTCGGTGAAGGTCCTTCTTTGGAATTGATGAGCCGTCCCGATGTACAGAATACGGTGGTGGAAGAAAACAGAGTCGGATTGACACATCTCGCTTTCACGTTTCCCGGCCAGGAGGAAGTTCTTCGTTTCACTGAGGAAATGCGTTCCGAAGGTTACACCATTGCCGGTGAGCCGCGCACTTCGGGAGACGGCTATTTTGAAAGTGTCATCCTTGACCCGGACGGGAACCGTATAGAATGTGTATACAAGAAAGAATATGGAGAAGAAGACTGAGACAGAGGAAACTGTGACGC
>OHCR01000090.1_pt1 | contig 59609 bp, 63 predicted proteins | sample 1566831 | NCBI WGS metagenome assembly OHCR01 (sample SAMEA3879516, study PRJEB24766) | human gut metagenome | biome: human-associated habitat; feature: feces | place: USA | collected 1985/1987
CAATAGCTCAGTTGGATAGAGCGTCCCCCTCCTAAGGGGAAGGCCGGGGGTTCGAATCCCTTTTGGCGCGCCAGATAATAACGCCGAAAGCCTTTGTTTTCAAGGGTTTTCGGCTTTTTTGTTGAGCAGTAAAAGAAAAAATAATCAAGCTTCGCTTGGAGAGGTTTTTCTCTTTTATTGCTGCAAGGGAATCATGGTTCGTGTATTTCGTATCGCTTATATTATACAGTAAAATTAGCGGTTTTGTACAGTAGCCGAATATTTGGGTGATTAGCGGTGTTCCATACGGTTGGTGTTGAATGACCGTTATTTGTCCGAATTATTTTTTTCGTACATAGCGATGGCAAATTCAAGCATCTGCTTTCCGGCTGAATCAGAAGCCACTTCCTCAAGCTTTTTTGCAAAATCTTCATCTGCCAGAGAGATTGTCACTTTAGATTCAGAATCCGATTTGCCAGAGCGACTAAGGAACTTTCCAATTGCTTTCGCTGTATCAATTCTTACGCTGTCCTCCGGTGTTTCGTAATAGTCCTGTATCGTACTCAACTGACGATGGGCGGTATCCTTAGCCAAGCTCACATAGTCATGCCTGTTATAATCAAGTTTTTTTGTGATTGAGAAATGCCTTAGGCTATACAGGTCTACTTTTGGAAGTCCTAAAGGCTCATAGAGTGAACGGAACATATCATCGGCGTATTGTGAACTGATATGCGTACCATCCTCGTGAGCAAATATCAAATCATCATCAATGTAGCTGTCTCCTGCAAGCTGCTTATGCTGATTCTGAACAAGCCTGTAATCACGGAGCATGAAAATGACTTCCGGCGCTATATAGATTCTGTCCGTCTTTGCTTCGATTTCCTTTTCCGTCTTGGTAACATGAAAGACCGCACGTCTTTTTGCATCCGGTCGAGTACTGCGAACTTGGTCGAATACTTTGAGAATCCCCCGACCATTTGTTTCTTTAATAAATTTCTCAGTGCGGTAAGTCAACTCCTTGTAGTTACGAATATAGGACGGTTCATGCTTGTCCTCGTTATCGTATACATCAGACCATGTTAAGGCAAGACATTCTCCAATACGGCTGCTCAATGCCACCATAAGGCTGATTAGAAGCTTGAGCTGTGGATCGGAACAGTTATCATACGCAAAATTAAACTGTTCTTCTGTCCACACCTCACGCCTGCTTGACTTTGGCTGCTTTACAGTCACACCCAACATGGGGTTTTCTGTGATAAGCTCCAAATCATCCGTAGCGTACTTAAATGCTCGGCTGATGATTTTCTTGCAATCATAAACAGTACGCTGTGATACCCTTGCCCCATTTGCCTTATGATTCCCGTTGGCTTGCGGTAATTGAAGCATATCCTTGAAGCCCTGTCTCATATCGACACGGGTTATTTTCCATATAGGGAATGAGCCAAACACAGGAACAATGTAATTACGAATCTTGCCGATATTCGCTCTGTAAGTGCCCTCGTCCCACCCATATCTGTCTCCGATGGTATGCAGATACTTGGTATGCTCGGCATAGGCATACAAGAGCTGTTCGACGGTCTCTATCTCCGTTTTATCAACTTTGGAAGCTACCGTTGTGCCCTTGGCAGCCTTATGTTCCTTTTCACGGAGCAGAAGATAGGATACGAACTGGGTTTTCGCACGTTCGTTGTTCACTGTTTCGGTGGTCTGGTGTTCCTTACCCTCAGAATCAAGATACCCGTAGCGGATGCGCCAGTTGTCATTGGTAGCGTTAATTTTGGTTGGCTCGCTATGCCACAAATATTCAGCTATGTCTTTCTTCTTAGGTTTTCTGCCCATACCAGACGTTAGAACTCGTTCGGATGATTGTTATACCAATCTTCAAAACTGTTCTTGTCGATACGAAGATATTTTCCCACCATGAATACACGGAAATCATTGTTTTTCTGATGCTTTTTGATAAAGTTGCGGACACTTTCCTCTCCGACACCATAGATGTTCATAATGTCCTGCACAGAGTAGTTGCGACACTCCATGATGGACGGGGTTACTCCTGCCATAGTATTCATCTCCTTTATATTATCACTGGTTAGACACGGTTATGTGGCATTATTCTTTTTTATGCCACAACGGCATTATAGCACAGTTGCTTTACCGGCGTCAAGTGATTTGACACGATTATGTGGCTTGCAGTTTTTTGACGTGGCAATTTTTGCGTGATTACCCCGTTTGCGATAGATTACCATTGCTTTCTTCCTAAAAGGATGTTATTATTTGAAGTGTTATGGTGTATCGCTACACCATAACAGTTTGGAGGGAAATAAATGAGTTTATTGGATAAATTCTTGAACAATATAAAGATAGAAAAGAGAATCGAAACGGGACAGAAAATCAAGAGAATCCGTTTGCGTAATAAGACTGCCGTTTCAGAATTGGCAGAAGCCGCAGGGGTAAATGAAGCTGCAATAAGAAATTATGAGGTTGGATATCGCCAAATTTCCAGAGATAAATTGGAACTGATTGCTCAAAGGCTCGGCGTTCCTGTGGAAACGCTTGTTGACCGCCAGATCGACAGCTATAATGATGCCATGCACATTCTCTTTGAACTGTCGGATAAATACGACCTTGTTCCTATCGAACTTCCGCAAGAGCCTAAATACGCTATCCAGACAAAGGATGAGACAATTCTTCAAGCGTTACAAGCATGGTACAACGAAAGGCGCAAATGGGAGAACGGGGATATCACACAAGCCGAACTGCAAGAGTGGATGGATGCGTTCCCTTTGCAGTGTGAAGAAAACGAATCCCCGGCAGAAAAAGTTGAATCCCGTTATACAGACTTTGAACGCATTTTGGGGTTGAAATCCTCGTTAGAGCAGCTTGATATGATTGTGAATGACAATGTAGAACTGATTGGGGATTGCATTGCTCATAAGGATTATAAAGCGGCTCGTGAGCATTTGAGAACGCTTAAAGCCACTGTTCATACGCTGTCACAGGTGGATATTAAACGATACGGTAAATAAAGAAATCACAGGCGATTCCTACTGCATTACGCAAAGGAGCTGCCTGTGATTTTTTTACTTGGGTTCGATGGAGCAGCGGTCTAACGAAAACTCCAACAATATACCAATCAGTTCATTTCGACTACGCCCTGTCTGAGCCGATATTTCATCAATGCGCTGCACAATGTCCTCTCTGATACGAACAGAAAAGGTCTTATATCCGTCATCCCCCTTGGGACGTTTCGGATGTATTATCAATTTTTCTTCTTTCATGCTAAATCACCTCTATGTTAAATTTTATGTTTTCATAGATGTGATTTATATGTTATAATTTATGTTATAAATTATATTGGAGGAATTGAAATGAACTCGGACGAATTATATACGCTGAAAAGTATGGTGCTTGATAACTACGAGCAGTACCATGACGGTCTTAGAATACTCTTAGAAAGCGATAAGGGGCTTTACAAGGCATTTGGACAGTCTCCCCGTACAAAGTACCTAAAGACGGAGAACTTCTATTTAACGTCGAAAGAACGCCTTACGTACATGATGGGATTCATTGATGCCTTGGCTTGGCTGACAAGGCAAGGAAAGTTAGTGCCGGATACATTCCCAACAGATATCGCAGGATTCACAGACCCAGAGGAAACCCCGGAAGAACGTGCAGAATATTTCGAGAAGCGATATAAGGGCTTATCGCCGGAGCAGCGTGCTGAACTGGAAGCATTTGACAAAGAAAACGAAGAAATGTGGCTTGAACAAGTCGAAGAAAGCATTAAAGAGAATAAAGTAATCAATAATCTGATTCTGCGTATTATTACCGGGGAAGATTATTGATTTATAAAAAGCGTCTGCCGTATAATGGCGACAGACGCTTTTTATTTATATATTGGGGAAAGGTAAAATTTGAGGGGAAATGCGAAAAATAGCAAAAAATAAGCTCTCCCACGGAAAATTTCTGTGAGAAGCTTGCTCATCATTGAAGAGTTCACATTTGCGTGATATAATATTATTTAAAGTGATTAGAGACACGCACGGAGGTGTGATATGGCTGTTAGTTATAAAAGACTGTTCCATCTGCTGATTGAAAGAGACATGACCACAACAAAACTTCAGCAGCAAGCCGGATTTTCTTCTAACATTATTCCCCGGATGAAACGGAATGGATATGTATCCTTAGATACGATTGAAAGTATCTGCCGAGCCTTGGACTGCTGTGTAGATGATATCCTTGAATTTGTGCCGGACACCGGCAAGAACGGAGGAAACGATAATGGCTAACTTATCGCAAGCGAAACGCCATCGTATGTTGGAGTTTCTTCATAAAATAAAGGAAGAACACAAGGACGATGACAGCATTCTCATTGCCTTGGGCGAAATCGAGAGCGAACTGACCGCAAAGAAATACGGCCTCGTCTGGGAACAACACGAGGAAGCCGTGGATGTGATGATGCGTGATAACATTCCCGTATTCACCGAAGATATGGATAGGGAAATTACCTGTGCCGCAGGTGGGGTCTATGTTCCTACTGATTTTGATACAAAAGAAAAAGCCCTCTCCGGGGCAAAAGCTGCCGAAAAAGGCTTGAAATAAGGGCTTCCGAGGTCATGCTCCGACTTTGGAAGCCCTTGTTTTACGTGTTCAGTTGTCCTGCTGCCGCTCGATAATGTGGCGGAGTGACAGCCTTGCGGTGTAGTGATTTTGGAATAATTAAAAGGTGGGGAAAAATTAAAAAGTTCAATCCGCTTCAAGAAGCTCTTTCAGCGTTTTCCCTTCAGCATCTTTCCAGAGTGCATTTCCGCTTAAGGAAGCGCCACCAACAAATCCAGCCGCTGATGAAGGACTGGAAAGCAGTACATCTGCTGTTAAGATCCCATTGCTGTCAATCTTGTCCTCATACTTCTTACGGTCCTTTATCGTTCTTTCGGGGCAACTTTTGGTCATGGTGGGATTGATTGTACTGCCTTTCAGCACAACAAACCCATCGCTTGTTCTTTTGCCGGAAGCCTTGCCTTTTCCATATTCCATGTATAGGACCGGTTCTGTGTCAGCGGATTCTGCAGAAGGCGCAAACGGCTCAAACACCTTATGCCCAAGAGTGCCCATCACAATTTTCGCATAGTCGATAAACTCTTCAAGTTCGCTCTCTGTCTCCTCGGTTATATTCCCCGGATTGGGGTCATTTCCGTTTTTAACAACATAGCGTCCAGCTTCAATCGCCATATTGCAGAAGCGATTTTCAAGATAGCTTATCTCTGTCGGACCGAAGGAGTTGTTCGTCGTAGTGAACATGACCGCCTCGGTCCAGTAATCAATGGAGTTATGGATCTCCTGCACTCGCAGAAGAAGCCCCTTGCCATTTTTACGAACCCCGGCCTGGCCTATGTACACCACCGCATTATCCGACTTATCAGTACCGAACAGGAAATACACGCCGCTCTGTTTGAGAATATCCAAATCCTTGCACTTGTCCAAAGCGGTGCGAGGGATCTTATATGCAATCCCGGTCCAGTTGGCCAAGGAGCATTTAATCCTTCCGCTCGGCTCTCCATCCATCAAAAATAGTTTTAAAGTTTTACTCCTTGGCATGGTATTTCCTCCTTAATCCACGGGAATCATGAAAAGTTCAGCCTATCATTCCACTAAGTCCTCTATGCCCATCTGTTTATAGCTTGCACGATTGCTCACAAGGTACTTGAAGCTGGAATTCAGTCTGACTTCATCATGTGAGATAAGCGCATACTCCCACGGTTTTCCACCGTTATCGGCATTCCATTCAGACACCGCTCTGCAATATACAACAGCGGCAGCCGCTTTTTCTTTTACGGATGAGCTGTTCATCTCGTTGCTTGCCTTGGTTTCGACCATGTAGATTTTATCTTCGGTCTCTACGATAAAATCAGGCTCATACTTACTCATACCGCCTGGACCGTAGTAGATGTTAAATTGCTTCGGAGACGGGCGCATCCACTTATGGACATCCTTATCGTTCTCCAGCACGATTGCAAAAATACGCTCTGTGTTACTGTCGAACTTATAGAGTGTGTGACACGCCTTTGTGAAGCCATTAAAAATCTTCTGCCTTACTTCGCCCGCCGGGATGTTGGCGCGTAAATCGTAAATTTCATCCGATCGGAACTTGCCACCGAAACTTGTCTCTATCCGTGAGAACGGTCGCATTTCCGATGCTCTGAAATGTGTTTCGTCACGGAAAAAATGCTGCTTCATCTGCGCATAGATAATTTCAGCAATAGTTTTCTGCCTGTCACGCATAACCTTAACGGCTTCATCCTCCGTAAGGTACGACAAAAAGTGCTGTTTTGCATCTTCGACCAGGGAATACAGCAACTCCGATGTAGCATGGTAATCCACATCATCCTTGACGATAATGTGACGGACGATTTCATTCTCCGGCGTATCCACAACATCTCTTGCATGGAAGTCGCTCTCATACTCGAAGGTACGACCGCCCTCCTGGAGTTCTGTTCCAATCATCGTATCATCGGACGGATGCCAATTCATGCTTGAAGTAACGAGCTTGAACGGATAGAATCCCTGCTTGACCTCTGTAAACGGCTGAACAACCGCCTGCGGAATAGGTATAACATTGTCCGTCAATGCCTGCACACAGGTGTCGATCGCTTTCTGTACAACGACTTCAAGGTCTTCACGGCTGAGGTTCATCTCCGGGAACTGCCGAATTGTTTCTGCAATAACGCTGTTCTGTACGAATTTGCGAGTTTCCGGATCTTTTGCCGCGTCAAAGGTTCGCACCTGGCGATTAAGCTCCACGACCGAACGAGAAGCAAAGTTCGCCACAAAACTTGCGACCTGCGTCGCCTGCTCCTGAGTCCGAGGCTGTTCCGTTCCGTAATGAGCAGTTGACTCCCGCACGAACGTCAGCGCCAGCTGCTCCATGTAACTCGTATCCGATGTGAGTTCATCATAGGTCGTCGGCATTTCTACCGTAACCCGCTGCTCGTCGGATGAGGTCGTTTCAGCGGGATCGATATAATAAACACGTCTTACAAGAGAGTTCGGATCGTTTGCCAGATTAACAATCGCCTCATACTTGTCATGGCTGACGATGGACAGACGATCTACCTCATCAACGCCGGTTCTGTCGCCGTAAGGAAGACGCAATCCTCTGCCGATAGTCTGCTCCGTTAATGTTTCCGATGCTGACGCCCGTAAAGGCACTATCGTATAGAGATTAGTTACATCCCAACCTTCCTTCAGCATATTTACATGGATGACAATCTCAATTTTATTGTCCGGCTTTTCGAGCGAAAGCAACTGCTCAATGTTCTCGTCCTTTTCAGCTCCGCGCTGCGAAGAGTTGATTTCTATAACCTTGTCTTTATAGTAGCCACGGAAGAAGTCATCCGAGGTGATATATTCCCTGATTTTCTTCGAGTGGTCAGTGTCCTTTGCCACAACGAGAATAAAAGGCTTCACGACCTGCTTGCCGTAAGTCCGAGCATAAATCTCAAGGTGGCTCTTTGTCTCTTCATGCAAACGGACACCGTCATTCAACTTTTCATGGTCAAGCTGTTCGGGCGTGTATTCCTCCGGTCTAAAATCCTTACGAGTAAAGACCACTGGCACTTTGACATACTTCCCGTCGTTCAGCGCATGGGCAAGCGTGTATTCATAGACCACATTCTTGAAGTCTACTTTTCGCGCACCTTTCTGAATCTGCGGAGTAGCCGTCAATTCCACGCCCAAAATCGGGCGCAGCTCATTAATGACATCAAAACTCTTATCCGCATGGTAGTGATGACTTTCATCCATGAAGATGCACAGGTCATCCAGAGATTGCAAGTACGCAAAATAGGACTCCCCAAGCACCTCATTCAAACGCTTGATGCGGGCAGGGCTGCCGGATGAGACCTTGCTGTCAGAGTTCAGTTTTGCAATATTAAAGATGTTAATAACGACGTCATTCACGCCGAAAGTTCCCTGACGGAAGTCGTTATAATTGTCTCCATCGATAATGCGAGGCGGACTCACGAATTTATCCAGCCCACGGAATACATACTTCGGGTTTGACGAATTTCCAAGATCATCCTTCAGCTTCCTGTAAATCGTGAGGTTAGGAGCCATCACGAAAAAGTTCTTTATGCCCTTCTCGTATCGGAGATATGCAATGCAGGCTCCCATGAGACGGGTCTTTCCGATACCTGTTGCCAGGGCAAAGCAGAACGATGGAAAGTCACGCTCAAACGATGTCAAGGTCGGGCAAAGCGCACGAGCCGCAGCCAGGTCATCGGCGTAAAATTCCGCAGCTGCCTCGGAAGCCCATTCACTAATTTTCTTCGTTCTTTTGTCCTCGGTAGTAAGTGTCTCAAGTTCCGCCTGATGTTCGGAACGAATCTGTTCCGTTGTCGTAGGATTCTTTGCCAAACTGAGTGTGTCGCAGAGCCTGGCAAAAAACTCAAGGCTTTCATGCTGCGGAGGTCGGAGGGCAAGTGCATTGTTTATGTACTTGGAATTGTACGAGTAGAAATTCTCGGTATAAGATTCCTTAATCATCTTCCCATTCCTCCTCGTCGCATTCCGGCACTTCCACAATATTCAGATTATAATTGTCCACGCCATACTCGCACTTATCGAGGACGGACTGCGGAATCTTCTTCACGGTGATATTGTCGTAACGTTTATTCAGACCTACATCAAAAGCCGGTGCGCAAATCAGCAGGCTCTCGAAAGCGTCAACTTCTTTGGCAAGGCTGTCCAGCATAGTCGCCGTCAGATACTGCGTCGTGACGTAGATAAAGCTATTGTCCTGACTGTATCCCTGTTTCCAGAAAACATCCGGATCTGGCGCATAGAAGTAACCATTTACCTTTGCAACTGCCGCCACAAGCATCTGGGCATTGTATTTATCGGAAAAGACATCATTTCCATGCTTATCCTTGACTATCAGCGTCGGAGCAAGTTCGTAAAATTTGTATCCGCCGCCACCGTGCCAATTTGTGGAGGAAGTTATACCTCTCGGATCAGTATTATCGATAACACTATCCAATCTCACCTTGCAGTGAGTATAGGCATGATTACCCATTTCAACCCCAATATATCTACGATGCATTTTATGAGCAACTGCAGCTGTCGTGCCTGACCCAAGAAATGAATCGAGTACAAGATCACCCTCGTTTGTCGCAATTTGCAATATTCTCTTTATCAGTTGCTCCGGCTTTTTGCTACGTGGGAAATCCACACCACCTTCGTTGGCGAGGTCAGCTTTCGGAATGTCCTCATGCCTCCAAACAGTCGTGAGGTTGTTTGTCTTCACAATATTGCCATCCTCAACATAAGCCGTATCCTTTAACCATGCAAAAAGCTCGGCGTTGTAATAATAAAGTGTTGTCGGCTTGTCCTTGTTTTTACCTCTACTCGGAATATAGTCAACAGTATAAAGATACTGCTTATCCATTCGACTCATCAACTCATTTTGAAACTGATTCTCCTTCTGAACATTATTTGTTCTGAACAACCTTTCAAAATCAGTCAAAAACTCAGCTCGGATTTCCCTTTCACGGTGTTCAAAATCGCGTAATGAAATAGTCCTTATTTCAAAATCAGTATGCCTATAAATCCTCACAGGCTTTCCGTTTGATTTTGAGATAAACTCATCAACCAATTCGCGAGTACCTTCTTGAACGAGGACTTTGTTATACCGCTTCATCGTCTTAAATTCCAAAAGAGTACTTCCGAGAATTTTGTTGTAGCTAAATGCACCTTTTGCGTAAATCAATATATGTTCACTTGTATTTACAAACAAGCCTCCTTGCCCAAGTCCAGCACTTCCAGACCTTTCATATGTGATATCTGCAACTAAAGCATTTCGACCGAAAACCTCATCTAAAATTACTTTGAGATAATGGCATTCGATGTCGTCAATACTTACCCAGAGACTTCCTCCATCTTTTAGCAGTGAATACAGCAATTTTATCCGAGGGTACATTAACCCCAGCCAGATCGAATGTTCAAGGTTGTCATCATAATACTCGAATGCCGCTCCCGTATTATAGGGTGGATCGATATAGATACACTTCACCTGTCCGGCATACTGCTGCTCCAAAGCTTTCAGTGCCAGAAGGTTATCGCCGTGTATCAGCATATTCTCGCTGTTGGGGTCGCCATAATCTTTGGACGGATCGTGGAGCAGAATGCGAGGTTCGACCTCAGGCTCCTGTCCTTTTCCTATCCAAGTAAGTTCCAATCTTTGCATAGTTCTTTCTCCTTTACACGACCTCAAACGAGATGGTCATAATATGCCTTATCTCTGTTGTGCCGTTCAATTTTTGCCGGATTTCCTCCTGCAGCTTATCCCTTTGCATATCGATCTCATCTTCCTGCTGATAGATTTCACGCTGCATCTTTTTCCGTTTATCTTTTAATTTATTTATTTCATCCTTCATGGAGATAATCTGATCAAGAGGAAGGTTTGTGCTTGATCTGCATTCCTTTTCTTTTTCCTTGATCAGCTTGTTTAACTCCTTACGTTTGCGTTGGAGACCTTCCTTCAAATCATCACTGTATGCGTCCAGTTTGTCGCATTCATCCAGATAAAACTGCTTGTTCGCTTCTTCAATCTGCTCCTGTTGGACACTGAGTCTACGTTCACGCTGTTGAATGAGTTCCACTGATTCATCGGGGCATTCGCCAATAATCTCAGCCGGCAGTTCAAGCATACTGTTGATGATATCTTCATCCATTGTTGTACCATCTTCTGTAAGAACCGTAAAAATAAGATGTTCCTCATAGCCAAGACCATCATAGGACAGCTTATCAATTGACAGAACACCCTTAATGCCCGGATGAGTATTGAAAAAGGAAATATTTCTGTCCGAATCCATGTGGCGGAAGCGAATGGCAACAGGCAAAAGATCAGCCGACAGACTTTCCTGCAGCCAAGATTCATATAATGGATCTTCGCGACGGAGGAAAACATCTCCTTCTTCTTCGGCGTCTCTCCATTTAAGGTTATATGTTCTTTTTACATCGCCGTCCTCAAACTGAAGGCGCCACTGTGTAAGTGGCTTTACTCGTTCCGCTCCGTGTGCCAGGAAGAAGTAGTAAATCCACTGTGTGAATTTATCAAGGCTGGCTACGGTATCGTCCTGACAATCCTTAAGCCGTGCAGCTACCACCTCGTCAAAGTTTTCAAGAATAGATTGCCTTGCAGATGCCATTTTATCTTCAATCTCATCAGAAAGTTCTTCCTGCAAAGCATCGAATTCATGCTGGATGTCATCAGCTGTCTTACACTTTTGATAGATCTCGGCTATTCGCTTTTCAAAATCCACACCGGATTCCAGAGAACCCAGAATTTCATCTGACGAGCCGAACACGCCATCAAAAAGCCGGAACTTCTGATCAAGTAATTCATAGACGCGCCTGTCTGCCGCATTTTTACGATTTAAAAAGTTGATAACCACGACATCGTTTTTCTGCCCGTATCGGTGGCAGCGTCCAATACGCTGCTCAATACGCTGCGGATTCCAAGGAAGGTCATAGTTGACGATCAGGCTGCAAAACTGCAGGTTGATTCCCTCTGCGGCTGCCTCGGTTCCTATGAGGATACTCGCATGATCCCGAAACTCCTCCACAACAGCGGCTTTCATATCCGCCTGCTTTGAACCAGAAATCAGGCCATCGTTTTTATGACGCTCTTTCCAGTCTGCATAAATTCGCTTTGAAATCTCATCATTGTTCGTGCCGTTCAAAAATACTATTTTTCCTTCATAGCCATGATTCGAAAGCAGATTAAGCAAGTAGTTCTGCGTTCTCCTTGACTCCGTGAAAATAACAGCCTTTCTCTGACCACCCAGCTCTTCGGTCTTAGCAAAGCCCTGTTCCAAAGCCAGAATAAGGTCATCACCCTTTGAGTTTGTATTTATACCGGACGCAAGCTCAGCAAACTGCATCAATCTTTCCAGTTCCGCTTTTATGCCATCTCTATCGCGCTTAAGATCAGCGGTAAGGACGTCCTCAGCGGCACTATCATCTTCGTCGGACGCTTCATCCATTAGTTCATCAAAACCGTCATAATCGTCCAGAGAAAGCTCAGCTTCAACACCTTCAAGCAAGTCATTCAGCCGATCAATGAGTGACTGGAGCGTACCTGCGATGGCAAACGAAGAGGATGCCAACAATTTCCGCAGCACCATTGTGATAAGCGTCCGCTGCCCATCAGGCAAGGCATAAAGCTTGTCGGTTTGCAAATATTCAGAAACTTCATTGTACAGTTTTTCTTCGTCTGCCGTAGGAGTATATTCTCTCAGGATTGCATGGCGTCCTGTGTATCTCACATATTCAGATACCTGCTTACGTAGTGTGCGCTTACAGAGTGGGGCAAGTCGTCTTCTTAAATTCTGGTTTCTTATATCGCTGTTCGCTACCGCAACATACATCTCCCTAAAAGTTTTATCATCCCCGAACACACGATCATCAATAATGCTCACCAGACCATAAAGCTCCATGAGGTTGTTCTGTAAAGGCGTAGCCGTTAGAAGTAGTTTTTTTCTTCCAGCCAATACCTTTTTCAATTTCTTCCCCATAACATTATTTGACTTGTAAACATTCCGCAGACGATGGGCTTCATCAATGATGACCAAGTCCCATGGAACAAGCTGCAAGTCGATTGCCTTTTTCGAGGCAAACTGATAAGAGCAAATCACGACCCGGTCTCTGACATCAAAGGGGTTTGTTACTCCCTCTTTGCGGAGCTTATTGTAAACGGCAGACTCCATAAGCAGGGAATCTATGTAAAACTTCTCAAAAAGTTCTGACCGCCACTGCATCCTGAGAGCCGCAGGAACAATTAGCAATATATGTCTTCTCCGCTCTGCCCAACACTGTGCAAGGACAAGACCTGCCTCGATTGTTTTTCCGAGGCCGACCTCGTCCGCGAGCAAGGCACCCGTACTCAGGGGAGACTTTACCGCAAAAAGAGCAGCGTCTACCTGATGCGGATTTAAATCAACTTTTACACCAGACATCGCAGACACCAAGCCGTCTATAGACGACTGCGGTCTTTGCAAAAGAATCTGTTCTGCAAAATACTTTGACTGGTGCGGTGTATAACTGTTCATTTAACTACATCAACCTCCTGGTCATGCTCATCTTTCGTTAATTCCATAATGTCTGAAAAGTCGCATTGAAGCGCATGACATATTTTTTCTATAATCTCTGTATTTACGTTTTCGTTCTTTCCTAACTTTGTTATGGAAGCCGCACTTATTCCCGCCATAACCTGGAGATCCTTTTTCTTTAAATCCCGATCTATTAACAGCTTCCATAATCTTTTGTATGAAATCGCCATCTGCCTGCCTCCTCCTTGCATCCTTACTTTTGGCATTTGAGAGTGTCCTTTTAGGAAAGCACTCTCTTTACTGCGAATCAAAACCGAGACTATTATACCACATTATTCTCAAAATTTCAAGTTTGGCTCTTGCGTTCGATTTAAATTTCATGCGAACGCAAGAATACGAATTCTTTAAAAATTTACAATTCCGCAGTTTAGCGTACTTGACATGGCTGATGTGAAGATGTATAATGTGATTAAGCTGATTAGCGTATCGGCGTATTAAACAAGGAGGTAATATCATGAGAGGAGATTTTGGCGCATATATCGACCAAAAGCGCAAGGGTCGTGGTCCTGGTGGGTCGGATATTCTATTGCGGGATCTTGCAAAGGCGATGGGTAATATGTCGGTGTCCTATCTTTCAGATATAATCAAAGGTCGCCGTAACCCCCCGGACAAGAAGTACCTGAAGATCATCGCCGACGAACTTCACCTTGATGCGGATGAGTGCGATGAAATGTACGACCTTGCAGGCAGGGAGCGTGACGAGGCAGCTCCTGACCTTCCGGAGTACATTATGGATGAGAATCTTCCGCACGTCCGTGTCGCACTCCGAAAGGCCAACAAGAAAGGCCTCGGTGACGACTTTTGGAAGCGCGTGGCGGAGGAGATTGACAAGAACGGAGGCTCGGATGAGTAGTATTGTTGATGAGACACCACTTGTGCCCGTCATCCATAAGAGCGAGTTTGATGATGTTGCTGCAAAATTTTTAACCGCTTATTGCCCGGAGGCACTCGAAACGCCAATGCCCGTCCCGATAATGAACATCGCCCGAAAAAAGCTCGGATTGATTGTCTGCACAAAGTATCGGCTTTCTGAGGATTTCAGTATCCTTGGACAGATGTGCTTTAACAGCGGTTATGTAGATGTCTATCTCAAGGATACTGACGAGTACATTCAGCTGACTGTCCGCCGTGGGACAATGTTTATTGACCCGGATGTTACGGAGCTAAGGAATGAAGGATGTTTTAATAACACCGTGGCGCACGAGTGCGTTCACTGGTACAAACATCGAAATTATCATCTCCTTGCTCATGTGAACGACATCAAAAGGTCAAAGAAACAACAATGCCCTGCTGCTGAACCGGATGAACGTATTCAGGACAAATGGACAGACGAGGATTGGATGGAGTGGCAGGCAAACGGAATTGCACCGAGAATACTTATGCCGAAAGAGATGTTCATCCAGGCGGCGGAGAATTTTCGTGAGGAACTGTCTGAAATCGACAACCCATATGTTTTGAGCTATACGCTCAAAAACAAACTTGCTGAATTCTTCCAAGTATCGAAACAGTCAGCAGGTATACGGATGCAGGAACTGGAGATTCTGTGATCTCCTGTTCCCGCCATCCCCAATTGTTATTTTTTTGCACCACTAGTACGCTATTCAGCGAACCCGCTAATTTGTAATATAAGTCAGGGAGGTGATGCCTATGAGAATGGAAGAAAGGAGGAGCGAATTGTATGGAAGTTCGCGCAAAAGGTGGCAAGGGTCCTCTCTTGTTTGAGTGGGACCCGGAAACGCAGACCGTGGATCTGATCCGCAAGGATATGTACTACAAGGTTCATCTCGATAAGCATTCGTACTGCGTTCGTGAAGAATGTTCCAAGTACGGATGCAAGCGACCCGAATCCCACAAAACTAAATAATTTATCAGTCACTGAATCCTCAGAGCTGCTTGATGGCCAGAAGGATGTTGTATTTTTGTACAGCATCAGTCTGGCCATTTTTGCGTTGTAGCTCTGTGGGATCTCGCAAATCGGCTCTGAGGAATTTCACCAGAAATTTCAAAGGAGTCGATTTTTATGAAACATTACTTTATTTACCGTAAAGGCAACGATTCGGAGAAACTCGCAAAATCCCAAAGAGAGCAGCGCAAAATCATCAAGCATTACCATTGCCAAGAGGAGTGCAATGAGGTAACGGAGATTGAGCAAGCTGACGAGGGCGTCACTGAAGAAGATATTCGCCGATGCTACGCTGGCGACGAAGCACAGCATGTAGTCGAACGGAAAGAAGAAAACGGTTATGAGCCAAATCCGACAGATGCAAATCAGAACACATCAACCATCTACTACCGCCCACTCAAGCGGTGGATTGAGGTCACCCTGGAACAGAAACGGGACTGGGAGCGGTTCGTGGGTGCTACCCGCAAGGCAAAACAGAGAGCCGGAGCTTGCTGCATCCCGTACAAAAAGAGCTACAAATGCGACGGTATTTGCGATACCTGCGAGTTCCGCTGTATCCCGAAAGACGCTCCCCAGCATCTCTCCATCGACACGGAGATGGAGAACGCTTACGAAAACGGCGTCTCCCGCACCAGCTTTCTTGCGGATAACAGGCTGACCACGGAGATCGATATCGACTCCCTGATCCTGAATGGTCTGCTCACAGAGCTTCAGGCGTCAGACCCGGAAAGCTACGAGATTCTCATCGCGATTGCGGACGGGCTTTCCGAACGGGCCGGCGCAGAGCGGATGCATATGCCCCGGAATACCTTTGTGTATAAGAGGAACCAGCTACTGAAGCGGCTCAAGGAAAAATTCTAAAAATCTTTCGGCCAAGCCCTCCTTTCCTGTCCAGATGGGTCTGTGAAAGGCAAAACAAGACGCCTTGGGAAAGGAGGAACCGCCGATATGAGTTACAACGCAAACCATTATGACGCCCGTGCCAACGAGGACATTGTTGATGTCCTGACCGCGATCAGCGTGGTGTCAAGAAGACTGGCAAGCAACCTGACCGCCGCACGACAGCAGAGCAAATCCAGGGAAGGAGGAAAATCACATGAGCAGAATGAGCGATATGGCACAGACCATCAAAGAACTCCGCAGTGCTGCCGCTGCTATTTCGGATGCCGCTGACTGGCTGACAAAGATGTTCAGCGGAGAGCCGCAGGCAGAGGATGCTCCCGCCTCTCCTCCCGAACCGGAACTGACGCTGGAGCAGGTCAGAGCCGTGCTTGCTGACAAATCCCGCCAGGGGCACACCGCCGAGATCCGCGCCCTGCTTCAAAAGCACGGCGCATCCAAACTGTCGCAGATCGACCCCGCACACTACAAGGCGTTGCTCGCCGAAGCGGAGGTACTGACCAATGGCAGTTAAACACGCAGTCTTATCCGCTTCTTCTTCCGAACGCTGGCTCAACTGTCCGCCCTCCGCAAGGCTGTGCGAAGCCTATGAGGACAAGGGCAGCGACTACGCCGCCGAAGGGACGGACGCCCACGCGCTCTGTGAGTTCCGGCTGAAGCAGGTTCTGGGTATTCCGACGGACAATCCCATCGAAAACCTCTCCTGGTACAACGAGGAGATGGAGGACTGCGCCGCCGGGTATGCCGCCTATGTATCGGAGCTTCTGGAGACCGCAAAGCTGACCTGTGCCGACCCGGTCATCCTGATCGAGCAGCGAGTGGATTTCTCCCGCTGGGTGCAGGACGGTTTCGGCACCGCCGACTGCATCGTCATCGCTGACGGTGAGCTGAACATCGTGGACTATAAGCACGGCAAAGGCGTGGAAGTCAGCGCCGTGGATAATCCGCAGATGATGCTGTATGCCCTGGGCGCTCTGGAGATCTTTGACGGCATCTACGACATCGACTCCGTCCGCATGACCATCTACCAGCCCAGGAAATCCAATATCAGCGTCTGCGTCATGGGAAAGGATGGTCTGCTTGAGTGGGCGCAGAACGACCTGACCTATAAGGCAAAGCTGGCATACGAGGGCGGCGGCGATTTTCACTGCGGCGAATGGTGTCGGTTCTGCAAGGCAAAGGCCGAATGCCGGGAACGAGCCGAAGCAAATCTCGCGCTTGCCCGGTACGACTTTGAGGAGCCGCCCCTCCTGACCGATGAGGAGATCGCCGACATTCTGGACAAGGTGGACGCTCTTACCGCCTGGGCTGCGGATGTGAAGGAATACGCTCTTCAGCAGGCAGTCAGCGGTACGGCGTTCCCCGGCTGGAAACTGGTCGAGGGACGCTCCAACCGCAAATACACCAGTGAAGCCGCTGTAGCCGCAGCCGTTGAGGGTGCCGGCTTCAACCCCTACGAAAAGAAACTCCTCGGCATCACCGCCATGCAGAAGCTGCTGGGCAAATCCCGCTTTGAGGAGCTTCTCGCACCCTACATTGAAAAGCCGCAAGGCAGGCCGACGCTCGTGCGGTCGAGTGATAAACGGCCCGAATGGAATACCGCAAAAAATGATTTTATGGAGGAAATGTAATATGTCTAACAACACAAACAGAGTCAACAACCCTATGAAGGTCATCACCGGTCCCGACACCCGCTGGTCCTACGCCAACGTCTGGGAGCCCAAATCCATCAACGGCGGCACGCCGAAGTACTCGGTATCGCTGATCATCCCGAAGTCCGATACTAAGACGGTGGCGAAAATCAAGGCCGCCATCGAAGCCGCCTACCAGGAGGGACAGGCCAAGCTGAAGGGCAACGGCCGTAGCGTGCCTCCTCTCTCCGCGATTAAAACTCCGCTGAGAGACGGCGACAGTGAAAGACCCGATGATCCCGCCTATGCGAACGCCTACTTCATCAACGCCAACTCCGCCACCGCTCCCGGCATCGTGGACGCAGACCGCAATCCTGTTCTGACCCGCTCCGAGGTGTATTCCGGCGTGTACGGCAGGGCTTCCATCAACCTGTACGCTTTCAACAGCAACGGCAACAAGGGCATCGCCTGCGGTCTGAACAATCTGCAGCTCATTCGTCCCGGCGAACCCCTGGGCGGCAAGGCCAGTGCTGAAGCTGACTTCGCAACTGATGACGATGAGGATTTCCTCGGTTAAGACAAGGGAGGTAAACGGCCATGACAATGATTCAGACAATTCTGCTTTTTGCTGTTCTCGCCATCTGGCTGTGCATCAGCGCAGTCATTCTGATCAGCAGCATCCAGTCCTTCCTCTATGACCGCAAGCGCGAAAAGCGTGAGCGTGAACAGGCGGCCCGTGACGCAGAGTATCACGAAAACCGCATGAAGCTGCTGGAGAAATAAAGTACCAAGCCCCAGGGCGGCGGAGCGATCTGCCGCCCTATTGGGGTATGGAAGGAAGTGACGAAATGCAAACCTTATCGATCGACCTGGAGACTTACAGCGACCAGCCCCTTGCCAAAACCGGTGTGTATCGCTATGTGGAGTCTCCCGATTTTGAAATACTGCTCTTTGCCTACAGCGTGGATGGCGGTTCCGTACAGCAGATAGACCTTGCCTGCGGAGAGAAAATCCCACCAGCGATCCTTGCCGCACTGGAGGATGACAAGGTAATCAAGTGGGCCTTCAACGCCAATTTTGAACGCATCTGCCTGTCACGTTTTCTTGGCTATCCGACCGGCGACTATTTGGAGCCGGATTCCTGGAGATGCTCGATGGTCTGGGCTGCGTACATGGGTCTGCCTTTATCCCTGGAGGGAGCCGGCGCCGTTCTTGGGCTGGAAAAGCAAAAGCTGGCCGAAGGCAAAGACCTCATCAAATATTTCTGCCAGCCCTGTGCGCCAACGAAGTCCAACGGTCTGCGCACCCGCAATCTCCCCAAACACGCCCCGGACAAATGGCTGACATTTAAAAAATACAACATCCGCGATGTGGAGACGGAGATGTCTATCCAGGCACGGCTCTTAAAATATCCCGTGCCGGACAGCGTCTGGGAGGAATACCGTCTCGACCAGGAGATCAACGACCGCGGCGTGGGTCTGGATATGGAGCTGGTGCGGCAAGCCATTCAGATGGACGGGCGCTCCCGCTCGGAGCTGACCCAGGCGATGAAGGAACTGACCTCACTGGATAATCCCAACTCGGTACAGCAGATGAAGCAGTGGCTTGCGGATAACGGCGTGGAGACCGATACCTTGGGCAAAAAGGCTGTAGCGGAGCTTTTGAAAACTGCGCCGCAGCAGCTGCAAAAGGTACTGACCCTGCGCCAGCAGCTTGCGAAATCCAGCGTTAAAAAGTATCAGGCTATGGAGACCGCCGTCTGCGCCGATGGCCGGGCAAGAGGTATGTTCCAGTTTTACGGAGCCAACCGCACCGGGCGGTGGGCAGGCCGCATCATTCAGATGCAGAATCTCCCTCAGAACCATCTGGACGATCTGTCCGAAGCCAGAGGGCTTGTCCGGGCAGGCGGCTTTGACGCTCTGGAAATGCTCTATGAGGATGTGCCGGATACCCTTTCTCAGCTGATCCGCACGGCATTCGTGCCGCAGGAAGACAGGAAATTCATTGTGGCGGACTTCTCCGCAATTGAAGCCAGGGTGATCGCATGGCTTGCCGGCGAGAAGTGGCGGCAGGATGTATTCGCCCAGGGCAAGGACATCTACTGCGCCAGCGCATCCCAGATGTTCGGCGTCCCCGTAGAAAAGCACGGCGTCAACGGCCACCTGCGGCAGAAAGGCAAGATCGCAGAACTGGCTCTCGGCTACGGCGGCTCTGTGGGTGCGCTGAAAGCGATGGGTGCTTTGGAGATGGGCCTTCAGGAGGATGAACTTCCAGCTCTGGTTTCCGCATGGCGTCAGGCGAATCCGAAGATCGTGCAGTTCTGGTGGGCGGTTGACCACGCTGTGATGGACGCTGTTACCCGTAAGACCACCACGAAAACACACGGCATCATATTCTCCGCCAGAAACGGGATGCTGTTTATCACTCTGCCGTCCGGCAGGAGCCTTGCCTATGTGAAGCCAAAGATCGGAGAGAACCGTTTTGGCGGCGACTGTATCACCTATGAAGGCGTCGGCGGCACGAAGAAATGGGAACGCATTGACAGCTACGGTCCAAAATTCGTAGAAAACATCGTCCAGGCAACCTCACGAGATATCCTCTGCTACGCCATGCAGACCCTTCGCTGCTGCTCCATCGTTATGCACATCCACGATGAAGTGGTCATTGAAGCCGACCGCCGGATGTCCCTGCAGGCTGTCTGTGACCAGATGGGCAGGACGCCGCCCTGGGCAAAGGGGCTGCAGCTTCGCGCCGACGGCTACGAGACCGATTTTTACAAGAAAGATTAACGAGGTAACGCCTATGAGCATCAATAAATTCAACAGCGAGGGCTATTACGACCCCACCACCTATGAAGCCCTCACCAATATAGAAAAGGAGGAACGCGCCCTCCGCGCTTTCCGGCCCATCGTCTATATCTGCTCACCCTATGCCGGGGATGTGGAAGTTAACGTGGAGAATGCCCGGAAATACAGCCGCTTCGCCGTGGACGCGGGATACATCCCCATTGCACCGCATCTGCTGTTTCCACAGTTTCTCCGTGACGAAAATCCAAAGGAGCGCCAGCTGGGACTGTTCTTCGGAAACGCCCTCATGAGTAAATGCTCCGAGGTGTGGGTGTTCGGAGAATACATCTCTTCCGGCATGGAAGCGGAGATCCGCAGAGCCAAATGGAAGAACTACCGTTTGAGATATTTTACGACTATGTGCGAGGAGGTAACCGACTATGCGTGAACTGAACATCGCCTACGGCAACAACCGGCAGGCAAAGAGATGGGTCAACAAGACCATACGATTTGACAATCTAAAGGAGCGGCTCAAAGTGACCATCCGCACCACCGAGTCCGCCGAGGAATATGCGAAGATGAGCCGCGCCCAGCGTGACGCCGCCAAAGACCACGGCGGCTTTGTGGCGGGCGTGCTGAAGGGCGGCAGACGCAAGGTCGATACCGTGGAAAGCCGCTCGATGGTGGCGCTTGACGGCGACCGCATCGACGCCGCTTTTCTGGATAGCTATGAGTCCCTCTGCCCCTATGCCTCTGCGCTGTACACCACTCACAGCAGCACAGAGGAGAATCCCCGCGTCCGGCTGGTATTCCCGCTGACCAGGGATGTGACCCCGGAGGAATTTGTGGCGGTGTCCCGCTATCTGGCTCAGATGCTGGGCATCGACTATTTCGACGAATGTTCCTACCAGCCCAATCAGCTGATGTACTGGCCGTCCACGCCGGCTAACGGTTCCTTTGTGTATAAGGAGACAGACGGCGGCTGGCTCGACCCCGATGCGATTCTCACAAAGCACCCGGAATGGACCGACCCTACAAGACTGCCCACATCTTCCAGGGAAAGCAAGGCGAATACCACCGCACAGCAAAAGGTGCAGGACCCGCTGACCAAAGAGGGCGTGGTGGGTCTGTTCAACCGCACCTATTATCCCATCAGCAAGGCGCTGGAGGCATTTCTCTCCGATATCTATGAGCCGACCGACAATGAGAACCGCTGGCACCTGATCGCATCCTCCAGCATGGCGGGCGTGGAGATCAAGGAGGACAAGTTCGTCTACAGCCACCACGCCAAAGACCCGGCTTACCTCAAGCTGTGCAACGCCTTTGACATCGTCCGCACCCACCGCTTTGGCGATCTGGACGAAAAAGCGTCCTATAAGGCGATGTGCGAGTTCGCCATGCAGCAGGATGAGGTAAAGCTGCTTGCGGCAAGCGAACGGATGGCGGATGCCGAGACGGATTTCTCCGGCAGCGAGGATACCGACTGGCAGAAGCGTTTCCAGTATGAACCCCGCTCCACGGTGCTAAAGAACAACCTCCACAACATCACGCTCATCCTCCAGAATGACCCGCAGCTCCAGAATATCGTATTCAACCAGCAGCTGGACGGCATGGAGATCAAGGGCGAGGTGCCCTGGAAGCACCCGTCCAAATACTGGAGGGACGCTGACGATGCCCAGCTGATCAGCTATGTGGATTCCCACTACGGCACATTCTCCCAGCGCAATTATCAGATCGCTGTAACCAAAGTTGCGGACGACCGCTCCTACCACCCCATCCGTGAATATCTGGCGGCTCTGCCGGAGTGGGACGGCGTTCCCCGTGTGGACACGCTCCTCATCGACTATCTGGGCGCGGAGGATAATTCCTATGTCCGCGCTGTGACCAGAAAGACCCTCTGCGCCGCCGTGCGCCGGGTGCAGGAGCCGGGTGTGAAGTTCGATACCATGCTGGTCTTAAACGGTCCCCAGGGCATCGGCAAGTCTACCCTCATCTCCCGCCTTGCCGGGGAATGGTTCTCTGACAGTTTGAATCTGAGCGATACCAAGGACAAGACCGCCGCCGAGAAGCTGCAGGGCTATTGGATTCTGGAAATCGGTGAACTGGCGGGACTTCGCAAAGCCGAGGTGGAGACGCTGCGCTCCTTCCTCTCCCGACAGAACGATATCTACCGCGCCGCATTCGGCAGACGGGCAACGCCACATCCGAGGCAGTGCATCTTCTTTGGCACCACCAACGCCGAGTCCGGCTATCTGCGGGATACCACGGGCAACCGCCGGTTCTGGCCGGTCAAAACGCCGGGCGGCGGTGCAAAGCACTCCTGGGAACTCACCCAAGAGGACATCGGCCAGATCTGGGCGGAGGTGCTGGTGTTTGTGGAGAACGGCGAGAAGCTGCATCTGGCTCCCGATTTGGAAACACTCGCCAAGAGCGAACAACGGGAAGCGCTGGAGTCCGATGAGCGCGAAGGGCTGGTGCGCGAGTATCTGGAAACTCTGCTCCCTGAGGATTGGGACGGCATGGATCTGTTCGACCGCCGCTCCTTCCTCGCCGGGGTGAATAATATCGGCCGTGCTGGTACGGTCGCCAGAACACGGGTCTGCAATATGGAGATCTGGTGTGAGCTTTTCGGGAAGGATCAGGGCAGCCTTGGCCGCGCCGAATCCAACAACCTCACAGCCATGCTCACGAAACTCGGCTGGGTGCGCAAGGAGAAAAAGGAGCGCGTCAAGCCCTACGGACCGCAGTTCGTCTTTGTTCCCGGCGATGTTCCTGACTGATTTTTCGGGAACAGTGCGGATAAGGAACAGTTCCCGACTTCCGGCAGTGTTCCCAGGGGAGACTCCGGGAACGCCGCCAGGAACACACCGAATGTGCCGCCGCAAGGCAACTTTACAGGCTTCGTTCCTGTGTTCCTAAAAAAGCATACAAATTGAAAATGTATAAAAAAGACTGTACAGAACCCGTAAATCACGCATATGCACGCGCGTAAGGATTTTCAGGTTTTTAAGAACACGGAGGTAAATCAAAATGTCAATGTATGAAATAGACAGCGCATATGTCCGCAGGTGTCAGAAGCGGCTCCAGGAATGGGGAGCGCCTCTCTCCGGCTGGTATTGTGACTACATTTACGATGTGGCCGATGAAGAGGAAGATCCCGATCACATCGACCTGTTCACCTGCGAACTCTGCGATTGTTCACAGGTACGCTCTGTCCATGTGATGCGTCATGACGAGCATTTTGAGACTGTTGCAGTCGGCTGTATCTGCGCAGGGATTATGGAGGGCGATATCCTCGCCGCCAGAGAGCGTGAGCGGCTTATGAAAAACCGCGCCAAACGGAAACGTAACTTTCCCCACCGTCAATGGCGAAAGAACTGGTATGGAAACTATCAGCTGACTTATCGGGGCAGAAAGGTGTTTATCAACAACAAGGGCGGCAATCGCTACAGCGTATATGTGGATGGCAGGACCGCCTGGAGCTACAAGGGCAAGCCCCTCGACAATTTTGTCTTGGCCGCCTATGCCGCTTTTGAATTAGCCGACCCCATAGAAAGGATACAGCCATGAGAGAAAAAGAAATTGAAAAGAAGCTGACCCTGGCGGTCAAACAAGCCGGTGGCATCTGCCCCAAGCTCGTATCTCCCGGTTTTGACGGTATGCCGGACCGCATGGTGCTGCTGCCGAATGGACGGATAGGCTTTGTTGAAGTCAAGGCTCTGGGAGAAAAGCCGCGACCTCTGCAGCTTTCCCGCCACAGGCTTTTGCGGCGGCTGGGATTTCCGGTGTATGTGCTGGACGATACGGAGCAGATTGGAGGGATACTGGATGAGATACGAACCTCATGAATATCAGAAATATGCGGTGGATTACATTGAGACACACCCCGCAGCCGCTATCTTCTTAGACTGCGGCCTGGGAAAAACCAGCATCACGCTGACAGCCATAGCCGACCTGCTGTTTGACAGCTTCGAGGTCCATAAAGTGCTGGTCATCGCACCCTTAAGAGTGGCGCGGGACACATGGACGGCTGAAGCGGATAAGTGGGATCACCTTCAGGATCTCATCTGCTCCGTGGCTGTCGGGACGGAAGCCCAGCGCCGGTCGGCATTGATGAGACGCGCTGACATCTACATCATCAACCGGGAAAACGTCCAGTGGCTCATTGATGAGAGCGGCATTCCCTTTGACTTCGATATGGTGGTGATCGATGAGCTATCCTCGTTCAAGAATCACCAGACAAAGCGGTTCAAGTCACTGTTAAAGGTCAGACCAAAGGTGAGCCGCATCGTCGGACTGACCGGCACTCCTGCGTCCAACGGTCTGATGGATCTGTGGGCGGAGTTTCGCATCCTGGACATGGGGCAGCGGCTTGGACGGTTCATCACCAAGTACCGCACCGATTACTTCACGCCGGACAAGCGAAACGGCCAGGTCATCTACTCCTACAAACCCCTGCCCTATGCAGAGGACGCCATCTACCGACAGATTTCGGACATCACCATCTCTATGAAGTCCGCCGACCACCTGCAGATGCCAAAGCTGGTCAGCAGTGAATACACGGTTCGGCTTTCCGAGGATGAACAGAAAAAATACACGGACTTGAAACAGGAGCTGGTGCTGTCGCTGGGCGACGCAGAGATCACTGCCGCCAACGCCGCCTCCCTCTCCGGGAAACTCTCCCAGATGGCGAACGGCGCAATCTATGACGACGGCGGCGAAACCATCCGCATCCACGACCGCAAGCTTGACGCTTTGGAGGACATCATCGAAGCCGCCAACGGCAAACCGCTTCTGGTGGCTTACTGGTTCAAGCATGACCTGACCCGTATTTCGGAAAGGCTGCGAAAGCTGCATATCCCGTTCTCAAAGCTGGATGACGCCGCCAGTATCCGCAGATGGAACAATGGCGAGTTGCCGGTGGCGCTGATCCATCCCGCTTCCGCCGGGCATGGGCTGAATCTCCAGAGCGGCGGTTCGGCCATCGTGTGGTTCGGACTGACCTGGAGCCTGGAGCTTTATCAGCAGACCATTGCGCGGCTCTGGCGGCAGGGGCAGACTTCTGAAACTGTGGTGGTACAACACATCGTCACAAAGGGCACCATTGACGAACGCATCATGAAAGCCCTCTCCAAAAAGGAGCATACCCAGACGGCCCTGATCGATGCCGTGAAAGCGGACTTGAAAATCTGAGACAATCTAAGAAAATCCGTGCCAATCCGAGGATCAAAATTTCGGAGGTGCGAATATGAGCAATATCACGATTTACGAGGACCTTGCGAACGCCATCATCCTGCAAGCTGTGAAGGATTACCGCATGGCGCTGAAAAGCCTGAAAGCCAACTCCCGTAATAGGGCGGCGCAAGCGGATAAAGCCGAAATTGAGCGGTTCTTCCGTTCGCAGTGGTATTCGGCACTCACAGATGTGAAAGGCGAGATGCTGATCCGCTCCCTGCAGAAGGAGGTTGACGCATGACCGCAAAAGAGTATCTGAACCAGGCGCGGCACCTGGATGCCCTTATAAACTGCCGTCTGCGTGAGATTGACTACTGGAGGGATTTATCGAGCAGCGTCTCAGGCAGTAATTTCGAACCGCACTACAATCCAAACAAGCCGACAGAAGCCCCTTTTGTCCGGTGCCTTGAGAAAATCGACGCCATCCAGAGGGATGTGGCGGAAAAGGTGGCGTATCTGGTGTGTCTCAAGGAAACCATCAATGCGGCAATCGACAGGCTTGCCAGCCGTGAGGAGCAGCTGGTACTCCGTTACCGTTACCTGGACAACTGCTCCTGGGAGGAGATATCCCGGATGCTGAACGTGTCGCTTCGCACGGTACACCGCATACACGGGTCGGCTCTCCAGAATTTTTCTGTCCCGGATTGAAAGTTGGCACGGTTTGGCACAGTATGGCACACCCGTCCTGTGATATCATTACAATAGCGAAGTAGAATACAGAACGGCCTTCATGGGAGCGATCCTGTGGGGGCTTTTCTTATGCCCCAAGGAGGTGAGACGATGCCAAGGAAACCAAAGCGGCCATGCTCCTACCCCGGCTGTCCCAACCTCACGGACGGTCAGTATTGCAAGGAACACGAAGCAGCCGCCCGCAGGCAGTACAACAAATACGAACGCAGTGCGGACGTAAATAAGAAGTACGGCAGAGCCTGGAAACGCATCCGTGACCGCTATGCTGCGGCGCATCCTCTCTGTGAGATGTGTCTGAAGGAAGGACGGCTGACTCCTGTGGATGAGGTACACCACATCGTTCCCATCTCTCAGGGCGGCACTCATGCAAGGGACAATCTGATGAGCCTTTGCCGTTCCTGCCATACCAAGATCCACCACGACCTTGGCGACCGGTAGGGCGGTCAAAATCTCTGCGAGTCCTGTACGCGGGCAGCGGCCCGGGGCTTCGTGCGCGAAAAAGGCGAAATCAAAAGGGTAATTGACGGCGGCCGATAGCGGTCGCTCTATTTTTGCGGAAAAGAGGTGAGAAAATGCCGACAAAATCCAATAACACAGGCGGGCGCGGTGGTGCGAGACCCGGTGCGGGAAGAAAAAAGTCTGCGGTCAAGGAGAAAGCCGAGAACGGCAATCCGGGCGGGCGCAGACTGGAAGTGCTGGACATTCCCGAAGTCGAGGGTGTCGATATGCCAAAGCCCCATGAGTTCCTCTCTGCCGAGCAGCGTGACGGGAGCACGCTCCAGGCGGAGGAGATATACACGGAAACCTGGGAGTGGTTAAAGAAGGTGGGCTGCGCGGCAAAGGTGTCGCCCCAGCTTCTGGAGCGGTACGCCATGTGCAGCGCCCGCTGGATTCAGTGCGAGGAGATGACCAACCGCATGGGCTTCCTCTCCAAACACCCGACCACACAGAAGCCGATCCCGTCCCCGTTCATCAATATTGGCATTAACTACATGAACCAGGCGGTGCGGCTCTGGAACGAGATCTTCCAGATTGTGAAAGAAAACTGCAGCACGGATTACGGGGAGGCTTCTCCCCAGGATGATTTGATGGAGCGTCTGCTCCGGGCAAGGAAGGGGTGAAATCATGTTTGAGAAAGTAAATCCGTGCCACCCGGATAAGGTGGCGGACCGCATTGCCGGCGCCCTGGTGGATGCGGCGTACCGGAAAGAGGAAAATCCCAGGATCGCCGTGGAAGTCCTGATCGGCCACGGCGTCTGCCATATCATCGCGGAAACATCAGTGAGCATTCCACAGGATGAAGTGGAATCCATTGTCCATCGCATCGCAGGAAATCTGCACACGGACTATCTGGAAATGCCGCAGGACGGATGTCTTGCCAATAACCAGGCGGAAGGAATCCTCTGCGGGGACAACGGCATCTTCAAAGGGGTTCCGGTCACGGAGGAGCAGAAAGCACTCTGTGAGATCGCCAAAAGTGTATATCACACTTATCCCTCGGATGGGAAGTACATCATTGACGAAGCAAGGCTCATCCTCTGCCAGAGCAATGCCCCTGCCGCAGAGCTGCGGAAACGGTATCCGGGCGCCGAGGTCAATCCCTTGGGCGACTGGACAGGCGGCACGGATGTAGACTCTGGGGCGACCAACCGCAAGCTGGGCAGCGACATGGCCGATTCGGTGACGGGCGGCGGCCTTCACGGCAAAGACCTCTCCAAAGCGGATGTGAGTGTGAACATCTACGCATGGCTGAAGGCGCAGGAAACGGGAAAGCCCGTGGAACTGTGCTGCGCCATCGGGGAAGATACGGTGGACGGCATCCCCTATAGAGAAATCGTGGAGACTGCCCGGAGATACATCCGGTCCCTCGGCGGCTTTGAAAAATTTGCGGAATGGGGGCTGGTGCGATGAAAACGACAACCGAGATGCAGCTTGTCCCTATCGCCAAGCTGGTACCCTATGTGAACAATGCCCGCACCCACTCCCCGGAGCAGATTACCAAGCTCCGCTCGTCCCTCCGGGAGTTCGGCTTTATCAATCCCGTCATCATCGACCGGGAGTTCAATGTGATCGCCGGCCACGGCAGAATCCTTGCGGCAAAGGAAGAAGGCATCCGAGAGATTCCCTGTGTGTTTGCCGACCATCTTACCGAAGCGCAGAAGAAAGCCTATATCATTGCGGACAACCGCATGGCGATGGACGCCGGATGGGATGAGGAACTTCTGCGGGTGGAGATTGAGTCTTTGCAGGGCATGGACTTTGACCCTCTGCTCACCGGCTTTGATGAAAAGGAACTGGCAGCTCTGTTCGATGACGGCATGGAAGCCAAAGAGGATGACTTCGATGTGGACGCGGAGCTGCAAAAGCCTGCCTTCTCCCGGTTGGGCGACGTATGGACGCTTGGCAGGCACCGTCTGGTATGCGGGGACTCTACAAAGGCAGAGACATACACCGCACTCATGGATGGCGTTAAGGCAAACCTGGTGATTACCGACCCGCCGTACAACGTCAACTACGAAGGCTCGGCTGGCAAAATCAAGAACGACAACATGGCAGGCGAGAAATTCTATGAATTCCTCCTTGCCGCTTTTCAGAATATGGAATCGGTTATGGCGGCGGACGCATCCATCTATGTGTTCCACGCCGATACCGAGGGGCTAAACTTCCGCAGGGCGTTTGCCGATGCGGGATTTTATTTATCCGGCTGCTGCATCTGGAAGAAGCAATCCCTTGTGCTGGGACGCTCTCCGTACCAGTGGCAGCATGAGCCGGTGCTGTACGGCTGGAAGAAAAACGGCAAGCATCAGTGGTACACCGGCAGGAAGGAAACCACCATCTGGGAGTTTGATAAACCCAAGAAGAACGGCGACCATCCCACCATGAAGCCAATCCCTCTGCTGGCTTATCCTATCCAGAACAGTTCTATGGCAAACTCGGTGGTGCTTGACCCATTCGGCGGTTCCGGTTCTACGCTCATTGCCTGTGAGCAGACTGACCGCATCTGCCGCATCATCGAGTTGGACGAGAAGTTCTGCGATGTGATTGTAAACCGATATATTGAGCAGGCCGGTTCTGCGGATGGCGTGAGCGTCCTCCGTAATGGCAGGACATACAGCTACGAGGAGGTCACGGATGGAACAGAATAAACTGACGCTGGGCAGCCTGTTTGACGGCTCTGGCGGATTCCCTCTGGGCGGATTGCTCTCCGGCATTACCCCTGTGTGGGCTTCGGAGATCGAACCATTCCCCATCCGGGTGACCACAAAGCGGCTGCCCTTTATGAAGCATTACGGCGATGTATCCAAAATGGACGGCGCAGATGTAGAGCCGGTGGACATCATCACCTTCGGCTCGCCCTGCCAGGATATGAGCATCGCCGGCCGGCGGGAAGGTCTGGACGGCTCCCGCTCCAGCCTGTTCTACGAAGCCGTCCGAATCGTAAAAGAAATGAGGTGTGCGACCGATGGAAAACATCCAAGGTATATCGTCTGGGAGAACGTCCCTGGTGCGTTCAGCTCCAACAAGGGCGCGGACTTCCAATCCGTCCTCGAAGAGATCTGCTCGGTCAAAGGATACAAGATTGATCCTGCTCGACCTGCGAAGTGGCCAGCCGCCGGGGAGATCGTGGCAGACGATTTCAGTCTCGCATGGCGGGTATTTGATGCACAGTACTGGGGAGTCCCCCAACGCAGAAAACGCATCTACCTTGTCGCAGATTTTGCAGGCGGGGGCGCCGGAAAAATACTATTTGAGTCCGAAGGCGTGTCTGGGTATACTCCGCAGGGCTTCCGCCCGTGGCAAGGAACTGCCGGAACTTTTGAGGAAGGCGCTGGAGCGTCAGGCTGCGTCTGCTTAAACGACCAGGGCGGCAGCCGTATGGATGTGACGGAGGATGTCGCAGCAACGCTCCGGGCGGAAAACCACGGACACCCTCCCTGCGTGATGGGGGCAGCCGGTTTTTGTACCGAGCATTCCGCACAGGCAAGGGGCATTGGGTATGAGGAAGAAACTTCTCCCACCCTCCGTGCCGGGACGGTGCCGGCGGCGGTCTATGAGAACCATAGCCAGGATACCAGATACACCGGTCCACTGGAGACAGCGCCTACAGTAATGTCTACCTACGGCACGGGCGGCAACAACCAGCCCTTTGTGGTGGAGACACCCAAGACGCTGAAGATCCGCTCCGGCTGCGATGGCGGCGGTAAAGGCGCGCTGATCCAGGAGAACAAGTCCGCCACCCTCGGCTGCAACAACGACCAGACGGTGTTCGTGCCGTTCGTGAAAGGCACACGTCCCCACTCTCCCGATGAGGGGCAGCAGTGGAGAGCCGCCGATGTAGCGAATACACTGAACACCTACGATGTAGGCGAGGCCCGGTGCAATGAACTGGCGGTCAGGGTGTACGGCATCTGCTCCAAGCAGAGCCACGCCATGCTGTCCGACAATCCCCACAGCGGTTTTTATGAAGCGGACACTTCCCGGTGCCTGGACAGGAGCGGCGGCAACCCCACCTGCAACCAGGGCGGTATGGCGGTGGTGGCGGTGCAGGGTTCCATGATCGGCAGGGCGGATAAGAATGGTCCCCAGGGCAGCGGCGTGAATGAGGATGTGTCTTTTACGCTGGATGCTGCTGACCGCCATGCGGTGGCTTACTGCATGACCACCGGCTCTTACACTCAAACATTGGAAGAACAATCTCCAACCTTGATGGCAAGGGATTATAAAGACCCGCCTGTGGTGAATGAGACTGAGCCGGAGTATATCGTCCGCAGACTGACGCCTACCGAGTGCGCCCGGTTGCAGGGGTTTCCGGACTGGTGGTGCGCCGGGCTTGAGACCGATGAGCCGTCTGAGGAGGAAATCGAGTTCTGGACAGAGGTGTTTGAGACACATCGCACCGTTCTGGGAACTTCCTCCAAGCCAAAGAGCCGGAACCAGATCATCAAGTGGCTGAAAGGCCCCCACTCCGATTCCGCAGAATACAAAATGTGGGGCAACGGTGTGGCGCTTCCCAATGTTTACTTCGTGCTCTCCGGGATCGTGTACTATGCACAGTTTCCGGAAGGATAATCCAGCCCTTATTCTACAGAAAAATGTGCGAAAACCGCTTGCTATTTCAGGGGTTTAGAGTGATGTATGTACTACCAAAACAAAGGAGGTTTTCGCACATGGAAATCAGATACAATGTGACGGGTGCCAAGCGCAAGGAACTTGTAAAGGTCATCGCTGATACCACTGGCGCCAGGGCGGAATACAAGTTCATGCCCACCTGCAACTATGAGATCGACTACTTTACGGTTACCAAGGATGGGACACTCCTCTTTGACGACCGCGCCGACAGCGAGGAAGTCGAGCGGGTGCTGGAATCCATCGCCGCCGCTGGCTTTGAATGTGAGCCGCAGGACGGCGTTGAGCAACCCTCTGGGCAAGAAACCAAAGAAACGGAAGAAATCGCCGACAGCGCGCCACAGGGCGAACCTGTGGGACTTACAGTGGAGATTCCGCTCCACAAGGTGGCGGTGGGCAACCTCACGAAGCTGCTGGAAGCCAAAGGAAATCTGATACGGAAAGCCCTGGGCATCACCGACCTTCGCGTTGAGGTTTTGGAAGATCGGGTGGCGTTCCCCTGGTTCTCCCAGGTAGATGCGGATTCTGCAGCCGCCTACACCCATTTCATTTCCGCACTTTGCGAGATGAGCAGAAATGCCAAGCGAGTGACGGCGACCGAAAAGCCGGTGGATAACGAGAAATACGCATTCCGCTGCTTTCTCCTGCGGCTGGGCTTTATTGGCAGCGAGTACAAAGCGGAGCGCAAGATCCTGCTGAAGAACCTCTCTGGGTCCTCGGCCTTCAAAAATGGAGGTGCCGGCCATGCGGTTTCCGAATAAAGATACCGTGGAGCGTATCCGCCGGGACTATCCCGCCGGCACCCGTGTGGAACTGGTGCGGATGGATGATGCCCAAGCGCCACTCGCCGGTACGCTCGGCACGGTACTCGGTGTGGATGATACCGGTTCCCTCCTCATGCGCTGGGACAACGGCAGCGGCCTGAACGTGGTCTATGGGGAGGACATTGTGAGAAAGGTGGGTGACCGCCGTGCCGAATAACATTCTGAAGGACTTCTTCTATGGGAACATTAATCCGAATGAAAAGCAGTTTGATTGTAATTCGGAGTATGGAAAAGCCGCTGCCGGTCTGGCCGATGAAGAAGAAAAACTCCGATCCATGCTGGATCATGAGACGTCCGAAATCCTTGATAAGATGATTTGCCTGCAAGCCTCCATTACGGGCATGACCGCTGAGGAGTATTTTATTGATGGGCTGCGGACGGGATTCCGGCTGGCTCTCGCTATACTCGATGAAGGAAAAAACGGCTCTCTCACGCCAATTACGGATGGTGGAAAAAGGCTGTAAATTACACAGTATCCAGCAGTCATCTTTGTGTAGTATATTATCGGAAATGGCCTTGCTATTATCCTCTTTTAGAGCGAATATGTGTACACCGAAAGGGAAAACACACCAAATGAAAACGGAGGATTCACCATGAATGAGAAAACCGCAAGGCAGATTACAGAGATGAAAAAGCAGACCATCGGGGTCGAGGTTGAGATGAATAACATCACCCGCCAGAAGGCAGCCAAGGCTGCCGCCGAGTTTTTCGGCACCGGACGCTACGAGAATACCGCCGGCCGCAACGGATACAGCACCTGGTCGGCCTGGGACGCAGACGGGCGCGAGTGGAAGTTCCAGAAGGATGTTTCCATTGCGGGACCGGATGACCAGAAATGCGAACTGGTCACCCCGATCCTGACCTACGATGACATCGAAACCCTGCAGGAGCTTTGCAGGCAGCTTCGTCACAACGGAGCCAAGAGCGACGCCTCCAGAGGATGCGGGGTCCACATCCACATCGGGGCAAACGGGCACACCCCGCAGAGCCTTCGCAACCTTGCCAACATCATGGCGAGCCACGAAAGCCTGATTGCCGAGGCACTGAAACTGGACCGGGGCCGCATGAGCCGCTACTGCCGCACGGTGGACCCAAGATTCTTAGAGCAGGTCAACCGGAGAAAACCCCACACAATGGCACAGCTTGCGGATATCTGGTACAACAGCAACGGCGCAAATTACGGCAGAAACCATCACTACAACGACAGCCGCTACCATATGCTCAACCTCCACGCCACTTTTACCAAAGGCACGGTCGAATTTAGGCTCTTCCAGTTTGATGAGCCAACCGCAGAGCGCCGGGGCGGCATCCATGCAGGCCAGCTTAAGAGTTACATCCAGCTTTGCCTGGCCTTAAGCCAGATGGCAAAGGATGTGCGGACGGCAAGCTCCAAGCCCCAGCAGAACGAGAACCCCAAATATGCCATGCGCACCTGGCTCCTCCGCCTGGGCTTCATCGGCGAGGAATTTGCAACGGCACGGGATTTTCTGACCCGCAACCTTACCGGGGACACAGCCTTCCGGCATGGCAGAGCCGCCGCTTGAAGGACTTAGGTTAAATGCCCTGCCCCTGACCGCTTCGGCGGTCTTAGGGTGGTAGAAGGACAAGTAACCTAAGTCCTCCAGGAAAGGATGGATACACATGAACGAAAAAAGATACTACATCGCCTACGGCAGCAACCTGAATGTTCGGCAGATGCGGATGCGCTGCCCTCACGCCACGATCCTCGGTACGGCAAACCTTAAGGATTGGGAACTGCTTTTTAAGGGAAGCAGGACCGGCTCTTACCTGACCATTGAAGAATGCGAAAACGGCACGGTTCCCGTGGTGATCTGGGAGGTGACGGCTGCAGACGAAGCCGCCCTCGACCGTTATGAAGGATTCCCGACCTTTTACTACAAGCGGGATATCCGTCTCCAGTACAAAGGCATCCGGACAGGCAGACGCAGGACGGTGACGGCCTTTGCCTACATCATGCACGAGGACAGGCCGATTGGGATTCCCAGCAATCTCTATATGCGGACTTGCCTGGAAGGGTATGACGCCTTCCGCTTTGACAAGAATATTCTGGTTGATGCTTATGATAAATGCAGGGAGGTATGCGGATATGAAGGATAATGTAATCCGGATGGCGGTCTGCCCGCTTTGCGGCAGGACCTACCACGGCGCTCCGGCGCTTTCAAGAGAAGACAACGAAACGCTCATCTGCCCGGACTGTGGCACCAGGCAGGCGCTCCAGTCTATCGGTGTGGACAGCGCCGAGCAGGAGCAGATCATTGAGACGATCCACCGCCATACACAGGAGTGATATACACAATTTATTCCTCCGATCTTTGTGCGGATTATGCTCAGAATTAACTTGATAATATATGGTTTTAGAGCGAATATGTACACACCGAAAGGGAAAACAAAGAAAACGGAGGATACAAGCCATGATGATCAACGAAGCGATGAAAAAGTACCGGCTGCCGAACCCCACCACAACCGAGGATTTGGAGATGCGGTTCTCCGGCATGGACGGCAAGACGTTGACTTTTGGAGATAAGGTTCTCCTTGCCGGATACTACTACAACGGGAGAAACAAGCCCTGCTGCTTCGGCGCGGCATACGAGTTCCTTACCGATGACCACACCTGCGAAGGTATGATCGGGCTGAGAGCAGCCAGCGGGGTTGAGTTTGAGGATGATGGCCACGCCATCGCTTGGGCGATGCAGCAGTAAATAAAAGAACATAATAACCTGAGATCGAGCCGCACGGCTCTTTCTCTCGTACAGAACCATTTTGGAAGTCGCAGCGATGCGGCTATTTTTTATGCCATTTGGGAGGTGGTGTCTATGCGAAAACTGAAGAAATACAAGCCTACCAAGTTCATGGCGAAGACCTCGCACTATGATAAGGACGCCGCCGACTATGCGGTCATGTTCATCGAGTCCCTCTGCCACACCAAGGGCACCTGGGCGGGAAAACCCTTTGAACTGATTGACTGGCAGGAACAGATCATCCGCGACCTGTTCGGCGTGTTAAAGCCCAATGGCTACCGTCAGTTTAATACAGCATATATCGAGATCCCCAAGAAACAGGGCAAATCGGAGCTTGCCGCCGCCGTGGCGCTCCTGCTTCTCTGTGGGGACGGCGAGGAACGGGCTGAGGTGTATGGCTGCGCCGCTGACCGCAACCAGGCAAAGATCGTGTTTGATGTGGCGGTGGATATGGTGCGGTTCTGTCCGGCGCTTTCCAAGCGGGTAAAGATCCTGGAATCCCAGAAGAAGATCACCTACCTTCCCACTAACAGCTCCTACCAGGTGCTTTCGGCGGATGTGGCGAACAAGCATGGCTTTAATACCCACGGCGTAATCTTCGATGAGCTGCATACCCAGCCTAACCGGAAACTCTTTGACGTCATGCTCCAGGGCTCCGGGGACGCCCGGATGCAGCCGCTTTACTTTCTGATCACCACGGCCGGCAACGATACCAACTCCATCTGCTATGAGGTACACCAGAAAGCCATTGACATCGCAGAGGGACGGAAGGTTGATCCTACCTTTTATTCGGTCATTTACGGTGCTGCCGAGAATGAGGACTGGACAGACCCCAAGGTCTGGAAGAAGGCAAATCCTTCCCTGGGCATCACGGTGGGGATCGACAAGGTCAGGGCAGCCTGTGAATCCGCCCGGCAGAATCCTGGCGAGGAGAACGCTTTCCGGCAGCTAAGGCTCAATCAGTGGGTGAAACAGTCTGTCCGTTGGATGCCGATGGACAAGTGGGACGCCTGCGCGTTCCCGGTTTCCGAGGACGATTTGGAAGGCCGCATCTGCTACGGCGGGCTGGACTTGTCCTCCACCACGGACATCACGGCCTTTGTGCTGGTGTTCCCGCCGCTGGATGAGGAGGACAAATACTACATCCTGCCCTACTTCTGGATACCGGAGGAAACGCTTGACCTCCGTGTCCGACGCGACCATGTCCCCTATGATCTATGGGAGCGCCAGGGGACGCTGATGACTACAGAAGGCAACGTGGTACATTACGGCTACATTGAGAAATTCATCGAGCAGTTGGGCGAACGGTTCAACATCCGGGAGATTGCCTTTGACCGCTGGGGCGCTGTGCAGATGGTGCAGAATCTGGAAGGCATGGGCTTTACGGTGGTTCCCTTCGGACAGGGCTTTAAGGATATGTCCCCGCCGACCAAGGAGCTGATGAAGCTGGTGCTGGAGGAACGCATCGCTCACGGCGGCCACCCAGTGCTGCGCTGGATGATGGACAACATCTATATCCGCACGGATCCGGCGGGCAATATCAAGGCGGACAAAGAGAAATCCACAGAGAAAATCGACGGCGCAATCGCCACTATCATGGGGCTTGACCGGGCGATCCGCTGCGGCAACGATACAGGCGCTTCGGTTTATGACAGCCGGGGGCTTTTGTTTATCTGAAAGGACGGTGATTCGATATGGGTATCTTTTCCGGGCTGTTCCGTTCCAGGGACAAGCCCCAGGACCGCACCGCCGGCAGCGGCTATGCGTTCTATTTCGGCGGCACCACCTCCGGCAAAGCGGTGACGGAACGTTCCGCCATGCAGATGACCGCCGTGTATTCCTGCGTCCGCATCCTGGCCGAAGCGGTGGCAGGTCTGCCGCTGCATCTCTACCGCTACAAGGAGGACGGCGGCAAGGAAAAAGCACTTGACCATCCGCTGTATCTGCTCCTGCATGATGAGCCGAACCCGGAGATGAGTTCCTTTGTGTTCCGGGAAACGCTCATGACGCACCTGCTCCTGTGGGGCAACGCCTACGCCCAGATCATCCGCAACGGCAAGGGCGAGGTCATTGCCCTCTACCCCCTGATGCCAAACCGCATGGTGGTGGACAGGGATATCCACGGGCAGCTTTATTACCAGTATACGCGCTCCACGGAAGAAGCGCCGACCATGAAAGGCGTGACGGTCAATCTGCCGCCCTCCGATGTGCTGCACATTCCGGGGCTTGGCTTTGACGGGCTGGTGGGCTATTCCCCTATCGCTATGGCCAAGAACGCCATCGGCATGGCGATTGCCTGTGAGGAGTACGGGGCCAAGTTCTTTGCCAACGGCGCCGCCCCTGGTGGCGTCTTGGAGCATCCGGGTACCATCAAAGACCCCCAGCGGGTACGGGAGAGCTGGCAGTCCACCTTCGGCGGCAGCGGCAACAGCAATAAGATCGCCGTGCTGGAGGAAGGCATGAAATATACGCCCATCGGCATCTCACCGGAGCAGGCGCAGTTTTTGGAAACGAGAAAGTTCCAGATCAATGAGATCGCCCGGATTTTCCGGGTGCCGCCCCACATGGTGGGCGACCTGGAAAAGTCGAGCTTTTCTAATATTGAGCAGCAGTCCTTGGAGTTTGTGAAATACACGCTGGAGCCCTGGCTGGTGCGCTGGGAGCAGTCTATCCAGCGGACGCTCTTTTCTCCGGAGGAAAAGAAGCGGTACTTTGCCAAGTTCAACGTGGAGGGGCTGCTCCGGGGCGATTATGCCAGCAGAATGTCCGGCTACGCCACGGCGAGACAGAACGGATGGATGAGCGCCAATGATATCCGGGAACTGGAAAACCTTGATCGTATTCCTACGGAAGATGGCGGCGATCTGTACCTTATTAACGGCAATATGCTCCCGCTGGGAAATGCGGGTGCTTTTGCAGATACACAAACGGGAAAGGAGGAAAACCCCGATGAAGAAGTTCTGGAAGTGGAAGAACCAGGCAGCAACGGAGACAGCTCCGGCGGAACGGACGCTGTTCCTGAACGGCACCATCGCCGAGGAAAGCTGGTTTGACGATGACGTCACGCCGCAGCTTTTTAAGGAGGAACTGATGTCCGGGGACGGCGATATCACCGTCTGGATCAACTCCCCAGGCGGGGACTGTGTGGCGGCGGCGCAGATCTACAATATGCTCATGGATTACCCCCATGATGTGACCATAAAGATCGATGGCATCGCAGCCAGCGCCGCCTCGGTCATTGCCATGGCCGGCACGAAGGTGCTGGTATCTCCGGTGTCCATGATGATGATCCACAACCCTATGACCGTTGCCATGGGCGATACCGCAGAGATGCAGAAAGCCATCGAGATGCTTGGCAGCGTCAAGGATTCCATCATCAACGCCTACGAAATCAAGACCGGTTTGTCCCGCGCTAAACTCTCCCATCTGATGGATGCCGAGACCTGGATGGACGCGAACAAGGCGGTGGAACTTGGCTTTGCCGATGACGTCCTGCACCGGGCGGAGATCCCGGAGGATGTGGAGCCGTCTGCGGTGTCCATGCTCTATTCCAAAGCCGCTGTGGTGAATTCCCTTATGGATAAGATCGCAGCCAAATGCAGGACCAACCCTAAGAAAACTGAAAAACCCAACCCCCAGGGCCGCTCTGTAGACAGTCTCTACGAGCGGCTCAATCTTTTGAAGCATTAAGGAGGATACGACTATGACGATTTTGGAACTGCGCGAGAAGCGCGCGAAAGCCTGGGAAGCCGCCAAAGCCTTTCTGGATTCCCACAGAAATGATAAGGGCGTCCTGTCTGCCGAGGACGACGCCGCCTACACCCGCATGGAGCAGGAAATTACCGACCTTGGCAAGGAGATCGCCCGCCTGGAACGCCAGGAGGCGCTGGACGCGGAACTGAACCGCCCGGTGAACAAGCCCCTGACGGGTAAGCCTATGAACGGCAAGGAGGAGAATAAGACCGGCCGCGCCACGGATGAGTACCGGCAGAATTTCTGGAACATGATGCGCTCCAAAGCGCCCATGCCCTCTGTGGTAAACGCCCTGCAGATCGGTACGGACTCCGAGGGCGGATACCTGGTGCCGGATGAGTACGAGCGCACCCTGGTGGAGGCGCTGGAGGAAGAGAATGTGTTCCGCCAGCTCGCCAAAGTGATCCAGACCTCCAGCGGCGACCGCAAGATTCCGGTGGTGGCAACGAAGGGCACCGCATCCTGGATTGACGAGGAAGGCGCCTACACCGAGAGCGACGATTCCTTCGGTCAGGTATCCATCGGGGCCTACAAACTGGGGACGATGATCAAGGTTTCCGAGGAACTCTTGAACGACAGCGTCTTTGATCTGGAAAGCTACATCTCCCGTGAATTTGCCCGCCGTATCGGTGCCAAGGAGGAAGAAGCCTTCTTTACCGGGGATGGCTCTGGCAAGCCCCTGGGCATCCTGGCTTCGAGCGGCGGCGCGGAAACCGGCATCACCGCTGCGTCCGCTACCGCCATTACGGCGGATGAGCTGATCGACCTGTTCTACTCCCTGAAATCTCCTTACCGCCGCAACGCCGTGTGGGTGCTGAATGACTCCACCATTAAGGCCATCCGCAAGCTGAAGGACAGCAATGGCCAGTACCTGTGGCAGCCTTCCCTGACCGCAGGCACACCGGATACAATCCTGGGCCGTCCTGTGCGCACTTCCGCTTATATGCCCGCCATCGCGGCCAGCGCCAAAACCATCGCCTTTGGAGATTTCAGCTACTACTGGATTGCGGACCGCCAGGGGCGTTCCTTCAAGCGGCTGAACGAACTGTACGCGGCAAACGGCCAGGTGGGCTTCCTCGCTTCCCAGCGCGTGGACGGCAAGCTGATCCTGTCCGAGGCCATCAAGGTGCTGGCACAGAAAGCATCGACATAACGGAAAGGGGGCGGCGGTGATGGACACTCTGCTGGAAAAAGTCAAGGCAAACCTGATTCTGGAACATTCGGCGGATGATGCGCTTTTGCAGGGCTACATCGCCGCCGCTGTTTCCTATGCGGAGAGCTACCAGCATATCCCGGAGGGCTATTATATGGAAAACGCGATGCCGGCCACTACTGAACAGGCGGTGATCATGCTGGCATCGCATTTTTACGAGTCCAGGGATGGCAGTACGGGCGGTTTCTTTGCGGACAATGTACAGGCCGGTCAGCAGGTCTGGAACACGGTCAACCTTCTGCTTCGGCTCGACCGGGAATGGAAGGTGTGAGTATGAGCTTTGGCAAAATGAACACCTTCCTCTCCATTGTGGAGAAACAGTTCACGCAGGATGAGGACGGCTTTAAGACGGAAACCGATGTTACCGTGGCAGAAGTGCGTGCCTACCGGGAAGGCCGGCACGGCAGTGAGAAATGGGCCAACATGGCAACCTTCTCCACCGCCACCGACCTGTTCCGGTTCCGAGTGATCCCCGGCGTCACGGTCACAACGGATATGCGCATCGTCTGCGGCGGGCATACCTTCGAGATTACTTCGGTGGAGGATATCAAAGGCAGGGGGATGTATCTGGAAGTGCTGGCACAGGAGGTGAAAGCGGGTGGCTAAAGCGACATGGAGAATGCCGGAGGATTTCCTGATGAAGGTATCCCGTCTGGCGGATAAAACGGATGAGATCCTCCCGAAGGTGCTGGAGGCCGGCGCGGAGGTTGTGGAGGACAAGGTGCGCTCCAACCTGCAGGCAGTCATCGGCAGCGGGACAAAGTACGAGTCCAGAAGCACTGGGGAGCTTCTCCGCTCCCTTGGCACATCTCCCGCCCTGCAGGATAAAAACGGGGATTTCAATGTGAAGGTGGGCTTTTCCGAACCGCGTTCAGACGGGGACAGTAATGCCAAGATCGCCACCATTCTGGAATACGGCAAAAGCGGCCAGCCCGCGAAGCCTTTCCTGAAGCCAGCCCGTTCCTCATCCAGGAACGCCTGTATCAGCGCCATGAAAGCGAAACTGGATGAGGAGGTGGAGAAGATTTGAGCCTGTTGTCGGAAATCAAGACCGTAGTTACCGGCTGCGGCCTGCCAGTGGAGACGGGCGTGTTCTCCGATGCGCCGCCGGAGGAATATGTGGTAATCACGCCCCTGGCGGACACTTACGAACTCCACGCGGATAACCTCCCGGAGTTTGAAACCCAGGAGGCGCGGCTCTCCCTGTTTACCAAAGGGAACTATCTGAAGCGGAAGGGGCAGCTTTCAGCGGCGCTCCTTGCCGCTGATTTTGTGATTACGGACAGGCGGTACATCGCCCATGAGGACGATACCGACTTCCACCATTACGCCATTGACGTGGCGAAACTCTACAGATTGGAGGAATGAACTATGGCTACGATTGGCCTTGACAAGCTGTACTACGCCAAGATCACCGAAGATACTTCGGGCAATGAAACTTACGAAGATCCGCTGCCTTTGGCAAAGGCCATGACCGCCGAGCTTTCCGTGGAACTGGCGGAAGCTACGCTGTATGCGGACGATGGCGCGGCGGAGGTGGTGAAGGAGTTCCAGAGCGGGACGCTGACGCTGGGTGTGGACGACATCGGCAAATCTGTCGCAGAGGACCTAACAGGGGCGGTAATCGATGAAAACGGCGTCCTGATCTCTGCGTCGGAGGACGGAGGCGCTCCGGTCGCTATTGGCTTCCGTGCCAAGAAAGCCAACGGCAAGTACCGCTATTTCTGGCTGTACCGGGTGATTTTCGGCATCCCTGCCACCAACCTGACCACTAAGGGCGAGAGCATCGAGTTTTCCACCCCGTCCATCGAGGGAACCGTGACCCGGCGCAATAAGGTGGACGGCCAAGGCAAGCACCCCTGGAAAGCGGAGGTGTCTGAGGATGACGCCGGTGTATCCCCTACAGTCATTTCGGGCTGGTACGAGGAAGTCTATGAACCGTCCTATGCGGATCAGACATCGGGCGCAGGCGGCGAAGGTTAAGGAGGGTTTGAAGTATGGAAGAAAGAACAGCAGTTGTCAATATCGGCGGGCAGGAATATGAAATGCTCCTGACCACCCGCGCCACAAAGCAGATCGCCGGGCGTTACGGGGGCTTGGAAAACCTGGGCGAGAAGCTGATGAAGGCGGAGAACTTTGAGATGGCGCTGGACGAGATCGTGTGGCTGATTACCTTACTGTGCAACCAACCCATCCTCGTCCACAATCTGAAACACCCGGAGGACAAAAAGCCGGAACTGACCGCCGAAGAGGTGGAGCTTCTCACCTCCCCGATGGAACTGACGGACTATAAGGACGCCATCATGGAGGCGATGTACCGGGGGACCAAACGGAATATCGAAAGTGAGCTGGAGGGAAAAAACACGGCGGCCGGGTAAGCGATGCGGAATTGTTTACCCGGCTTTTGTATTACGGCATGGCCCACCTCTCCCTGCGCATGGAAGAGGTGTGGCTCATGCCTTTTGGCCTGCTCATGGACCTGTGGGAATGCCACCGGCAGTTTTTGGGGATTGCGAAGCCAAAGCAGGAACTGACGATTGATGATGTGATCCCTTATGGAATTTAGCGCGAGAGGAGGTGTGACCCGTGGCGGACAATTTTGGCCTGAAAATCGGCATCGAGGGCGAAAAGGAATTTAAAAAGGCGCTGTCTGAGATCAACCAGTCCTTTAAGGTGCTGGGTTCCGAGATGAAGCTGGTTTCCTCGCAGTTTGACGCCAACGATAAATCCATCCAGGCGCTTTCCGCAAGGAATACCGTTCTGAATAAGGAAATCGACGCCCAACGCCAGAAGATCGAAACGCTGCGGGCCGCCCTCCAGAACGCCTCCGATTCCTTTGGGGAGAACGACCGCCGGACGCAGAACTGGCAGATCCAGCTGAACAACGCCGAAGCCGCCCTAAACGGCATGGAGCGGGAGCTTTCCGCCAATGAGCAGGTCATCGAATCCCTTTCCCAGCAGGAAACGGAGGCGGCGGACGCTACGGAGCGGCTGTCCCAGGAGATTTCCCGACAGGAGGAAGAACTTTCCGGGATGAAGCGTGCCTATTCCAATGCTGTGCTGGAATACGGGAAAGGCTCCAGTGAGGCAAAGGAACTGGAGGGGCGCATCTCCCAGCTTTCCGGGGAACTTCGGGAAAACCGGGAGTGGATGAAGGATGCCGGGGATGTGGCGGAGAATTTCGGAGATTCGCTGGAGGAGGCATCCAGCGGGGCGGATCAATTAGGCTCCGGGCTTTCGGTCGCCACGGTGGCGATGGGAAACCTTATCTCTTCCGGCATCCAGGCGGCGTTAAGCGGTATAAAAGAGCTTGGCAGCGCCATCTGGAACCTGGACGAAGCCACCGAGGAATACCGGGTGGCCCAGGGCAAGCTCACCACCGCTTTTGAGGCGGCGGGATACAGCGGGGACACCGCACAGAAATCCTACACTGAGTTCTATAAAATCCTGGGCGATACGGATACCGCCACGGAAGCCTCCCAGCTTCTGGCGCAGCTTGCCCAGAACGAGCAGGACGTCACCAGGTGGACGAATATCGCGGCCGGCGTCTACGGCACCTTCGGCGACGCTCTCCCCATCGAGGGCATGATCGAGTCGGCCAACGAGACCGCCAAGGTTGGCGAGGTCACCGGCTCCCTGGCGGACGCCTTAAACTGGGTGGGCATCAGCGAGGACGCCTTCAACGAAAAGCTGGCTGCCTGTTCCAGCGAAAGTGAGCGCAACCGCCTCATCATGGAGACCCTCTCCGGGGCCTATGACGAGGCAAGCGGCGCTTTTTACCGCAACAATGAGGCGCTGGTGGCTTCCAGGGAAGGCCAGGCACAGCTGGACGAGACGCTTGCGGGGCTTGGGGAGACCATCTCCAATGTGAAGAACAGCCTCCGGGCGGAGTTCCTCCCGGCGATCTCGGAAGTCATCTCCGCTTTTACCGGCATGGTAAACGGCGTGGACGGGGCGGACGAAGCCTTCGCCGGGGCCATTACGGGGCTGGTAAACACGGCGGTTTCCATGCTGCCGCAGTTTGTGAACACCGGAATGCAGATGCTGACCTCTCTGCTTTCCGGCATCATCCAAAGCCTTCCGGCTGTGATGGAGGGCGCGGCGCAGATCATCGTCACGCTGGCCCAGGGCATCGCGGCGGCGGTCCCTACCCTGATTCCACAGATTGTCCTGGTGGTCACCCAAATCGTGCAGACCTTGATCGAGAACCTGCCGATGATCCTGGACGCGGCGCTGCAGCTGATCCTGGGGCTGGCCCAGGGGCTGCTTAATGCCATCCCGGTCCTGATCGCGGCCCTGCCCGCCATCATTACGGCGATTGTGGAGTTTATCGTGGGAGCGATCCCCCAGATTATCAGCGCCGGGATACAGCTCTTGACCTCGCTGGTTTCCGCGCTGCCGGAGATCATCACGGCCATTGTGGCGGCAATCCCACAGATCATTGACGGGCTGGTGACGGCCATCCTCGGCAGCATCCCACAGATCATTGATGCCGGCGTGAACCTGCTGATCTCCCTGATCCAGAACCTGCCGACTATCATTACCACTATTGTGGCGGCAATCCCGCAGATTATTTCCTCACTGGTAAACGCCATCTTAAACAGCATCCCGCAGATCATCCAGGCAGGCGTGCAGCTGTTCGTGTCGCTGATCCAGAACCTACCCACCATCATCGTGGAGATCGTAAAGGCGGTGCCGCAGATCATCGCGGGTATCGTCAATGCCTTTACTTCCTCGATGGGGCAGATCGTCAACATCGGCAAGAACATCGTGCAGGGCTTGTGGCAGGGCATCCAGAGCCTCGCCGGATGGATCTGGGACAAGGTCTCCGGCTGGATTTCCGGCATCTGGGACGGGATCTGCAGCTTCTTTGGCATCAACTCGCCCTCGAAAGAAATGGCCTGGGTGGGCGAAATGCTGGGCAGGGGCCTTGCCGGAGGCATTGAGGACAGCGCCGGCGAAGCGGTCAGCGCCGCAGAGGACTTAAACAACGGTATCCTGGGCGTGATGAACGGGCTGGCGGCGGATATGCAGTCCGCAGTCCCCTCGAACTTTGCCTTTGACGCGGGCGGGACACTCCGCTCCGCAGCCGGCGGCATGGGCAGCGGTGGCGCTTCCTTCGGGACCCTCATCACCATCCAGCAGATGATCGTCCGCAGTGAGGACGACATCCGCAGGATTTCCCAGGAACTTTATAATCTCATGCAAGTCGGCTCCCGCGCACAGGGCCGCATCATTACAGCCTAAGAGGAGGTGGGATTTATGGGCTTTCAATACAACGGAATTTCTTCTCAGTCCATGAATATCAAGGCCCGTCTTACCGGCTGGCAGATGGTTCCCACTCTTCGGAGCAACACGGAAATCGTTCCCGGCAAAGCGGGTCTTGCGGACTTTGGGGCCGACAGCGGCGAGCGGTACATCGATGTTTCCTGCAATGTCTATCCGCAGAAAACCTTTGCCGGTTTGGTGGCAGTTTTAGATCGGGCGGCGGCATGGTTAGACCCTACGGTGGGGACAAAACAGCTTGTACTGGACGATGTGCCGGACCGGTATTTTATGGCCCGGCTTTCCGATACGGTGGACTGTGAACGGCTCCTCCGGGCAGCCGGTTCGTTTACCCTCCGTTTTCTTTGCCCTGACCCTTATGGTTACGCACTGGATGATGAAACCTTTACCCTCTCCCAAGCGGGTGAGCATGAGGTGGAGCGTGAAATCGGAAACACAGACTCCGAGCCGGTGTATTCTCTGCAAGGAACAATTTCCTCCGGCGCGGTTGTACTGACGACCAATGGAGAAAACCTGCGAGTGGTTGGCCCGCTGGCTGCGGGGGAAGTGCTGGTAATCGACACCGGCATGGTCACAGCCAAAGTGACGGACAGCGCGGGCAATACCCTGCGAAACGGCCTACCCTGTTTGGAGGAGCTGAATTTCCCGGTACTGCGCCGGGGTGTGAATAAGGTTGAAATCGCGGTTGAAGGCAGCGCTGTTTTTACCGAACTTCACATACAGGCAAAGAGCCGATGGAGGTAAGCAATGGCAGTAAAAACTACTTTGACTGCGCAGGAGGACTTTACCGGGGAATTTCCATCTGCATGGGCAGGCTCCGGCCTCTGGCGCTTTAACGAGTCCGAACCGGACAGCAACGACCGGCTGATGGATTCTTCCGGCAATGGCCGGGATTTCAATATTATCAACTGGAGCGGCACCACGGCAAACCTGCTGGAAGGCTGGCGTGGACATTATTTCCGCTTCAACATCAATAACCCAACCTCGGAGAAAACATATCTTCAAGCCGTAAACGACGGCTCGATTTTCTCCTCGCTGGGGGAACGGATTGTGGTGGGCGGCTGGATGAACCCCACCATTTACTCGGTAGGCAATACCTTCTGCCCTATTTTTAACACAAGGCAGGGGCCGGGCCAGCCGATCCTGTATCTTTCGCTGTATTCCGGGCGGCCCCGCCTAATGCTCTATAATTCCTCCGGCTCCCTGATTTTGGACGAGTCGGTAACGCCCCCGTTTTCTCTGGTAAACAACGGCTGGTATTTCCTCGCCGCTGTGATCGAGCCGGACGCATACAAAGCCTGCTATGTGGTAGGCGACCGCAGCACCGGTACAGTCTGGATTTCAAACGAGCTGACGATTGAGGGTGAACTGAACCGTTCCTGTACCGCCGACCTTATCATGGGGATGCACGCTGACACCTATTATTACGCAGGCGGCTTTGATGATTGGTTTCTGGATACGGATTCCTCTTTGACTGCCGAAGATCTGGCGGAATATTTTAAGGCCACTCTGTTTGCCAACGGCGGAGATATGTCCGATGACGTGGATGCGCTCACCGAGCCGGGGAGCGTTACCCTTAGAAGCTCGGACGGAGCCTATCCATCCAGCGGGCAGCTTATTACAAAGGCGACAGCCTGCTCCCTTTCCGGTACGGGCCGCGTGGCTGCGACCAGCGAATATACAGCGGGCGTGACTGCCATTGAACAAGTGGAAACCTCCACTTCGGACGATTTGGAGGAATGGTCTGCCTGGCAGACTATCGGCACCAGCGGCGAACTGCAATCTCCGAACCGCCAGTATATCCGCTTCCGTGTGACGCTTGCCACTGAGGATACCAGCCGAACTCCGAAGCTGTTGGAAATCCAGCTCCACGATATACCGAAGGCCCCCTATGAAAAGCTGGGCTTTGCGCGCCCGGTAGTGCTGGATGCAAACGGCGCGTGGGAAGCGGTTCTGGAAAACGCCTTTGATATTGTTGTCACCAGCGAAGTCAACGGGGCCGATACGATGGAATTTTATCTGCCTTTCCACGATCCCAAGCGTGCCATGCTGGACAATGAAAAGCAGGTGCAGATCGTCAATGACATTTACCGCATACGAACCCTCACCGATACAAAGGACGCCGATGGGCGGATTGTGACGCAGGTATATGCCGAAGCTGCTTTCTACGACTTGTCCTTTTCCGAGGAAAAAGAAACGGTGGACTTCAACGCAGATACGGCGGACGCACCGATGCGGCACGCACTGGAAGGCACCGGCTGGTCGGTGGGAACGGTCAACGTCACCACTCTGCGCACATGGCAGTGTACGGAGAAAAACGCCCTTTCCATCCTGCGGGCCACGCAGAATATCCACGGCGGCGACCTGATTTTTGATTGCCCGAACCGGCTCGTCCATCTTCTTACCTTTGGCGGGAATGACAGCGGCGCTCTGTTTGCATATCGCAAAAATCTCAAAAGTATTGAGCGGGTGGTGGATACCCGCAGCTTGGTAACAAGGCTCTATGCCTATGGCAAGGATGGAATGACGTTCGCCTCGATCAATGGCGGCAAGGACTATGTGGAGGACTTCTCCTATACCACCGAAGTGCGCATATCCACGCTGGACTGCTCGAACTTCACCAATCCCTATCAGATGCTGGAATACACGCAGATGCGGTTGGCGGAATATGCGCAGCCCCGCGTTTCCTATGTTCTCTCCGCAATGGATTTGTCGGCCCTTACCGGGTATGAGCATGAGGCGTGGGCGCTGGGCGACATTGTAACGGTGGATGATAAAGACCTCAATCTGTCGGTAAAAACCCGCGTGGTGCGCCGCCAGTACAATTTGCAGGAGCCGTGGAAAACTGTGCTGGAACTTTCCACTACCCTTCGGGAACTGGGCGATTCCTCCGCACAATGGGATAAGGCCGCCGATGTGCTGGCATCCACCGATGTGATCGACCGGCAGGAAGTAAAGGACTTGGTGCCTTTTAACCATCTGCGTAATTCCCGCGCTGACAGCGGCATGAATTACTGGACGAACTCCGGCTTTGAGGTGGATGCGGAAAACGGCGTTTCCGGTACGGCTTCCTTCAAGGCAGAGGGCGTTTTGGGTATGACAAAAAGCCTGACACAGACGGTCTACCCGGCCAGCCGCCGGAGTTATACCTTTTCAGCGCAGATTGCCTCGGAGGATTTGCAGAAAGGCCCCAGCGGGCAGGTCGGCATCGAAGTAACCTTTGAATATGAGGACGGTTCCACGGAAACGCGGTTCATCGACCTCTTTTAATATAGAAGGGAGCGGCCTATGGCTTCTTTTTCGCAAACTGCCACCGACCTGTCCCCCAAGGGGTACGGGAGGCTGCGTTCTATCACCATCCGGCTTTGTATTACGGACTGCACCGGCAAGGTGTATTTTACCGACATTATGGTGCAGGGTGGCTCCATTGCTACCGGCTGGGTGGGCCATCCCAGCGAAATCCAGTGGACGCTGGACGGCTAAGGAGGCAGATATGGCGGCGGAATTTACTCGATTTTCAGAAACAATTTTGACAAAACAGGATCAGCGGGTGGTAAGCATCACCGTGAAGCCGATGATTTCTGATTGTACAGGCCGGATTTACTTCACCGACCTGATGGTACAGGAAGGCGACCGGCTCACAGGTTATGTGATAAATACAGAAACAATTCTGCAAAAATACCGGGAGGATGGCTCCATTGTTCCTCCCCGTTTCTACAACGGCGTGGTGCGCTCGGCGGAAACGGTGGTGCTGTTCAACCTCGGCTCCGATACGGCGGGGCTGGACTGCTATCTCTACCCGGTGCAGGACATGGCGGCGGGCAGCATTTCCGTGGCTTTAGGCGCGGGCGCACACAAGGCAGCTTTCCCTGCTGCGGTAAGTGCCGGGGATGAGCTGGCCCTTCTGGCTTCTTCCCGGAAATGCCTGCTCAACGGAAGCCCCGCGGAAAAGCGCGGCTTCTTTCAATACACGGCTGCCGGGGACAGCAAGCATCCGGTGACAGTAGAGGAGCATAAATCCGCCCGGCTGTTGTTTGAATTTCAGGAAATGCAGGAAGGCGGTGATCGGTTTTGAACCGGGACTATCTAAAAGGAAGGCGGTGCATGGTCTGGTCGTTCATGCAGAACGCTCGGATGTACGAGGCTTTGCGGGACTATGGCGACCGGCTGGATACGGTGGGGATTTTTACTTTTGAGGTGGATGCCACCGGGACGCTCTCGGAAACTGGCACAAGCATTTCCTCCATGATGACCTACATCAACAAGTGGACGCACATTCACTGGATGCTGACCGTGATGAACCACGGGACAGCCAGTATTTTCACGGCTCTGCGCAATAACACAAACGGAGCAAAAGATAAGTTTTTAACGGAGCTGGTGCGCATCATGGAAAAATACCCGTGGTGTGCCGGAGTGGACATTGATTTGGAGCGCGGCGGCGGATATGAGAACCGGGAAGCGGCAAACTCCTTATTTCAGGCTATTTACCAGACGGTCAAAGCCTATGATTCCTCCAAACTCGTCAATATCTGCCTGCCCGGCATGACCGGCGTTCAGGGCAGTGTGGGCGGGGAAAACTGGTGCGTCTATGCCGACCTCAACCCGTACTGCGACACGGCTTCTATTATGTCTTATGGAATGGCGTGGGCAGGCAGCGCCCCCGGCCCCGTATCTCCCCGGAGCTGGTTGGAGGGCATTTACGATTACGCGGTCACGGCGATGTCCCCGGAAAAGATTTTCATGGGCCTGCCGGGATACGGCTGGAACTGGCAGATATACGACACCCCGGAGAACCTGGGCGAAACCTACCGGGGGATTTCCAACACCTACTATGCCGCCAAGCTCTGGATGACTGGCGGCTACAACTTTACCGGGGATGCGCCGCCCCAGCCCATGATCCCCATTATTGCCTATTGGGACGATGTAGATATGGTGCCGTGGGCGCTTCCGCAGGTATATGACTACATGGAAGGATGGGATGCTTCCTCGGTAACTTCGCCCCTGCAGCAGGAAGTCTATAACCGCAGGCGGTATCTGACCTGTTACGGGAAGGAGCAAAAGACCTCCTTCGGCACAATCTACATTGACCGTGGCGGCGGCACACCGGATTCCTACACCGGGCTTGCCACTGTGTCCGATTACATGACGGTTCTCGGTGAGGGCGCGACAGCAACCTTTCATTTTACGATTGAGCAGGCTGGCACCTATGACATAGCGGTACGGCTTGCTTTTCCTTTTTGGGATAAAAACGCGCTGAATGTGGCTGTGGACGGAAGCTCAAAGACCTTTTCGGAGAGCCGCCTGTGGTGGCCATACTGGCGGCGCACCTGCTGGCTTTCCTTTGCTTCCGGCAGGAGCCTCTCCGCAGGCAGCCATACGCTTACGATCAGCGGCGGCGTTCCCGGTGTACAGTTTTACGGTTTCCGGGTATGCAGCAGCTTTTCTGAGGAACCGTCTGCCGGAGAGGCGGCGTTTACCCTCTCACCCCGGCAGTTTCTGGACGTGAACGGCCAGCCAGCCACACCAGACAAGGGCTTTAAACTCACCTGTGAAATGCTCCGGCGAAAACCGGATTCGGCGCTGGTATGGTATGAGGACTTCCGGGATGATACCCCTCTGCCGGACAGCTACTGGATGACGCTCTCCGGGGAATGGTCGGTGTGGAGGGAAAGCTACACCACCGAGAACCGGCCATATTCCTTGCTGGAAGGCTCCGGCAAGCTGGCATGGAAATATGATGGATTCTCCGACCTGCATATCCGGGCGCGGGTGGGTTTTCCACAGAATGGCGGCGGACGGGCCGGGGTATTCCTTGGAAACCTGTTCTGCTGCTTAAACTACGATACTCAGCGGGTGGAGCTATACCAAGGCTCCACGCTTTTGGGGAGCTACTCCACCAGCTTTTCCAAGACCCCGGATGCGCAGCTCCACAGCGATCCGACCGTCTATACCATTGAGATGCGAAAGCGTGGGAGCAAGGTCCGGGTGTATTCCGGTTCCAGCTACACCCTGCGGTTTACCGCAACGGTGAGCGCCACCTCCGGCTATGCGGGGATACAGGCGGACAATGAGATCGTCTGCGACCTGCTGCGGGCCGGTGATGCCTGGGCTTATGAACCCTATGAGTGTTTTGACGTGGTGTATCCGGACGGGGTGCGCACCAGCTTCGGGCGGATCGCCCGCTCTGGCGTGACGTGGGACGAGGAATTTCAGATTTTCTCAGTGAACAGCGACGTGGATGAAGGCTCCACCCGCAGCGAGGATATTTCCCTCGACTATGATTTCTTTCATTCCCACCTGCTGGAAATTTCCTGCGGGAATGATTACACAGCCAGGGTGATCCCACGGGATATAAACGTCTGGACCGCCCGGCTGTTCTTGGGCGACGCGGACGGTTTTTCCATTCTGTATTATCAGGACGTGGATTCGCTGGTATATTGGGCCAACGAGGCTGCTTACCGGTGGGGCCTGCGCGGCATTGCGATCTGGTCTTTAGGACAGGAGGATATGCGGCTGTGGGAGGTCATGCCGAAACAAATCGAATAAATCATGGGAACTGGCGACTGCCCTGCGGGGCGGCCGCTTTTTTCAAGTACACAAACCATTTCAAGAAACGGAGGTATCAACATGAAGGAACTTTGGAATACGGCGCAGGTGATCTTTGCGGCAATCGGAGGATGGCTGGGCTATTTCCTGGGCGGCTGCGACGGGTTGCTCATCGCCCTGGTGGTGTTCGTGGCGGTGGATTACATCACCGGCGTGATGTGCGCCGTCTCGGACAAGAAGCTGTCCAGCGAGGTGGGCTTTAAGGGCATCTGCCGGAAGGTGCTGATCTTCCTGCTGGTTGGAATCGCCAACATCGTGGATGTACAGGTCATCGGCACAGGCTCGGTGCTTCGCACGGCAGTCATCTTCTTTTATCTCTCCAATGAGGGCGTGAGCCTGCTGGAGAACGCGGCGCACCTGGGGCTTCCCGTGCCGGAGAAGATGAAGGACATCCTGGCGCAGCTCCATGACCGGGCGGAAAACACAGAAAGCGAGGGAAAATAACTATGGCTTATACGAACAGTTCACTGGTATCTTACACAAAACTCAGCCCGAACCACTCCGGGCAGCGGACGCACTCCATCGACCGCATCACGCCCCACTGTGTGGTAGGACAATGCTCTGTGGAAACACTGGGGAATATCTTCCTGCCGGTTTCCAAACAGGCAAGCTGCAACTACGGTATCGGCGAGGATGGCAGAATCGGAATGTATGTAGAGGAAAAGAACCGCTCCTGGTGTTCTTCTTCCAATGCAAACGACCAGAGGGCTATCACCATTGAGTGCGCGTCCGATACGGCTGAGCCGTATGCCTTTAAGGATGTGGTCTACCAGAAGCTGATCACCCTCTGCGCGGACATCTGCAAGCGAAACGGCAAGAAAAAGCTCCTGTGGCTGGGAGACAAGGACAAGACGCTCTCTTATGAGCCGAAGTCGGATGAGATGGTGCTGACCGTCCACCGCTGGTTTGCCAACAAGTCCTGTCCGGGAAACTGGATGTATGCCCGGATGGGTGATCTGGCGGAAAAAGTTACGGCACAGCTTGGCGGCGGGATCTCTGGGAACACAGAGACGGAGCATCCCGAAAAGCTGACAGAAGGCTATTACCGTGTCCGCAAGACATGGGCGGACAGTAAGACACAGAAAGGCGCATACAAGATCCTATCCAACGCCAAGAGGTGTGCCGACAGCAACCCAGGTTACAGCGTGTTCGACGATAACGGGGTCAATATCTACTCGCCGGGCGGGGCTGCTTCTGCGCCGTCCGAAGATGTGCCGTTTCTTGTCCAGGTCAGCATTTCTGACCTGAATATCCGCAAAGGGCCGGGAACGGACTATGCCAAGACCGGTAAGTTTACAGGAAAAGGCGTATTTACCATCATGGAGGTCAAATCCGGGCAGGGTTCCACGGCTGGCTGGGGCCGGCTGAAATCCGGCGCGGGATGGATTTCGCTTGACTATACATCTAAAATTAAATAACCAAACTGCTGAATGCCCATCGAGCCATAACCGCTCGGTGGGCATATTTTTTTCGGCCAAAATTCGCTCTTCTGTCCAGATGGGTCATTGAGGGTAACCCTCGGAATGGAGGAACCAAAATGACCCATCAGCAAAAAGAACAGATAACTGCCCTACGCTCCCAGGGCTATGGATATGCAACCATTGCAAAGGCGATAGGACTGAAGAAAGATACCGTTGTAGCATTCTGCCGTAAGGTGGGGCTGACCGGCACGAAGGCCGCAGATAACAGCCGCATTGAACTGGACGCCGGATTTTGCCCGCAGTGCGGCGCTCTGCTTACGCAGACTCCCGGCAGAAAGCGCGTCAAGTTCTGCTCCGATAACTGCCGTACCGCTTGGTGGAATGCACATCCTGAAAAGGTTAACCGCAAGGCCGTATACCACTTTACTTGCGCTCACTGCGGAAAGCCCTTCACCACCTACGGCAATGCAAAAAGAAAATACTGCTCTCACGCCTGCTATATTGCAGACCGCTACAAAGGCGGTGACGGGCATGAGTGAGGATAAATTCCGCTCTGAAATGAGCTACCTTGCCGCCCTTTCCATCGCAAAGAATCTCAGGGAAAAGGGGCTTCTGAGCGAGGAGGAATATGCCGTAATTGATACAAATCTGCGGGCTGAGTTCTCGTCGTCTTTGGGTACATTATTATCGGAAAACGACTTGATATAATTGGCTTTCAGAGTGATATATAGTGTCGGAAAGGAGTGATTTCATGCGGATTGTAAATAAAATCGAAGCGAAAACACCGCAGATGCCGCGCCGCAAAAGGGTCGCTGCCTACGCGAGAGTCTCAATGGAGTCCAAGCGGCTGCAGCACTCCCTTTCGGCACAGGTCAGCTTTTACAGCAGTTTGATACAGAGCAACCCCGCCTGGGAATATGTGGGCGTATATGCCGACAATGGAATAACCGGAACCAAAGCCGAAGCCCGCGAAGAGTTCAATCGGATGATTGCCGACTGCGAAGCCGGAAAAATCGACATTGTTCTGACAAAGAGTATTTCCCGTTTCGCGCGCAACACCGTTGACCTGTTGAATACAGTGCGCAGGCTCAAGGAACTGGGCGTTTCCGTGCAATTTGAAAAGGAGCGCATCGACTCCCTCACCGAGGACGGCGAGTTGATGCTGACCCTTTTAGCATCCTTTGCCCAAGAGGAGATACGCAGCCTGTCGGACAACGTCAAATGGGGTACCCGGAAACGATTTGAAAAAGGTATTCCCAATGGTCGCTTTCAAATCTACGGGTACCGCTGGGAGGGCGATCATCTGGTTGTCCATGAGGAGGAGGCAAAGATCGTTCGGCTCATCTACGACAATTACATGAATGGTTTATCAGCGGAAACCACAGAGAAGCAGCTTGCCGAGATGGGTGTGAAATCCTATAAGGGCCAGCACTTCGGCAATACCTCTATCAGACAGATCCTCGGCAACATCACTTATACGGGCAACCTTCTGTTCCAGAAGGAATATGTGCAGGACCCCATCAGCAAGAAAAGCAAAATTAACCGTGGGGAGCTGCCGCAGTATTTCGTGGAGAACACCCACGAAGCCATCATCCCGATGGAGGTCTACCAGGCGGTGCAGACCGAGAAAGCGCGCCGCCGGGAGCTTGGGGCTTTGGCAAACTGGAGCATCAATACCTCCTGCTTTACCAGCAAAATCAAGTGCGGTCGGTGCGGAAAGAGCTATCAGCGTTCCAACCGCAAGGGGCGCAAAGACCCAAACGCCAACTATACGATCTGGATTTGTGGGACTCGAAGAAAGACCGGGAACGCGCATTGTCGAAATAAGGATATCCCGGAACCGATGCTCAAAGAAGCCTGTGCTGCGGTTTTGGGACTAGATACGTTTGATGAGATCATCTTTTCAGAGCAGATCGACCGCATTGAGATCCCTGCTCCGAATGAGATGATTTTCTATTTTAAGGATGGCCACATTGTACCGCACCACTGGGAATCCACCATGCGGAAAGACTGCTGGACGGATGAGCGCCGAGCCGCCAAAGGACGGTATGTGCAGGAGCATCAGCTCGGTCCCAACAGTTCCTGCTTCACCAGCCGCATTCGCTGCGACAGCTGCGGCGAGAACTACCGCAGGCAACGTTCACGGCACAAAGACGGCAGCTTTGATTCCGTATGGCGGTGCGCGTCAGGCGGAAAATGCAATAGCCCCAGCATCAAGGAGGAAGTCCTTAAAAACCTCTGCGCTGACGCTATGGGGCTGGAATCATTTGACGAAACGGCTTTCCGTGAGCAGATTGCCTGCATTCATATCGTTGCTCCGTTTCAACTTTCCATCCGCTTCTTTGACGGGCATACCTTTGAAGCGGCATGGGAAAATAAGCGAAAAATGCCCAAGCATACGGAGCAGCGCAAGCAGCATATGCGGGAAGTAATGATACAGAAATGGAGGGAAAAATGTGGCGAAAGTAACGACTATACCGGCGACGATAAGCCGGTTCACGGCAACGCCGATCAATGAAAGGAAAAAGCGCCGCACCGCCGCCTATGCCCGTGTCTCCACGGACAGCGAGGAGCAGCTTACCAGCTACAGCGCCCAGGTGGACTATTATACCAACTATATCAAGAGTCGGGACGATTGGGAGTTTGTTTCCGTATATACGGACGAAGGTATAACCGGTACGAATACCAAGCACCGTGAGGGCTTCAAACGCATGGTAGCGGATGCGCTGGCGGGTAAGATAGACCTTATCGTTACCAAATCGGTCAGCCGCTTTGCCCGCAATACGGTAGACAGCCTGACCACGGTGCGCCAGCTAAAGGAAAAGGGCGTGGAGATCTATTTTGAAAAGGAAAACATCTGGACGCTGGACAGCAAGGGAGAATTGCTTATCACCATTATGTCCTCCCTGGCGCAGGAGGAAAGCCGCAGTATTTCCGAGAACTGTACCTGGGGACAGAGAAAGCGGTTTGCAGACGGCAAGGTCACCGTACCCTTCAAGCGGTTTCTTGGCTACGACCGGGGTCCCGATGGCAATCTCGTCTTGAATAAGGACGAGGCGGTCATCATCCGCCGCATCTACAGTATGTTCCTGCAGGGCATGACGCCGCACGGCATTGCCGCCAGGCTGACTGCCGACGGCATCAAGTCGCCGGGCGGCAAAGACAAATGGAACGCAGGGGCAGTTCGCAGCATTCTCACCAACGAGAAGTACAAGGGCGATGCGCTCCTGCAAAAGAGCTATACGGTGGATTTCCTCACCAAGAAGAAAAAGGTCAACGAGGGCGAAATCCCGCAGTACTATGTGGAGGGAAATCACGAGGCCATCATTCAGCCGGAGGTGTTTGAACTGGTTCAGCAGGAACTGAAGCGCAGAAAGCAAGGTCGGGGCCCGCACAGCGGTGTCCACCTTTTCTCCGGCAAGATACGCTGCGGACAATGCGGAGAGTGGTACGGTTCCAAGGTCTGGCATTCCAACAGTAAGTATCGCAGAGTAATCTGGCAGTGTAATCACAAGTATGACGGCGAGGAAAAATGCTCCACGCCGCACTTGACGGAGGATGAGATCAAAGCGATGTTTATTTCAGCGGCGAACAAGCTGATTGGCAAAAAGACCGCAATTATCTCGCCTCTACGGGCTTCGCTGGACATTGCCTTCGACACCTCCGCACTGGAAGCCGAAACCGAAAAATTGCAGGAAGAACTCATGGTCGCCTCAGACCTCATCCAGAAATGCATCTACGAAAACGCTCATGTGGCGCTCGACCAGAGGGAATACCAGAAACGCTATGACAGTCTTACCGCCCGCTTCGACATTGCAAAAGCACGGCTTGAGGAAATCGAAACCGCCATTGCTGATAAGAAATCCAGACGGGCGGCGATTGAATCCTTTCTGGGCACGCTGGCGCAAGCTGACCTGATGGGAAAATTTGACCCTGTCCTCTGGTGCGGTCTGGTGGATCATGTAACAGTCTACAGCAAGGACGATGTGCTTTTTACCTTTAAGAATGGGCAGGAAATCCGAGCGTAAGGGGAAAAAGGATACTCCTCACTACCAATTGCGGTGGTGAGGAGTATCCTTTTTCCATAAGCATCCTCTTCAGTTGAATACTACGATGTAATCTCTTGCGAATCGGTCAAAGGTTGCTTCGGCTTCCGAGAGGACATCATCCAGTTCTTCATTGATTTTACCACGCACATAGGCTTCTCGTAGGGCAGGTCTTTCGAGCAGTGCCCATTTGAGTTGGCTATAGGTGTATTTAGCAAAGGCTATCCATTGAGGATAATTGATTGCAACAGGGTTGTGCGTAAAATATACCTTTCCGGCATTTGCTGCCGTAGCACCGGCATGAGCAATGAAGAGCATTGTTGCCAGTTTAGGGTGCTTCTCTCGGTTTAAGGAAAACGGAATAGCATCCTTTATTTCGTGTCCTTCCTTTATGCGCTTAATAGAATAACCCAAACGGACAATAACCTCTACAAGCATTGCGGGAATGGACATGGAGCAGAAGTGGATGAAATCATAACCCTCATAGTACATACCTTGAACGATTTCTGCTATGGTTTGTTCCTCTTCACCGATGCTGCCAAATTGAAGAAGGTTAAAGAGACTCATCAGCGGTACAGGGAGTCCCATAGAAGTGGTTACGTCCGATTTGAAATGAATGACCTGTTTTGCCAGTGCTGCGAAGATATCTGATTCTTTGCGGTCGGCATAATTCTCCATCACCTGAGATACGATATTTCCGGCTTTGTCGATGGTAGTCATTCTGCCGGTCAAAATATCCGCTACACCGAATACGAAACCGAGGAGAGGATCATGCCCCAATTGAAGCAGTCTGTGGTAGTAAGCAGAAAGTCCTTCCACACGGATTGTTGTGTGGCGATTATCCTGGGCATCATAAGGAACCTTGCTGACTTTTGAATTGGCAAGTTTCTGCATTTCTTCTTCTGGGAATTTTTTATCGAAGTAGTCTCGAACGTAGTTGGAAAGGGGACCACCTTTCAGCCCATCCGGGGTTTTCTGCGGAATGCCGACAAGAAGAATATCCACTGCAGCACCAACCAACCCGGCAAGAGCGGCGATGCTGATGTCAAAGGCATCAAGCCGATGTACAGCATTAAATTCTTCGTTGAGTTGTTTAATAGCAAGCTCGTTACTGCGGAGTTCCTCCTCAGTGAAAAGGGACTCCAATTCGCAGTCCGTTCCTACGTGTGTTTCTGCTTCGGCGCAGCATTGCTCCCAAGTAGGGATAACCATTGTTTTTCTGGGTTGTACAGGCACTAAGCCTTTGATCGCATCCGGCTGATATCCAAGCCTACGAAGCAGGGCATCCGCTTTGGCTACAGTGGCATCCGCTTCAGACAAAGACGGAAAGTGAATCGATTTGAGGTCTTCATCTTGGTGCTTGAGTACAGAATTTATCTGCCTTTCGGTTTCGCTATACTTGTACTTGCTCATTCAGAAGCACCTCCCTCCGTTAGGTTATTTACGATTTGCTCCAACTGGTCAACCTTTTGTAGAGCTTCCTGTCCCTGTTCTGCCTTGTCTTTCAGCACATTGATTTCAGCTTCATGTTTTCTGATAACTTGCTGTTGTTTGTGAGCATTTTCCTCAAAGGCTTTTTTGTCCTTTTTACGACCCATACGAATACGAATGTTATCAATGGTTACACCAGCAAGAGCCCCTGCGAGAAATTCAGTCGCATGGTTTTTGACAAATGCGCCTGCGGTCTTGCCTGACTCAACAAGGGTGTTACCAACCTTGACAAAGTCAATATTGGGGAGTTTGATTTGCTTTCCCATAGAAGCCCTCCTTTAAGCCACCCCCAAGTCGTGGCCCAAATCCTTCACGGCTTGCTGGAGCAGTATATTCAAACTCTGCAAATAATCCAGACGTTCCTGCGTGGCGTCTGCTTCATCTTTTAGTGCCTTGATAATCGCTTCATGACGAGCGAGAACTTCTTTATAGAGACGCTCCTTCTCCTGTCGCAACTGTTTATTTTTGAGGTGTGCTGCAACGCCAACACCTCCTGCTGCTAACGCTGCGATAGGGGCGGCCAAAACAAATATGCCAGCTACCATACCACCGCCGACCACGGCACCAGCAGCCGCCAGTCCAGATGTTATTCCGGCAGCGGACAAACCAACAACGCCCAGGCCATAGAGGGCAGCAAAGGAACCTACACCGCCAATTCCAGCACCAAGGGCACCTGCAAGGACTTCGGGGATTGCACTTTCTTTGATTGTTCGTTTCGAGTCGTTCACAGCAGCGGCGGCCTCATTTACAACATTTACGATCTGCTGGAGAGAGTCCACACTCTGAAAAA
>OHCR01000092.1_pt1 | contig 58902 bp, 49 predicted proteins | sample 1566831 | NCBI WGS metagenome assembly OHCR01 (sample SAMEA3879516, study PRJEB24766) | human gut metagenome | biome: human-associated habitat; feature: feces | place: USA | collected 1985/1987
TCGACCCGCGTAAATATCTGGGACCGGCTCGTGACAACATGGAAAAACTGTACAAGCATAAAATTGTCAATGTGCTTGGTTCAGACAACAAGCTGGCTCAGTAAGAAATTATTTGAGATAAGAGGAGCTGTACCTGTATCGGGTACAGCTTTTTTTGTCATTTATTTCGATAATCCTGTGTCTATGAAAAAGAATTTGTATATATTTGTAGTTTACAATAGATAATTGCTTTGACACACATGTCATTATCCGGTGATAATAGAGTGAAAGCATCACACACGAGTATATGGAGAAACTTCCGGAGAAAGATTCTTTTTGCTTCATTGAGGTATGATTAATCAGAAGGGAGTCAGGAGAAGAATCCGGCGGATGTTATCATCCAATAAACATTGCACTTCTAAGCCGGCTTTTAACATGAGAGTAGAGAAAAATAAAGACTGTTTCTTTTTTGAGGCGGTTTTTATTTTTTTTATATCGTATTGTTTTCTGCTTTTAGTAATCGTGAAAAAATAAGTTGTGACAGTGTCAATCAAAATCCATATACTTCCATCAATTAGCAACTCTTGTCTGCTTGAAGACGTAGCATCTTTTTCAAAAACACATAGCACCTTTTCAAAAAAGATGTAACAGGTTTCAACGGGAAGATGTGCAGGTTTCAAAAAAAGATGTAGCATCTTTTTTCCGGTGAATGTTTTTTTATTCTTCAGAATGTTTCTTCTGTATATTTTTTACCCCTTTCACCAACTTCACCTTTTGGGCTTCATTGCTTTGTTCATCGGTAATACGAGGTGAAGGCACGCCCCGCTTTCCGGCCTCTTTGCAAATGTCTCCCAAGCACCAAGCATGCGGGTCGTAAGCATTAGGCATACGGGTGGTGAGCACCGGGTATACGGGGAGTGAACACGATTGCCGGGAAACCGGGGAATGCCTTCACCCTGTATCACCGATGAATAGGGAGCTTGATTAAAAAAAGTGAAGCGGGTGAAGGGGGTAAATTCTATATGAATAATGCACCTCGATGAACAAAAAAACTACACTCTTAAAGTTTTGTGTCCTACTTTTGGGATACAGTTCAAAATCGTCCCTTAGGGGAAGTTTTTTTAAATGAAATGACCCGATCAACCGGAACATATGTGCCAAGTTATTTTTTAAGCATTACTTAATCTCAGTTGCCATATAAAAAAAGAGAGACACTGCTTGCCTCTCTTTTTCCTCTTTTATGTATATTAATTAATCATTCTTGGTGTTATTTCTCTATGGAAATATTTCAATCACCAAGGATTCTCTTGGAGACATCGTCAGTTCACCGTCCAGATTAATGATTCTTCCGGTTAGAATATCCTTTCCCTGGGCATGATCTTTTAGTATCTCTTTATAGTATTTTAGTGGTAGGGTAGTTGCTTCATCCGTACCATTTAGCATTACAAATACAGTTTTGCCGTTGTGTTGGCGGGCATATGCATATACCCCATTTTGTACCATGAATTGCGTCATATTACCTTTGGCAATTACTTCGTTTCCTTTGCGCCAATTCAACAATGTTTTATAGAAGTTGTAACATTCATTTTGTAATTTAGTGCGTCCTGCGGCTGTCAGTGCATTCGCTTTGTCGTCACTCCAACCACCGGGGAAGTCCTTACGTACATAACCGTCACTCTTACTCTTCACGCCATTCATCATGATTTCTGTGCCGTAATATAATTGTGGAATGCGGCGGGTAGTCAGTAACAGGGTAGAGGCTTGTTTCAACATAGGGAGATTGTCGCCTTCACCTAAAAAGCGGTCTGTATCATGGTTTTCGATAAATGCCAACACCGAAGTTGGATCGGGATATAAGAAATCATAAACAAAGTTGTTGTATACACGGTCCAATCCTTTGAACCAAGTTTCCGTTTGTTCATTCTTGGCGGTATTAATCTTATCGAAGAAGCTGAAATCCATTACGGTTTTCAGGTTACTGTTTAAAGGGGCAGATAGCTTTGAGTCTTTCTGCCACCAGGCTGTATAAGCCGGTTCTGTTACCCAGGTTTCTCCAACAGTATTGTAATTGGGATATTCCTCATTCAATTCTTTCATCCAGTTACTCATGGCATCGTAGTCTGCATACGGATAAGTGTCCATGCGGATACCATCGATATCGGCATATTCAATCCACCAGAAACTGTTTTGTACTAAATATTTGTAGACATGCGGATTCTTTTGATTTAAATCGGGCATTACCGTTACGAACCAACCGTCGTTCATCTGGTCAAAATCATATTTGGAAGCATAAGGATCCACGTGAGGGGTCAGTTTGAAAGAGGTCTGCACAAAGTTCTTCTCGTGGTCGGGGTTGTTGAAGAAATCTTTTGAGGGCATGTCTTTGATCCAAGGGTGTTCTACTCCGCAGTGGTTAAAAATCATATCCATTACGATCTTGATACCCCGGTCGTGAGATTTGGCTATCAATTGGCGATATTCTTCGTTCGTACCGAAGCGGGGATCTACTTTGTAATAATCCGTAGTGGCATAGCCGTGATAAGAACCGCCTTCCATATTGTTTTCTAAAACCGGAGTGAACCAGAGAGCCGTAACACCCAAATCTTCGAAATAATCCAAATTTTGCTCAATACCTGCCAAGTCACCTCCATGACGGGCATTCGGATCATTGCGGTCTACCTTGTACGGAGACATACCGTCGATGTTGTCATTCTCCGGATTGCCATTTGCAAAACGATCCGGCATGAGCAGATAAAGGGCATCGGAAGCATCGAAACCTTTGTGTTCACAACCTTTCTTATTACGGGCTTTCAGTTCATACTCTTTCACCAGTTTCTTCTTGCCGATGGTAAAGGTGAGCGGAAATTTGCCGGGCTTCACATCTTTATCCAGATGAAGATAAACGAGCAGATAATTATTGCTTTCCAACTTCACTGTACTACTGAGTGAGATTCCGGGATAGTTTACGGAAACGGAAGCGTTACCGATACCTTCGCCGTAAATCATTAATTGGAGTTCCGGATTCTTCATGCCGGCATACCAAAAAGGCGGGTCGATTTTGTTCACATTCATAGCTGCATAAGTACTAAGAGACAGTAGGAAAGAACCTAAGATAAAAAAGAATTTCTTCATGATATTAGCGTGTTATAGATTTTAACGGTGCTAATATAGGACAATTTATCGAGATGCCCTTTTCTTTCTTTTCGTGTATTCCTTATATATTTATGCAAACGTTTTCATTCCTTGGATAAAGTACCGTTTTTAAAGAAATCTTCTTCTTTCGCTTTCTGTTTCAGTTTCTTTAAAGTTTCCATAGCCGACCGGTAATAATATTCCATATTGACCTCTACTTCCCCTTTTTTATTTATCTCTATGGCTGTCTCTTTGGTGTCTTTGGGGCGTGTTTTTAAAAATGCTTCCAGATAATGCGTTGCATTCTTGTTGTCTTTCATGAAAAGATAGTCGATGGCAATGTCATAAAGAAGTTTATGGTTGGTCTTATCGTATTTGTATTGGTCTTTTGCTGCTTGTATGGCTTTGGCCGGTTCTCTTCCTAACCTGCAACAATCGCGCAAGCCTTTGTAGAGACGTGTCATCGTACTGTCTTTGGGCAGACTCAAGTCAATGGCAGTTTCCAAATATTCGATTCCTTGTCTTTTCCAGGATGTCTTTGCACAGGCACGTCCCAGATAATAGAGCAGATTTACATTTTCGGGATCATACTTGCGGGCTATCTCGAGCATGTCGTGCGCCTCATAAAATTTTTCAGTGGCATAGTAACTTACTCCTAAATAATAGTATGTATGAAATGAACTGTCCCGTTGTCCTACCAGATATTCATATCGCTTGATTGCCATAGGGTAATCTCCCAAGAGGCAATATGCCTGTGCATTCTGGCGATTTACCACTACGTTGGTAGTATCGGTATCACGATATTTTTCTGTTGCTTCGATGGCGTATTCGTAGAATTGCATTGCGTTGTAAATTTGTCCTAATTTGGCGGCTGCCAGATAGTCGTCGGGATATTTGTCTTGAATGACATGATAGCATCCCAAAGCAGCATCCAGAAAACCGGTCCTTCCTTCCAGACTTTGTGCTTGCAGGTGTAATATTACTGCCGAACTGTCTGTTTCTGCCAGTACACTGCTTTCTCCGAATGCTTCTTCATATTGTTGAAGATTGCATAACAGGCTAATGTATTGAATACGTACATATTTATTGTCCGGATGAATATCTATTGCTTTTTGATAATATTTCAGTGCATCCTGGTATTTAGCCGATTGCTTGCAACATTCGGCTACTTCGATGAAAGCCCGTTGGTTTAGGCTGTCACCGGCTATGATCTGCCGGAAGGTATGGAGTGCTTCTGTATTACGACCCAATGATTTGAGTGCTTTTCCCTTTTGAAACAGTAATTCGGTAGTCGGCTGTTCTTTGTCAATCAGCATGATTGCCTTTTCATAATCATAGTTGTTCATTGCTTCCTGAATTAGCTTCGTGTGCTGTGCAAATAATGTATTGCAGGTACCGAGAAGTAAGAAAAGGATAAACTGTTTCATGGCGTATAGGGTTGTTGTGTTTTTATTATTGGGTGCAAGTTAACAAAAAGATTGCTTTTACGAAATTTTCGTAGAACCTTTTAGATAGATTAACGTAGATAGGAGACTGATTCAGTGTTTGTAATAAGAAAGGCGCTCCCTGCATGCAGGAAACGCCTTTCTTTATTGTTATGATACTTGTTTTTTACATCAGGAAGCCCAGTAAGATACCGGCGGCAACAGCCGATCCGATAACACCTGCTACATTCGGACCCATAGCGTGCATTAACAGATAGTTGGTCGGGTCATATTCTAAACCTACTATTTGTGAAATACGTGCCGAGTCGGGAACGGCAGATACACCGGCATTACCGATCAACGGATTGATCTTGTTATCTTTCTTGAGGAAAAGATTGAAGAACTTCACAAACGTTACCCCGGCAGCTGTAGCGATGATAAACGAAATAGCACCGAGAATAAAGATCTGTACGGAACTCCAAGTCAAGAACTCGGATGCCTGCGTGGAAGCACCTACTGTCAGTCCTAATAAAATGGTGATTGTGTCAATCAGAGGACCACTGGCGGTATTGGCCAAACGGCGGGTCACACCACTTTCCTTTAATAAGTTACCGAAAAATAACATACCCAACAAAGGTAAACCCGAAGGAACAAGGAAAGTTGTAAGCAACAGACCTACGATTGGGAAAATTACTTTTTCTGTATGCGATACGGTTCTTGGAGGTTTCATCCGGATCACACGCTCTTTTTTTGTGGTTAGCAGGCGCATGATGGGTGGCTGTATTACCGGAACCAATGCCATATATGAATAGGCTGATACGGCAATAGCACCCATTAAGTTGGGAGCCAGTTTGGATGAAAGGAATATTGCTGTAGGACCGTCTGCACCACCGATAATACCGATAGCACCCGCTTGGTTGGGTTCAAATCCCATAAGGAGTGCAATGATATAAGCACCGAAAATACCGAATTGTGCAGCAGCACCGATCAACATTAGCTTCGGATTGGAAATCAATGCCGAGAAGTCGGTCATTGCGCCGATACCTAAGAATATAAGTGGCGGATACCAGCCGGACGTTACTCCTTGGTAGAGTATATTTAATACAGAACCTTCTTCATAAATACCGATTTTTAGTCCGGCATCCATGTTGAAAGGAATATTACCGATGAGGATACCGAAACCGATGGGGATTAGCAGCATCGGTTCAAACTCTTTAGCCACCGCAAGGTAGATAAAAAAGAGTCCGACTAATAACATGACAAGATGTCCCGGCGTTGCATTGGCAAAACCCGTATATCCCCAAAAGTCAACAAGATTATTCCCCAAAAATGATAAGAAATCTCCCATAATTATTCAATGATTATGAGGTCTGTACCTTCCAGTACGGAATCCCCTTGTTTAACTTTGATTTCTACTACTTTTCCATCCTTATGGGCATTGATGTTGTTTTCCATCTTCATAGCTTCAAGGATGATTACTGTTTGTCCTTTTTTTACGGTATCTCCTTCTTTTACTTTGATGTCGAGGATAACTCCGGGAAGTGGAGATTTTACACCGTCTTTCTTGCCTGTACCATTGCCTGACGGGCGCTGTACGACCGGAGCACCACTGTCTGTTTTAGGAGCAGCAGCCGGGCGGGTTACAGGTTTTATGGTAGCAGCCGGTTGTACCGGTTTGTCAAGCTCTACTTTATAGGGAGTACCATTTACTTCAACGCTCACTACATTGTCTTCCGGATCATTTACTGTAACATTGTAAAGATTTCCGTTTATTTTATATTTATATTGTTTCATTGCTTCAATTTTTTAGGGTTAGTAATTATCTTTTCGGAGACTGACGCAGCGTGTAAATCTTCGAACTCCATGGCGAATAGGTGCGTTTCACTTTGTTGATAGTCAAAATCATATCTTCAACATCGTGAGCATCGTTCAAATATTCGTGCAGGGCCATAGCGATAGCGGCGGCTTCTTCACCGGAGTGGCTACCTAAGTTCTTTTCTTTAGCCTCTGTCTTATCAGTGATACCTATTGCTTTCATAGCATTCTTCTTACCCAGTTTGATGGCAATGTTACCTACCAATTTAAATGAAAGATACAATAGAATTAAACCTATGAACACCACAGACATGGCGATAATAGCCATACCTACACCTACTTCATCGTGCTTTTTGAAGTTTTCGATCTTCTCGTTTTTGTCGAGAGTCATATTGTTGGTACTGGGAGTTACATAGCTGTTTTCTTCACCGGTTCCCTTTATCACCCATTTGTTGCTTCCGTCTTCTTCACGTGCATAAGACTGGTCGGCAAGCATTCCGGCAGGTACTGTAATTTCGTCAATAAGTGTCTTACCGTTCGAGTCGTACAAAGCAATGTAGTTCTCTTTGTTTGGATCCAGTGTGAAGTTTACGTGAAACGTACCGCGATTCGGCATTCCGTCCGCCCAAAACAGAGTATGCTGGCGAGGTTTTATCAACGTCAGTACATCTCCTTTAGGAATCGGATATTTAGTTGGATTGTCTTTATCGTTCGTCAGATAGCAGCCTTCGATATTTACCGAAGCAAAAGAGGTGTTGAATATTTCTATCCAAGCATTATGCAAGCCGTAATCATCTTGATAGTTCTGCTCATTGGTAACCAGCACTTCATTGATTTTCAAGCTTGTCGCTCTTTGTGCATTCAGTCCTAAGCAAACTACTGCCACTAACGCGATAAATATCCCAATTCTTTTTTTATTCATAACAATCTGTATTTAATTTGTTACAATGGAATATTACCATGCTTTTTGGCAGGGTTGGTTAATTTCTTAGTCTGCAACTGCTGTAACGCACGGATAATGCGGAAACGGGTATTTCTCGGTTCGATAACATCATCGATGTAGCCATATTTGGCAGCATTATACGGATTAGCAAACAGTTTGGTATATTCAGCTTCTTTGTCTGCCAGGAATTGAGCAGGATTTTCCTGTTCTTTAGCTTCTTTGGCATACAATACTTCTACGGCACCTGCGCCACCCATTACAGCGATTTCAGCCGTCGGCCATGCATAGTTCATATCACCACGAAGCTGCTTACAGCTCATTACGATGTGAGAACCACCATAAGATTTGCGCAATGTAACCGTTACTTTAGGTACGGTGGCTTCACCATAAGCGTACAGCAGTTTAGCACCGTGTAAGATAACACCATTATATTCTTGGCCTGTTCCCGGAAGGAATCCCGGTACGTCTACCAATGTAACCAAAGGAATATTGAATGCATCGCAGAAGCGAACGAAACGGGCGCCTTTACGTGATGCATTGCTATCGAGTACACCGGCCAGATATTTGGGCTGGTTGGCGACCACACCTACGGATTGTCCGTTCATACGGGCAAAACCGATGATGATATTCTTTGCATAGTCTTTCTGTACTTCGAGGAACTCTCCGTTATCGATGATGGCACCGATTACTTCATACATGTCATATGGTTTGTTGGGGCTGTCAGGAACTATTTCGTTCAGCAGATCATCCATGCGGTCGATAGGGTCTGTACAATTTACCAGTGGAGCTTCTTCAAGGTTGTTTTGTGGAATGAAACTGAGCAGGTGACGGATAGTTGCCAATCCTTCTTCACCTGTTGCAGCAGTGAAGTGAGTAACGCCTGATTTGCTTGCATGAACGCTTGCACCGCCCAGATCTTCTTGGGATACGTCTTCGCCTGTTACGGTCTTTACCACTTTCGGGCCGGTCAGGAACATATAAGATGTGCCTTCGGTCATCAATGTAAAGTCTGTCAATGCAGGAGAATAAACGGCGCCACCGGCACATGGGCCGAAGATTCCCGAAATTTGGGGAATAACGCCGGATGCCATGATATTGCGCTGGAAAATCTCAGCATAACCGGCCAATGCGTTGATACCTTCCTGGATACGGGCACCTCCTGAATCATTGATACCGATAACCGGAGCACCCATCTTCATGGCCATATCCATTACTTTACAAATCTTCTGTGCCATGGTTTCCGACAATGATCCACCGAATACAGTGAAATCTTGTGCGAAAACATATACTAATCTTCCTTCGATCGTACCATAACCGGTTACGACACCATCACCGAGGAAGTGCTTTTTATCCTGACCGAAGTTGGTACATCTGTGCTGTACAAACATGTCCAATTCTTCGAAACTACCTTCGTCAAGCAGTTGTGCAATACGCTCACGGGCGGTGTATTTGCCTTTGGCGTGTTGTTTTTCAATAGCCTTTTCGCCGCCACCTAAACGAGCCTGAGCACGAAGTTCAATAAGCTCTTTTACTTTTTCAAGCTGGTTACTCATGTGTCTTTTTGTTTTAAAGGATTTATAGAATTTACGATTAGCCGGTTTACGGTTTACGATTGGGATTACTTTTATAAAATAGCAAAAGTAATTTCAATCGTAAATTATAAATCACCCAATCGTCAATGATTTTAGTGTTCGCAAAGTTCTGTCAATACACCCAAAGTTGATTTAGGATGGAGGAAAGCGATATTAAGTCCTTCCGCACCTTTGCGCGGAGCTTTGTCGATAAGGCGGATTTCTTTGCTTTCTGCTTCTGCAAGTGCATTAGCTACACCGTCTTCTACGGCGAATGCCACGTGATGAACGCCCGTGCCTTTGTTTTCAATAAATTTGGCGATGGTACTTTCGGGGCAGGTGGGTTCTAACAGTTCAATTTTTGTTTCGCCTACTTTCAGGAAAGCGGTTCTTACTTTCTGGTCTTCCACTGTTTCGATGTTGTAACATTTCAGACCTAATACATTTTCGTAATACGGAAGGGCTTCTTCGATGCTTTTTACAGCAATACCCAAGTGTTCAATGTGTGAAATCTTCATGACTGTCTTCTTTATTTTGGCATTAATTTTAGTTCTGGTTACTATTAAACCACTACAAAGAAAATCAATTCTTCGTTAATAGAGAAATATTTCCGCATTTAATTTCAAAAGTCGATCAGCAGTCTGACATTGATTTGACGAGATGTAAGGTAATTGGGTACTGCAAACTGATTATTGTGCACATCAGTTACCCAATAATAGGAGTTAACATTGCTGATATTAAGCAAATTGAAAACATCCAGTCCCAACCACATGCTGCGAATATTGCGCCCGAATCCGGTTTTGTGCTTATCCGTATTATCAATTAAAACACGTGACATACCGATGTCTACACGGCGATAGGAGGGGGTGCGGTATACCGCTTCTTCTCGTCCGCTATGAGGTGGGCCGAAGGGCAATCCACCCGCTAAAGTCGCTTTGAGATTTAGTTTCCATTTGGTACTTTTGGGAAAGTAATCTGTAAAATAGAGTGACAGGTTATAGCGTTGGTCGGTAGGGCGGGGGAGCCACTTGCCGTTTATTTTTTCTTCGGTTTTCATTACGGAGAAAGTGAGCCAGGAATCGGTTCCCGGCACGAATTCCCCGAATAGTTTCATGTCGAGTCCTGTGGCATAACCGCTTGCCATGTTGCGTCCGTAATAACTGATACGGACGTTGTCTACATTGTATGGAATAAGGTTACCCAGTGCTTTATAATATACTTCGGCTGTAAACTTGAAAGGACGTCCTACTGCCCGGAAGCTGTAATCACTTCCGATAACAAAGTGTATGGAACGTTGCGATTTGATGTTTTTATTGAGTGATACGCTTGCGACTCCGTCTACCATTGTGGTATCACGAAACTCCTTATAAAAAGGAGCTTGGTAATAGAGCCCCGTTGCTACGCGGAATGTGAATTTTTCATTGAAATTCGGAATCAGCGCCAGAGAAGCCCTCGGACTTACAATGAATTCTTTATTCCAACTCCAGTAGCTTCCACGCAGTCCGGCTGTAAGCGTGAACAGGCCTGCACCGGATTGGAATTTGTAACTGTCTTGTGCGTATATGGATAAACGGTTACTGTTGATGTCATTTTTGGATGATAAACTGTAAATCAATTCCGGACCATTCGGTACTTGTGGTAATGAATATCCGGCTGAGTCGCGCATTTCCCATTCACGTAGTTTTTCTTTAATACGCTCTGCTTTTAATTCCAGTCCCCATTGAATAGCATGGCGTTGGATGCGGTGTTGTCCTGTGAGCGAGTAGCTTTGTACATCTGCGTTGAGGTAGTTGCGGGCATGCTCCATATAGGTACCCACACCGATTGTTTCACCTGTATCTGTGTCCGTATCCTCTTCGGAAGCATCTAATTCGTTGAGCCAATATTGCCCGGTAATGTCATAGGTTTCCTGCTCTTTTGTATGAAATGCAGAGGCCTGAAAAGTCAAGCTATTGTTTTCGTTGAATTTGTATGTGGCATTGGCTGCACCGAAGAATGTGCGGAATACATCTCTTTCCTGACCGTCAAAATAAACCTTGAATTCACGTACCGAAGCCATTGTGCCGAATCGCGTGTTACGGTCTTCCGGTTGGAAGATGTATTTATTTTCTGAGATATTTCCGATGAATCCTATTTCCCAGCGTTTATTGGGACGCCAGTTCAAGTATGTCTGATAGTCGATGAATTGCGGATCGTATTCTCCTTTCGTATCCAGTGTTCCCAATAGATAGCGGTTGCTTTTGTATCGTACGCTGTTGATCCACGAGAATTTCTTAGTGCCGAAACCTATGTATGCAGAAACTCCTAACAGGCTGAAAGCCCCTGTTGCTTCGAAATGTTCCGGCTTTTTATATGTAATATCCAGTACGGATGACATTTTATCTCCATATTTCGCTTCGTATCCACCGGAAGAAAATCCAACGTTTTCTACCATATCCGGATTGATAAAGCTCAATCCTTCCTGCTGACCGGAACGGACCAATAACGGGCGGTAAACCTCTATACCATTGACGTATACCATATTTTCGTCGAAACTTCCTCCACGAACATTGTATTGTGAACTAAGTTCATTGTTCGAACTTACTCCGGCTTGTGTGGCAATGATCGATTCTATATTTCCCCCCGAAGCATCCGGCATCCACTTGTTTGCTTTCATGTCTATTTGTTGCACGGTGTTGGTTTGCCGGCGACTTTCGGTAATCGTTACCTGGTCGAGTTCGTATCCTAATGCCGGCAACATCATGTTTATGCTGATATTTCCCTGTGGATTTACTAAAGTGCGTTTCCGCGTGTTATATCCGATCATGGAATATATCACTGTTACCGTGTCTCTGGAAGTAAACTTGAGCGAGTATTTACCTTTTAGATTGCTGACCGTACCGATGGCCGTTCCCTCTATACGTACGGTAGCCAGTTCGATCGGTTCTCCGTTATCGTCTGTAATGATGCCTCCGATTTTGACTTGTTGTGCCAAAGCGGGAAAGGTAAACAGTAAAAGCAGGTATATAATTGAGAGACGATTGTTCATATCCTTATTATCATCACTTGGCGTACTTTTCCGTATGGGAAAGTATCGCTTATTGAGTAATAACGAAAAAATCGTCTTAAACGTATATCTTGGTAAATAAATTATTCAGCCATGTCCATCGGAAACGGAACCAACGACGTGTACTACTCTGTTTTCCACCGAAACGAAGAACAAAGTCACGATACCCATGTTTTCTGAAGGGTAAACCTACATCCATAAATTCCAAATGCCGGAATCCGCGTTCGTATGCATCTTTCAAGGCCATCCATACGGCCAATATACCGGGGTATTGCAGTGCATATGTTTTTCGCATTCCTCCCGAAAACCATAAGTAGGCGTTGTCTCCCGAATAAATGCAGGACGAACCGCCGATGATCTTGTCCTTATAGCGTACGATGAATATTTTTCCCTGTTCGCTACTTATCAGTCTTTTTTCCATGTGATAGAAGAACTCGATATTTGGAAAATGTTTGCGGATGTGTGATGAATATATTTTGTACAGCATACGCGAGAATTCCTCAATTTCTTCTATCGAGTGTGCTTCTTCTACTTTTGCTCCGTTTTTGAGTCCCTTTTTTATCTGTCGGATACGTGAGGGGCTGATACGCTCTTCTACCGAATGCTGGCTATGCAAGGAGTTACGTACCCGTAGCCAGTTGATGGGAAAATATCCGTTGGCACGAAAATATTTATATCCGAATAATGCATTGTCGAGATTACGGAATTCGATCATAAAAGAGTCTCGTAAAACTTCTGTGGTGAGGTGCTCCAACATTTCGCCGAATATGGTTTCCTTGTCAGTATCTTCATCCGAGAGGTATTCTCCCGTGCCGTATACTTCACAACGGCGGACGATAGAAGGAGGAAAGAGCTTTTTATTGGTACGGATGCCGGCCAGTAACCGGGCGATGGGTTTGCCGTTTTCTGTTGCTACGATGAATACAGGCTTATATCCTGGGGTTGCTTCATAGATCAGAAACAACTCCTTGGAGTGAAATGTATTTTTTCCCGGTAAGTCGGGAATTTCGCTCCCGCGGTAATATGTAGTAAGCTTTAGGGGCATCTTGTGGCAAATTTACATCTTTTATTTATCTTTTCAACAAGAAAAGGGATTGTTTTGTTGCAACATGTGATAGATGTTTGCTACATTTGTCATAACATTTAGATGTCGAATAAGAATATGGTAGAAGAAATTATTGCTTTTAACAAGCAGTTTGTAGAGAGCAAGGGATACGAAAAATATATAACCAATAAATATCCCGATAAGAAGCTTGCCATTCTTTCCTGTATGGATACCCGTTTGACAGAATTACTTCCTGCCGCTCTGGGTCTCAGAAATGGCGATGCAAAGATAATAAAAAATGCCGGTGCCGTTATTTCCCATCCTTTCGGCAGTGTGATCCGTAGTTTGCTGGTTGCTATATACGAGCTTGGTGTAGAAGATATTATGGTTATCGCCCATTCTGATTGCGGGGCTCATCACATGGATAGCAATGAGATTCTTGAACGAATGAAAACTCGTGGTATCCGGGAAGATCTGATTGAGATGATACGCTTCTGTGGTGTTGATTTTGATTCCTGGCTCGGTGGTTTCGATGATACGCGGAAGTCGGTAAGTGAAACTGTTGATTCTATTATACATCATCCTTTGATACCGTCAGATGTACATGTTCATGGTTTTATTATCGACTCACTGACCGGAGAACTAACGCAGGTTGTATAAAAAAAGGCAGAGCCTTATCGCCTGCCTTTATCTTTTTACGGTTATATACTTTTTTTGACTGGTGCACCCGTTTGTAACAAATAGGGTGACCGTGTCTCTCTATTTCCGCCTCGCGGCTGGCTTTCCGATTCACTTTAATGTAATCGTCTTGTGTTATTCGCTTTTTCATAACGATTGTTTTTTGTCAATACAAAGGTAATGATAAAAAATGAGATGTGATACGATTTGAAGAGGAATGCGTTCTAATTTACACCTTTCGCACCTTTTCACCTTTTTGAATCGTTTTATTTATTGGTGATACGGGGTGAAGGTCCTTATACTATGTCTTGTGGTTAATATAGGATCTTGCTTCTTTGAGTACTATATTTAGTGGCTTTTATATTAATATAATGGATAAGAGTATTGCTCCACCTTGTATTATTCATTAATAGGGAGATATAGAGAAAATAGCGGATGTGTTGAAGAAGGATGAAATGGTGGTGATATGTTATTATTATTGCTGTATTTGGCAAGAGTCTCTTTCTTGATCCTGTGTTTTCTTTCAGTTTTTATATGTATCTTTGCACTTGCTTTTATTAAGAATTATAGAAAGCAGAAATAGTATGGAAAATTTTAGTGAATTGATAAAGAACCGCCGTAGTATGCGGAAATTTACGGAGGAAGAACTTTCTCAGGAGCAGGTGGTAACTTTGTTGAAGGCTGCTTTGATGTCGCCTACTTCCAAGCGTAGCAATAGTTGGCAGTTTATTGCCGTGGATGATAAAGAGATATTAAAGCAATTGGCACATTGTAAAGAGCAGGCTTCTTCGTTTATTGCCGATGCCGCATTGGCTATAGTTGTTACCGCTGATCCGTTGGCAAGCGATGTCTGGATTGAAGATGCTTCGATCGCTTCCATTCTGATTCAGCTCCAGGCGGAAGATTTAGGATTGGGTAGTTGCTGGGTGCAGGTTCGTGAACGTCAGGCTGCCAATGGTATGCCTTCGGATGAATTTGTACGTGAAGTCTTGGATATTCCTTTGCAACTTCAGGTTCTTTCCATCATCGCCATTGGGCATAAAGGTATGGAACGCAAGCCTTTCAACGAGGACCATCTGCAATGGGAAAAAATTCATATCAATAAATTCGGAGGGAAATAACCGTGAGTGCTGCCAAAGCTAACAATAACAAGGATACTTATAAAGCGACTGCCGTCACCTTGATTGTGATAGGAGTACTTTATCTCGTAGATAAACTGATACATTTTTCTGCCATTGGATTGTCTTGGGTGATGAATAAAGATAATTTCTTGCTTTATACAGCGGTTATTTTCTTGTTTCTCAAACATGATAAATCCGTCGGACTTGTGCTGATAGGGCTTTGGCTTGTGATGAATATCGGCCTGATAGTGGCGTTGTTAGGCACTATGTCTGCTTATCTGCTGCCTTTGGCATTATTGATAATCGGCGGAATATTATATTTGATTTCAACACGATGAAAAGAAGTATAGAAGACACCCCAATTGTATTTATCGGTGCCGGAAACCTGGCGACAAACTTAGCGAAAGCTTTATATCGCAAGGGCTTTCGCATTGTGCAGATATACAGTCGCACGGAAGAATCTGCCCGTAACCTGGCTGAAAAAGTGGAAGCGGAATTCACTACCGATCTGGGAGATATAAATCCGTATGCTCGCCTTTATATTGTGTCGTTGAAAGATTCTGCTTTTACAGAACTGCTACCTGATATTGTGGCCGGAAAAAGAAAGGAATCTTTGCTGGTACATACTGCCGGGAGTCTTCCGATGAGTGTCTGGGAAGGGTATGCGGAACATTATGGCGTATTCTATCCTATGCAGACGTTCAGTAAGCAGCGTGAAGTCGATTTCCGGGAAATTCCTTTCTTTATCGAAGCATCCACACCCGAAGATACGGAACTCTTGAAAGCGGTTGCCGCTACTTTGTCCGAGCGCGTTTATGAAGCAGACTCCGAACAGCGTAAAAGTCTTCATCTGGCGGCTGTTTTCACTTGTAACTTTACCAATCATATGTATGCTTTGGCGGCTGATTTGTTGGAAAAATATCATCTTCCGTTTGATGTCATGTTGCCTTTGATTGATGAAACGGCCCGTAAAGTCCATGAATTGAAACCCAAAGCCGCCCAGACAGGACCAGCCATACGGTATGATGAGAATGTTATCAACAATCATCTCGGTATGCTTTCGGACGATGTTGAAATGCAACGGCTTTATGAGTTGATCAGCCGCAGTATTTTCAATCGTAAATCATAAATTGTTTAATTGTAAAATCTATTTTCTAGTGAGTACAATCAACTATGATCTTAAAAAGATAAAGGCTCTGGCTTTTGATGTGGATGGAGTTTTGAGCGCTGATATGATTCCCTTACATATTTCGGGAGAGCCGATGCGTACGGTGAACATAAAGGATGGTTATGCGCTTCAACTGGCTGTAAAGCAGGGATTACACGTTGCCATTATTACAGGTGGCCGGACGGAAGCCGTTCGTATCCGCTTTTCTGCACTTGGAATAACCGATTTGTATATGGGCTCTGCCGTGAAGATACATGATTATCGTGATTTTCGTGAGAAATACGGCCTTTCGGATGAGGAGATATTGTATATGGGAGATGATATACCCGATATTGAAGTGTTGCGGGAATGTGGTTTGCCGTGTTGTCCTAAAGACGCTGCTCCTGAAGTAAAGGCTGTTGTCAAATACATTTCTCATGCTGCCGGTGGTTATGGTTGCGGGCGTGATGTGGTTGAACAAGTGCTGAAAGTGCATGGTAAATGGATGTCCGATGATGCTTTCGGATGGTAGGGGGACGATTAGAAAATTAATAATTAAAAAGAGGGATGTACCGATAATTGGTACACGATGAGATTATGCTTGATAATTTAAAGAAATTCAATATTGTACTCGCTTCTAATTCTCCCCGTAGAAAAGAGTTAATGTCTGGTTTGGGAGTCGATTATGTGGTAAAGACACTTCCCGATGTTGATGAATCCTATCCGGATACATTGCAGGGGGAGGAAATACCGGCTTATATCTCTCGTGAAAAAGCGGAGGCCTATCAATCTATGATTGAACCGGATGAACTGCTTATCACGGCTGATACTATCGTATGGATGAATGGAGAAGTACTTGGTAAACCGAAGGATAGGGAAGATGCAATACGTATATTGCGTAAACTTTCCGGTGCTTCTCATCAGGTGATTACAGGGGTTTGTTTGACAACAAAAGGGTGGCAAAATAGTTTTACGGTCACAACGGATGTGACATTTGCTGTATTGTCAGAAGAGGAAATTGTCTATTATGTCGATAAGTATTCTCCAATGGATAAAGCCGGTGCTTATGGAGTACAAGAGTGGATTGGATTTATCGGAGTAGAATCGATTTCGGGTAGTTATTATAATGTGATGGGGCTACCGGTACAGAAGTTGTACAGAGAATTGATTAAGCTCTGATTTTTTTAATGGATGTTATAAATAATAAAAAAGGATATCGCTTAGCAATATCCTTTTTTATTATCAGAATTGTATTTTAATTTCTGGGTAATGCTTCTTTCACTACCATCGGACGGCCTGCATATTCTGCACCGTTTAATTCAGAGATAGCGTTTTTAGCTTCTGATGTTTCCGGCATTTCGATAAAAGCGAAACCTTTTGATCTTCTTGTCTCACGATCAGTGATGATCTTTACAGATTCTACTGTTCCATACTCTTCCATTACTTGTCTCAAATCTGATTCCTTAACATTATAGCTAAGGTTTCCAACATACATATTCATAAATGTAAATATAAAAAAATTAATAATGCAATAAAAAAGTTTTAAGAAAAGGTGATCAGAATGGAAATACTCAATGTAGATAACTGAGGAGATACATATGTGAAAGCAAATCGTTATAAACCTCTTATTGTTTCATGCTACAAAGAAACACATTTTTATTGGAACTGCATTATATATCTATTCTTTTTATCATAATAATATCCTTTTTTGTGAATAAAGGTCGTAAATTAACAGATTGCTTATGATAAAATAAATAAAGGCTACCGAATGTTCAAAAGATAATAAGCCTGTTTAAATTTTCCTCTCAAAATAATACTGAGCAAAATTTAAACAGGCTTTAAAGAACGGTAACCCTTATGACTTTGATGTATAGCTTGGCTTTAATATAGTAAATCCAACATTAATGGAATGTCGTCTTCTGCAATTCCTTTTTGGATGAGATAGTTTCTGTCTTTATTGAACATTTCTAAAAAGATATCTTTGGTTCCGCTCATTTCCTTAGACCGGCTATAAAAACTGACTGCTTTTTCAATATCACCCGATACCCATTCCACGTGTCCGGCGTTGAGATAATCCATTGGAAGTGGCTTTTTATCTATAACCTTATTATAATAGTTTGTTGCTTGTTCATGTTTTCCGATAACAAATGAACACCAGGCAATTCCCCGCCATGCTTTGATACAGTCGCTTTCCATAAAATCGAGTTTGAAGAAGTAGTTCAAAGCTTCCTCATATTGCTGCAGTTCGGCCAGGCAACTGCCTATGTGGAATACGATGCTATGGTTCTCGGGAGTAGTTTCTTCTGCTTTCCGATAATACTCTAATGCTTTGCTGAAGTTGCGTGCGAGGCGGTAGCAAATGGCCAGGTGGCGATTGGTCCATATATTATCCGGTTTGATGGTGTCTGCCTTTTGATAAGCCTCAAGAGCTTCATCCAGTCTTTTTTGTTTTTGAAAAGCATATCCCAATTTCTGGTAGAATTCGGCTTGTGTACTTAGTGGACCGTTCATCCGTTCTATCTCTTTATAAAGCTCGGTAGTTTCCGCCCAATGCTCCTTTTTTAGATGGTAGTCGGCTATTGTGGCCAATGTGCCTTCCTGATACAGGATATCTTTTAGAATGGATATCTTGTGTAATTCTATTTTCTCTTTAAAGATATCCCTGAACTCATTTCTTCTGGTATTTAGTTTGAAAAAACGATACAAGTCGTGCAGGTATTGATTGCTGACGGTAGCAGGGCGTTCTGAGAACTTTTTTAATGTTTCAGCCTTTGACTGTTCGGCAAATTCTTCGGCCTGTTGCTCGGTGAGCTGGCTGAATATCATGTCTCGCTGTGATTGGGGAAATTGCAGCATAGTGAAGAAAAGCGAATATTTGTCGCTGCTACAGAAGAATCCCGACTGTAGGAGCAGATCCATCATTGTATTTTTCTGATGGCCGTCTTTTCTCATTGTTTTAATAACATCCGACTGCTGTTTGTCAAAAGGGTAAAACCAGTTATGCGGTTCTTTGAAGAAAGGAAAATTCTTCAAGGGAGCAAATGTACTCATATATACATCCGCTCCTTCCATTTGCAATTCGTTCATTTCACGAAGCTTATCACCTAATGCCGAATGTTCGAAAACGTTTTCCCAATCCGGGTTACGATCGTCTTTTTCTTCGTCCGATTCTTCAAAGCCGAATTTCATATTGCGCATGGAAGACACATTTTTCAGCATTTCCGGGATAATCTCTTCCCGCATTTTTTTATCTATCTTTTCCGTTTCTTGACACAACAGGAGTTGACGGTATATGCGTACAAGGTCTTCATCGAATGAATTTTCTTCATTGAGAAGCTTCAGGCGATTGGCAATTTCCGGATATAAATCCAGACGGTGGGTGTGGATATGGAGCGCGAAAACAATGCCTATTAATGCCCGTTGACTGACATATACGTTGCCATGTTGGTATGCATCCAATAGCCACATTAATTTACGCAGGTCAAAACATTCCATTAGGCTTAACATTACGGCGCTTGTAAACAGGCATAAATCATTTACCGGAATTAATTCAGATTTCAGCATGCCTTGTGCGTCGGCTTCATCTTCGGTTGTCCAGTAGCTGTTGGACCATGTTTGCAGGAACATGAATTTCTGGGTATCTTCGTGTCGCTTCAATACGGCATCTATGTTGCTGTCCGACAATAACCCGCTGACTGCCAAATCGTCGTTGAATGATTCCAGTATGTGCATCAATACATTGGTGTTATAGGCTGCCAGGTCCTGAGTGCGTTTTTTGCGGACGTCATGGTAATAGCGTGTGGAGATATCATCGAGTTGTAGCAGGCGTGCCTGGTCGGCAATCTCCCATGTGTCACTTAGTAGTTTTATGTACAATTTTTTCCGTTCGGGATCGGCTATACCTTGTTTCATGTATTGCAGCATAAAGTTATAAGAGGTTTGTAGCTGCTCCAAGCGGTTACGAAGCTCCCAATCGGGGCATTGCCAAAGGAAAGACTCTAATTGTGTCAGTGCTTCCTTTAACCGTTTCTGTTCGATTAATTCTACGATGTATTTATATTGCTCATTGATAGTTCGTTCATTCATAATTTCAAGGTATTTGTACTGTTATTCTATATAGTAAAACAAAAATGATGCCAAAAGGGCGGTCTTTTAATATTTATTATAAAGTGTTTGTGAGCTTTGGGTGAGATTACCGTTTGGCGTGTCTGTTGGCGGAAGTGTTCATTGTCCGGGGAAGAAAAGTAGTATCTATCAGATTCTCCCCTTGATAGTTGTCGGGGATTTTATTTTTATTTCTCAGCCATTTTATCGTTTGGCGAATGTCTTGTTCGTCCGGGCGTTTGGCCGGAGTATAAGACGGTAATAAGATAAGTTTAGCTATATAATCGGGTATTCCGGCAGCTTCGGTTAATAAGAGGTTCAGTTCTTTTGGCGAACATGCTTGTATGTGCTTGACTCCCAGATTATATCCTTTGATCAATGCGGTAATTTCTTTTCTTTTCTCTTTGAGAGCAGTTTCGGTGAAAGCAGTTCCGGTAAGGTGGATGTTTAGTTCCCGGGTGCTTATCAATGATTTGTTCCCATTTTTCATTGCTATGGTGGCAAAAGGATCGGGTAGGAAAGTGGCTTCAATCTGCCCGTATTGCAGCATGTTGAGACGTAGTGGTATCTGTGCAATTTCCGGTTTGTTTATTTCCCCGGATTTTATTCCATATTTCTCGCAAAGTAAGTCAGTTGCGTAATCGATCACCGTGCCACGAGAGATGGCGATATTTTTTTCTTTTAATTCATCAAATTGATTTATAGGATTTTGTCTGTTTGTTATGAAGCAGAAATAACCCTGAGTTGCCATGATAACGGAGACCCCCGGATGATGTACTTGCAGCAATGCGATGCTGGGGTAGTCGGTTATGGTGCCGTCGATCTTTCCGGTAAGGAAGGCGGCATCCCGGTCGTAGGGCGAATCGAACTGTACAAGATTTACTTTTAATCCTAATGAATCATAAATACCCGATTTTTGGGCCACAATGAAGGGAAAAACATCCATTGTGGGCATTATTCCCAAAGAAAGGGGATGGAGCTCGACCGGCATGGCGATTGCTTTTTCGTTTCTGCTATTGCAAGCGGAAATGAAAAAAGCAAGTATACTGAGTAATAATAATGGATTTCTCATTGCTTATATGAAAAGAAAGGCAACCCTTTCTGATTAAAAGAGCTGCCTTTTTATCGCGTCAAAGATGTGCTTTGAGGATTATTCTTCGATAGCAGCAATACCCGGAAGAACTTTTCCTTCGATTGCTTCAAGTAATGCACCGCCACCGGTAGAAACGTATGATACGCCATTAGCCAATCCGAACTTGTTGACACAAGCTACAGAGTCACCACCGCCAACGAGCGAGAAAGCACCGTTCTTGGTTGCTTCAACAATGGCTTCGCCTACTGTGCGTGAGCCGTGAGTGAAGTTTTCGAATTCGAATACTCCTGTAGGACCGTTCCAAAGGATTGTTTTGGAATTCTTGATAACTTCTGCAAACATTTCTTCTGATTTCGGACCGATGTCAAGACCTTCCCATCCGTCAGGGATTTCATTTACGGCACAGAACTTCGTGTTAGCATCGTTAGAGAAAGAGTCTGCAATTTTGGCATCGACAGCCAATACTAAGTTGACACCTTTTTCTTTTGCTTTTTTCATCAGTTCCAAAGCCAGATCCAATTTATCATCTTCTACGATAGATAAACCGATATGACCGCCTTGAGCCTTTGTAAACGTATAAGTCATACCGCCGGTGATAATCAGGTTATCAACCTTGTTCAGCAGGTTTTCGATAATTTCTATTTTGGAAGAAACCTTCGAACCACCCATGATAGCAGTAAACGGACGTTGGATATCATTCAATATTTTATCGACAGCTTTTACCTCTTTTTCCATCAGATAACCGAACATCTTATGGTCTTTATCGAAGTATTTGGCGATCAAAGCTGTAGAAGCATGTGCACGGTGAGCTGTACCAAATGCATCGTTTACATAGCAATCAGCGTAAGAAGCCAATTTTTTTGTGAATTCTTTCTGGCTTTCTTTTACGGCTTTCTTAGCGGCGGCTTTTTCCTCATCTGTCGCATCTTCTGCCAAACCTCTCGGTTTGCCTTCTTCTTCAGCATAGAAACGAAGATTTTCAAGCAATAATGCTTCACCCGGTTGCAGAGCAGCAGCTTTAACGGCAGCCTCTTCACCCATACAGTCGTTGGCGAATTGAACTTCTACGCCCAGCAATTCTGATACATGCTTAACGATGTGTTTCAGAGAGAATTTATCGGCAACGCCTTTCGGACGTCCCAAGTGAGAACCGATAATTACACTACCACCGTCTGACAGAATTTTCTTCAGAGTAGGAAGGGCGGCACGGATACGTGTGTCATCTGTAATGTTGAAATTTTCGTCCAAGGGTACGTTGAAGTCAACGCGAACGAATGCCTTTTTACCAGCAAAGTTAAATTTGTCAATTGTCATAATACTCTATTTATTTAAAAGTGTTAGTATTCTTTTTGGGATTGACCGCAAAGTTACTATTTATTTTTTAGAATACAGTAGTCGGTAATTAGAATTTAATAGTCATTTGGCTATAATTCTGACTATTTGCTACTTAATTTTGGCTTCTTGAAAATATTTACACATTAATTGCAAACCACAGTTGTCACATTTTGGAGTACGGGCCTGGCAAATGTAGCGTCCGTGCAGAATAAGCCAGTGGTGTGCTATCGGAATTAATTTTTTCGGAATATATTTCACTAATTCTTTTTCTACGCTGAAAGGTGTGGTATGTGTGTCATCCACTAACCCGATGCGATGGCTTACGCGGAATACATGCGTATCTACTGCCATTGCAGCTTTATTAAATACGACGGATTGAATGACATTGGCCGTTTTACGTCCTACACCGGGCAGTTTGATTAATTCTTCCAGCGTATCGGGCACTTTACTATTGAAATCTTTCACCAGCATTTGTGCCATGCCTACCAGGTGTTTGGCTTTGTTGTTCGGATAAGAGACGCTTCGGATATATTCGAATATGACTTCCGGGCTACTTGCCGCCAATGCTTCCGGGGTAGGAAAATCGTGATACAGTGCCGGAGTGATCATATTGACCCGCTTATCTGTACATTGTGCAGAAAGGATAACGGCTATCAGCAACTCGAACGGATCATTGTAATGTAGTTCTGTTTCGGCCACGGGTACATTTTCCTGAAACCAGTTGATTACTTTTTCATAACGTTCTTTCTTTTTCATCGTAATTTGTTTTTATGATAGTGGGGGGCTACCCTTAATTTAAAATAGAAAATAGAAACTACTGTGAGGCAGGCGCCAAATAAATAGGCCATATCAAAAGAGGTGAGTTGAGCGATATAACCGCCGGCCATCAACCCGATACCGATTCCTACATCCCAGGAAGTTAGATAGGTGGAAGTGGCCGTACCGCGTTGGTTGTTGGGAGCCAGATTGACAAACAGAGTGTTGAATGCCGGAAACATGGTGCCGAACCCTACTCCTAATAATAAAGCGATCATGAAAAAAAGCACTTCAGTTAGTTCCGGACTCATCTTCATCAGTTCGTCACAACCGGCTAAAAGAAAGAAACAGGCAGATACCAGATATAATCCAAGCATAATGACCTGCGTGATTCGGCCTTTATCTACTTGTCTGCCGGAGAACATACGGGATACTGCCATGCCTACGGCCATGAAGGTGAAAAACAATCCTGAACTCAGGCTGATTCCTATCTCTTTGGCATACATGGCCACATAGGTGCTTGTCATGCCATAGGGGATGGATAACAGCAATAAAGCGATGCCGGCAGGTATACCTTTTATCAATACGAAACGGTCGAGTGATAAAGGTTCTCGTTTTACCGGCTGTTTAGGAGGTGTCTTTACCAAACAGGCGGCAATAAATCCCAAGACACCGGAGATGAAAGAACAAAGGAAGATTGTTTCAAAAGAATAGGAATCATGCATGAATAACCCTGTCATCGGTCCGAAGCTCATCGCTGTATTATTCATCAGTCCATAATATCCTACTGCTTCTCCGCGTCGTGAGGATGGGGTAATGTCGATTACAATCGTATTTCCGGCTACTGTTACCATACCGAATGCCAGCCCGTGTGCTATTCTCAACAGGACGAATAATGTCAATACTCCCGCCAGCATATATCCGGCAAATATCGAGATGAAAACAAAGTAGGCTATCAGATAGAGAGGTTTTCGTGCCAATGTATCTAACAGGTAACCGGAGAATGGACGGATACAAAGTGAGGCTACGGTATAGCACGAGAGGATAATTCCCACAGCGGCATTTCCCGTATGGAATATTTCGGTTAGGTAAAAAGGTAAAATCGGTAGTATCAGGTAAAAGGCAAAATACAAAAGGAAATTTGCTGCCAATATGAGACAGTAATCGCGGGTGACAAGCCGATCCTTCATAAGTTGAAAGCCTTATTTGTTAGTTGAAAGTTGAAAGCTTTTCTTTAGTTGAGAGTTGAGAGTTGAGAGTTGAAAGTTGAAAATTACTATGTAGCATGATAGCGCAGCTAACTTTCAACTTTCAACTTTTAACTTTCAACTCCTTTAGTAGGCCGCTTCGAATTCTTTCAAGAAGCGCGTGTCGTTTTCTGAGAACATTCGAAGGTCTTTTACTTGGTATTTTAAGTTCGTAATGCGTTCTACACCCATGCCAAGAGCATAGCCGCTGTATATTTTACTGTCTATACCGTTAGCTTCGAGAACATTCGGATCTACCATACCACATCCTAAAATCTCTACCCAACCTGTATGCTTGCAGAAGGGGCAACCTTTTCCACCGCAGATATTACAGCTGATATCCATTTCGGCACTGGGTTCTGTAAATGGGAAGTAGGACGGGCGGAGACGGATTTTGGTATCTGCACCGAACATTTCTTTTGCAAACAGTAACAGCACTTGCTTCAAATCGGTGAATGATACGTCTTTGTCTACATATAACGCTTCTACTTGGTGGAAGAAACAATGTGCACGATAACTGATCGCCTCGTTACGGTACACGCGCCCCGGACAGATAATGCGGATAGGAGGTTGGGATACTTCCATGGCACGTGTCTGCACGGATGAAGTATGTGTACGCAGTAAAATATCCGGGTGTGATTCAATGAAAAAAGTATCTTGCATGTCACGTGCCGGATGATCTTCTGCAAAGTTTAATGCCGAAAATACGTGCCAGTCGTCTTCTATCTCCGGGCCTTCTGCAATGCTGAAGCCAAGACGGGCGAAAATATCAATAATTTCATTTTTTACAATAGAAAGCGGGTGGCGTGTTCCCATTTCTATGGGGTAAGCCGAACGGGTTAAGTCCAGTTCGCATGCACCATTTTCTTGAGTCTCGAATTGCTCTTTTAGTGCATTGATCTTTTCCTGTGCTTTGGCCTTGAGTTCGTTCAGTCTCATGCCGACCTCTTTTTTCTGTTCGGCTGCAACATTACGAAAATCTGCCATTAAGTCATTAATGGCTCCTTTTTTACTAAGGTACTTGATACGAAGTGCTTCAAGTTCTTCTGCATTGGCAGCTTTCAGTGCTTCAACTTCTTCAAGAAGCTGGTTAATCTTAGCTATCATATTTTTGATTTATTGTTATTTTACAGTATAAAACGTTGCAAAGATAGTGGTTTTTATCTTAATTCAACTCTCAAATCGGGCATTGTTTTTTACGAATATCTTCCAAAAATGTTAATGACTTTCGGGTATCTATTAAACGATGTTATAAATCTTGTAAAGGCATACGGATTATTTGCAAATCTCCCGGAAGTCCGTATCTTTGCAATGTGTTTTTCATAGTATTAGATTTAAGGTTAACAAAGATTGGAGCAAGGCGTTGCTCCTTTTTTTATGCCTGTATCTTTCGTACGTACAAAAAACAAGAGGTACACCCCCACGAAATGAAATATACCTCTATGCTTACTATCAATAAAAGAATTACATCAGTCTATCTTTCAAAACCTGCGGAAGTTCGGGCATCGCACCGCTCTGTGTGCAGACATAAGCAGAAACCTCGACAGCCAGTTTATGCGCTTCGGGCACCGGTTTTCCATTGAGAATGGAAGCACAGAAAGCAGCCGTAAAAGAATCGCCTGCACCCACTGTGTCGGCAACCGGTACTTTGGGCGTCTCCTGGAAAGAGACAACGCCCGGAGTGAACACATAGCTGCCATTGATTCCACAAGTGAGAATCAGCATCTTCAGGTTGTATTTTGCCAACAGAATCCAGCATTTATCCTGCAAATCGATACCGGGATAACCAAACATACGGCTGATAGTCACCAGTTCTTCGTCGTTTATCTTCAGGACGTTGCAGCGGCGGAACGATTCACGCAATACCTCTTTTGAGTAGAAATCCTGGCGGAGATTGATATCAAATATCTTGAGCTGTCCGTCTATATCAGGCATCGTATCCAGAAAGCGATTGATAGTGGCACGGCTCACGTCATTACGTTGAGCCAGCGAACCGAAGCAAACAGCACGTGTGCTCAAGGCCAAACGTTTCAGTTCATCCGTAAAGGGAATGTTATCCCACGCCACGCCCTCTTTGATTTCGTAACAAGGCACGCCCTCGTCATCGAGCGTCACCTGCACCGTACCGGTAGGATAGTCTACCTGTTCAATCTGCATCTTCAACTTCTTCTCGTTGAATACTTTCAGAATTTCTTCTCCCAGTTCATCCCTGCCTACGGCACTCACTACACGACTGTCAAAACCAAACTGTGATACATGATAGGCAAAGTTTGCCGGAGCACCACCGATTTTCTTTCCTTCGGGCAACACATCCCAAAGTGCTTCGCCCATTCCTACAATTATATTATTCATGATATACAGGTTTTATTGTTTCCAAAGTTATAAAATTATTTTCTGATACGGAACGTATAATACAAAAGATAAAGCACGCCCACCGTCATTACGGCGATAGCACCATTCTGTCCCATGGAAGTATCCGAAGCCACTCCCATTGCCAACGGAAACACCGTCCCGCCGAAAAGTCCCATAATCATCAAGCCGGAAACTTCGTTTTTCTTACCCGGCAGATAAAGCAATGCCTGCGAGAAGATGACGGAAAATACATTGGAGTTGCCGAAACCAATCAAAGCGATGCAAGCATAGATAATTGCCTTTTCATGGAAGATAAACAAACCGATCATGGCAATCAACATCATCACCACACTAATGCCGAAGAAAGATTTCGGAGACATCTTACGCAAGATGAAAGAACCCAGAAAGCAACCTGCCGTACGGAAAATAAAATAAAGACTGGTTGCAAAAGCAGCATCATCCAATCCCATGCCGATGCGCTCCATCAAAATCTTCGGGGCGGTAGTATTCGTACCTACGTCAATGCCGACATGACACATGATGCCAATGAAACAAAGCAGAATAAACGGTTTGCCAAGCAGGGCGATACATTGTCCGAAAGTAGACGGTTTGCCCTCTTCTTTTTCCTCTTCAATTTGTGTGACATTGAGTAGAAGAATAGCGATGACGGCCACAATCATATAAATAGGGAACAGGATGCGCCAGCCTAGATCGAAAGTCGGAATGGCCTGTGTCGCTCCCCACATGGCGATGTAAGGTGCCAGAAAAGAAGCTATGGCTTTCACAAACTGACCGAAAGTCAGGCTACTCGCCAGGCGGTCGCCACGCACGATATTGGAAAGTAACGGATTCAGAGAAGTCTGCATCAACGCATTTCCAATGCCCAGGAGGGAGAAGGAAATCAGCATCAGCATATAGCTGTCGCCGAAAACGGGTAGCAACAGAGAAGCGAAAGTCACAATCAAACTAAGCAATACGGTTTTCTGCTGACCAATGCGGCTCATCAGCATGCCGGTGGGTACGGAGAAAATCAGGAACCAGAAGAATACCAGTGATGGAAAGATATTCGCCTGTGAGTCCGACAGACCAAGATCTGCCTTTACGTAATTGGAGGCAATGCCTACCAGGTCAACGAATCCCATGGCGAAGAAGCAAAGCATCACCGGGATTAGTTTGGAGAGGGAAGAGTTTTTACTGTTTTCCATTATTTTATCTTTTATATGATGAATTCTGTTTCCATAGGGCGGAGCACATAACCCTATGGCAATGTATGCATCAGTCCTTTATATAGTTGATGTATCTCCCGTTCCTTGTTACTTTAAAGCTACGGTCTTGTTGGGTTACCACGGCCGTGGTAGCTTCTTCCCACGGCTGTGAAGAGTTCTCACCACGGCCGTGGGAGGATCTCGTCACGGCCGTGACGAACTAACAGAACTGTGGCTTTGAAGAAAGTGTCTCCGCACTTTAGTAGAACTCCTCCACTAGGACAGACGTACTCTTCCATAAGGAAAGACGTATTAGTCTATAGGGAAAGAAGTATTCTACTCTAAAGAAACGAGAAAAGAGCGCATAGAGTAAGAAGAATGAGCTTATTTCTTCAACTTGTAGATCACAAACGAATCTACTTTATACGCTCCTCCTTTACTGTAAAAGTCGATATGAGTGTAAGGTTCCGACGGGAATACCTGATTAGTCATCACAAAACGTCCGCCATCACCAAAGGCTTCCACACTGGATTTATCGACAAAGAGACGGAGTTTCAATTCGTCTTTTCCACTTTCAATGGTCGTCCAGGTCAACATTGGGAAGTTCTCATTGAAACCAACCTCCCCGCTCTTGCGGCGGTCCATCGAGAATTTCTTTTCTTTCATGTCATATTGCATATCCACTTCTTCGCCTTTGTCATTGTAGAGACGGAAGCCGATTACATCCGCATGTTGATTTTCGATAGTCAGTTCTATTTCGTATGCACCCTCATTGCCGGCAATCATGTCTTTGATGGTACGTGTTCCGTTCACTTTGAACGAGCGTTTCTTGGAGATGTCACGCAGTTTCAGCAGTTCGGGAGAGGGAGCCGACTGAAGATAAGTTTCGCCATCTACGGTGAATAGGCTCAAATCGCGAGGAACAGAGTTCGGACTACGGTATTGAGAGGTAGGAACATCGTTTGCATATTGCCAATTGCTCATCCATGCGATAGCGATGCGACGGTTGTCGGGAGCATCGCTCCAAGTCACGGTAGCATAATGGTCTTTCCCCCAGTCCATCCATTTGGTTTTAGAGGGTGATTCGTTTACAAATTCTTTTCCGTTGAACGTTCCGACAAAGTATTGGGTGGCACTTCCTCCGAAAGGACCTCCGGGATTCAAATTACAAAGCAATACCCATTTCTTTTCGTTCGTGCCGTCTACTGGAAGTTCAAATAAATCAGGACATTCCCAAACACCGCCATGTGCACCTTGTCCTTCACCGAAACTACTTTCAAAGGCCCAGTCTTTCAGATTGGAAGAAGAGAAAATTTGCATTTCCTGTCCTACTGCCAACAACATAATCCAACGTTGAGTCTCTTTATGCCAGAATACTTTCGGATCGCGAAAATCACGGGCATCAGACGTCAATACCGGATTATTTTCATATTTTGTAAAAGAACGTCCATTATCTGTGCTATACGCAATACTTTGTACTTGTCGATCACTATTCTGCGTATAAATTGCAACAATAGCACCCGCACCGAATCCGGCAGTATTATCAGTATCTACTACGGCCGAACCGCTGAAAATTGTACCAAGCGCATCAGGGGTAATAGCATCGGGACGATGTTCCCAATTTATCAGGTCTTTACTGATTGCATGTCCCCAATGCATATTGCCCCATTTGGAGCCATAAGGGTTGTGCTGGTAGAAAAGGTGATATTCACCATCTTTATATACCATCCCATTGGGATCGTTCATCCATCCATAAAGAGGTGAGAAGTGATAAGTAGGACGGAACTTTTCACGATTGCCCGTATCGAACGTGTCGGACAATTTCATTTCTTTGCAGCAAACAGCGGAAAGTTTACCCCGTATCGGATCATTCGAACCTAATTTAAATTTCAATAATATGTTTTTACCTGCATAGTCCGAAAGATCCAGTGGAACAAAATAGTCCACTCTGTTCACTGCCAGGCGAACATCCGCAACGTTCACCTCTTTATTATTAACGATCATGCTGACACGTACATCAGGCATCACCTCCTCTACGGGTAAAAGCAAATAACGTTGATTTGTATTTATATGTACCAGGCAATGTCCTTCACCCAAATCTTTTATTAATAAAGAAGAAGTATCGGCTGAAGCATCCGAAAATGAGAAAATCATCATAACCAGAATTGTCAAAAAGGTCTGTACTTGTTTAAACGAGAATAATACATTCATGTCAGATGGTATTAGAGTTAATTATTAATATTCATTGTCTTCTATTTGTTACCATGCAAAGATAGGCGTAACGGATAGTTACACCTATCACTTTTGTTTCAGAAGATAGAAAAAATGTTACCTATCTATTTCTTAGCGCTTAGATAATGCAATATATTTTTCGTCATGAGCACAATATTATCTTGATAAACGTTAAGATTACTATTCTGATTCCATTCATAAGCAGCGAGCCCAAGGGCTATACATGTACCTTGATATTCCGCTGTCGAAGCAAATTCCACCATTCCGGCACAACAATAATCCGTCACGTGTCCCCACGTTGCTAAAACGGTAGCATTGTTTTCTTCTTCAAATGCCTTTACTATATTCCCTGCATTGGGATAAAGACCGGGGAAACCATAAGAATTCAAGTCCCACATACAATTATGGTCTTCACGTCGTCCGGGACCGATCAGCGGGAACGTTTCATGAGAGAATTGGTCGGAAGTAACCATACCGGCAAACACTGGATGACTCCGATGATCATACTCCATTCCGATGTTGGCATTAATCGTCCAAACGTCCGCGCCATCTCCTCCTTCACCATCTGCAAATATCCCTGGAGCCCGTTCGGTACGCCCCAATGGCACAACCAACTGAGTCGCATGATTACTCAAGAACAGATTCCCTCCATTCTTATAATACGTAGTCAAGGCAGCGATCGCATCAGTAGACAAAGGTAACTTATCCCATCCGGCTCCAATGCCTACACGGTCTATATGCACCCAAATAACATCGTAAACAGAAAGATCTTCACTAGTCAACATGGCAGGAGTGACAACTTTACCATTCACAAACTGTTTCTTGAACCATGCATAAGAGGCTTTTTCATCATCATCTTCTATCTCTTCGGGACTATTATACGTTATCACATAAGCTGCATTTGTCAAATCAAGCCCGGACGGTTTCACCTTAATATTTTCTTCCGTTACTCCGCAATCTATCACTTCGGATAATTCGCTGATATAAAATACTTGATTACTGTTTTTATCTTCTATCGTACAATCTGCAAAACGATTATTTTCTCCTTCCGCAGCATTCACTGTAGTGGGATTTTCTATACCTTCACTCCAAGATACATTTATGGTGTTTGACGTGAAATGATTGTATTCACCTTTCACATGAATTACCCCATAGTCGGCTTCTTTGCCATTGAGTTGATTATCGCTCTGATTTACCGTGAACAAGTTATCACTTAACAAGTTGTTTTGCCCGCTTAATTCAAAGAAAGTCATTTTGTTTCCGGTAAATTCATTATCCGAAATATTCACTCGGCTACAGCCAGTAAAGTTGGCACACCAATCGTCATTCGCCGTTAGTTTGTTGTGAGAGAAAATCAGATTACTTTCTCCCGAAATACGTGCAGCCACACCGCCTTGCGATGAACCGAAAGCAGAATTGGTCACCATATTTTGTATGCCACCATTCATTTCAATGCCATTCACAACATCGGTTGCATCTATCCGGGCTAATGTAATGGCATCACATCCTTGGAGTTTAACGCCCTGATACATATTTTCCATCTTAATATTGAAGAAATGCAGGCGGTCATTGTCATGCTCTACATAGATTCCGGTTCCTTGGTGGTCGGCTTTCCCCACAAGGGTAAGTCCGCTTACCTCCACCCCGCTAATACGATTTTTATGTCCGCCTATATCGGCAACAGGAGCGACATGTAATGCATATTCAGCATTTCCAAGTATCAAACGACTGCCTTTAGCGTCAGCAACAGGAACAACCGTTTCATCATTCACACCTTTCAGTGTTACGAAATTGCGTGTAAGCTGAATGGGGCTATCCAGGCGAAAAGTCCCTTCGGGAATAAGTATCGTTCCTCCCTCGGGTGGGAGATCGGCTATAATAGCATTTATAAGATCTGCACAATCGGTAGATCCGTCAGTCGGAAGCCCGAATTGCGTTATATCTATTATCTTCTGACCTTTACATTCATCGCAAAGCGCATAAGTATCGTCATTACTGCAAGATGTGCCCAACATCAGGAACAATCCGCTTATCAAGAATTTATTTATTTTCATGGTGTTACTATATTAATAATGGTATAGGATGAGGAAATTATTCTATTATGCTCACCTTATCAGATGATACACAATTAGAGACTTCAGTTTCTGCGTTCACCAAGAATACCCGATAGCTCTCCAAATTATCTATAAAGCAGTTCTTGAACACGTTGCCTGTTCCTTGAGTGGCATTTACAGCTACAGCATCAGCATAAGCCCATTCACATGATAAACTGTTGGACACAAACGTATTGTTGTTACCTTTTACATTGATTATACCAAAATCATCGCCATGGTCGAGCATTTGATTCTGAACTGCTCCTGTAAGCCAAAAGATGTTCTTATTTACCCGATTGTTATCGCCACTCAACACAAGAATACCATTATAGTAGCTTTTGAAATTATTACCTTCAATAACACTATTATTGCAATCATCAAGCACTAAATTTTCACGTCCATCAGGGTAGACCTGATTATTAAGGAATGACAGTTTGTTCACTCCCTGCGCTTTACAGGTTATGCCAGTGGGCTGTGCACCTAATTGGCAATTCTTTATAATCATATTCTCACCACCAATCAGTTCGATACTATTAGGAAGTTCACATACCCAACAGTTGACTATCTGCATATTCTTTGCCTGTTCTATCTTGATGCCGGTATGCAGATTTATGCCAATAATATTAGAAAGTATTCCATTATCGCTCGTGCCTGTAAAATGTATGCCGATGTTCTTGGCTTCCGTCCCCCCCGACACCATCAGATTCATAATCTTTAACCCCTTCACGTCTGTTTCTACTTTTATAGCTGCTTCGGCATTGCGGGCCACTAGTTTGCTTCCACCACCAGGTCCCAGCAGATCGTTGATTCCATTCACGTCAATATTGCTGCGCATACCGGGATTTAATCCTTTAATCGTCACATTGTGCTTATTAATCACAATGGGAGCATCAAGTACAAAATCACCTTCGGGAATAACCACCACTCCCCCTTCGGAAGGTAAGGAGGCAATTGCACTATTAATGGCTTTCGAACAATCTGTCTTTCCATCACCAATAGCTCCGAATGTGGTAACATCACCTTCGATTTCAGTATGAGTGCCATAACATAACAGGTTATCATCACCGTCGCAAGCTGTGAACAAGCACAGACAGAAAGTGCTAATTAAATATCTCTTTAGTTTCATCATATCTATATTTAAGGAATTCATATTAGTTAAACTTACCATATCCAGGGTTCTGCACATAATTACCTTCAGAGAAATTATATTGCGCATTGGGGATAGGCAAATATTCATCTCTGCCACGGACGAAGCGAGCACCACGATAATAAACGCGTTTGTTTTGCTCCACACCAATGTAACTGTTCATAGTTTCCGCAGCAACACCCCAACGTACCAGATCGAAGAAACGATCTCCTTCCATAGCAAACTCCATGCGACGTTCCCAACGTAGTGCTTTGCGGGCTAATTCTTGATTCCAGCCTTCAGAAGGGTATTCACCGATCAGATAATTAGCCGCATTCTGTTCTGAATCCTCAAAGTCTTTTACATAAGGGCTATTCTTGGCACGCAGACGAATACGGTTAATGATTTTGCGGGCTTCTTCCAGTCCGGCAGCTTCACCTATTTCTATCAGCGCTTCAGCCTTCCACAACAACACGTCGGCATAACGGATAATCTGCCAATTGAGATGGGAAGCCCCCCAAGGCCAACCTTGGAACATCTCGTCACTCTCCGGAGAAATATAGAAGCGTTTGGTACAGTTGAAACCATATTCGCCACTGTTACGCACCCAATTTGCTTTACAAGGCTCGGCAGTATATGTTTTCCAAGTAATACCCGGACGACCGGTTACGAAATCCAAACGAGGATCTACAGTTGCGTCAACATTAGTGAGTTCACTTCCTTCGTATATTCCATAGTCATCGGTGTTGAAGGTATCAAACAAAGGCAATCCATAGGTATCTGTCTTATAGGCATTGATTAAGTTTTGGCTGGGCAAGAAAAATCCGTCACCACCATAAGGACCTTTAGGGGCGTTGAGCAAATTACTCCAGTTTATATTCCCGGCACCATCGGTTTCATCATCCATCGAATATTGTACGGCAAACACAGACTCTACTCCATTCTCATATTCCAATTGATCGAGTTTCTGAAAATCATTCAAAAGATCATACGTCTTTCCTTGTGCACCCACTTTGTCGCAAAGAGTCACCACTTCAGCCAGCAACTGCTTATCAATAGCAACCACTTGGTTATTGTCATCTTGTTGATAGGCCTGATAGAGTATGGCTTTAGCGGCATAGGCATAGGCTATGTTCTTTGTGATACGACCTACTTGAGATTGAGTATCAGGCAAATCGTCGGCAGCATCGAGAAATTCCTGTGCTATTTTACCCAAAAGTTCTTCACGGGTATACTGGTTGTTGGGGATGTACTTATAGTCATCATTTTCCACATTTTCATCAAAATAAGGCACTTGCTTGAAAAGGCGAACCAGTTCGAAGAAGAAGTGTGCACGAATCACCTTCATTTCAGCCTTACGACTTTTAAGTATTGACAAAGAGTTCTCGTCAAGCGTGTTCATTACCCTCAATGCGCTGTTACAGCGTTGTAAACAGCAATAGAGTTGAAACCATTTTTCGTCGGCATTACTCCATGTAGCATCTATTTTAAAGGTTTCAAGCAGCGTGCAAAAGTCACCGTCATTTACACCGCCACCGCCTTTATAAGCATTGTCCGAACGTACTTCGCCATACGTCCAATTCGTCATTGGTACCCAATGCATCTCACGATTGGGACCTTTCAATCCGGCGTAAGCCGAAGTTACCAGGAGTTCCACACCGTCAGCCGATGCCAACAAATCGTCATTGAGTGTACCCTGTGGTTTAATATCAAGAAAACGGCTCTCATTGCAACTTGCCAATAGTGCCATAACACCTGCTGCAAAGATATATTTCAATTTCATAATGTTCTGTATTTAGGATAAAAATTAAAAACCAAGTGATAGACCGAATGTATAAGTGCGAGGCTGAGGATATGGATAGCCCAGTCCTTCAGGGTCGGCACCCGTATAATTAGTCAGGGTGAAAACGTTCTGTGCTTGCAGATACACACGCAAATTGGAAAGACGTGCTTTTTTAATCCACTTATCCGGGAAAGTGTAGCCCAGCGTTAAAGTCTTCAGCTTCACGTAAGAACCATCTTCGATAAAGAAAGTAGAACTGCGTGTTTCTACATTATTGTCCACCACAGTCAGTGCAGGGATGTCACAATTATAAACTCCGGTTTGCTCATAATCATTCCAAGCATGCATTGCATCCATCAGACGTACAGAGTGATTACCTGTCCAGCCTTGGAATAGGTCGGTATAAAACTTAGAGTTATTCCATGCATCGCGAATCATACCATTGAAGAATGCGGAAAGATCAAACCCTTTGTAAGATGCACCGATATTTAAACCACCGATAAATTTAGGTTGATCGCTACCTTGCCAATCCATATCGGCAGTATTGATGACGTTGTCACCGTTAAGGTCTTTGTAGCGAATACGTCCCACACCGGGAGCTCCAATCTGTACATCATATTTGCTTAGATATTCATATACCTCTTGCTTTGTTTTGAATACACCATCGGCTTTATATGACATCCATGAGCCATAAGGTTGTCCCACAATGGTTTTGTCCACACCGTTACCACCTCCCCAGGTATATTTGATAACATCCGGAAGTTCGGTAATTTCATTCTTATAATAAGAGATGTTGAACGAAATGTCATACTTGAAATCCTTTATTTCATCCCGCCAAGTAAAGGTTGCTTCCACCCCGCTGTTATCCATACTGGCAGCATTATACCATTTATATCCACCTTCGCCAATCACACCTATATAAGGTTTTTGAATTAGCATACCAGTGGTCTTCTTTTGAAAATAGTCCAGAGTCAAGCCCAAACGGTTATCAAAGAAAGCGGCATCAATACCAAAGTTCAACTGCTTGGTCTCTTCCCACTTCAAGTCGTTGTTACCCGAACGATCTTTCTGTACACCGGGTACGACTGTTGCACCATCACCATTGAAGTTGTATGAACCATTGGACATGTTAGTGTAATAAAGGTTGTAAGTAGCATTGTTGTCAATCTGGTCATTACCATTAATTCCCCATGATGCACGTAATTTAAGGTCTGAAAGCCAGTTTTGCGTACGTTCCATAAATTTTTCGCGTGACATTCTCCAACCAGCTGATACAGAAGGAAAGATGGCTGAATTGTTCCCTTTACCAAAACGTGAAGAAGCATCACGACGCACCGTTCCTGATATGAGGTACTTATCATCGAACGCATAGTTTACCTTACCAAAGTAAGAAACCATAGCATAAGTAGAAGCATTGTTACCCACGCTTTTTCCTTCGGTCACGGTGTCCAGATAGCGATAGTCAAGGTCTTCTATCACCAATCCGCGACCATACCCCTGCAAATGCTCACCATTTTCTTTCTTAGCTTCGGTTCCTATCACAGCACTGATATTATTCTTCCCGAAATCTATGCTATAATTAGCCGTGTTCGACCATACCCATTGTACACTATTATCCTGTCGTACGGTCAGTTCATTTACATCTACCTTCCGATCGGCTTCGCTCCATTTTGGGACAAAGGTTGAGTTGAAACCGGTAGTATAATTCAAGCCAAATTGGCTCTTCAATACCAGATTTTTAATAGGCTCTACTTCCAAATAAACATTACCAAAGATACGCCAGCTTTTGTGACGATTATTGGCTTCGTTGTCCGTCAAGCGAATGGGATTCGGTTTATCTCCCAATATATCCACATAACCACCGGCATACCCTCCGTTTTCATCGTACACAGGAATGGCCGGATGCTGCGCAATAACCAATTCTTCTATACCGGCAGGATTAAGATGTTCCAACCAATGGTTCACCGAGATGCTTTCTCCCACACGTACTTTACCATCCACAAAGCGGAAATTAGAAGCTAAACGCGAATTAAAGCGTTCGTAGTCTGTATTACGGCAAAGGCCATCTTGATTCATATAGTTTAAGGTAAGAGCCACATTACCATCCTTAAATCCTTTAGAGAGGGAAAGATTATAATTCTGCATCAAAGCTGTACCAAATATCTCCTTTGCCCAATCAGTATTGCCCGACTTTATCTTCACTCCATTCTGGTCGAAATAATATTCTTGCAGTTGGGCTTTCTCTCCATTTCCATAGACAACACTGTTTGGATAGGTTCCAAAAGTATTTTTATAGGCTTGCCAATAAACATCACCCCATTGGTAAGCGTCAAGCATATCAATACCACCGGCAAAAGTCTGGGCAGTGAGCGACATATCAAAACTTACCTTTACATCACCTTCCTTAGCACGTTTTGTGGTAATGATAATGACCCCGTTGGCAGCCTGAGCACCATAAATCGCAGCAGATGCTGCATCTTTCAACACCTGAATGGATTCGACATCATTGGAAGAGATGATAGAAGCTACATTGTCATGTGTCTGAACACCATCTATCACATAAAGAGGGGAAGAATTGTTAATGGTAGTAATACCACGTAATTTAGTATCCGTGTTTCCACCGCCGGGTTTACCATCAGTTGTCACGTTCATACCGGCTACACGCCCCTGCAAACCTGACATCACATTACCGGTAGGTATATCCGCTACCTCTTTCATCTTCACTACGGCTACCGAACCTGTCAGACTGGCTTTCTTTTCAGCCATATAACCTGTCACAACCACCTCATCAATCATCTTAGCATCTTCTTCCATCACTATCTTCAAGGAAGGTTTAGCGGCAATAATCACTTCCTTATATCCTATATAAGAAATAGCCAATGATGCATTTGCCGGTACACTAAGAGTAAAGTTTCCGTCTAAATCGGTAATAGTTCCAGTTGATTTAGAATCATTTTGCACTACGGAAGCACCAATAATCGGTCGCCCATCAGTCTTTGAAGTAACGTTTCCCTTCACCGTTATGTTTTGTCCCCAAAGGACTGACATGAAAGTAAACAGGAAACAAACGCTGCAAAGAAGTTTTTTGTTCTTCATAATACTAAGCATTAGTTTGATGTTATTAAATTAAAAGTACGAATTTTATCTTTATCGATAATGCAAATTACGGTTGATTTACGTCAATCGACTGAAAAAAATGTTTCAAAGGCTGTAACATTTGTTGCATAGAACGCTATTTTATAGGGTTTTATACATTATTTTTCTCATCACAAGAATTATGGAGAAGATATTCTCTTGTCAGTGGGAAAATATTACCTTTGCGTAGTGATATAAGCTTTTAAAAAGTAGTTATAATTAAAACGATTAATAAAAAAAGTCAGTTACCGATTGTAACCAACTGAAAATTGAACGATATGAAAACAATCTCCAACGAACAACTTACCATTCAAGTATCTCCGCATGGAGCGGAACTTTGCAGCATCTTCGCCAATGGAAAAGAATATCTGTGGCAAGCGGATCCTGCTTTTTGGAAACGTCACTCTCCTGTCCTATTCCCTATTGTCGGAAGCATATGGGAAAATGAATATCGCAATGAAGGGATTCCTTATACACTTACCCAACATGGATTTGCACGCGACATGGAATTTACGCTTGTTTCCGAAAAAGAAAATGAAGTACATTACCGCCTTATCAGCAATGAAGAGACTTTGCAAAAATATCCGTTTCCATTCTGTCTGGAAATAGGTTATCGCATTCAAGGAAAGCAAATTGAGGTGATATGGAAAGTAAAGAATACCGGCGACAAAGAAATGTATTTTCAGATTGGGGCACATCCTGCTTTCTACTGGCCGGAGTTTGATGAGAACAGTTTAGAAAGAGGGTTCTTCGGATTCGACAGGAAAGATGGCTTGAAGTATATTCTTATTTCTGAAAAGGGATGCGCTGATCCTTCTGTTGAGTATTCCTTAGAGTTGGCAGACGGATTGTTACCATTGGATACTCATACTTTTGATAAAGATGCTTTGATCTTGGAAAACGGCCAGGTTCGCAAAGTCACCTTATTTAATAAGGAGAAACGGGCTTATTTAAGTTTACACTTCAATGCTCCGGTAGTCGGCCTTTGGTCGCCACCTGCAAAGAATGCTCCTTTTGTTTGCATCGAGCCTTGGTATGGACGTTGCGACCGCGCACATTATACAGGGGAATATAAAGATAAAGACTGGATACAGCACCTGCAACCGGATGAGATATTCCAAGGGGGATATACAATTGAAATCGAAGAATAATCGACAATAGCCAACAAGACCCGGCAAATAAAAAGTAGCTGCCGGATTTCACATCTGACAGCTACCAACACCTAATTCTAATCTACAAAACCTAACTTATAAATCTAACCTATGAACCTTTAAGCAACTAATACCCATTGCTCTTACTGAATCTATGAAAATATCTATTGTGTAAACCTCTACCTTATATTATAAACCTAATCGATACGCATTGAATGAATCAACATTGAACGTTCCTCCTTTACTATAAAAACACATACGGTTGTATGGTTCCGATGGAAAAACCAGATTCGTCATTGCTATTTTTCCTCCATTCAGGAATATTTCTACAGAACACTTATCAATAAAGATATCCAAAGCGTATTTATTTTCTTTTTTTATCGGCGCCCAGGTAGCTAATGCGAAATCATCGATATAATTGATCGAAGTCGTCTTTCTACGGTCATGAGCTTCTATTTCATGAGGGACGCTATTCTTTCCGAAATCTACGATACCACTTTTCGTCCGGTCCATTACCAGTCTTTTTTCAGGAAGATTGAAATAGATATCTACCTTTTCACCTTTATCATTAAAAAGACTGAAGCCCATAATCTCCGCTTTGCCGGTAGTAATCTCCAATGCTAATTCATAAGCTCCGTTATTATCAGTCAGTAAAGAATCAATATGATAATCATTGGATACGGTGAAAGAAGGAATCTCCTTGTTTTCTTTCCGCAAAGTTTTCGTCTCTGCCACCGGAGCCGCCGAAAGATAAAGCTCACCGTCTTGTGTATAAAGTCCCAACTCACGCGGTAAAGCATTGGCACTACGGAATTGCTTTGTCGGAACAATATTGCAATATTGCCAGTTACTCATCCAAGGTATGACAACCGTCCGATCACTTGTGTTCGAAAAACAGACCGTAGCATAATGATCCTTTCCCCAATCCAGCCATTTCGTGACATTTGGCTGATTGTCACAAATAAATTTCGTTCCGTCAAAGTTTCCTGTAAAGTACTGGGTTGCACTCCCTCCGAAATAGCATCCCGGATTCACGTTTACTATCAACGCCCATTTCTTACGATTTATGTCTCCATCTATCGGAAGTTCCACCATATCCGGACATTCAAACTGACAAGGTTGCACTCCGTACCCTTCTCCGAAACTGCTCATATAATTCCAGTCTTTCAGATTCTTAGAGTCATAAAAACGCATTTCCTTATCGGCAGAAACAATCATAACCCACTTATCTTCCGGTTCATACCGGAAAACTTTCGGATCGCGGAAATCTTTCAAACCGTCAGAAGGACAAAGGATGGGATTCTTCTCGTATTTAGTAAATGTCCGTCCGTTATCTTTGCTAAAAGCAAGACATTGGATCTGCCCGTTTTTGTCACTAGCAGAAGTATAAAAAGCCAGAATACTCCCCGCTCCATAGCCAGCCACATTCTCCTTATCAACAACAGAACTGCCGGAAAAGATATGTCCCAATGTATCACGGGCAATAGCCGGAGGCAAGTGTTCCCAATGCACAAGATCTCTGCTGACGGAATGTCCCCAATGCATATTTCCCCATTTGGAACCGTAAGGGTTGTATTGAAAGTACAAATGATATTCTCCATCTTTATAGACCAACCCGTTGGCATCATTCATCCAACCATACAGAGGAGTATGGTGATAAACTGGACGAAACTTATCTGTATTGGCTGTATCAAATGTATCAGATAGTTTGATTTCTTTCCAGCAAAGTGCATCCTTTGATTTATTACGCACACGTACGGTAGCAGTCTTTGCTCCGGCAGGTAAGGCAAGCGGAACAAAATAGTCCACTTTTGTCTGTGCCAGACGAATATCCATATCGGTATCTGTAGCCTCTCCTGTATCCAGAAGAACCTGACTTTCCATTGCTTCCTCTTCTATAGGAAGCAATATATAATTAGCCGGATAGGTGATGTGAATGACAGTCAGGCTATCACCTTTCTGTTCCAAAGTCAACTTGCTTTTAGTTGTATGGCAATAAGTCAGTCCGTAAGAAACTGCTAATGCAAGTGCCGCACCTTTACATAGTTTTATCCAAGGGGTTGTTTTCATGGCAACAAAGTATTCCTGATTTACACAAGCTTTTAATCAAAATAGATGAAGGCAAAGATAGGGGGTATATTCACCTTCGTCTATAAACTTTGTTTCAAAGGGTATCAATTTTGATACATCACTTCATATTCTTTCGTTCATTGCATGAATAAAGACGGATTGCCTTTTTGTTTTCCTGAATTTATTTTTCTACTTTTGAAGCAAATCTTTATTCTTCTACTTATGCCAGCAAATAGAAATGCTCTAATCCGTTATAAAACGATTGACAACTGTCTGCGTAATCCGTATCGACGCTGGACATTGGAAGACTTGGTAGACGCCTGTTCAGATGCTCTTTATGAATATGAAGGCATTGATAAAGGGATAAGCAAACGGACGGCACAAATGGACATACAGATGATGCGTAGCGAGAAGTTAGGCTATAATGCTCCGATTGTGGTGTACGAGAATAAATACTATAAATATGAAGATCCGGAATACAGTATCACACAAACCCCACTGAACGAACAAGACCTGAAAATGATGTCGGAAGCAGTGGAAGTGCTGCGACAATTTAAAGGTTTCTCCTATTTCACGGAAATGAGCGAGATTATCAATCGCCTGGAAGACCATGTTGCTTCTGCCCGGATGAAAACCACTCCTGTCATTGACTTTGAAAAGAATGAATCGTTGAAAGGACTGGATTATCTGGACACCATCTATCATGCGATTGTCAACGAGCACCCGATACAACTCAAATATCGTTCGTTCAAAGCACGTTCGGCAAACAGCTTTATTTTCTATCCTTATCTATTAAAAGAATATCGCAACCGATGGTTCGTTTATGGGGTCAGAGGAAACGGACGAATATTGCAGAATTTAGCTTTGGACAGAATACAATCATTGGAAGTTCTGCCACAAGAACACTATATCAAAAATACATTCTTCGATCCGAATACGTTCTTCGACGACCTGGTAGGTGTCACCAAAAACTCCGGAAGCGTAGCGGAGAAAGTTGGCTTCAAAGTAGCGGCAGCCGAAGCACCTTACATCATAACCAAGCCTATACATCGCAGTCAACAACTGGTGGAAAGGCTACCTGACGGAAGCGTCATACTGGAAATTGAAGTCGTAATCAACCACGAGTTAGAACGGGTATTCTTCGGATATGTCGACGGAATAGAAATTCTTTATCCTAAAACATTGGTAGAATTAATGAGTCGGAAATTGGAAAAGGCTGCCAAGCAATATACTAAGTCAAAGTGAAAATAAAGCTTTCGCACATTCGTACCCTTCCTGATAAAACTCTGTCAGCTTTTGCACATCTTTTTCTATACGGTCTACAGCTACAGGTTTCAAAGGACGGATAACGACAATCTTCCCTTCATCTTCCATACGTTCCACCATTTCCAGCTGTTCATTATAAACAGCGCACCGGCAACTTAACGCTTCACGCAACTTCGGATATTTCCGGTATACAAACGAAGGGATACGAATGTCTTTCGAATCTTTCCGATATCCCCGGTTACGGGTAAGTACCACGACATTTCTCTTACAGCCATCCGCAATAGCTCTTTGCAGAGGGATGGAATCTACAATTCCTCCATCGAGCATAGGAACCTCGTCTACATAAGTGATAGGACACACAAAAGGGAGACTGCTGGATGCACGAACAATATCGATCACCCTGCTACTGTCTTTTTTCTCTTCGAAATAATTGGCTTCTCCCGTAATGCAATTAGTAGTCACCATCACGAAACGTTCCGGTGAAGCAAAATATGTTTCATAATCATAAGGAAGAATGTGTTCGGGAAATTCTTTGAACAATAGATCGAAATCCAAAATATTACGCTTTTTGAGCAAATGTTTCAGACCGATATAGTTGTACTTCTCCAACAGGTCAATATTGCTGTATTTGGCACGTCCCCGTTGCCGCGATGCATACGACAATCCGTTGCACGCACCGGCAGACACTCCTATCGTATAGGGAAACCGGATATCATGATCCATAAAGTAATCAAGTACACCGCAGGTAAATACTCCACGCATTCCCCCGCCTTCCAACACTAATCCCGTAGATTCGTCAATTTTCAAGTCCTTCATTTTTATCTCCCGCATTCTTATTCCGGCGGATCACCAGCAGAGATGACAATTCTCGTATCACAGCCTCATCCTCGGATAATTTCGTATAAGAAAGATGACTCATTATCAATAGTCCGTCTTTCTCTTTAGTCACTAAATCTTCAACTCCTTCAAACCATACTATAATCATTTGTCCCGGATAACGTGCCTGCAAATCATCAATACATCCGCGAAACTCCTCATCGTCCGTATCAAAGAGGAAAAGACGTATCGAATGCCCGTTCTGCAACATCTTCTCCAGATACGAAAAAAGAAATGCATCAATCATTCCACCAAGTACGAAACTAACCATTGCGCCTTCCCGATACTGACGATTGACAAATACAGCTACCGGACACTTCACCTGCTCCATAATATCATCAATCTTATCCCGGAAAAGCGTTAACCACAAAATAGCCCCCGGAGTCCCCGGCATATCCGTACGGTAATGGCTCCCGGCTCCCAAAAGCAGCATATCAGGATGTTCTTTACGGACAAAATGAATGATTTCCTGTACAAGTTTGTCCGTCACCCGATAATGGTTATCCACCTGAATATTCAATTTCACTGCCTGTTGATTGAGCAAAGCAAAACTCTCGCTGGCATAATGCTCGGCATTCAACGGATTCAAATCCGTGCCTACCGTATAGTGTGCCGCAATCAAATGATTTTTCCTCAACTGCTTCCCAAATAACAAACTATAAATGGAAAGCAATACACGCCCGGATTCCGGACGTCCGAAACAAAATATCAATTTATGCTTCAAAGATAACTTTTCTTCGCGACGTACGAAAATATGTTCCACCAAATGAAGCAAAGGAGTAGTCATAAAGGTCGTAACTAACGCCATAATGACCAAAATTACGAATATAGACGGGGGAAGAACTCCCATTTCATAACCGATATTCAAAGCGACAAGCTCCATCAATCCCCGTGTATTCATCAATGTCCCTATCGTCAAACTATCCTTCCACGATTCACCCACCAGACGGGCAGCGATGGCACACCCACCCAGTTTGCCGGCAACAGCAACCGTCACCAACAGCAGACATACCATCCACAACTCCGGACTGTTTATCAAACCGATTTCCGTACGTAACCCGGTGAAAGCAAAGAATAAAGGTAAAAAGAAGACTAAAGATATATCTTCCACTTTTTCCATCATCACCTTCCGGAAACCCAAATTGGACGGCATCACCACCCCTGCCATAAAAGCTCCGAACAAGGCATGAATACCGATAATCTCCGTCAGACAGGAGGAAATAATAAGAATGAGCAGAATAAATGCTACAAATGTTTTATTAATAACTTCCCGATTGGCATATACCTCTCCTACCTTCTTCAAAAACGGACGAACGACCAAAAACATGACTGCAATATACACAACTGCCAGTCCAACTGAATATAGTGCACTGGCAAAACTTCCCGCTTTGGAGATAGCGATAACTACTGCCAACAGACACCAGGCCGTCACATCGTCATTGGCCGCGGAAGCAATAGTCAGCGTGCCTAAAGGAGTCTTAGTCATATTCCGTTCCTGAATGATACGCGCCAATACCGGAAAGGCGGTGATACTCATAGAAATACCTATAAACAGAGCAAATGGAAGGAATGGAGTCTGGTCGGCGGCATATTCTTCATACACCCAGTAAGAAGACAAAATACCCAGAAAGAAAGGAACCAAAATTCCGGCATGACTAATCACCAGCGTTTCATTGATCTTATTTTTCAGCACACTGAAATCCAGCTCCATACCGATGACAAACATGAAAAGTATCAGTCCCACCTGACTCAATAATTCAAGATTGGTAAGCGAGTGAGCCGGAAAAAGAAAATGAAAAGCATCCGGAAAGAAAAAGCCGAGCACGGAAGGTCCCAACACGATACCGGCAACAATCTCACCAATCACTCCCGGTTGCCCGATCAGGCTAAATAAATAGCCAAAAAGACGCACCATCACCAATACAGCTATAATCTGAATCAATAAGGTAGAGAGCGGATGATGAATATTGTCCTGTATAAACTGAAGAAATAGGCTGAAAGGGTCTCCCTGTGCCACGTTATGCGCATTTATCGCATAGTGCGAAAACCGGTCACCCTCTTCAATAGCGACATAAATCAACCCTCCAAACAGGAGCAACATCAATACATAAATGACATAATTCTTCCGGGCCCTATTCCGCATAAACTCTATTTTTACGATTTGTGCATATTTATTATAAAAACAAACGAAAAAGGCAGATAGTTTGGCAAAAAGAATAAATTCTCAAACAAAATCTTGTTTTTTTGCTTTAATCTATGTAACTTTAGGCTAACTTAATTGTTTAAGGAGGAAAAAAATTAAAAAGTCCTGCCCGCAGGCAAGCACCATGAGAATACAGTTTGAGATTAAAGAAAATTTGCCGGAAATTATCGAAGAGATCTTACACTCTGATAAGTGGCAAACTTCCGTGAAGGAAGAACTTAGCGGTCGGACGACCGTTGTGATCCGTGACCAAGCGTATGGTTCAGAAGCTACCATTGAAATTTATGCTACATCTATTGAAATCAAAACTGCCTGGTCTAAGTACTCCTATCGTATATTTGTAGCCAACGATATCGTATGGTGCGAATATAACGGTGCCTATCGTGGTCTGTTGGAACAAGTGCTCCTACCTACTATCACTCCTAAAGAAAACCTGCTCAATTCTGACGTAACTGAAAGTTCGCTTTATGGAAATGAGCATAAGAAATTGAGGGAGTATGCAGAAGATAATTTGAAACTGAAACAATTCCGCCGGGAAAACTTCAATGAGCAGAAGAATGGAACCGCACCATTCGATCATCCCAAGCGGGTGTATGATGAGTTTATCAAAGAAGATTATGTAGTTGCACCCAAAGAAGAAGAGAAGAAATAATCTGTACTTAATGCTTTAGTTTGTGCCATCGTATTGGCACAACAGTGCCACCATGTTGACACTATCGTGCCAATGAGGTGGCATGACTGTGCCAACATGGTGGCATTAATACACTACTCCCAAGTTATCCAGGTCAGCCTTTGATATGGCAAATTCATTTCCGGCTTTAATTCGTTCCAGCACTAAATTTCCGATACATTGGGCATCTTGCACCGATTGAAAAGGCCTTTTCCCGGATACAACCGGGATAAAAGGCTGAACGATTATCAAACGCTCTCTCTCATAAATCTTATAACCGTATCCACTACCTTCAATCTGGGTTACTTCCAGCCGATATATGTTTATCGAATGCATATACCCATATATGATTCCCACTAAAAGCAGCAAGACAAAGCAACTAATACCTATTATTTTTTTATTTCTCTTCATATTCATAAGGCTTCAACTCCCAAGTATCATCGTAATAATAAGTAGAAGCTCCTCCCGTAGCTATAATTCCCCGTTTTCCAGTAGAAAAGCATACGGCTTTCGAGCGTGTACTTCCTTCGAAATCTGTCAAATCTTCCCCATCCCAGAGGTCTGTCAGAGGGTCGTAAATCCAATAATTGGAACGATAACTACCACCAGCAGTCTGCCCCGCAGCAATGTATCCTTTACCGTCGATCACGAAAGCACAAGCATAAGAACGGACGATAGAAGTGTAATCGTCGTCATAATCATCATCACTCTTATCGTAAAGTTCACGCAATTCTTTCCAAGTACCCGTTGCCGGATTAAAACACCAGAAATCCGTCACATCCGAACCGTTATTTTCACCGCCGCAGATATAAGCTATATCATCTATGACGAAGGCCATACCGCCCATTCTCTTCTGTCCGCCAAATCCACTCATGGCTGTCCATTCTCCTTTATCTCCCACCGACGGGTCGAACTTCCAGAAATCCTTTTGATAATTATCGTTGTAACCTGTACCCAGATACCCATACTGACCAATGCCGAAAGAAAGCGCATAATACCGTTTACCATAGATATTAGTCCCATCAGTTCCATCCGGAATAGAAGCCATCTCCTTCCAGGAATTCGTGGCAGGATCATACTGCCAGCAATCATTCAGATAATCCTTTTTTGTCGCATCGTAACCAGTAGCAATATATCCTTTGGTACCTACTGCAAAACCTGTAGCTGCATTCCGGGCTGGAGCTGCATCGGGCATTGATGTACACTGTGTCCACGAATTAGCCTCAATGTCATACGCCCAACAATCTTTCAAACGGTCTTTGGTACTCCCCCGGTATCCGGTGCAGAGGTACCCTACGTTACCAATCGTAAAACCAGCTGCGTCCGTACGCGCCACACCATCAAAATCAGAACGGCGATACCACACACCTGCCGTATATTCAGTATCATCCGTACATGCCGCCAATGAAAGCAGCACCACCATCATGCAAAGTAATTTATTCATTTTCGTATTCATAAATATGTCGTTGATTACAACCGCAAATGTAGGCGGCAACGGGCACGCATAAAAAAACTATCGACAAATACAGACATTCTATCTACCAACAAAATTCAGGTCGACAAATACAGAGATTTAGTCGATAGTTTTTTGGAGGACTATTTAAAACCTCTTCTTTTGCCGCTACAAAACCAATTTCATTTTTACTACATGAAGTCAATCATACTACTTTTTTCATTCTTTATATCTCTTTCTTTTTTCGCTTGTGTAGACGATTCATCGTCCATAGGAGCGAAATGGGTACAAAGTTCATTTCTCAACGAACAGATGGACACTTGTACGGTATTACTTAGTACAGTATTAAGCGACTCCATAGCCACTTCGGGAGATACGGTTTGCCAGATAGGATACCGTGACGACAACTTATGGGGGAAAATTACCGCCTCTTTTTACGCAGAGTATGAAGTACCTTCCTATTCTTTTGATGAAAACATCCAATATGAGTTCGACTCGATCACCATACGCCTGTATTCTTCGGGCAATTACCTGGGAGATACACTAAAAACCCAACGCATTCATCTGCATGAACTGACAAAGAATATAGAACTGGACGATAGAGGGTACCTATACAACACTACTACTGCCTATTACAACGAAACTCCACTGGCATCTTTCGACTTTCGTCCTACTCCGGGCTCACCGAGCGAAGAACTGGAAATACGATTGCCGGATGCATGGGGAGAAGAATGGTTCAACTTGATGCTGAATGATGGCCGATGGGTACAATCTCAGGATTTCTTCCATGATTATTTCAAGGGAATTGCTTTTATACCCGATGCAAATGACGCTTGTATCAGCGGATTTCAAGTCAACGACTCCAGTATGTGCATCACGGTCTACTATCACCAGATTACGGAAACACTGAACGAAAAAACACTGGTTTTCAATACAAGCAGCACACTGACTTACAACAAAATAGAACAAGACCGCTCAAACATCCCGATAGCCAACCTGCAAAGTGGGGACGGCAATGAATACTCTTCCGGAAAAAGCGAGCATCAGGTCTACCTGCAGGGAATGACAGGTATGTATGTCACCATCGACTTCCCACATTTAAATAATCTCTGCGAAAAAGGAGAGCTTGTGACTATCGAGAGCGCAACGTTACAGTTATATCCGGTAAAAGGAACTTATGACGGCATGTACCCGTTGCCCAAAAGCCTGGCTCTCTACACCGCCAACAATGAAAATGTGACGCAAAGTGTAATCACCGACCTCACCGGGAGTTCCGTACAAAGCGGAAATCTAGTAGTCGACGAGATGTCTTATGAGGAGACTTATTACTCTTTTGACATCACCTCTTTCCTGCAAACAAACCTGGGAACTACCGGATATGATCGTCAGAAACTACAATTATTTCTTCCGGACAACTTGTTCTATACCACACTTCAAGGCGTTATTTTCGGCGACGGAGAACATACCGCCAATAAAAAGAATACCAAACTTATCATACTTTACAAAACTTATCAACAATGAAAAAGATTTTGTTTTGCCTTCTGGCATTCTATACTCCTGTCTCTATAGTTATTGCACAAAATACAACGAACTCCCCTACTTCCATGTTCGGACTGGGAGAACTTTCTACCGGGGAAGGCGGGCAATATGCCGGACTGGGCGGCACAGGCATTGCATTGCGAGGAAATAATTTCCTTAACAATGCCAATCCGGCTTCACTCACAGAGTTGACCGAACAACGCTTCCAGATCGATGCCGGTATCATGGGAGCATACCAGATTTATTCACAACGAGGAGCAAGTAACCGTTCCGTCACCGGAAATCTGAATAACCTAAGTATCGGCTGCCGGATTATGCCACGCTGGTATGGAGCAATTTTCATGGCTCCCGTCAGCAGTGTGGGATATGCCATCACGCTGGATGAAGAAGTGGCAGGCACCAATGGAGGTACTATCTCTTCTCTCTTTCAGGGTGAAGGAGGACTTTCCAAGATGGGTATCAGCACGGCTTACCTTTTCGGAAAAAGATTTTCTGTCGGCACCAATCTTTCTTATGTGACGGGGACCATCACACAAACGGAGACACAAGGTACTGCCACAGAAGAAACCAGCTCCTACAAACATACTTTTTATGCGGATTTCGGTGTACAGTATAAATGGGCTATAGACCGCGAACGTTCTTTCGTTGCCGGTGCCGTATATGGTTACTCGCAGGATTTTAAGCAGGATAATAACTTATACGTTAGTAGCAGTTCGGGAGGAGATGATATTGAAAAAAGCCTGAAACGCTATCGCCAATGTCTTCCTCAATTCTTTGGGCTCGGAGCTTCCTACAACACTCTACGTTGGATGGCAACCATCGACTACAAATATGTGGACTGGAGCCGGATGCAATCTTCCCAATCCAATGTCAGTTTTGAGAATCAACACCGGTTATCAGTCGGTGGAAGATATACATTGGGCAATGTCTATCGTAATCCGGTCAGCATCCTATTGGGAACAGGTATTAATAATTCCTATATCGTCATTCAAAAGAAAAAGGCAACCGAATATTACGTCAGTACCGGACTTAACTTCGGATTGCGCAATAACAACGTCCTTTCTATCGGATTGAAATATAAAGGCCAGATGAAAATTCCTAACGGCATGCAAAAAGAAAACAGCCTTTCCCTGTTCCTGAATATTACTTTCTCCGAGCGAACTTACCGCGCCAAGATACAATAAAATGTCATTAAACGGAAGTCATTAAGATAGCTGTCCATTTGAAAAAAGAGAAAACTTTGTGAAACTCTGTGTTACTCTGTGGTGAAACTTTCCTATATTTGTAGCCAAAACAATTTAATATTAATTTCATAGGAATGAAAAAGACAATCCTTATTGCTGCTTTAGGCCTGTTCAGCCTAAGTGTTATGGCACAAGATGCAAAACCTGAAGAAGGTTTTGTTTTCACGACAGTGAAAGAAAATCCGATAACTTCTATCAAGAACCAAAATCGTTCGAGTACTTGCTGGAGTTTCTCAACTCTCGGATTTGTTGAATCAGAACTACTTCGTTTAGGTAAAGGTGAATACGACCTGTCTGAAATGTTTGTTGTACACAAAACGATGCAGGATCGCGGAGTAAACTATGTACGTTATCACGGTGACAGTTCTTTCTCTCCGGGTGGAAGTTTTTATGATGTAATGTATTGCATCAAGAATTATGGTATCGTTCCGCAAGAAGTGATGCCGGGTATTATGTATGGTGATACGCTGCCGGTACATAATGAGCTGGATGCTGTTGCTTCCGGTTATATCAATGCGATTGCAAAAGGTAAATTAAGCAAACTGACTCCGGTATGGAAAAACGGACTAAGTGCCATTTATGACACTTACCTAGGAGCATGTCCGGAGAAGTTCACCTACAAAGGCAAAGAATATACTCCGAAGACTTTTGCCGAATCACTGGGATTGAACTATAACGACTATGTATCACTGACTTCTTATACACACCATCCGTTCTATTCTCAATTCGCCATCGAAATTCAGGATAACTGGCGTAATGGTCTGTCTTACAACCTGCCTATCGAAGAACTGATGGCTGTTATGGACAATGCTGTAAAGAAAGGCTATACCTTTGCATGGGGTAGCGATGTCAGCGAACAAGGATTCTCACGTGACGGTATCGCCGTAATGCCAGATGCAGCCAAAGAATCTGAACTGTCCGGTTCAGACATGGCCCGTTGGACAGGATTGACTGCCGCCGACAAACGCAGAGAACTATTCACCAAACCTTTCCCTGAAAAGGATATTACCCAGGAAATGCGTCAAGTTGCTTTTGACAACTGGGAAACAACAGACGACCACGGAATGGTAATCTACGGCATCGCTAAAGACCAGAACGGAAAAGAATACTTCATGGTGAAAAACTCTTGGGGTAAATCAGGCAAATATGATGGTATCTGGTATGCTTCCAAAGCATTCGTTGCCTACAAGACAATGAATATCCTGGTGTATAAAGATGCACTTCCTAAAGAAATTGCCAAAAAACTGGGAATTAAATAATTATTTAAGAAAGGCTTAATTTCCCAATGTATTCCGTAAATTTCTCCTTATAATTATCACCGACAGGAATATAAGTATTCTTATCAAAGATAATGCGAAGACGGGAAACTTCGGTAATCTTGCGAAGATTGACAATATAAGAACGGTGGACCCGCATGAAATGCGTGGGAAGCCGTTCTTCCATTTTCTGGAGGCTGGCAAGCGTTATTACAGGCTTGTCCTCTCCTTCCACAAAGATACGCACATACTCACTCATCCCCTCAATATAGCGGATATTCTTCACATCGATGCGAACCACTCTGTAATCGCTCTTCACGAATAATGAATCTCCTTTTATCTGCGAAGCATTTCCTATTTCACCCTGTTGTTCCAACAAACGATATTCAAATTGCCTGCGGGCTTTATCCGCCGCTTTCAATAAATCCTGGAACTCAAACGGTTTCAGCAGATAATCTACGGCATCCAGTTTGAAACCCTCTACCGCATATTCAGAATAAGCAGTAGTGAAAATCACCAACGGACGGTTCACCAAAGAACGTATGAAATCCAATCCGTTCAAATCGGGCATATTAATATCCACAAAGATCAAATCAACCTCCTCTTCGGACAATATCTTCATTGCCTCGAACGCATCCTGGCATGACTTTACCAAAGACAAAAAAGGTATCTGGGATATATAATCCGACAACTGCGTCAATGCTAACGGCTCATCATCTATTGCTATACATTTCATTCTAATAAAGGTATAATAAGTAAGACATCAAATTTATGTTCCTCTTCGGTAATGGAAAGCGTATAATCATTGCCAAATAAAAGCCTCAACCGCTTACGGATATTCTCGAGTCCGATGCCATGATGCTGTTCGTCAGCCGAACCATTATTGCTGTTGGAACAACGGAATGAAAGCCGGTTGCCCTCATCCAACTGTATCAAGACATGAATAAAAGACTCGCTCCGATAACTGACTCCATGCTTAAAAGCATTTTCCACAAAAGAGACAAAAAGCAAAGGAGGAATCTGCACTTCGGGCACTTCGGCCGGAAAATCCATCTGAATAGATACTTTGTTGGTATAGCGCAAACTCATCAGGGCAATGTAATTTTTAAGAAACTGAACCTCACGTGAAAGCAAAATCGTTTTATTACTCGCTTCATAAAGCACATAACGCATCAGTTTAGAGAGTTCCACAATCGTACTTTTCGCTTTCCCCGTATCAATATCCACCAACGCATGAATATTATTGAGCGTATTCATGAAGAAATGAGGATTAATCTGATATTTCAAATACTGCAGTTCCGACTGCAAACGTTGATGTTCCAGTTCCTTCAGCATTTCTTCATCACGGAAAGATTTAAAGAAAAGTTTGATGGCGATATTGAACCCTACCATCAAAAAGGCAATGATGAAATGAATAAGATAGCGGAGCACAAAAGGAGGATAAGGAAAAGGAGTCGGTTTTGGAAATCTTCCGGGACCATTTGGATCTCCCATTCCCCTAGGACGTTGTTCGGGATTGGATTCATGCCAATGCACATCCCCTTCCTCCCTCGCCTTTTCTCTCGTCTTAATAATCTGGTCCCTCCGGTTCTCCTTCATACGGAGAGGCAACTCTCCTCGCTTGAAATCTTTGGGGAAATGATTGGCAGAAGGAAACGGAGAAAGCCAACAAATCATTCCTATTACAAAAATCAACGAAACAGTATATTGCCAGTACCTTTTCTTAAAAAGAAAATAGGGAACCAGCCCATAATTATTCAACAGGAAAAGCACGAAAAAAGGAAGGATACTCAACCATGATTCGCGGATCACCATACGGGTTTCCTCCCGTTCAAGTCCTCCACTCATGGCAAAGTATCCGCCTATCAGCGGAAGAAGAAATATTACGATCCAGATAGCTCCGTAAATACTCTGCTCCAGCACGTGTTGTTTACGCAGTCTTTTCATGCCTCATTGCTTCTGATTATCGAAACAAAGATAAAACCGAACCTGTTTTATCACAAATAGAATCGACCAAAGAACGGATTTCGACGGTAAACTGCTGTTTACCATCCCCATCCACCAGGTCCATGTCCACCGCCTCCACCACCGGGCTGGCCACCGCCGGAAGTGCTGCCGATTTGTGTCACCATCGAACTGGCAGTAAATGTTGCCGTCTGTGTGCCACCGGAATAAGTGGCTCCCGAATATAACCCGAAGAACTCGGAACCACCGGAAACCGTTCCTCCTTTTGAGATAGTATAACTACCGCCCGAGGTCAGATTCGGACTACTGAATAATACCGTCATTTGAGAATAAGCACGGGGAATCTGATAGGTCAGTACGCTGGTTCCGTCGGCCGACTGGATATTCAGTATTTCTCCGTTACTTCCCGAACCGCCATAGATCACAGTGCGTTGCGTACATACACTTGATGTAGGTGTACTTGTTCCTCCTCCAATACCCAGAACAATCCCCCCGGTAATCTTAAAGGTATTCTGATCGCAATCGAATCCGTCTTCGGGAGAAGTAGTACCCGACGATACGATCACTCCCCCCGTAATGGTCAACGTACCATTAGAGTCAATGCCGTCATTTCCGGAACTATAACAATAAATATTGCCACCATTAAGAACAATGCTGTTACTTGCATTCATACAGTCATCGTAACAAAGCGCGGCAACTGTACCCTCATTGACAGTCAACACACTTTTACTCTCGATACCCTCACTACCTTCCCCACCGGTAGCCTTCACAAGCACCGTTCCTCCATTGATTGTCAACGCACCGTTCGCTTTGATTCCTTTTGCCGACGAGTCGAGCTTGCCATACACACACTGCGTACCGGTAGTTATCACTTTCACCGTGCCGTCATTGATGGTAATCGAACCGTCACAGTTGATACCTTTACCGGCTCCACCTGTACTCTGTATGGCGATCTCCCCTCCTGTAATCAGGATATTTCCGTCACATTTAATTCCTGCACACGAACTCAAATCATTGTCTTCATAAAGTGCGGTTTGAGAAGTGAATGCAGTCAGCTTTCCTCCGGAGATGGTCAGGTTACCATCACAGGATATTCCTTTGGAGGCTGCTCCCGCCACTTGTGCCTGAATAGCACCGCCACTGATTACCACATCCAGACAAGATTTCAACCCATGCGCTTTATTGTCCGTTGTAGAGAGTTTGGCAAATCCTCCGGTCATCGTAATTCCTCCCTCTTCACACTGAATAGCATCGCCGTCAGAAGATATATTCAGTATTCCGCCGCCGATAATCACAGATTCATTAGTATGGATTCCGTCTTTTTTGGCCGAAGCTACCGTAATATTACACCCGCTACGGAAACGCACATAATCATCGCTTGTGATGGCATGTTTATAATTTCCGGTAACTGTGAGTGAACCGCCTCCACTGAAAATGAGTTGCCCCTCACTGAACAGACAGGCTTTCATATCCTCTCCATCAGTAGTTGCCGTATAAGAAGACCCATCTGTCAACACATTCGTTGTTTCATCCGCGCATACCACAAACACACGTTTGGAAGACTGGATATTAATGGCAGCACCTACCGGATTGAGTATAGACACCCCTGCCAGTGATAATTTGAATTTCTTTTCGCTATATACCTTGAACGAGCCATTCGTAGTAGTCCCGCTCAACACATATTCTACTCCGCTGACTGTAGAATTAACCACGACATGCGCCCCATTGGAAGACACTTCCACTCCTGAAACACCATTGCTTACCGCAGCAGTCGTTCCATTATAGATAATCGTCACCACAGAGGCGAATTGGGAGTTCTCTATAAAATCATCATCGGAAGTAACCGTTTCCGACATGCTTCCATACGCCGTTTTATCACTTTCATCAAAAGCGATTGTAAATCCCAATAAATCTTCCGATCCCTCGGGAATCGTCGGGTTGGGCTGACTGCTTCCTCCACCTCCCGAACCTCCGACCAATATTCCTTCCTGATCGCCGAAATCGAATGATTCCGTCGTACAGTTCACCAACAACAGCAATAAAAGCGGTATCCAAAACAACACAATCCTTTTCATAATTTCTTGTTTTATCTATTAAAACTTAAATGAATATCCTGCAGACGCTTTCAGCCAACGAAACATCTTATAGGAAACACCTGCCGAACCCGACCAGCATTCCACCGTCTGCAATCCGTCCCTTGTACGAAATTCACCTTCCAGAGAAGCATCGAAACCGGAGAATATCTTTTTCTTCACTTCCAGAAAAGTCAGACCGGAAGAGACATATGTCCTTACACGGATCTTCTCACGGATCACTCTTCCGTTTTGATGAGCCAGATACATGGCGTAATCGGGAGTGTCGAGATAGGTAGTGTGATAAGCTATATTTCGCTCCCCCTGCACCTCTTGCACACGATAACAATTACTCGCCCGTTGTAATACGTCCATCAGGGCAGAGAGCGAAACGATATACTTCGTGTCCGTACGGTTCATCAAACGGATGGTACTCATCTCTTCCAAAGAAATGGAGGAGAAAGCGGAAAGTGCGGTGGTTACATTACATGCCTCGTTCATATTCATAAGGGATTAGAGTAGCAAGTGTTACAATACTGTAACAAATGTATGACAGAGAAGCAGAAAAAGGAAAAAAAATCAATGAACGGGGGATTCTTATCGGTGAATCGACTGTATTACAGCAATAAACTGTTCTGTTCTATTCTTAAGATTCTATTATTCAACAGTGGCTATGAATCGAATCAAATAGAAAATAAAATGCATAATCTAGTGCAAGAATATGCATATCACGCCCCTTATTATGCATAAATAAAGGGTAAACAGACCGTTTTTCATTGTATGAAAACGTCCGTTCTTTAAATGCAAGGTATCCTTGGTCGGTGAGGAACGCCTCCTTGCTCACCGACCAAGCTACCGTTCATCGGTGAGGAAGGAGGCGTTGATTGAAATAAGAGTCGTTTCCAAGCTATGTCACTTCTAACTTCGTTAATTTTCAATATAACAAATAGCTATAACATCAGAAAAAAAATATTGATTTATTTCGAATCTGGTAGCAAACAAATACAAACAGCAAGGATTTACTATCAAATCACTGTCTTTTGGGAGAATCCAAAAAGACATTTAAGCTCCTATTTATTTGCTATCCTCATATAGGTTCTAATTAAAGCAAAGAAAATGTATAAAACATCCTATTTTTATGTATAACCCTATTTTAAGCAAACATAGATTTATTTCTTGTAATATTCCAGCGGATTCCTCTTCACTTTTTTACGGAAGTATTTATTGAAAGTTGTAAAGATGAATATTACATTCTAAACTTTCCGCAAGAGTCAGAAATAGAGAAGAAAAAAAATGAACGGTTTCTCACCTGTGAAAAATAGGAGGAAAACCATTTGCTTTTTTAGAGACCTCTTCATTCTCTTTTTACAGCCATTCTTAAAAGAAGAACAATCGATATTAAAAATAGAACACATTTATTTTTTCATTTTAGGTACTTTTACCGCATACGATTAAAAATAGAACATTAAAATAAAAAAACAGACCTTGACAATAAAGAATTGTTAGTCGAACTTTGCAAAGTTTTATTAAATACGCAATAAAAACAAAAAGCAAAATGAGAAACTTACGAAAACTATCTTATGTCGCTTGCGCAGTATTTTTCTTTACATCATGCGAAGAAACTTACAATGACAAGCTATTTTGGCCAGGAGAAATTAGTCAGGAATATGGCTCGTATATTAAACCATATACGCTAGACCTAACCTACAGCGGAGAGAAATTAATTGGAAAAACTGTCAGCTTCAAGACAGAAGATAGCGAAACGGGAACACTGACGCTGAATAATATAATCCCGGGAGAAAAGGAAACTCCTATCAGTCGCATCCAACTTTATGAGAATGAAAAGAAAGGATATTATACTTTCAGCGGGACCAATATCACAATGGGAGGAGCTACGGTGAAATATGAAGGAATAATAACTCCGAAAAACATGCAACTATCACTGAACGTAACAATGGCTTATGCCAACTCCATTGCAAACACATATACATTTCCTGCATACTCCCACACAACAGATGGAGAAAGTATCATCCGTAATAGCGGAGCCAGCTACGTGAATATTACTACAAAAGCAGGAGGAGAATCTCTCCAGCCGGTGATTTTACAAATACAGCAAATGGCAACTAATATATTAGATGTGATTTTTCCTTATGTATTGAAGGATATTACATTTGAGAAAAATGGAATTGTCACTGCCAGCTATACTACGAGCCCTGTAGACATGAATGAAATTATGGAAGTTGCCAATTCGGGCAAAACTGACGCTGAATTCAAAAGTCTGATCAACAAACGCACTTATGAGTCATCTCCCAAAGGATTGGCCTACTGGAATCAAACAGGCAACAAAGCATTTGTCGTACAACTAAATATCCCTGCCATTGTGTCTCTCATAGCACAAAACAACGGAAAGCAAATTGACTATCAGCTTATCGCAGGAATCAGTGAAGCACTTCTAAAATCTGACCCGGCACGTTTAAAATTAACGTTAAGTGCCATCAATATGATTTTAAACAATGAAATAATCACCTATATTCTTCAATTGGATGATGATACTTTTGCAACTCTGCTCACATGGATGAAAGACGGAATACCAATGGGCATCAACTCAACAAAAGAACATACTTATATCTATTTCAACAAAGAAACTCTCATGCCGTTCATCAGCATCATCGGTAGTTTGCTGGAAACAAATTTAATTGAAGTTGCAGCCCTTTTCGATAAAATGGAAATCGGTATTGACCTCACAGCTAAGAAATAATTCATTTTAATTATCTA